>Ga0209390_10011656_pt1 | contig 10074 bp, 7 predicted proteins | sample BON01_FD_187212 | JGI IMG/M metagenome (GOLD analysis project Ga0209390, IMG submission 187212) | Freshwater microbial communities from Lake Bonney liftoff mats and glacier meltwater in Antarctica - BON-01 (SPAdes) (version 2) | ecosystem: Environmental > Aquatic > Freshwater > Ice > Glacier... | reverse complement strand
CAATACCCTTCAACCCCCCCTCCCCTCTTCCCAATATACCCCAGGACAGTTCACGGACCACGGCAAGCGTGGTTTTACTGCCCAACATTGATAGTAGGCCAGAGTCAAAATCACGCGTTGCCTCACTCCGCGCCCTCACAACTCTGGCGAAGCTCCGTGCAGCTTTACAACGGCCCCTTGCGTAGTTGTAGAAAGATTAGAGGGAAAGTAGCAGTGCAGCAGAGCCCCAGTAGGCGAGCACGCAGAAGTCCAAGCCCAAGATGCAGAATGTGGTTGCCACGAGCAACAAGAGGTCAATGAAAAACGACCAAACCCCCGCAACAACCAATCACACAATCACGACAGCGCGGCGCCCAGACAACATCCGCTCATCTATACTGGTGCGGGGCCGATCCATCCGGTCCATGGCCCGCTCCGGTTGCCAGCCACGGAGGCCATGCCCCGAAAGGATTCACATTTTCGCCATTTTGGCGGGCTTTTCATTGTGTATGTTGGAGTATGTGAGTACATGTGTATTCAGGAGTATAAGAGTGCGTGAAAGTATGCTCGGCATGTGCAGCATTGACATCCACACAGTCATTTCATATCCTATGTATCTATCTATGTATAGTGGGTCACGTTGTGATCGGATCTGCCACAGCAGAACGTCAGGGTGCGATCTGAAATTTAGCTGAATTCATCATCAATAAAAGAATCTGAGTCAGTTGAATTCTATCGAGGAAGACAATACCTGCAAGTGCTAACCGTGTCTACGTGAAGCGAGGTATGACAAAACAAGAAAATGTCAAATGCAATTTCCACATTATTTCTGCCAGAGCCATATTAAAAGCAATCGTCAAAACAGTCTTTACACCCTTCGACTGTAGCTGATGGAGATCTGACACAAACAATCACGTGGAATAATTGTGATTGTTTCAGGTTACACATCACACTTGTAAATTAACTGTGACATGAAATGATACAATAATTTACGGTAACGTACATTGTTTTTCAAATACGTCTGAAGTCATTTATGACTAGACGCTTGGACATATTAAATGGATCTCTTCCGGAGATTTGCTAGCATTCAGATGCAGATTGACTGCATATAGAGCTTCCAGCAAAGCTACTAGACTATTTCTTACGAAGTAATAAACATTGGGGAAAACAATCGTACTATAGGCCGGCCAAAGGTTATTTAAACAATTTATTAATTAATAAGGCAGGGTTGGGTATTTTCGAAACGAACGTGCATATTTAGTAGAATTCAGTTTACAAGGTATTTCATCGAATTCATTGTTGTGGAAATGAATCAAATTGTGAGTAGTGATTCGAACGTGATCTCGACGCGGCAAACCTGCGGCCAGCGCTCAGGCATGGCTACGGGAAGCAAACACTGAGCGTTACCATTTTATTTTTCTGCACGAATGCTATATGCTCCTAATTTCACAATGTAGAGGAGAGTCGGATCTAGGTCTGTGCATGACTTCGGTACTTGCAGGAGAATGCCGCTGTGCAGTGCCGACTTCCAACGAATCTTACAGCCAAACACGTATAAAAATCGGAAGTCGGCACTACACAGCGGCATTCTCTTTGAAAGTAACAAAGTCATGCACAGACCTAGATCCGACTCTCCTCTACTTTTCGACATTAGGAACATATAGCAAATTCGTACGGAAAAGTAAAATGCTAGCGCTCGGCGTTTGCCTCCCGCAAATTCGTACGGAAAAGTAAAATGCTAGCGCTCGGCGTTTGCCTCCTGCAGCCATGCCCGAGCGCTGGCCGCAGGTTTGCCGCGTCAAGATCACGTTTGAACTACTACTGACAATTTGTTTCGTTTCCACAACAACGAATTCGATAAAATACCTTGTAAACTGGATTCCACTGAATACGCACGTTCGTTTCGAAAATACCCAACCCTGCCTTAAGGTGGGGTTGGGTATTTCTCGAACGAACGCGGATTCTCAGTGGAATCCATTTTACAACGTATTTCATCGAAATTTTTGTTGTGGAAACGAAACGATTCGTCGGTAGTTTTGTAAACGTGATCTTGACGCGGCAAACCTGCGGCCAGCGCTCGAGCAATGCTGCGGAAAGCAAACGCCGAGCGATAAGAAATTATTTTTCCGAGCGAATTTGCTATATGTTCCAAATATCAAAATGTAGAGGAGACTAAGATTTAAGGCTGTGCACAACTTTGGTACTTGTGTTTGGAGAACCGCAGCGCGATGGCAAAATCCGATTTTTCCTACGTCAAAACACGTTTTTTTTTCGGATTTTGCCATCGCGCTGCGGTTCTGTAAAAGCAAGTACAGAAGTTGTGAACAGACCAAGATCTCGGTCTCCTCTACATTTTGACATTTGGAACATATAGCAAATTCGCTCGGAAAAATAATTTCCTATCGCTCGGCGTTTGCTTTCCGAAGCTCTGCTCGAGCGCTGGCCGCAGGTTTGCCGCGTCAAGATCACGTGTACAAAACTACCGACGAATCGTTTCGTTTCCACAACAAAAAATTTCGATGAAATACGTTGTAAACTGGATTCCACTGAGGATCCGCGTTCATTCGAGAAATACCCAACCCCACCTTAATAAATTAATTAAAAGAAGAAGATTCTGAGCTGTGATTCGTGCAGAATAAATTACACACTGCATTAAGGTGGGGTTGGGTATTTCTCGAACGAACGCGGATCCTCAGTGAAATCCATTTTACAATGCATTTATCGAATTTTTTGTTGTGGAAACGAAACGATTCGTCGGTAGTTTTGTAAACGTGATCTTGACGCGGCAAACCTGCGGCCAGTGCTCGAGCAGGGCTGCGGAAAGCAAACGCTGAGCGCTAAGAAATTATTTTTCCGAGCGAATTTGCTATATGTTCCAAATATCAAAATGTAGAGGAGACCGAGATCTAGGTTTGTGCACAACTTTGGTTCTTGCGTTTGGAGAATCGCATCGCAATGGCAAAATCTGGTTTTTCCTGCGTCGAAACACGTTATTTCCCGGAAGTCGCCACTGCGCCGTGGTTTTCCAAACGCAAGTACCAAAGTTGTGCACAGACCAAGATCTCAGTCTCTTCTACATTTTGATATTTGGAACATATAGCAAATTCGCTCGAAAAAATAATTTCCTAGCACTCGGTGTTTGCTTTCTGCATCCCTGCTCGAGCGCTGGCCGCAGGTTTGCCGTGTCAAGATCACGTGTACAAAACTACCGACGAATCGTTTAGTTTCCACAGCAAAAAATTCGATGAAATGCATTGTAAACTGGATTCCACTGAGGATCCGCGTTCGTTCGAAAAATACCCAACCCCACCTTAACAGGACAGAGTACCCATGCGGACTTAGTCACAAAATCCGGCCTGCGGTGCATTATTTTTAATAAGTCTTGCCTGCGGCGCCTTTTGTTTCATAAGAAATCTTGCCTGCGGCGCATGTTTTCATAAAAAATCTTCGCATTAATCATTCGGGAATGCATTTCATTTGAAGTTTTTTATTCTGTCTACCAATTTATTTGTGGTGAAAATGATTTTAACTCCAATACTGAGTGACACACCATATTCCTCCAACAGTAACGTGTGCACGCTCTCTTACATAATATCTTTGTAATAAAAAACTAGTGTCCCTGTGGGCGCTTCCAACAATGTCATTTTACGTTTGTGTGACGCTGTTGACTAACCATCAGCAAATATGTGTGTTAACCTGTGCCCAGCCCACTTGAAGTCTGACAGATCTTTTTCCATATTCTGCCGAGTCTCGGCCCGGGCCGGCGTGACCGTGACGGCGGAGAGCAAACAACAAACTTGGACAAAACAGAGTCTCCCTCTGAGATATTCATGTGTGGGGTGTCAACTCAACAGTGATCAAGCACTCAGATCACTTTGTTTGAAAGTTCATGTCAGAGCGCGTGGCTCGACGCTGTGACAACACCGTTGACAAGAAGCGACTGAATTCTTGTGTACTAGAACACTCTTTTGAAGGAAGTTGAGCATTCAAAAAAATCCGGAAATGCTTTCTCCAACGCGCTACTAATGTCACGTTTTCAATATTTGGCGGCTGACGCCGCCAAAAACAAATCGCGCTTCGCGCATTTTTAATCAACATATTAATTCGAATCAATTCGGGGTCAAAGATTCTGAAAAGTTGTTTTCTTCACTGGTAGTACACGAGTGATCAGGAACCGGTAGTACACGAGTGACAACTGGAGGGCCCGAAGAATCCAGATGGACAAAATCTCGGCATATATGTATTCGTATATAAATACACACGTGTATGTATGTTCTAGGAGGCGGAATGAGATCTTGGACTAACTGCTTGTTTCTTGAACTCATTTTTTCTTTCGAAGCAAAAGATGTGAGCGCAAAACCACCGATAATTTTAAATCTAAGATAACAGATTTGAGCGCATAGACCCTCAATCAAGAGTACTAAACCACTTTTTATAGTAATAAAAGCAATCATCATCAATCAGACCGGAGGCCATGCGTATGTCAACAAGCTCCAAGTGCTGCTTGAAAGGATACACAGCGTCTGTGTCAACGATTTTTGTTTCTCCTCTAATAAAAGAACGCCTAGGCGTCTACCCTTGTGCCGACTTTCGATACAATCATACTTGTTATGCCTTGTCATTTGGCAGTAAATTGTTCTGACTCCCTTGTACATATTTGGATAAACAAACTGTCTCAGAGTCTGCTTAGCCTGGATCATTGATAAATAAGACGTTAAATTGTGACTCCATAAGATCACTGTTGATCATTGGGACGTCACTTGTGTAAAGGAGAATCAGTGTTCATAATCTATTCATATTACTGTTTTACTATGGTGCCATTTTAATTATTTAGACAAAAGGATGAAATCACTGTGACTCTGTTTTTTTGCCTGTCACGGTTATGATTCATTATGGTGATCCGAGACGATGTAAAACTAGCTTAGTTGGTCAGAGCGAGGGACTGTCGGGTCCGAGGTCGCCGGTTCGATTCCGATGAAAATTCCATGATCGAGAATTCAAAATTTATATCTGAGCATATGGAGCTTCGAGCAAAGCTATTAGACTATTTCTTTCGAAATAATATGAGCAATGTCAATCAATTGAAAGCTGCTATTAAAAGTAAACAATTGCAACTAAACTTCTATTGCTTAGGCTGGTATCTCAGGCTATTTGTTTTTAACAAGGCTTAGTGTGTCTGACTAGTGTCTTAAAAATGTTCTTTTCATTTCAGTTTCTCAGTGGACACAGAGCAATACAGCTAAATACATGTACCGTACATGTAAACACATACTATTGTAATTCTCAAATACATGTGTGTGTGTTGATGATGATTGCTTTTAATATCACTCTTGGAGCGATTGGATCTCTCTCGTCTTTTCTTACCTAGCTCCACATAGTGAGTGGCGTTGTTTGCGTTGTTTGTCCTCTTGCAGGTGATGAAAAACTGGAAAAATTTCATGTCGACCTAGCTTTGTTAGTATGAGGTCCTACCCTCCTCAGTACCCACGCTCCTCTAACCCCCAGAACCCATTCCCTCCATCTTTCTTTTTTTCCTTTGCCCCCCCCCCCACTTTTAATCTCTTTGTGGTGTTGTCGCCCCTCACGTCGAATGATGTGATTTGTGTATTACTAAACACACTTGAGAGACATTCAAAACCCAGGTCAATTCATTGATCCTAACTTTTGATGCTTATGCCACGACTGCACAGCACCAACGGGCAACACGCAGAACAAATTTCACAGTGACAACACATTCTACAGGGAGAAAACATTCTACAGACAAACCACATTCAGCAAAGAAACCCCATTCAACACTGAGCTGATTTATGCTCGCGTTTGTTTCTTTCCATGAAGAGTCATGGGCAAGATGTCGCTTTGTGCTGATATGAGATCAGATGAAAGAAGCTGGAGAGATGAAAGAAGCTGAACACTTGAGTGACTACGCAAGGATTTCTCCCTTAAGGCAAAAAACAAACAATCAAACAAGAAAACGCAGGCAGCCTTGATCAGTTGATAAGGAGAACACTGGCAAAACGCACGACGAGGGTCACCATGACAGTCGCGGCCACAATCATGCCAGTAAAAGCAATTCAACATTAATATCAAGAGTAATTAAAAGTAATTAGATGCCGCTCATCTCATTTCATCGTGATACCGATTGTTTTTATTACTTAACTCGTAGGATTCAAATAGTCGAGTACCCTTGATAGAGGGTCTGTGCAGCTCAGATCCATTTGGATTCGAGGTCTTGGTATTACGTTTACATCTTGTGCTTTTCTTTTCCGGAAGAAAAAATATTGTAATCAGAATACTGCAATCAGATGTTCCATCAACACATTTCAATACTCGGTAAGGGTTCAGGGCTTACTTAGGGTTCAGGGTTTCACGAATGCTTTAGGGTTTCAGGATTATGGTTTAGGGTTCAGGGTATAGGGTTTAGGGTTCAGGGTTCAGGGTTTAGGGTGTAGGGTTTAGGGTTTGGGATTTGGGGTTTAGGGTTCAGGGCTTATGGTTCAGGGGTTTGAAACCTAGAAAATTTGTTCATGGCGGGAATCGAACCCGCAGCTCCGCAGCCCGGATGATTGGTAGCTCGGCCACGGTTGTATCAAGCGCTTGATAGAACCGTTGCCGAGTGGGAAGATTATCCACCAATGGCCGCCGAGCTGCGGGTTCGATTCCAAATTCTCTACGAAGTGCAAAATCTCTAGATTTAATCATAATCTCGAATTCAAGCAAAGGAATTTTGACTACAAATCTCGTGTGCATTTCTGTGTCACTTTTCTCTCACGGGTCTAAACCTCTGCACGAAACAAAATTTCAGAGATTTCTCGGTAGCAAAAGTTTTTTTTTTGAACTCAAAATTTCAAATTCGAGAATTTCATGCAGTATGAATGGAGTGAGGAGAAATTCTTGGAAGGCAGTGTGAGTCACCAAACGAGGCTATGCTTCTGAAACAAGTGTCAAATGACAGATCTTTTGCTCATGCAGCTGGCGAGCTATACACACATGCTAGCAAGAGAATTTAAGCATCAACTTTAAGTCTAGAAACATTGTATTTATCAGTCAAATTTCCTGGTGTTGATTGTTGATACCTTACAACTCTTTCATACGTTCACTTGTAGCGCACCAGCTGCATGAATACACTGTCCATCTTTTCATGTTTGTTTCAAAAGCGTAGCCTCATTTCGTCACCCATAATACCTTTCAAGAACTTCTTCTCTCTCGATTCACTGTGCATGAACTTCTCGAATTTGACATTTCTATTTAAATGACACATTTTTGCCTTGGAGAAATCTCTGAAATCTCGTTTTTGCGACTTTGAGGCCTGATAGAAGAAATTGACAGCAACAATTTCGTCGATTTTTAGCGAGGACGTTTAGACCCGTGCTTTTTCCTCCCCCCCCACCGGCTGTGAGTCACTCATGGTCCGCTTCCATTGTCATGTCCTCCACACGTCTCTTTCACCGTACCGCATTCTTCTCGCTCGATTGCTTCATACAACCGTGGTCGAGTGGGAATATTATCTACCAACGGCTGTGGAGCTCTTGCGGTGCAAAACCTCTAGATTTTATCATTTGTTCTAGAAATCGCCCATTATAATGCGGGGTGGTCTGATTTAAGAGCAGACAAATATGACGCAGGTCGAAGAGAGCAAGCACTTTAATCAGAAATCACAAATCAAAACGGAATGGGTCGTGACTCCGAAATTGAGCATTGCAATCTCAAAAAATCTGGGTGGTTGTGAAAACCTGTATTCCCGCACAGAGCCCGAGAATAACACAAAAGAATCTTGTATGTATAAAATCATGCTGTACAGAACATTGACGGCCGAGGCAGCTACCACCATTCATCAGAAAAGAGCCTTTTATGCCCACAGAAAAGCCCTACATTCCCGCAGAAGGTACAAATGATGTCAAGTCATCAACAGTGACTGCCGAGGCAGTTTCCACTAGTCGTCATGAGGAAAAGGCCCCCATGAGTCGTCATGAGGAAAAGGCCCCCATTTCCCCCTGTCTTCTCACAAAAGAGCCGCCAGTCGTCATGAGGGTACCGGGACTCGTCCAGATTACTTGGTGAATCGTGCAGAAAAAAAATGAGGGGCCATTCGGGGAAAAAATTTGCACGGAAATCGAGAAATAGTTGTTGAGTGAACGGTCGGGGTTGTGGATGCATAGGGATAGTTGACGCAGAGCACAAATGTGCCCACTCCTGGAACCAAATACAAACGCTCAAGGAATGTCATTTCTGTCACATCTATTATTCTCAAGTTAGTGCACATTTGTGCACTACCGTTACAGCTTCCCGCGCAGTCTCTAATTGGGAGTCCCGGTACCCTCATCGTCATGAGGAAATGGGGGCCTTTTCCTTATGACGATTTCCCCCTGTCTTCTCACAAAAGAGCCATGTGTTCCTGTACGAACCCCTACTTGTATAAAGCCATGAGAAACTATGTATTACAAAGTCATGAGGTGAAGAACAGCAGCGACCGAGGCAGCACCAGACAAAGAACCCTGTATTCCCATGAACAATTTTCAGCCATGAGAACTTAAATATACAATGTCATGAGGTAAAGAACAGTGGCGGGCGATGCAACAACAGACAGACATGAGCAGAGCGCACTATATTCCCACAGAAGAGTCCTATATTCGCACAGAAGAACTTATATATATATAAAGCCATTGCAACCTAAATGTACAAGGTAAGGAAGTAAAGTAGAGAGATGGCCGATGCAGCAACAGACAGACACGAGGGCAATGCCCTATATTCCCGCAGAAGAGTCCTATATTCGCACAAAAGAACTCGTATATATATAAAGCCATGCCAAGCTAAATGTACAAGGTAAGGAGGTAAAGAAGAGTGATGGCCGATGCATCAACAGCCGAATCTGAGGGAAATGCCCTATATTCCCGCAGAAGAGTCCTATATCCCCGCAGAAGAAGTTATATATATAAAGACATAAGAACCTATATATACAATGTAAGGAGATATAGAACAGTATGGGGTGGCTACGATTAGTAGGCTCCTTAAAATGATAGGTCTCTTGTGCAAAAGAGCACTATAAAACAGACTATATTCTGCAAAAGAGACCTATGATTTTAAGGAGCCTACTAATCGTAGCCACCCCACAACAGCCGACGCGGCAACAGACAGACATGAGCAAAGCGCACTATATTCCCGCAGAAGAGTTTTATATTCCCGAGAGGAACCCATCTATATATAAAGCCATCAGAACATAAATATACAATGTCAGGAGGTAAAGAAGAGTGACAGCCGATGCGGCAACAGCCAGACATGAGCAAAACACACTATATTAAGAGTCTTATATTCGCACAGAAGAACCTATATATACAATGTAAGTAGGTAAAGAAGAGTGACAGCCGATGCGGCAACAGCCAATCCCATATTGCCAGACCGATTGGAGGCAGTTTCTTTCGGAGGGGGGGGCTGCATCATGTACCTGATTTTTGCATATACATTTCAGATGTACATGGGTATAGGTATATACATGTATACATCAGATATATGTTGATATGTATATGTATCTATTTCTAGGGGCTGTATGATGTACCTGATTTTTTTTATTACAAACATGTTTTGAAAGGGGTGGATCGCGTGATTGTGACCAAAGCACTGCAACACACTGCAATACATTGCAAAATACTGTTACAGTGACAAACTGCGACACACTGCTACACACTGCTACACAAAAAAAAAATCACAAAGGGGTTGATTGCGTGATTGTGACAGCGAGAGCAAGAGAGGGCTGGAAAGAAAGAGAGGGAAAGACAGGGAGAGGGGGAGAGAGAAAACGTGAGAGAGAGAGAGGGCGGGAAAGAGAGAGAGAAACGGAGAGAGATAGAGAGAGCGAGAGAGAAATCGAGAGAGCGAGAGAGAGAAGAGAAAGAGAAAGACGGAAAAAGGGAAAAAAAGAGAGACAGCGCGCGAGCGAGAAAAAGCAAGAAGAGAGAGAGCAGGAGAAAGAGATAGAGAGAACGCGCGGGGTGTTGGAAAGAAGAGAGAGAGAAGAGGGAGAGGAAGCGAGAGAGAGGAAGCGAGAGAAAGAAAAGACACAGGGAGGGAGAGAGAGAGAGAGAGAGAGAGAGAGAGAGAGAG
>Ga0209390_10011655_pt1 | contig 10075 bp, 7 predicted proteins | sample BON01_FD_187212 | JGI IMG/M metagenome (GOLD analysis project Ga0209390, IMG submission 187212) | Freshwater microbial communities from Lake Bonney liftoff mats and glacier meltwater in Antarctica - BON-01 (SPAdes) (version 2) | ecosystem: Environmental > Aquatic > Freshwater > Ice > Glacier... | reverse complement strand
TGAACTGACGGCGCTTGCCACCGCCAACGGCGGGTTGGACGCGATCGTCTTTACCGCCGGGATCGGCGAACGATCCGCGCGCGTGCGCGCAGCGATCTGCGAGCGGCTGGCATGGCTTGGGGTCCGCCTTGATCCCGATGCCAATGCGGCCCACGCCATGCGCATCTCGGCCGATTCCTCTGCCACAGAGGTGCTTGTCATCGCGACTGATGAAGAGGTCGTGATTGCCGATGCAACACGGCGGTGGGCCTGATCAAAGGCCCGCCCAGACCAGGCAAACCCGCACAGTATATTCGCAAAACGGTCTACTGCAGATGCGGTGGGACCTTCCGTTTTACTGGTCCCGCAAGTCCTGAGGCAGCAGCGCCTGCGGCATATCCTGATAACAGATCGGCCGGGTAAAGCGGCGGATGGCCAGCGTGCCGACCGAGGTTGCCCCAAAGTTCGTGCTGGCCGGGAACGGGCCTCCGTGAACCATGCTGTCCGCAACCTCAACCCCAGTCGGGAAGGCGTTGACCAGCAAGCGGCCCGCCTTGGGTTCCAGAACGGGCACCAACGCGCGGGCGGCGTCCAGATCGGCGTCGTCCATCTGCAGCGTGCACGTCAGCTGGCCGTGCAGCGCCTGTGCGATCTGCTGAACCTGATCTGTGTCCGCCGCGCGGATCACAATGCCCGCGGGGCCGAACATCTCTGCCGCCAGATCGGGGTTCGCCAGCCAGTCCGCACCGGACACAACGAACAGCGCCGGGCCACCTTCGCGCCCCGTGCCACCAGCGCTCAGGCAGGTCTTCACGCCCGCATGAGACGCGGCTTGCGTCACCCCTGCACGGTAACCTTTGGCGGTGCCGCCGGTCAGCATCGCGGCGGGGGCAACCTGCGTCAGCGCATCCTGCGCCGCAGCGACAAAGGCATCTGCCAGCGCGTCGGGGACGATAACGACGCCGGGATTGGTGCAGAACTGGCCCACGCCCATGGTCAGCGATCCGGCCCAGCCGGTGCCGATGGCAGCGGCACGGTTTGCGGCAGCAGCAGGCAGCACGAAAACCGGGTTGATGGCACCCAGCTCTCCAAAGAACGGGATCGGCTCTGGCCGCGCCATCGCCAGATCGAACAGCGCCTTGCCGCCGCGATATGACCCGGTAAAGCCGACGGCGCGGGTCAGCGGGTGCTGTACCAGCACCTCGCCTGCCTCATTCGTGTTAGACTGCACAAAGCCAAAAGTGCCCTTGGGCATCCCGGTTTTTTCAATCGCGGCGGCGATGGCCTGTGCCACGATCTCTCCGGTCGCGGGGTGGCCGGGGTGGCCCTTGTAGACAACGGGACAACCGGCGGCAAGAGCTGCTGCCGTGTCACCGCCTGCCGTCGAAAAGGCGAGCGGGAAGTTTGAGGCCCCGAAGACGCCGACTGGCCCCAGCGGCCGTTGGATCATCCGCAGATCGGGTCGGGGCAGCGGTGCACGGTCTGGCAACGCGGGATCAAACCGGCGATCCAGAAACTCGCCCTTTCGAATGTGATCGGCGAACAGGCGCAACTGCCCGCAGGTCCGGCCCCGTTCGCCATTCAGGCGCGCGGCGGGCAGGCCCGTTTCCGCGCTGCCATAGGCCGTCAGGTCGTCACCGCGCGCGTCAATTTCATCCGCAATCACTTCTAGAAAGCGCGCGCGGTCTTCGCGACTGGTCCAGCCATAGGTGGCAAAGGCCGCCTCTGCCGCTGTCATCGCCGCATCGATTTCCGCCGCGCCACCAGAGTGAACCGTCACCGGATCGCCGCTGACGGGATCGGACTGAAACGTTGTTCCGCCTGCGACCCAAGTGCCGTTGATGTAATGAAGGCCAGTCAGTTCGGTCATGTCGTGTCCTTTAATTCAGTCGTAAAAAGCGGCGACCACCTTGCGGCGGCCCAGCATGAAGGCATCGGCCACATGCTGTAACGGGCTGATATCCACGTCGGACTGACCCGCTTCGATCAGTTCGGCAAAGCGGTGATACAGGCCCGGATATTCGCCGGGGCCTTCGGCCTTTTGCGCCATACCGTCGATAAGTAATGTGGCACCTCCGTCGGTCAGACGAAGCTGGCCATGAGTTGTATCCACGGTGATATTCCAGCTTTGCGGACCTTCCTGACGCCAGTCGAACACCGCGTCGACGGTCATGCCCGCAGGTCCCGCAAAAGCCAGATCCGCCGCAATCGGCGTTTCGCAGTTGTCCGGGAATGCCAGCGTTGCGGCGGTCAGATGCACCGGGTTTGGTAGGATTTCCGTCATGATCGACAGGGCGTTGATGCCGGGATCGAACACGCCAAGGCCGCCCGCCTGCCAGATCCAGTCTTGCCCCGGATGCCAGCGGCGGACGTCTTCTTTCCAGTCAATTTGGACGTACCTAATCTGCGCGTCGCGCAAATAGGCGCGGGCCTGCGCTACGCCCGCGGCGTGGCGCGAATGCCATGTGGCAAACAACGTGACACCCTTGGCTCGACCCAAGCGTTCCAGCTTCAGCACCTCTGATACTGTGGCACCGGGGGGCTTTTCCAGCATCACATGTTTGCCCGCTGCCAGCGCGGCGGTGGCGATGTCAAAGCGCGGCACGGGGGGCATGCACAGCGACACCGCCCTTATATCGGGCCGTGCGGCCAATAGGCCGGCGATATCATTGTGGTTCTCGACCCCGTCCACACCGCCAGAGCGGCTGACCGTCGCAGCCAGCGCAAATCCACTGCTTTCGGCAATGGCCGGGATATGTTGGTCGCGGGCGATCTTGCCGATCCCCAGCAGGGCAATCGGCTCGCTCATCAACTGGCGGCCCACGGCGCCAGCCCCTGCGCCTCTGATATTAGTGACTGTCACGCGGCACCTCGTTTCCACGGTTTCCTTTTAGGATCCCGAAATCGGCCCCGGTATCGGCACCTTCAACCATGTCCACGAACAGCTTTGAATAGCCTGAGGTGAACATCGGCGCGGCGGGTGTCCATGCAGCCAGACGCTGGGCCAGTTCATCGTCGCTGATATCCAGATGGATGCGGCGCGCCTCAACGTCAAGCTCGATCATATCGCCGCTACACACCACGGCCAGCGGGCCGCCTGCCGCTGCCTCTGGCGCAGTGTGTAGGACAACCGTGCCATAAGCCGTGCCCGACATACGCGCGTCAGAGATGCGGACCATATCGGTGATCCCCTTTTTCAGCACTTTGGGCGGCAGGCCCATGTTGCCAACCTCACTCATGCCCGGATAGCCCTTGGGACCGCAGTTCTTGAGCACCATTACGCAGTTCTCGTCGATATCCAACGCGTCATCATTGATGCGCGCCTTGTAGTCGTCGATGTCTTCAAACACGACCGCCCTGCCCCGATGCTTCATCAGATGCGGACTCGCGGCAGACGGTTTCAGCACAGCACCATTGGGTGCAAGGTTGCCGCGCAGCACGGCAATGCCGCCAGAGGCCGCAAGCGCCTTTTCCACCGGCAGGATGACGTCGTCATTCCAGTTCTGGGCACCGGCGACTTCCGCGCCAATGGTGGTCCCGCTGACGGTCAGCGCGTCATCGTGCAGCATTCCGGCTTCGGACAGACGTTTCAACACGACAGGCAGACCGCCCGCGTAAAAGAATTCCTCCATCAGATATTTGCCGGATGGCATCAGATTCACAATCGTCGGCACGTCGCGACCGCAGCGATCCCAGTCGTCCAAGGTCAGATCGACGCCGACCCGGCCTGCTAGTGCCAACAGATGAATGACCGCGTTGGTCGAGCCGCCAATCGCACCGTTGCAGCGGATCGCATTTTCAAACGCCTCTTTGGTCATGATGTCCGACGGCTTTAGGTCGTCCTTGACCATCTGCACGATGCGGCGGCCCGTCATCTGCGCCATGACGCGGCGGCGTGAATCCACGCCCGGAATGGCAGCATTGCCCGACAGGGCCATGCCTAGCGCTTCGGCCATTGATGCCATCGTCGACGCCGTGCCCATCGTGTTGCAGGTGCCGGACGAGCGGCTCATCGCCTGCTCTGCCGCCAAGAAATCCTCTTGGGTCATTTTGCCGGCTTTGATGTCTTCGGACATCTGCCAAAGCGCAGTGCCAGAGCCCACGCGCTCACCCTTGAACCAGCCGTTCAGCATCGGGCCGCCGGTGACGACGATGGACGGGATGTCCGTCGATGCGGCCCCCATCATCAAGGACGGAGTCGTCTTATCACAGCCGACCAGCAGCACCGCGCCGTCGATGGGCTGGGCGCGCATGACTTCTTCCACCGCCATGGCGGCCAAGTTGCGGTACATCATCGCGGTGGGACGAAAGGTATTCTCGGACGCGGAAAACACCGGCACCTCGACCGGAAAACCGCCAGCTTCCCACACGCCAGCCTTCACCTTCTCGGCCAGCTCGCGCAGGTGACCGTTACAGGGGGTCAGGTCGGACCACGTGTTCAGAATGCCGATCACCGGGCGCCCATCGAACAGATCGTCGGGATAGCCCTGATTTTTCAGCCAACCCCGGTGGTAGATGTTGTCGCGGCTGTTGCCGCCATACCATTCTTGCGAACGCAGGGTGCGGGGCCATGGGGCGGGAGTGAAAGTCATCGCAAATTCCTAAAGAGTTGTAACGCGAACGCGCGGCGATTGCGGCGCGTCATCTATGGCCAGGGGATTGCGCAGGGGCAAGCCAAAGGCCGGGGCACCGATTTCATAGATATCGCCCGACTGGCACACAACGCCCTTGGCGAACGACAGCGTCGCCGTGCCGAACATATGCACATGCACATCGCCGGGCTGGCAAAAGATCCCGTATTTGAAATGGTGATGCTCCAGATTGGCGATGGTGTGAGACATGTTCGCCTCGCCGCTCACAAATGGGGCGTCAAAAATCGTCTCTTCCCCGCGCAGAATGCGGCTGTAGCCCTGCACATCCGCAGGCAGATCGCCAACCAGCAGCTCTGGGCCGACGGAACAGACACGCAGCTTAGAATGGGCCAGATAAAGGTAATTCTGCTTTTCCGTCACATGGTCCGAAAACTCGTTCGCAAGGGCAAAGCCGACGCGGAATGGCGCACCGTCCGGGCCGATGATGTAGATGCCTGCGATCTCCGGCTCCTCGCCCGCGTCCAATGCAAAGGACGGCGAAGGCAGTGCGGCACCCGGGGCCATCATGGCGTGGCCCGTGCCCTTATAGAACCACTCCGGCTGCACGCCGGGACCGTCGCCAACGGGCTTGCCTGACTCCACACCCCAGCGGAACATCTTCATCGAATCCGTTTCCGCTTTGTCGTCCTTTTCATGCATCGCCGACCGGGTAGAGGCGCTGCCCAGATGCGTCAGGCCAGTACCAGTCAGATAGGTATGCGCGGGATCGGGATGGAACAGTGGCGGTAACATCTGACCGGCGGCATAAATTGCTTCTAGATCGACAACATCGCTCATACCCAGCTGTCCCACCCGGTCGCGCAGGGACGTGCCAGTCGCGGCGCAATCCATCGCCAGATCATACAGCGACAGATCAGTCGCCACATTACAGGCCTGTGTGCCGTCGCGGGCGACAAGCTGAATGCGGCCATCAGTCGTACGGTATTGTGAAAGCAGCATGTCGCTTATCCTTTTCTTTTGTTCATGACGTCAAAGATGACGGCGGCCAGCAGCACCAAGCCTTTGATGCATTGCTGCCAGTCGATGCCGATGCCCAAAATCGACATACCGTTGTTCATTACCCCCATGATGAAAGCACCGATGACGGCACCCACCACGGTACCGACGCCGCCCGCCATGGACGCCCCGCCGATAAAGACGGCGGCAATCACGTCAAGCTCGAACCCCGCCCCGGCCTTGGGTGTCGCGGTGTTGAGACGCGCAGCAAAGACGAGGCCCGCCAGCGCTGCCAGCACGCCCATGTTGGCAAAGGTCAAAAAAGTCAGGCGCGGCGCGTTGATGCCCGACAGCATCGCCGCCTTCTCGTTCCCGCCGATGGCATAGATGCGCCGCCCGATGGTCGTGCGACTGGTGACAAAGGAATAGACCGCGATCAGCAGCGCCATGACGATGAACACGTTCGGCAAACCTCGGAAATCAGCCATGAGATAGCTCATGTAGACCAGTGCTATAAAGATCAGGCCGTTCTTTGCCACGAAGAAAGCAAAGGGCTCCTCGACGCTGCCGGTTTTGGCAGCCTCACTCCGGCTACGGATTGCCAGAAACAGGATGGTGCCTGCGACCAGAACGCCCAGCGCGAGCGAGAAAAGGTTCAGATCTTCGCCGCGAAACACATCGGGAATAAAGCCAGAGGCGATCAGTTGGAACTGTTTGGGGAACGGCCCCACCGACTGACCGGCCAGCAGCCACAGGGTCAGTCCCTTAAAGACCAGCATCCCGGCCAACGTGACGATAAAGCTGGGGATCTTAAAATAGGCGATCCAGAACCCTTGCGCCATGCCGATCAACCCGCCCGCAACAAGGCAAAGCAGTCCGGCAAGAAAGTAGGGAATATCGAAATTCACGATCATCACAGCGGCCAGCGCCCCGACAAAACCCATGACAGACCCAACGCTCAGGTCGATGTGGCCCGCCACGATGACCAGCAGCATGCCGATCGCCATGATAATAATATAGCTGTTCTGCAGGATCAGGTTGGTCAAGTTGACAGGCTTTAGCAGGATGCCCCCAGTCGCGATTTGAAAGAACGCCATGATAGCGATCAGCGCAAACAGGATGCCGTATTCGCGCATGTGACCGCGCAGGAACGACCAGCTGGATTTGACCTCCACGAGCGGCAAGTCTGCGGTGTCCGGGTTGGTGGTATTGGTCATGGACGATCCCCTGATCTGATAATGGTTGCCATGATCTTCTCTTGGCTCGCCTGCGCCGTGGGCATTTCCCCCACAAAGCGGCCTTCGTTCATGACATAAAGGCGGTCAGTTATACCCAGCAGTTCCGGCATCTCGGACGAGATCACGATGATCGCCTTCCCCGCCGCCGCCAGATCACGGATCACCGTATAGATTTCGTATTTCGCACCGACGTCGATGCCGCGCGTAGGCTCGTCCAGGATCAGCACGTCCGGGTCCGCGAACAGCCATTTCGACAGGACAACCTTTTGCTGGTTGCCCCCCGACAAGTTCACGGTCTGCTGCTCGATACTGCTAGATTTGATGTTCAGCCGGGTGCGGTATTGCGCTGCCACCTCGGCCTCGCGCTGACGGTCCACGACCATGCCATTCGCGACACCATCCAAATGTGCCAGCGGCACGTTGCGGCGGATCGTGTCGTCCAGCACAAGGCCATATGTCTTGCGATCCTCGGTAGCATAGGCAAGCCCCGCATCAATCGCGCGGCGCACAGTGGACAGGTCTGCATCTGTACCGCCGATCTGCACCGATCCGGTGATATGGGTACCATAGCTGCGTCCAAAGAGGGACATAGCCAGCTCTGTCCGGCCAGCGCCCATCAGGCCCGCGATGCCAACTACCTCGCCCTTTTTGACGTGAAAGGACACGTCCTTCACCACTTGACGGTCAGAATGCAGCGGATGAGTGACGCACCAGTTGCGCACATCCATGGCGACCTCTGCCTTCGCAGTATCGACTTTTGACGGATAGCGGTCATCCAGCGACCGGCCGACCATGTCGCGAATGATGTCACCTTCGCTGATGCCATTGCGGCAGTCCAGCCGCGACACCGCAGAACCATCGCGAATGACGGTGATCGTGTCGGCGACCTTGCTAATCTCGTTCAGCTTGTGACTGATCAGGATGGACGTCACGCCGTGGCGTTTGAATTCGAGCAACAGGTCCAGAAGCTTGGCACTGTCTGTCTCGTTCAATGACGATGTCGGCTCATCTAGGATCAGCAGGCGCACATCCTTGGACAACGCCTTGGCGATTTCAACCAACTGCTGCTTGCCCAGACCCAGTGCGTCGACCAGCGTGTCGGGGTGTTCCCTCAGGCCAACGCGGGCCAGCAGTTTCGCGGCACCAGCGCGGGTCGCGCGCCAGTCCATGATACCGCGCGTGGCGCGTTCATTGCCCAAGTAGATGTTTTCGGCCACCGATAGCAGCGGCACAAGGGCTAGCTCTTGGTGGATAATAATGATGCCTTGCGCTTCGCTATCGCGAATGCCCGCAAATGACTGCACCTTACCGTCATAGACGATATCGCCGGAATAGCTGCCGTGGGGATAGACGCCCGACAGCACCTTCATAAGCGTGGATTTGCCGGCTCCGTTTTCACCAACGAGGGCGTGGATCTCGCCCTCTTCGACCGTCAGGTTGACGGCGTCCAGCGCTTTGACGCCGGGAAATTCCTTGGTGATCGCCCGCATTTCAAGAAGTATTGTCATGGCCCCCCCGGATGCCCGATTGGAAAAAAGGGCCTTTGATCTGTGCCAACCGGCGCAGATCACAGGCCAGCGCCGGGGCCGCGCAACCGCGCGCCCCCGTCAGGGAGGATTACTCGATCTGGTCTTTGGTGTAGTAGCCACCGTCGATTAGAACAGATTCAACGTTGTCCTTGGTGACAGCCACAGGCTCCAGCAGATAGGCCGGGACGACTTTGACGCCGTTGTCATAAGTCTCGGTGTCGTTGATCTCTGGCTCGCCGTCGTTCAGCAGCGCCTCGACCATGCCAACGGTGACACGGGCCAGCTCGCGGGTGTCCTTGAAGATCGTCGAATACTGCTCGTCCGCCAAGATCGACTTGACCGACTGCACTTCAGCGTCCTGACCCGACACGATCGGCATTGCCATATCGCCAGAGCCGTAGCCCACGCCTTTCAACGAGGACAGTATGCCAATGGACAGACCGTCATAGGGCGAAAGGACCGCTTGGACTTGCTTGTCAGTATAGTTTGCGGACAGCAGGTTATCCATCCGCGCCTGCGCAACAGAGCCATCCCAACGCAGCGTGCCGACCTGATCCATGCCCATCTGGCCGGATTGGATAACAATATCACCCGCGTCGATCAGTGGCTGCAGGACCGACATCGCGCCATCATAAAAGAAATAGGCGTTGTTATCGTCCGGGCTGCCGCCGAACAGTTCAACGTTCCATGGCTTTTGATCGGCAAAGCGCGCGTTCAGACCATCGACCAGTGTCGATGCCTGCTGTACGCCAACTTTGAAGTTGTCGAAGGTCGCGTAATAGCTGACATCGCCGCTGTCGCGGATCAGGCGATCATAAGCGACTACGTCGATGTCGGATGCGGCGGCATTGGCCAGCGCGTTCGACAGGGTCGTGCCGTCAATGGCCGCGATGACCAGCACGTCGACGCCCTTGGTGATCATATTCTCGATCTGGGCCAGCTGGTTGGGAATGTCGTCTTCTGCGTATTGCAGATCAACGGTATAGCCTGCTTCTTCGAACTGCTTGACCATGTTGTCGCCGTCCGCGATCCAGCGCGCCGACGATTTCGTCGGCATCGCGATCCCGACATAGCCGGCGTCCTGCGCGATTGCGCCGCTGCTAAAGGCTACGAGCATCGTCGTCGCCAGCATGGATGTCATTAATTTCATGTCGTCCTCCCTTGCGCGAATACCACCCGTTTCCTCCCGGTGGTTGCCGCTGATGATATTAGGCAGGTCTCGGCGGCCTTATGTGAACGCCATCTGCACCGGCGCATCTTGAGCGTCTCCGATATGACCTTCAAATGCAAAAATGCCGCCTGGATATATCACTAGAGGTATGCCATCATTCGCTAGCAACCAATTGGGCGGCGAAATGATACGATCAAATGCATTAGACGGCACCGCCGCCAGCCTGATCTACCGCGGCCTGCGCTTGCCGCAATTACGCCTGCTCATCGCGGTCGCCAATTTGGGTCAGATCTCGGGCGCTGCGGCGCAAGTTGGCATCACGCAGCCCGCCGCCTCGCGGATGCTGACAGAACTGGAACATACGACCGGCACGCGCCTGTACGAGCGTCACCCGCGCGGCGTTGTCCTAACCGTGGCAGGCGCTTTGCTGGCCAAAGGCGCGGGGACCGCCCTGCATAATCTGGAAATCGCCTTTGCCCAAGTCGACAGGCTGGCGCAGGGCACCGGTGGACTAGTCCGGATCGGCACTGTGACGGGTGCAGGCTTGGAACTGGTCCTGCCCCTGATCCG
>Ga0209390_10011651_pt1 | contig 10077 bp, 7 predicted proteins | sample BON01_FD_187212 | JGI IMG/M metagenome (GOLD analysis project Ga0209390, IMG submission 187212) | Freshwater microbial communities from Lake Bonney liftoff mats and glacier meltwater in Antarctica - BON-01 (SPAdes) (version 2) | ecosystem: Environmental > Aquatic > Freshwater > Ice > Glacier... | reverse complement strand
GGGGGGGGGGGGGGGGGGGGGGGGGGGGGGGTTGTGCGGTGTCGTGGTCGTGCGGAGCTGAGAATTACAGATGCGAATAGCACAAGTGTTAGTGTTGTGTGTTGTTGTTGCTAGTTGTTAGCTGGTATACCAGCCTGGTATACCCTAATTATAGATGGTTATAATAGCACCCAGTGCGATATGTGATGCGATACCGTGGGGGGACTGAGCATTGAGCCCGTTCCTGGCGTTTATTTGTGGGATATACCCCCCCTGTATTTCACCTGTATCCCCCTGTATCTGACTTACCGTATCCTTGGTCTTGGTATCCCACAGCTGTATCCATGGTACCTACCTGGTATTGCTATCGATATATTATATATATATATATATATATATATATATATATATATATATATATATATATATATATATATATATAATATTATTATATATATTATATATTACATAGTCTATGTCATAGTGGCCCATTTTGAAGCAGATCCACTGTATCCCGCTGTCTATGTCTTTATTCCCACTCACTGTCACTGTATCTATCCAGCGGCCAGCGGTATATCCGTACCCGTACAAATTATTATTATATATTCTAGCTTACTAGTAACTGTAACTATATACTATATTACTAGCTGTCTGTATTCTGTATCCACTGCCACTGCTGTATGCTGTATGCTGTATCCCGCTGTATCTCACCCCATCTCTCCGCGTCACAAAAATGGGATATGGCAAAAAATACGCTCCAGGGGACAGGAACAGGAGAGCGCTGCACTGAGCCCCCGCCGCAAGCTTCTCCGTCCTCCGCGCCTTTCGTGTCGCGTCGCGGGTCGCGGGTCGCGGGGCAGTTTGCGAATGTGTTTGAAATTGTTTGTGTTTGTGTGCGTGTTTATTCGTCTATCCTCGTACCAAAGGCTCTTCTCTGACACAATACCAATACACAATGCCAGACCCAGACCCAGACTTCGCTGGCTGCCTGTCTCCTGTCTGTCGTCCTGTGCCTGTGTCCGGGGCCCCACACCCACACCCAGCCCGACTGCCGACTGCCCGAGCCCGCCCCCTCCCCGCCCAGCTGCCAGCCAGCTGCCAGCACTAGCAGCTGCCTACTCCAGCTCCAGCCGCCAGCGCCGCCAGCCACCAGTCGCAGTCGCAGTGGCCTGACACTCACACTGCCGCGGTTCCGGTACAGCGTGCGAACGTGCAGAGTGCTGCAAGTGCAAGTCGCTTACCTATCCTACCCCTAGCCACACACACACACGAGACGTGCCACACCCGCCACACCGGGAGTTCTCGTATTCACTCTGCAAAAACACGGCGCAGCTATGAAACAAGGGGCATTGATCGCCGTCTCCGCGCCCTGCTCCTGCTGTCTGCTGGCCGACCGGCCGCGGGGCTGTTCGCCCAACATTCTGGAGATCGCGTAGGGGGCTCCTGCCGCGTCGTCGTCGCCGGCGCCCTCTCAGGCGCACACCCTGCTGCAGTCCTCCTTATAGAGGCTCCCTCCCAGCGCGTCCCTGATGCACATGCCGGCGCGGCAAACGTAGTCGTTGCCGCAGTTGCAGCTCCCTCCAAAGTAGCTGTGCTTGGAAAACGAGCAGGCCGGCTCGGGCAGGCCGCGCGCGGCGGCGAGCACGGCGTTGTAGGCGAAGCAGAGCGCGTCGCTCGGCTGGGTCTGCACGTCCGTCTCGATGCTCGACGCGACGGATATGGCCACGTCGATGCCCGGAAAGTAGCCCACGATCGAGTCGTAGCCGTACGTAGCGCCCAGGTGGCCGTACGCCCGCGCGTATGGGCCGAGCGGGCTCTGACCCGTCAGGCCCATCATGGAAAGGTTGAAGGTGGCGAGGCCGTAGATGGCCGGCGGCATCTCGGGACTCGGCGGCACCGCCGCGCTCCCCTGCCTGCTCGCGCCGGGCACCATCTCGGCCACGAGCTCCGGCGCGAGGAGCCGCGGCCCGCTGGCGCCGAAGAGGTCGTAGGCTAGCCTGGCCACGTCGCTGGCAGGCGCGACCAGATCCGAGGCAGTCCAGCCGCCAAAGACGCCCGCCACAGAGCCGACCTTGCGCCCGGGCCGCGCCGAGTGGTTGGCGCCGTTGTAGTTTGTACGATCGTACCCGCGCACCGCGCCCACCGAGGCTGGTGTGCCGTGTGTCGCGAAACGAAGGCCGGCGTACTGGCGGCGGCGGTGCAGGGGCAGCGGCGAGAGCAGGTCCTTTTGATCATACTCGTCCCAGCGGCGCGCGCCCTTGAGTGAGGCCAAGAGGAGGCCGGCGAGGACGAAGTTGGTACTCGAGTAGGAGAAGCGCTCGCCGGGTGGGAAGTCCAGCGCGCCTCGCCGCACCCACGTGAGGTTGAGAAGCACTTCAGGAGGGTACTCATCGGACGGGTGCGCGTAGACACTCGCGCGGAACGGGTCCGTCGGTGGCAAAGGGAAGGGCTTGGCCGTGTCGTAGTCCGGAATCCCCGACTTCATTCCCAGCAGGTGGCGCAGCGTTACCCGGCCGGCAGCCGCACCGAAAAGGCTGGCCAACGAGCCGAGACCAAGGTTGGCGAGCGCGCCGTCGATGTGGGGCGCCACCGGCCCGTCGAGAGTCAGCTTCCCGAACCCAACCATCTGCATCAACGCCGCCCCGGTGGCGAGTTTTGTAACTGAGCCCCAAACAAAGGCGCCGCCCACGGTGCTGGCCGACACGGACAGGCCAGACCCGGTCTCCACCGCGATGGAAATTTCGCACTCGTATTGTGCCGCCTTGGAGTCGGCGATGGCCTGCAGCCGCGCCTGAAGCGCGTCCCTGTCCACCATGTCCCAGCTTGGCGCAGGGGCAGAGCTGGTGTAGCTCGTAGCGCTGAGCGCGTCCCTGTTCATCATGTCCCAGCTTGGCGCAGGGGCAGCGCTGGTGTAGCTCGTAATGCCGAATCCTAGGAGCTGCGCCATGAAGACCACAGTCGATTGTCAGACAAGCGCGCGACCTTGACCGGCCCACACAGGGACCACACAGGGGTTTTAATTGTAAGGCCAATTAAATCTATAATAAGAAAATTCGTGCGAAAAGCGCGCCGAAACCTTGCGGTCTCCACTGCGCAGGCTCCGGCCAAGCAGAACGCCGATGACGCTGCACGTCGACGGCGTCGAGCTCGGGATGGAATCGCTCGCGGTAGAGACAGGGGAGGAGTCACCGGAGGAGCACGAGGAGCCGATGGCGCCGTCCGAACCAACAACGCCAACAAAGCGCGGCGTGACCTTCTCCTTCGACTCATCCGGCTGGCTATACACCTATCACCTCGGCGTGGCCCATTGCCTGCAGCAGCAGCTGCTCGGCCGCGGCAGTGACCGGCGAGCCGACTTTGCCTTCTCCGGGTCGTCCGGTGGTGCGCTCGTGGCCGCGGCGCTCGCGACGGACATCGACGTCAAAGAGCTCGCGGCCTTCGTCATCGACTGCCAGGCTGAATGCCAGTACAACCCATGGAATATGTGCGCACGCCTAGCATCCCCTTGTGTGGCACCTCCCGCAGCACAAGCACACCGGCACGCCCAAGCACCCTGATTTTTGGGCCCTGCTTGCTTGGTTGGAGGTGCCAATGCAATCCCACTCTCATGCCTAGGTTCCCGGCCACGGAGCGGGCGCTAGAGAAGTTCCTGGGTCCTGCCGCGCACACGCAGGCCAACGGCCGGCTGCGCGTGCTGCTCACCCGGGTCCAGCTATTTTCGATGAAGCCGGTCGTGCGGCCAGAGACCGTCTCCAAGTTTGCCTCTCTGCAGCACCTCAAGCAGGTGCGCCACACACGCGAGGCGTTGCAGCCGAGCGCGGGACACACGCCAGCGCCGCCCCCCCCCCCCCCCCCTCCCCTCGCGGCGCAGGTGCTGCGCGCCTCGTGCCACATCCCCGTCATCGCGGGCGGGCTGCCGTACCACGTGCAGCGCCAGAAGGCTGCCGACGGCAGCGTGATGCACACTGGCGGCAACTATATCGACGGCCTCTACTGGCCATCGGTCCTCTTCCAATGGCGCGCCTTCGACCGCGCGGACACGCTCGTCAAGGTCTCTGGGCTCGGCAACCCCACCGCCGCCATCCGGCCGCCGCTGGTGATGCCGCTCCACTGGCTCATCCTGCCGCCAAAGCCGCCCGTCCTATGGAAGTTTTTCGCGTGCGGCTACCACGACGCCGCGCGCTGGCTCGCAGAGTGAGCCGCCCATCGCCTCGCCGGGCCCAAGGCCGCATGGACACCAGCACTCACCGAAGCACGGGCGGCCATCTCGCCCAGCGCCCTTGCGCTTGCTAGCGTACTCACCGCCCCCCTGCCTCAGGCACGGTGACGACGGCACTGACGGATCCCTCTCGGACGCCTCGGCCGCGAGTGGCACGGAACCTCCGCGGCGGAACCGCAAGTACTCTGCCGCACAGCCTTGGGACCTGGCGGCCAAGCTTCGGTCGAATCGGAGCGGCGGCGCCGGCGGCTCGGCTGCCGAGGAGGGCCCGCCGCCGCTCGCGCGGGGTGAGATGACGCGCATCCTGCTGGGCGGATGGGCGGAGCTCTGCCTGCTCACGCTCGTCTTCCCGCTGGTGGTACCATTCATCGCCGGCATGGAGACACGGCGGCGCTGGCACGTGCACGATGACCGGCCCCTCCGCTACGTGATCGCCTACCGGCTCCTGCACATCGCCGAGGCGGCCGCTTTCTTCGCCCTCTGGCCCGTGCTCCTCACCGCCTCGCTCGTGCGCTGGCCATTCGTCGGCGGCGCGGTACGGCCGCGGCGCAAGCACCACACCTACGTCTCGTCGCGCTTCGCCTCAGCCTTCGCCTCGCTCTCGGCCGCCTCGCGCTCCGCCGTCGACGCGGGGACGCCCGAGCCCTCGAGCAAGAGCCCGCGCTTCGCAGAAGGGACTCCCAGCAAGACGTGGGGGGGGCGCAGGCGAAGCCAGAGGCTCGAGCAGATGACGCAGCGGGAGACGGGCAAGGAGTTGTAGGGGAGCGGTTCGCCGTACCATCCCCAGGACCCGGGGCGGGGCAAAAGACACTCGGGCGTGTGCCGGCGTGTGGAGGGTGACCCGAAGCGGAAGGCATTGCCATCGGAGGCCGGAGGATGCGCTTTATTTTTATTCGAACACACAAGCACTGTTTAATTCGACTTGAGCACACTCACTCATTGAACGCCGTTGTTTTGACTCGCGAGTGCGCGGCTGGGCGAGGTCGGGTTGGCAGCCTTGCATATTTATCAGGCCGGTCGATGTAACGATGTATCGGTGTCGGTGGTCGGTGGTGATGTGGGATGTGGGGTGCTATGTGCTATGTCGTATGTCAAATTGCAGCTCACAGCTCTGGCTCTGGTTCTGGTGATCGCGGCTTGTGGTCTCCACGGGCCACGGGGCACGCGGGCACGCGGGGTACGCGTATCGGGCGCCCCCCCCAAACACCAGCAATAACACAAGTGGTCGGCTCCCGCGCTCCGCGGCCGGCGCACGCCGACCGTGGTGGTATGATTTTTATATAATATTATAGGAAAGGGGGTTTGTAACACACATACACATAGTACATATATATAGTATATAAAAAATCAATTGTCCAATCAATCCAATCTAACCTTATACAAAACGAGTTTAACGTTGAACTCAAAACAGCGATCAGGGTTAACCCGTTGTAATACTAACGGTCCAGTGATAAGGATAAATCTGATAAGCTTTACCAAACTTTTACCTGTGTTCGCGTGATGTTGCACGTTGCACGCCTCCTACATGTATATTACATGCGGTGGAATGGTGCGTGCGGGGTGCGGGGTTGCGAAGAAAGCTTAAATAAAAAAAGAATATATAGATATATAGCTAACCTTGTTTTTTTTTCCTTCTCGCTCTTGCTTGCAGAATAACAATAAAATAACATATATATATGTATGTATGTACATATACGATAATCAATAATCTACCTGCTGCTTGTTCTGGTTTGGTTCTGGGCCTATTACCTATTATAGCCTATTACTAGTATTAGTATAACTATAATTACTTTTATAATTATAATTATAATTATATATAAGACTTCTCTACTCTTGGATATTTTGAATTGGAACTGTCTAGGTCTATATGTCTATAGGTTTAGGTCCTAGTCCGCCTAGTGCTATAGTAGTAGTAGCTGTAGGTCTCTTATATAAGTAAGTTCACATGTATCAGATATATTAGTTAATAATATATAAAATAAATACCTTTATAATTATATATATATTATAGAATCATTGTATATAGTCTGTATACAAAAATAAAAATTGCAAATGACGCTTACTACGCCTACGCGCTCTACAGTCTACTACAGACGACAGAGCAGACGAGCTATAGATGTAGCTTCACAGTTCATAAAAACAAAAACGTGAGAAGCGTCGTTGGGGTGGGGATCGCACGGTATACACGCATGGCACTCGCACGCTGAGCACACAACACGCGCACGCTAAGCACACGCTGTGCTGTAGGGCACGTCAGAGTGACACACACGGACGCGACGATGTCTGTCGCAGGATCGAGGCCCCGTAGTGTCCCCGTCCCTCTGAATAGAAGACAGAAGATGCGATACATCGGATGGAGAAACAACGGGGCACCCACTCGAGCGGACCCCCGCAGGAGCCTTCTCTCTCAGACCTCATCCATCGCCGCGCGCGTGACGAGCGCCGCGCGGATGGCGGCGAGCCAGCGCTGCAGCGCCCCCGGCGAGTCGGCCTCGAGCTCGAGCCAGCGCGCGCCCTCCCTTTCGCCGACCGAGGAGCGGCCGGCGAAGCTGCCCGAGGAACGGCGCCCCGCCTCGCGCGGCGCGAGCACGAGCTGGTACCTGCCCGTGGTGACTCCCGTCGCGGTGGCGGGCCGCTCGTCGACCGCCGCCACGCCGCCGAGCGGGAAGCGGCCCGCCGGCTGGAGGCCTGCGCTGAAGCTGGAAAGCGAGTCCCACCAGCGCAGCTCCAGCGGCGCGAGCGCAAAGTAGCGGCGGCGCCAGGCAGGATTGACGTCGCCCTTCTTGTAGAGCCAGCCGTGGACACGCTCGCCCGGCGGACGCTCCACCTGCGTGCACGCGAGCGCGGCGGCGGCGGCGGCGCCGCCGCCAGCGCCGCCGCCGCCGCCCGTGGGCGTTGCTGCGACCTCCGTTGGTGTCAGCGTCGGCGCGGGCGCTCTCAAGGAGGGTTCAGAGACGGAGCCGCCGCGCTGCGCCGCGGGTGGCGTCCTCGGCGCGTCGGACGGCGCGGCGCTGGTGGTGGCGAAGGAGGCGGTGGCGAGGGGGACGGCGGTGATGGTGGTGGCGGTGATGGTGGTGGCGGCGAGGGTGGTGGTGGCGAGGGCGGTGGAGGCGAAGGGGGTGGCGTGGCGCGCGGCGGCGGGCGAGGCCATTCCGGGCAAGGCCTCCCCGAACGGGTTGGGGTCGAGCGACGGGTCGGCGAACGGGTCGTTGTCGCCGTCCGAGCGGCGCTCCATCTCCGCCGAGGACTGCCCGCGCGGCGTAGGGCTCGCTGCAACCGGCGGCGGCAGGTTGTCGCCGTCCGAGCGGCGCTCCGTCTCGGCCGAGAAGCGCTCGCGCGGCGTGGAGATCGCCGCAACCGGCGGCGGCAGCGGCGAGGGCATCGGGAGCTGCGCCGTCGAGGGAAGTGCAGCGTTGGACGGCGCGACGGACCCCTCCGCAGGAGCGCGCGCACCGCCCTGGCGCAGCCGAACGCTCAACGTAGCTGCCGAAGCGAGCGCGCTTACACTGGGCGGCGCGCCGCCGCGCGCCGAGGTGCCACGGGGCGTAACGCGCGGCGCGGGCCCTCCGCCGCCGGCCGCCGCTAGCTGCGCGATCGCCTCGGCCATCCTAGCCTGCGCTTCGGCTAGCGCAGCGAGCTGGTCGCCCAATGCAGCCACAGCCGCGCCGCCGCCGCCTCTGTCGCCGCCTCCGTCGCCGCCTCCTCCGGCCTCGTCTTCGTCGTCGCTGCCGACGCCGAGCGCCGCGTTGCGAGGGAAGAAGGAGGCGTCCTCGCGCTCCGCCTTGGACGCCACGTGCTGCTCCCAGCCGTTGTACTCGGTCGGGTCCTTGTGCTTCAGGTAGATGATCAGGTAGAGGTAGGCCCACATGTTGTGGTCATGCGCCACGTGGTGGTCAAAGCCGGGCCCCGTGGTGTCGAGCTTGAAGCGGTCGAGGCCGCAGATGAAGCAAAAGTTCTCCATGTGGGACTTCCTGAGAAGCAACGAGATGGAAGGTATACGTGAGTGTTATATATATATATATTCATATATGTGTGTATGTATATATATATATATATATATATATATATATATATATATATATATATATATATATATATATAAAAAAAAATATATATATATATATATATATATGTGTATATATATATATATATATATATATATATATATATATATATATATATATATATAAATACATACATAAATAAATGAATATACATATGTATATATATATTAATATATATGTATTTACTTCGCCGCATGCACCGACCGCAGCTCGCCGAAGGTGTCGATGATGATGCCGAAGATTACGTTGAGCAGGATGGTGATCACAATAATCCAGAAGAAAAGCTGATAAAAGAACCGGAAAAAGTAGCCGGCTGTGTCGTCAGGCGTGGCGGGGTCCATGAAGGATCCGATGTCGCCCGAGCGCAGGCCCTCGTTGAGCGCGTTCAAGAAGCACGAGAAGAGACTGGTGCACATGGGCACGTCCTCGTCCGGGTAGTTTCCCAGCACGAACACGTCCCTGGCGGACGCATAGCCAACGACGGCGAAGAGGTAGATGATGATCGCGCCGAAGAGCGCGGTCATAGCGATGGACCTGCCATTGAGCGTCACGGCGCGGAAGACATTCTGAAGGTCAGAGCTCTTATTCGTGACGTCCAACAGGTGGACCGAGAACCAGAGTGGCGAAAAGAAAAGGCCCAGCGCCGAGGCAAAGATGAGAAAGCCAAGCAGCGAGAGCTGCGCGTCGGCCATCAGGTAGTAGGGCACGCGCAGCACGTCGGTGGCGCGCCACTGCGAGAGGGGAAGCGAGAGGAACTCCGTCGGGTCGCGGCCGCCGGCGCGCAGGCCGCGCCAGACGCGCATCGGGCCCTTCTCGATGGCGGAGATGAGAAACACGAAGACGCAGGCGCAGAGCTGGAGCGAGCCCATGAAGCGGTTGGCCACGCCCTCCCAGAAGAGGAGGTAGTCCAGGTGCGCGGCGGCCTCGGGCACCCACGAGTAGCGGAGCACGATGACGGCGTTCTGCGCCAGCGCCAGGCTGAGCACCAGGTTGTCGGCGAGGCGCTTGTTGCGCATCACCAGCTGCCAGACGCCCGACTTTGAGAGGCGCTGCTGGTGCATCATCTCGCGCATCAGCTCGTCGGCGCGCTCGAAGAGCTCCTGGATCTGCTTGCCCGGCGTCTCGCGGTCGACGCCCCAGAGGAGCGCTTGCTTGGATTCGTCCGTCAGCAGCAGGCAGTAGTCTGGCATCCGGAAGTAGACGCGCTCCAGCTTGCCCGCAGCGTTGACGATCTCGCACCGGCAGATGTAACGGCCCATCCCGCGCGAATCGGGGCTGGCCTTGTCGCCCTGATCGCCACCGCCGCCGCCTCCACGGCCTCCACCGCCGGCAAGGCTCGATCCCAAGTCGCCCACCCCGCGCGAGAGCGAGCCCTGGCCGCCGTCGCCGCCGCCCTCCTCCTCGGCTCCCAGCAGCTCGAGCGGCGGCAGCGAGTGCACCGCGCCGCCCGCCCCGCGGCCCGCCGCCGCCTCCTCCTCGTTATAATCGTGCAAATGGCGCAGCAGCGTGTAGAGAGCGAAGCCAGCCTCCATCAGCAGCGCCCGCTCCTCCTCCTCCTCCTCCTCGTCGTCGCGTCGCGGGGGCGCCTTGCCGCGCCGGAAGCAGTCTGCCGCCACCGCGCCGATGCGATGCAGGTCGAGCACCTGACCAATCGGCAAGGGGAGCCGGGGTCAAGGGTGCCGTACGCAGCGTGTGTGTGGTGGTTGACGTGTCGAGCACCTGTATCAGTCGGCCCTCTGCAGGTGGTGTTCAGCACGGCGCTCAACGCGCGCATATACATGTATATGTATATATGCATATGCATATATATATATA
>Ga0209390_10011650_pt1 | contig 10077 bp, 8 predicted proteins | sample BON01_FD_187212 | JGI IMG/M metagenome (GOLD analysis project Ga0209390, IMG submission 187212) | Freshwater microbial communities from Lake Bonney liftoff mats and glacier meltwater in Antarctica - BON-01 (SPAdes) (version 2) | ecosystem: Environmental > Aquatic > Freshwater > Ice > Glacier... | reverse complement strand
CCGATATCTGGTTCCACATGACGCAAGCCACACTCACAATTCCACACTCCACATGCTCAACGACGACTTGAACATCTTCGAAGGCTGGGGCACAGTAATAAATGATTGGCTGCTCCCATTTAACTCGAGCATCACGTCCCAAGACATTCATGATACTTTTATGCAGGCCCGTGGATGGCCTGTGATTTTCCAACACATTCGAGGCAACTTTCACGTTTTTGATCCTAATGGCCACTGTTCCGGCTATGGAGGGGGCAAACACTGGGCCGCCTTTGCGCTGCGTCGTTGCTTCGCGATCTATTCCATACTGAAAGAGACCGCGACAGATATGCGCGGCAGCCTACCCGATTTCGAGTTTGTATACGACTTGGGAGATCTTCCTTTGTGGGGCTCCACCAACGCAGCACCAAATCATAGAAGCATGCCAGGCTTCGGGGCCATTAGATGTTGGGAAAAGGGGTTCATGAGCTTTCCGATGTTCGGCTCGCACGAGCATTGGGACATTCGTGACATCGACGAAGAGAATGCGCGTATCCTCAACAGAACTCCGCGGCCGTTCGCCCATCGTCGCAGTGCTGCAGTCTTTCGTGGCGAATCGAAAGGATGCTCGTTTCCACCCGAACATAGTGACATGCTCAATTGGCATTCTCACGAGTTCGGAAATTTTTACAAGGGTGCTCCATGTGGTCGCCACAAACTGCAGGTCATTAGCCAAGAACGTCCGGACTTGGTTAACTTTGCTTTTACTGAAGCCGAAAAACCCAACATGTCGCTGGAACAGCAGGAAAACTCGTTCAAATACATCGTATCGATAGAGGGTAACGGTGGCTGGGCCGACAGGCTTTCACAACTGATGTTTCACAACGTGGGCGTGATTGTGCAAGAGCACCCTTGTAAGGAGTGGTACGAGGAGATGTTTCGTCCATTCCAGCATTACATTCCAGTCTCGAATGATCTCAGCAACCTTCTTGGTCGCATCTCATGGGCGGAACATCACCCAGAGCAAGTCGAGAATATGATTCGGGCCAAAATCGCTCGGGCGAAAAAGGTCTTATCAAAGCAAGGCATCGTGACTTTCAGCAATGTCTTGTGGACTCGGTACGCGGTATTGCAACGATATCCCATTACCCTGCGCAATGGCACGGTCGCATTGGCGGATCTATTTCAGAAGAATCATAATGGCTCCTTCCAAACTGGGAATTGATCGGTGATGCGACAAATAACGACCCCAGCGGCAGCGCCCCGCCCCCGCGAGTCTGTTTACGACTGTAAGCAAGGCCCCGGTTCTCCCGGGTACCTTGACACTTGGGGAAATTCCCGCCAAGAGGGTCCCCCCCCTGACAAAGATTACGCATTTGATAATGCCGAAGACGTCGAAGAAGATGACGGAAGTCCCGCGGTGGCCTCCAGTATGACTTTCAGATGGAAACGGGGCAATGCCGTAGACTTGGTATTTGCTGCGAGGTAACGCCAATCCTCGGGTCGGCTGGACGAGGTGATTGTGAAGGGTTTCTTTCTGTTTCATCTTCTACGAACGTCCGTAACTAATTACATTGATGTGGGTGTTACGCTCTGCGAGCAGTCAACATTGCTCACCAGAGCCACCATTCCCATCAGCAACAGCAGAGTCCTACCCCGCAATTCGTGGGTTGGCCACAGCTTTTCGTTAACAGTTTGACTTCTTTCAATGTCGGCAATGAACGGCCAAACACTCATCAGTCGAATCGGTCGACCGGTGCTTTACGCGTTAATATGGCTGGTTATGAGCGCAGCGATCACTTTGACTAACAAGTACATCTTGTCAAACACGTCTTTTAGATACATATTCGCGCTAGCATTGGCACATATGCTCAGTGCATCGGTCATGTGCCGCGGGCTTTTCATTATCAATCCAGGTCTCAAGCAAGGCACATTGTCTTCTGAAGACTCACCGCGTCTCTTCCTGCGCTTCTGTGTTATCGCAGGCCTATTTGCAGCATCGCTGTCGTCGGCAAACGCGGCCCTCGCGCGCTTAGAAGTCGCAAGCGTGCAGATAATCAAGGCAATACACCCGGCCATTGTTTACCTTGTCGGAATGTCGTGCGGCGTTGAGCGCCCATCGTGGTCAATATCTTTGTGGATCGCGGTGATTTGCGGAGGTGTGATGGTCGCAGTGCAAGGTGCGCTCGTGTTGGAGCCCGTTGGAGTGTGCCTGCAGGTCGTAGCTCTTGTCGCTGATGGTGTGCGATTCCTGTACCTGCAGGCAACGATGCAAGCGTGTACGGATGCGCTAGACCCTGTTAATGTGCTTGACAGGGTTGCGCCCATAGCATCCGTATTTCTTTGGGCAGCCGGCTCAGTTGTGGAGTTTCCAAGCATGCATTTGGAACTGTCTGAGATTTACGTGATCGCTTGTCTGGTGTTATGCAGTTGCATTCTTGCATTTGGGCTCAATCTCAGCTCGTACGCATACATCAAGGCGACCTCGGCTCTAACTGTGAGTGTTTCGGGAATATTAAGAGACATGATGTTGATCGGCATGTCTGTAGCTTTTTATGGTTCATCTGTGACTGTCAATCAATGCGCGGGATATGCCACGGCGATCGCAGGCACGTTTGCGTACTTGAAATGTCGTGAGGACCAACGAGAGGAAATTCGTAACGACGATGTACCGTCAAAACTTCTGGACCAAAAGCATTCTCGTCAATAGCGACAGCGGCACCTGCACGCCACTACGCGATATACATTGGTCAGCGTTACAAACATTTGAGTCGGTACCGCCGAGGGCTTGCGTGACCGTGGAACAGCACGGCGGCGCGTCTCTGGACCGGGAGGACCTACCGCGTCCAACGCAGCTGTGCGGGTCCGCTCGCATGGTGGGCATCGTCAGCTCTATATCACCAAACCGCAAACTCACATTTCGCGGACGCACGCCGCGTATGTCCGTAATGTCGTTGTCGCTGCGCGACATGCGTATTGCGTCGTCGACCGCAGGCGCGGCCGTTGAGATGCGCCTCCACCACAGGACGGCCCCAAACTCGTCCTTATTTTCTCGCCTACGCGATACTGCGGTATTTGCTTGGTCTCATCTATCATATTTCACAAGCGTCAAGGTACCCGGGGGAAGCGGGGCCTTGCAAATCTATTGATTTATGTCCCTTGTATGAGAGCTAGCTACAAGCATGAGCATGATTGAAAAGATCTGGCGGGGGCGGGGGCGGTTGACCATGAATGGGAGCAAAGGGCTTGACCCATGGAACACGTCGCCCGCAAGCCTCCAACTAGAGATGTCGCCAGTGAAAATGAATTCGAAAAAGCAACAGCGGGCTGTGTTGACGGCTTTGTCGACGGCCCATATTGCTCCCACGCGCGCGAATTCTATCTATTGTTTGTTTTGCAAAAAACATCAATCACGTCAAGGCGGTCAGCGTGCGAACGATCGCTGATACGTTCGATGTCGTCGGCGTGTAATGATTGCTCTTCACGTCGAACAAAGACAGGTGGCGGAGGCCGAGTCGCATCGAAATCGACGTGTAGACATAATTCACGTTTGCGGTATGCGTTTCGACAATAATGGTGCCTGGATTGCAAAGAATTATGTTTGTTAACCCAGCGCCATGCGCCGCCACGATCACTTTGCTTTGCTTGAATCGCAACATGTCTCGAATGATTGCGCATGCGTTTCGTGGCCGTCCCTCGAATGGATGGTCAGGAGCATCATACTCGTCAAAAACAACCGACCGTGTCGTCGCAAATTCACCTAGAGCATTTTTCAACTCCTCGTGGTTCACGAACGATCGTGCTGCACCGCGCTGGCGCTTGATCAACATAATGCCAGATGATGGCGAGCGTGAGTCATATTTGCGGTAGCAATCCGTGTTCTCGATCACCTGTCGAAACTTTAATAGTTGCCTGGTTGACGGCTCCATGCATCGCGTCGCGCGAGGGGCAATAACCTGTTTTGCTATGAGTTGCCCAGAAAGAATCCGGGACTGGTCGATCCCTAAATCAGCCAATATTGGGGGGAAAAGGATCCCGACCATGCCATGGTGCTCCGGTACATGGATGTGTATGCTCTCGTCTGCTTGCAACATGCTCAGGACGTCGCCGAGCTTGATTGCGCATTCGAGGATTCCGTGATACATCGCGTGACCCCACTCCTGTGAAATAACGAGGACTTTGTCATATCGCGGTAGTCTTGATAAGTCAGGCGGCAAATCCGGGGCACGATTCATGCAATCTTGTTGGATGCAACAAACGCCATCGTTCACGGCACAAACGAGACCTAATCCGTCGATGAAACCGTGCGGTATTGCACATACAAAATTGCACTCGGACTGTCGCCGATCGTGTGCATCCCACGCCGTTGTGTTCCAGCCATGTTCAACCCTTAGCGATTTCAGGTAATCATAGTCGGCCATAACACCTGAAACCTCGAACATCGGGGAATTACTGATGGCGTCGACCGGCTGAAAAAGTGGGAGGCGCTCCCATTCAGGTGACGAGTCACACAATTCTCTGCATGTCGCACACTTCACAGAGTCCTTGATATGTTGGCTTGCATATAAATCCAAAGTGTGCACGAACTTCGTTTGCGGCTTCAAGCTTGTGACGCACGACAAATCAGAAACTTGATGTTGCTGACTTGATACCAACACGTCACTGGTCATCTCCAAAATGCAACACATCGTTGTTGCAATGATGCCGAACGCAAGATGTCGACCCCTCCCGGTTGTTATGTCCCATCTCACGAATTCCCCTTACCTCTCCTCCCGAGGCCAGCTGAAAGAAGGCGACTTTGTGGCTTGTCCCTGAACCGAATACCTCAGGTCGTTTCTAGTCTTGCGCATTTTGTCTGGTAGCGAGGCGACGTTTTACCTCCTTCAGGGAGTGGGTGAACGCGGGATCGATCAGGGCCATCATTCATGACTTCACACGGAATGACAAGCGCGCTGGGTTATTATCACAGATAGCTCCATAATGATAGGTGAGGCACAGGCCCCAGCCTATAAAGATCCCCTCGCTCGCTCGGACACTCGCTCCTACGCGCCGCGCACGTGCTGAGCACGTGCCGCGGGCGGATATGCCGCGGATGAAGGAGAAGAAATAGGAGGAGCGGCGACGCGCCGCGCGCGACGCCGGCTCGCTCCCTCTCTTTCGCTCTCGTCGGGCGGCGGCGCCGCCGCCACCGGCGAGATAAAAGGGCGCGCAGCGCCCTGAACGAGGAATTATTCCTGGACACAGTACAGATTACTATTAGACACGTGCGACCGCGAGTATACCAATACTCGGGATATCAGTATCGCCAAGGCGATAGCTGTAACAACCAAGAGCCCGGTCCACCGCACGGGTGGACGCGCGCTGCTTTCTCTCCACGTGTGTGTCTAGGTGAGTCTTACGGCCCCGAGCGGCGTAGTCCTCCTTCACATAAGCTATAGTTATTCACTGATCCCAATCACAAATACGCGCGGCTTCTCGAAATCGTGTTCCCCTGGGCATTCGTTTAGCCACTTCGAGCACCACAGTCACATAACTAAAGAGATCAAATTTTTGCGATTGCGAGCCGTCAACAGGTGGGGCGCGGCAATATGCACGTGTTACCCAACGCTCTTATCTGGTGTACGCAGCGAGCGAGTCGTGCGTGTGCACGCGAAGTCCCGACAATGACCGATGCGTTGAAAGCATGCACGCACGAGACGGTGACACGACGCAGCTGGTTCATGCGCGTTGATGGGTGGATAGGCATTGTCGTTCTGCTATTTCTGTCAACGTTCATTCTTGCACACCGCGTCCGATATCTGGTTCCACATGACGCAAGCCACACTCACAATTCCACACTCCACATGCTCAACGACGACTTGAACATCTTCGAAGGCTGGGGCACAGTAATAAATGATTGGCTGCTCCCATTTAACTCGCTAACGAGTTTGGTGTCCGTAAGGGAAAAATGAAAAACAAAAATCAAAACAAGCTTGGTTGGGGAAAAGAAAAAGAGAAGAAAAAAAACAACGTAAGAAAACACGCCAACCAAAACCAAAACAAGAAAAAAACAAAACTCAAAAGCTCCTTTTTAGCGGCGCGTGCGCTTGTCCAAACGCGCCTGCCGCGCCGTCGGCCCTGGCGGCGGCGCTGGCACTCCCGCAGGCGCCGTTGCGACAGCCTGCGCCGGTGCCGACGCGCCTGGCCGCTCAGCTGCGGCCGGCGTTGCCGCCGCCGTCCGCGCGCGTTTCGGCGGACGATCGGGCGCCGCCGGGCGAGCGGGCGCCGGTGCGCCCTGTTGCGCCCGTCGCGCCGCCGCCGCCTTGTCCAGCTCGTCCTGCTTGGCGTCAAACCGGGCGATCATGTCTCGGTTGAACCGGTCCTTGATCAGCTCGTTTGACTCCCATGTGTCCCTCTCGGGCCCGTGGTCGAGCCACCGAACGAGGTACTCGTAGCGCGGCCCGCCGCGCGGCGCGCCGCGCACGCGCCGTTTGCGGCGGCGCTCGAGAATTTCGTCGAGCGTGTGCACGGGCTGGTTCTCGTCGTCGAACAGCACGCACGGCTTGCGCTGCGCGCGGGGGCGCGTGAAGAACGCGCTGTCGCCGTAGTACTTCTTCAGGCGCTGCACGTTGAACACGTTGTGCGTGGTGCCGCACTCGACGGGCAGCTCCAGGCGGACCGTGTTTGGCGACAGCACCGCCGTGACCGTGCACAACGTGTAGCGCGGCGACAGCGCGTGCTGGTCGAGGAGGCCGAGTGATAGGTGAGGCACAGGCCCCAGCCTATAAAGATCCCCTCGCTCGCTCGGACACTCGCTCCTACGCGCCGCGCACGTGCTGGGCACGTGCCGCGGGCGGATAGGCCGCGGATGAAGGAGAAGAAATAGGAGGAGCGGCGACGCGCCGCGCGCGACGCCGGCTCGCTCCCTCTCTTTCGCTCTCGTCGGGCGGCGGCGCCGCCGCCGCCGACGAGATAAAAGGGCGCGCAGCGCCCTGAACGAGGAATTATTCCTGGACACAGTACAGATTACTATTAGACACGTGCGACCGCGAGTATACCAATACTCGGGATATCAGTATCGCCAAGGCGATAGCTGTAACAACCAAGAGCCCGGTCCACCGCACGGGTGGACGCGCGCTGCTTTCTCTCCACGTGTGTGTCTAGGTGAGTCTTACGGTCCCGAGCGGCGTAGTCCTCCTTCATGGTGACCACGGCAGGACATGGCCGCGTTAGAGGCGCGGTGTGTCCGTTTCGCGGCGCGGGTGCGCCTGGTCCTAGGGACTCGGTGCCCGCGCGGGCGCGACTTGGGAAAGGATAAGAACAGGAGATAGGAGAGAGTAAGGGGGCGGCCAGTCGCGGGACTTAGCCGCGGCCGTTTCTTCTCTCGGTCTTCTTATCTCTCCCGTACGCGAGGACGACGGCTAGAGGTTTGGCCTGTCGCGCGTTGGGCCTCGGGTTGACCTCAGCTCTGGAAGTTAACGCGCTGCGCGCAAGATCTGCGGCGCGCGCGCGTACAACCAGGGAGGGGGGGGCGTTAATTTTATTACCGCTCCGCAGTTAGAACGGAAAGGTCGAGGACCTGTTCCTCTCTCCTTCGTTGCGACACGAGCCAACGAGGGCTGCGGCGCGACTAAGGAGAGATTACGCCCATCGGGAGCGTGGAGAACGCGCTGCTCGAGGAGGGGTTAGACCGCGCACGGGCGGGTGGCACGGCCACCGCACCACGCGGGGACTCAGTACTTTCTTTTCAGAGACCGACAGTACTCTTCCCTTCCGTCTTTCCTCTTCCTACCCTCAAAACAAACAAAACAAAACACCTCCCGATCCGCCTGATGCACCGACGCGGGGTTGACAACCCGGTCGCGGACATGCTGTCGCGGCATCCCGTGTTCACCCTTCTCCGCCGGAGCGGCCGCCGCCGCAAGCGGAGGGGGGAGAGGCCGAGCGGGGCAGCAGGCGACGGGACGGCGGGCGGCGCCGGCGCCGCCGGCCCGTCAATCGCGCCAACCGTCCCCTTCGCGGTGCCAACCGCGGCGACGCAACGTTCCTTGGCAGGAGCAGGAGGGCCTCCCTCGACCAGCACGCCGGCGCCCCCCACGGGCACCGGCGGGGCCTCGCCCCCCACGGCTACAACACCCTCAGCACACCCCTCGATTGATCGCGCCGCCGCGACGCGCCGCCGCGCGCAACGGAAGGTGACGCGCGCGCCGCCATCGGCGGGCGCGCGCCAACCGTCGACGGCCGTCGAGGGTGACGGGGACACGCTCGCTAACGCGGACGTCCCGCGCCGTTGGGTCAACCACATGGCAGGCGACCTGCGTGAGGACATCAAGCAGGCGCTCCTTTTGGACCCCGCGCGGCCGATGTCCGCGTACGAGGAGTCGGACGGGCTAGTCTACCAAACGGGCGCCGACGGCGGGTGCCGAGTGTGGGTGCCGCCAGTCGAGCGCCTGCGTTTGCGCGTCATGCAGCTCGTGCACGACGAGCGTGAGGGTGCATCGCATTTTGGGGCGGTGAGAACGCTGGAGCTTTTGCGCAGGCTGTTCACCTGGGAAGGCGTGGAAAAGGACGTCGTGGCGTTTGTCAAGTCATGTCACGCGTGCCAGGTCAACGAGCCACGCACGAGGTTGGCGCCCGGTCGCCCCGCCGAGTATCCGACGCCGACGCGGGCCTTCGCCGCCGTGCACATCGACTTCTTCTTCTGCCCCAAACTTATGCGCAAGAGCGTCGCCTACGACGCGGTGCTGCTCGTCGTGTGCCGCCTGTCCAAGTTCCTGTACTGCATACCATGCTCGATCACCATCACGGGCGCAGAGGCCGCGGATTTGCTGTTCAAACACGTCTTTGCCATCCACGGGGCGCCCGAGTACGTGGTAAGCGACCGCGACCCGCGTTTCCGGGGTGCCATGTTCAGGTCGATCATGGAGCGGTTCAACATGCAACTGCGCTGCACTACGTCGTACAGGCCGCAGGGGAACGGACAGGCAGAGCGTTCGGTACGCACAGTCAAAACCGCCCTCAGGAAACTTGTTCTTCCCGACGGCTCGGATTGGATCGCGCACCTCCCGTTCGTGACATTTTCCTACAACAACACCGTGGCCAGGTCTCACGGCATGACGCCCTATTACGTCGTCTACGGGCACCATCCCGTGACGCCGCTCGAGTACTCCTTTGGTCGGCGCGCGCCGCTGGCGAGCGACGAGCGCAACACCGACGGCGACCCACTGACGGCCGAGCTGCTCGACGCGGTCGAGCACACGCACGCGCTCGGCGAGATCGCTCGCTGCGCCGCCGACGCCGTCAAGGCTGCTCGATACGAGGCCATGGTGCGCGAGGGTCGCGCGCGCGACCCGGGCGTGGTCTGTCAGGTCGGAGAGGAGGTTCTACTGGACGCGCGCAACATCACGCTGCTGGCCCAAAACTCTCTCTCGCCCAAATTCATTTTGTGCCGGATCGAGCGTTTTGTCTCGCCAACGACGGTGGCGCTCAGGCTGCCGCCCGAGCACCACCAGGTCCACAACGTGTTCAACATCGAGCTGCTGAAAAAGTACTTCGGCGACGCGTCGTTTTTCGAGGAGCGCGTGCGGGCCAACAGGCAGCCGATGCCGATGCTGGGCAAAGACGGTGAGGTGGTGTGGGGGTTGGACAGGATCACAGCGCGGCGCCGTATGCGGAAGGCGGACGGTTCGTTCGCGTCGAACGGCCGCCGCCCGGCGTACGAGTACCAGTGCGTGTGGGACTTTTACGACCCCGCAGATGTGGGAAAATGGTTTTCGGCGACGACGCTCGGCACGGGGACCCAGGTCAGGCGCATGATCAGGGCCTTTGATGCCGAGTGCGACGAGAAGGAGCGACATGCCCGCGCCGCGCGTGGCGACGACGACGCCGGCGGCGACGCCGCCGGCGCGCCGCCGCCGACGCGCGCGCGGGTTCGCTAACGCGGCTCTTGCCCCTCATTCCCCGCAAGTGGTCCCTTGATGGACATGCAAGGAGACAAGGGGGCGAGTTGATCGCGCCCTGATCGTCGCAACGTCTTTCGTGAGAGTTTTGATTAACGGGCAAACATTTTTTCCCTCGAGGCGCAGCCCGAGGCGTTTTTGTTTGATGCCGCACGCTCGA
>Ga0209390_10011647_pt1 | contig 10079 bp, 11 predicted proteins | sample BON01_FD_187212 | JGI IMG/M metagenome (GOLD analysis project Ga0209390, IMG submission 187212) | Freshwater microbial communities from Lake Bonney liftoff mats and glacier meltwater in Antarctica - BON-01 (SPAdes) (version 2) | ecosystem: Environmental > Aquatic > Freshwater > Ice > Glacier... | reverse complement strand
CCTTTCACACAAGAGCAAGGCGACTTGAGCCCGTGCCTTGCTGCATGTGGATGTTCGCGTCGATGCGGTGCCTCTCAGCCCGCGCGTGCGTACACCGCGCAGGGGCTTGTTTTGCTTTGAGTGTTGTGCTGGTTCGGCTTGTTTTGCGAGGTTGCCGGAATGGTAGCTGCAAACCAGGCATGCTGAGTGTGGGCGAGTCGCAGGTGCGTGTGCTGTAGACAAAGTTCGGCGCGTGTGTGGTTTGGTGCATTGGTTGCAGCTGCAGCTGGAGGCGACGCTTGCGAGACAACATGCCATTGAAAAAAAAGGGCCGCAAGGGGGGTGGCGCCAGCACAGACGGTGCAGCCTCGGCAAGGATGTACACCATCGACTTTGCGACGCTGGCTGACAACGATGCCACGGTGACTTGTGCTAGTGACCTATGTGGCTCCAAACGCACTGTGTTTCTTGAAGATCTCTTTGAGACGCGTCTGATGATTGTTTTGCCACGCAGTCAAGCATCGCAAAGGCGCTTGTGGGAAGCGCCCACAGCCAGACTTCAACCTTGGCTCTGCGTTCAGCTTCCAAGGTGCGTGTGCTGCAGCACGTGGGCAGTTGGCATGGCGGGTCCCTGGTGCAGTGTTTGCCAGAGTGCTGCATTTTACGTGCTTCTTGACTCCCTACACGTGTGAAATGGGAGCAGTTGTGGAAGGTGGCTATCGACGACGCTATTGACAAGTGGATGCAGCGACTCAAGCTGAGTGTCACAGAGGACAACAAGTGCATCTCGACTAAGGAGGCGCTCACCGCTGGCATGTCGAGCCTTGCGTTCGACTCGATCGAACATGTGCAGCTCTTTAATCGCGACATGTTTGTGGCATTGACTCACGGAAAGTGTGCGCTCTGCAACAAGGCATGGGCAGGCGCAGTGAGTACACACGCGCGCACGCACACACACACATGCAGATACACATGGTGACGCTGTGATCACAGGAAGCATGAAAAAAAAATAGATGATTCTTTCTCTTACATTTGGGTGAGAGCTGGAATCTGCAGATTTGATGAAAAGTCCTGAGTCAACATAAACGAAAGATCTGGGAAGTAATGCAGGTACAGAAATTCTTCTGACCTTCAGCGTGTGGCAGGTGTCGACTATTGGCAGCTACGTTCACGACAATTGCAGGTCATGTCCCTTTTTGCCGTACACGCTTTTGCAATTACAATGTAAAAGCAGGCACCACCGCAGTTCGTAGTCGTTGGGCGACAAATAACGACTTTTGACGTCACCTTTGCTACCGTGTGAAATAATGACATTCTGCGTAGCAGATCCAGGTGCATACCATGACATCCTTAATAATATGCCATGCTGACATGCCAAGGTGGGTCGCCTGCAATCTACATTTTCTTCTTCTTTAAGCAGCCAGGATTCCTTCTTGCAGATCAACTGCCTCGATCCACAGAGAACAGTTGCCAAGAAGGAAAAGATGATGTCGAGTCTTGACAACACGACTTTAGCAATCCTCGAGGCGCACCCTGAAATGACGAGCAGCAAGGCCACCGCCCTATTGCCCAGCAGGCACAGGTGGGGATAATCATGATGTTGAAATATGCTAGTGTGTGCGTGCGCGTGCATTTGTGTGCGTGTGGAAGTTTTGCTTTTTAGACTGACTCACGTGAATGGGACGGTTGTGCCTGAATGCATGCACCGGTTCAGGCTACGAACGGTTGGTGTGCAGGTGTGGTTGAAGCCGCATCGTACGATGCCACCAGACCAGACCCTGTGGGGAGCGCTCGGGTATGCCGAGGGCAGTGACAAGGTAGCGCATAGATCTCTTAACTGCAGCTGTTTGATTGCCATTCGCGTTGCTTGTTCTACCTGGCTTTGCCTCTATCCTAATCCATCGACTTGGCATACTCGTGCCATATAGCTGAAGCTTGTGGTGACTCGCCGGGAAACGCGTATCAAGGAGCAACTCCAGGCAGAAAAAGACGAGGAGGAGCTGGTACGAACTTTTTTGCAATCCCCCGCCCCGTGTGTCAGATCGTGTATTATGCAATCGATCATGAGTACTTGGACTATTTCCTTTATCGATCTCGCGTGACATGCCATACTCTCCTTTTGACGTGCCATACTCTCCTTTTGTTTGGCAGCGGCTCAAGAAGATTGAAGAACTTTTAGCCAAGAGGGAGGCCGCGAGAGATGAGCGCGTCGTCAAACTGGATGCCTTTCTCAAAACGGCTGTGGAGTCGGCTAACGGGTTTGCATTTGCCAACTGCGCCGATCTCACACGCTGGCTGCGGCATGAAAAAGTGGGCAGCAGCGACAGGCATTCATACGAACTAGTCCACAAGTATGATCACGGTGCAGTCTGCAGCTCGCTGCTCCTTGTGCTGTGTTTGCGTGTTGCATGTGAGAATCAGATGACAGAATTCTTTGAATTATTTGTGGGTTTTTGTGTTGTGAATCGTATTTGCTTGTACCAACAACAGGTGAAAACCGCATTGTGCTCGATTTCTTCATGCGCCAGAGCCAGAGCTCAAAAATTTCCGTGACCAAGATGAAAAGGCGGCTTACGCTGCTCGACAGTATCATACGTATTGCAGACGCTGACGGCAATCTGCTGTCAAACTCCGAGAAAGCAAAGAGCCGCCTCTTTGCGCATTTTGACGTCTACCACACTAAGGAAGAGAATCTCTTGGCGGAGGATCTTGATGGCCAAAGCGAGGGCTCCACTCTTTCGATGGCTGGCACCATTGTCAAGGCCTTGAATCTTAACGATGATCGTGTGGCAAGGTGGGCCACTTTTATGTGCATGTGAAATGTTGTGTCAATTTTCCAGCAACCTATGTTGGTGTTGTGGTGACGTGTATTTGTCAAAAAAGTCTGTCCCCCTTCTGATGCCACACCCTCTCGTGCATACAGGCTCGACACCTGGCTGACAACGCAGGCGCACCTACGCCACTTCAAAGATGCTAGGAGCGTACTGGTGTGGATGGATGACTATGGTGACGACTCCCAGATTCCCAGTGTTCAAGACTGGGACGGTAACAAGATTATTGGTGACTTCTACCATAATTTGGCTAAAGAAGATGGGGTGTACAAAGATGTGTACGGCGTGCCAGACTGTGTCACGGGCCGCCTATTTCAGGAGACGGGCAAAATGACCCTTGAGGTGATCAAACGCCATTTGACAAGCGTCGACAAGATTCTCCAGCTCTGTGGCACACGCATGTGTCCGGCAGCCAAGCTTCGCTTTTGTTCTGGCTTCGAGACAAGCAACACAAGCTTGCACGAAAACATCATTTGCGATCTCGATCTCAGGTGCATACTTCAAATTATATTGTGTGAGTTGGTGCGTACGCGTGTGTGTGTGTACGTATGTATGTATGTATGTATATATACATATATATATATATGTACATACATACATAAATATATATTCACATGTATATAATATATACGTATGGATGTATACACATATATACATATACGCACACGCACACACACACACATACACACACTTCTATATTCACATGCATAAATGATTGGTGTCTTTGAACTCATTGTTAATGTACGCTCGCAGAGACGACCGGCTAAAAAGACTCGAGAAGTGGCTCAAGGGACAAAAGTTCAAGGTTGTAAGCACCAGCAAGAAACTGCTCGAATTTGTCGAGCAGATTCAGCAACCTCCTGGAGTTTACGATGTCAGCCATTCATATAGGGATGTCAACCATTCTCACAGGAATAATCCAATAGTGCGAAACTTCTACCACGAATCACCAAAGATCAACATCCATGCATTTTCGAATGCCAAGCTGCATGTGACTCTCAGCAAGCTGCAGGCCAATTTTGGTGTGCTCGATGGCATTTGCCAGGCCATGTCTCTCTCACACCTGCTTGAGCTGGGGCAAGAAGCTAGCTGTCGGCTTTTTTACGGCTGGGAGCGTTGCCGTGAGCAGGACGTTGCGATGATTATCTCAGACCTTGATTTGAGAAATAATCGCAAACAGCGGCTGAATACGTGGCTACGCAAGGCGAATCTCCTGTCGCCGTTTGCAAATTGCTCTGCCCTGCTCGAGTGGCTCAATCATCCATTTAGCCATGATGTGGCCGAGTACCACGTTGCCGGCTGTTACCTCCGAAAAGCAGACTCGCCCACCGGGCCAAATCAGTCTCAGTTTGCGGGGAACTTCTTCTGTGCCACGCCTACAGAGCTGGGTATTACCTTTGCAGAAATGAAGGAGAACATCCTCCTTTTCGATCAGCTCTCCCGTCTCTGCCCGTTGGATGAGAGCACTGCTGAATCCAAGGAGGCCAAGCTGAGGCTCTTCAGAAACCTCAAAGATTACCGCCTGTGCTTACCCGCGGATATCGTGAGCGACCTTGACCTCACTTGCAATCGGGTTTCCCGACTGGACGCGTGGCTCGCAGATACCAAGCTTAGACATATTAGCAATGCAGCAGAGGCCATGGCCATTTTCGACTCTGTGCTTTGCCCAGTCCAGCACTACTATCCGCCCCAGGCCACAAACGTCTCTGCATGTGAACGCGGCAGGCACGAAGTTGTGCAGAACTTTTTTAAGAAGACTGTCACTGGATCCCCCGAAATCGAGATGAAGACACCTTTCAGCATGCTGCAAAAAATATTGATTTGCTTCGACGACATTCTGCATTTGTGTCCTCTATCTGCGCTGCAGTCCCAGGCTAAGCGCCGCTTATACCAAGCTTTCAGCTCGAATGATGCCTCTTCGTATAGAACTCGATTAAGTGTCCTCGGCCCTGGTGGCAAGCTAGACCCCGCCGCGCTCGTGGTGAATCTAGATTTAAAGTGCAACAGAGTTGAGCGGCTCGACACTTGGCTCAAAGACGCCAACCTTTCCTCATTCGAAAGCTCCAGCGAGGTACGTGTCATGCAAATGTGTTGTTTGTTTTTTAGTTTAGTGATTTGCTTCCGATTCGAATCAGCTTTGTCCGTCCGCATTTGGTATATATCGCATTGTTTGCAGCATCTGCATCTAACTGCTCTACTCTACACCAGATTATTCAGTGGATTGAGGCGACTTATGAAGCCACCGGGGATTATGCCTTCAAACAGTATTCGTGCAAGAGTAGATATTGCACAAACCCAATCGTGGGACAATTTTTCCACGATGCTCCTGACAAACTCTTGACGTTTGAAACCTTCAAACAAAATATTTCACTGCTCGACGGCATTATCATTGCAGCTTCTAGTTCCCTGCCCAAGGACGCCAGAACAGCGTTATTCCGCGACTTCTGCACGCTCAAGGACAAGGAACCTGCCACCATCGTCGCATCAATCGTTGCCAGTGAGGTATCCTAGGCAAATCAAGGCGCGTCTGATTCATTGCATTTTTTCCACGCAAATCTGTTGCTCTGGGAGCATGGATGTATGTAGTATATTGTAGATCTAGAACGCAGAAGTGCGTGTAGCATGTGTGTGCACAGTACTCGACGATGCTCTCGCACTGTGTATCATACTGTGATCAATCAGAACAAATTAAGCAATTGTTCGCCTGTAGCGAGAGGGAGTATACGAGATTGCGAGAGGGGAAAACCAACCAAACTTACGGCAGAGAAAAATGAGCTTGATGAGTAGAATGAGCAGCACTGCCACGACGCCTGAGGTATACAAGTCTCCGGGACTTCATCGTTTTTTTGGTCAAAAAAAGTCTCCAATTCATCCTTGCCGGACATGTCTTGTTTCCATCTTTTGAATTGAAAGCAATATCTATATTCAACAGCATAACTTGTTTGTTTACGATTCCGATTTCCATTCCGATAGCTATGTCTAATCTCGTGTTTGCAAGATCGGTCTGTAATTGCAAAGGAGTATGTCATGTTATGAAGGCCTTGTTTCTAGTCTGGTGCGCTCCTTTTGGATCTTCCTGCTAAAGGCTAATTTTTAGTCAAGAACCCTTCTTACCATGAGGCTTCAGTTTTTTTCATTTTTGTTTCGATGCATAGAAGCTCTATGGCATCAACGCGAGTCTATCGGGCCCGGGTCATTCTCCTGAGCGAATTTGTCAACCTTATAAATTCATCTATGCCGTGTATACAAAAGACACGTTAGATGAGAAGGGACAAGCCCGAGACACAACAGTACATGTTGCACTTGGATGCTCTAAACTCGACAAAGAATCGACCAGTCGCTGGCTGGAATAGCTGGCTGCTCGCGAGATGGATCGAAAAAAAAGATTTTCCAAATGGTACGTTTGACCTAAAAGGGCCTAAACTAAACGTTCTTATTCGTGACAAGATCTCGTTCGATAGCGTTGCTCACTTGATGCGCGGCGATAGATCTTGTTTGTGTGCGCTGTATCGCTCTCACCCATGCACAATAGTGGGATCTTAAAGAGACAGTATTTGGCAAACCAACAAAGATGAAAAATTGTGAAAATCTGAAAAAAAATTGTAAAAAAAGAAATAGAGGAAAAAAATCAAACGCAGCTCAAAACACCCGGACGCAACGTAGGAGGCGAGGAAAAACATACATTGTCAACCAAGCGGGGAAAATATGAAAACGCAGCGCTCAAAGTCAGAGCTCAAAATTAGCCCCCGAAGCAACGTAGGAGGCAAGTGACAAAAGGAACACGACCAGTCATGATCTGTCAATGCTCGACGAATGCCAATGACGGCAAACTCTTGGTGAGGGCGTCAGCCAACATTTAGTGTGTGCGCAAAGGCACGAGCTTGAGAACCCCAGCTAGGACGAGTTCGCGCACAAAGTATTGTTTGATGACGAGAGAATTTCCTGCGCACCGGATTCTCGCTCATAGCGATACAGGCAAGATTTTCTTCGTAGAGAAGAGTTTACGCAAATAGATTGCTGTGTCCTGCTTGGCTAGCCGCGACAAATTCAGCCTCGGAGGTGGAAAGGGACACGTTATCTTGGTGCCGACTCTTCCAAGAGATGGGGCCGCCATTCATCATGACAATGTATCCCGTGTGAGATCGTTGGGTGTCAGTATATTCGGCCCAATCCGCATCCACCCAGCCCCACAAAACATTGAGAGTTTTCGTGAGAGTCACGAGAGTAGCGAATCGTTCCATTCCAAGCACCGCAAAGATAAGACAAAACGTGCTCAGCGGCAAGCATGTGATTTTTCCCTGGAAATTGCACATACTTACTGAGCCCAGAATGTGCCCAAGCAAGGTCTGGGCGTGTCATTGTTACGAGATATCCTAGGCTGCCGACAATGCCGCGTTAGCGTTGATGGAAATCCGGGGCAGGATTCTTGTCACAATCGCCATTATTGAGGTGCGTATTCGGCTGCATTGGAGTGAGGCGAGGAGTGGCATTCCAGAAATTGTAGGTGCGTAAAAATTTCTCGGCGTAATGAGTTTGGGACAGATACATAGTACCTTTGTCCAAGTCACGTATCACCTCACATGGGTCTTGACGACACAGTCAGAGGCATCTGTTCGTTGCTTTCTTTGGGTTTCTTTTTTTTCTTTGTTCGGCAGGCCGCCATACCGTGACCGTCTGAAAATGGAGATGTGCCGGAAAGTAGGATACCTGGGTATCCTACAACATTCAGGGTGCGAGTAACATGCACGCACGCAGACAGGTATCAGTGCGGTCCGAGGCAATGTTGTGGAGCCCCCTCATAGGTGCCTTCAAAAGCGTCCACAAGGCGTGCACGGAAAGTGTCAAGTACCTGCCGAGTGGCGCATGTGATGACGAAATCATCGATATGTGCACGTAGTAGGATGCGAGCACCCTCAATCGTGGCGGTCCACATGCTCTTTTCAAATCCCGCCGTTGCACATCCTTCTTTTGCCAGAAAGGCACTCATCTTAATATGCCAAGCTCTGGCTGCAGAGGGCACACCATAAAGTGTTTTAAGTAAGTGATACACAGAGAGAGGATCTACATCGTATCTCGGAGGTGAAGAAATATACACCTTGCCATTATGGCCGTCTCCTGGCAGTAATTCTCCTCGAAAGAAAGCTTCAGAAATATCGACGTGATCAGTGAAAATATTTCGTTGTGCAGCCAAACTGAGAACCGTGCGGAATCCGGTTGCGGAAGGTACAGGGCTGAAAGCGTCGTCGAAATCGCCGACACTGTCTTCGCCTTTTCGGCACGTGTGTGTGTGTGTTGCCCTTGCACAACTAGGCGTACTTTGTACTTGCCAAATTCTTTCCCTTTTCGCTTAATCTTGTAATGGAAACAGCTCGTAAAGACACGATCTTGCGGGGTGGGCAATGAACAGAGTTCTTTCTGAAAGACACCGCAACGCCATATGCGATCCATTTCGCTTGTCTGACGTTTGATCCATTCAGCTTTCATGGCGCTTTGCATCGCCTGACCGTGGTGTTTGGGGTCGGGTGCGGCTTTGGAGTAGCTGACCGGATCTTGAGATGATCGCAAGTAGCACTCATCCCCGAGAGGGTTTTGCTCTGATGTCTCAAAGTCATCCGATGACGCTTGCATTGCGTCAAAAATTGTGCCGCCCATCATACAGTCGAAGGCTGCAATCATGTTACGTGTAGTGTCAGAGCGTGGCTTGCAACGAACGCCAATGTCAAAAAGTGGATTTGCACCCGATCTGGTTATTTTGACAGCTGTCATGATGCTCAAGCCGGCACCTTGCCCTGGACTAGTCTTTGGTTCCAGGCTGGCGCAAAAAAGTTGAATTTGTATATTTTTCAAGTATATCAGTGAGATAAATTTCACAATCAAGACAGCTGAATTCGATAAGATTTTCTTGGCCTTGATTCCAATGACGCGCATCTTGCTCTCTGGTACCAAGTGGTTTGGTGCGTAGTGTTTTGGCAGGCCAATCTCTACAGAATGACGTGCAAGTGTTTTTGCGATTTCGAGTTCGCTGTAATCGGCTTCGTCGTGTTCGCCAAATCGTCGTCAGAGGTGGCGCGCAGCATAATAGTATGTACTATTTTGTAGTTCTAAAGCAGAAGTGCATGTAGAACGTGTGTGCACAGTACTTGACGATACTCTCGCACGGTATGTTACACTGTGATCAACCAGAGCAAATTAAGCAATATGTTTGCCTGTAGCAAGAGAAAAATTACGAGATTGCAAGAGAGGAAAGCCACCGAAACTTGTGACAGAGAAAGGTGAACTTGAAGAGTGGAATGAGCAGCACCGCCCCGATGCCTGAGGTAGACAAGTTTTCAGGCCTCAATTGTTCCTTCAAACAAAAATTGTCTCAAGTCTATAAAAAAATACATTTTTGTCTGAAGTTTACAAAAAAAGGCGTGTCCGGTCTTTTTTTCTATTCTTTGAATCGAAAACAATATCTATGTTCAACGATATGACTTGTTTGTTTACGATTTCGATTTCCACTATTTTTAATCTCCTCTATGCAAGAACGGGCTGCAATTGCGCAGGAGTTTGTAACATGTTTCTGGTCTAGTGGGCTCATTTTTGATCTTTCTACTAAAGGCTACATTTTCAGTCAAGAACTCTTCCTACCATGAGGCTGAGGTTTCTTTCATTCTTTGTTTCGATGTATTGAAAATCTTTGGCATCAATGCTTGCCTATCGGCCCCGGGTCATTCTGCCGAGCGGACGTGTCCACCGTGGCCTCTAGGACCCTTTAAGAGTAGCATCCGGTAGGAATTAACAAACCCCGGGAATCCCCTTCGCTATAACACCCTTTGGTCAGCTTACCAATCTCCGTCCTCGCCCCTTCAAGTTCACAAGTCTCACGTTCTCAAACATATAGACACATATGGACAGGCTGTAGTAAGGATCGTCAGGGGAGTACCGTAGACCGTCCATATCAGCCGTCTTTTGGTGATCAAGTGCTGGCATGTACGAAATGCGCTACCTGACAGTATACTACTACATCTAGGGTTCCCCAACTATGTTGATTTAATCGACCCCACTTTTAGAGATGCTGAAGGAGTCGATTAAATCGTCGATTTTTAGAGGTCAAAATCGATTAATCGATTTCCGGCAGATGCATACTTGCCTAAAAGGCCAGGAAAACACTCATTTTGTGTGATTTTGGTGATATTACACAAAAAAAACCCAAAAAAATTTCAAGAATTTTGGCTTCGCCAAAATTGTGCGCGTGCCAGACAGGGCACTGCGTTTTGGAGTCTCTCA
>Ga0209390_10011643_pt1 | contig 10081 bp, 10 predicted proteins | sample BON01_FD_187212 | JGI IMG/M metagenome (GOLD analysis project Ga0209390, IMG submission 187212) | Freshwater microbial communities from Lake Bonney liftoff mats and glacier meltwater in Antarctica - BON-01 (SPAdes) (version 2) | ecosystem: Environmental > Aquatic > Freshwater > Ice > Glacier... | reverse complement strand
TCTAAGTACCCCCCCCCCCACCCCACAGTCCCATCCCCCTCACAGTGCCTGACGCGTGGTAGACCAATCAATTGAGTGCGCTGCTCCCCTATCCTCTCGGGCTAAGTTGATGCTCATGAGAAAAGAGTTCTAACTGCTTACCCAATCACCTGGTCGGCGTTTCCCCCTACAATGCCTGGCGCGTGCTGGCAGCCATCGGCTGATAGTGCTTCCCTGTCGCCCCATCTCGGGTTAAACTTGATGCTCGTGTGCGAAACGTTCTCTAACTGCTTACCCTACCCCGCCGTCGTCGTTCCCCCCACAGTGGCCTGGCGCGTGCGAGGCGCAGCCATTGGCTTATAAATACTATAAATGTGCGAAGTGTTCTCTAACGTATTACCGCACCCCGCCGTCGCCGTTCCCCCCACAGTGGCCTGGCACGTGCGGGGCGCAGCCATTGGCTTATAAAATAATATAAAATGTGCGGAGTGTTCTCTAACTGCGAACCCGATCACACCGTCTCTTTTCCCCCCACAGTGGCCTGGCGCGTGCGGGGCGCAGCCATCGGCTTTTTTGCTTTTCTATCGCCCCCTTCCGGGTTAACCTTATGCGCATGTGCGAAGTATTATCTAACCGCTTACCCAATCACACGGTCTCCTTTCCCCCCACAATGCCTGTCACGTGTGGGTCGTAGTCATTGGTTTATTTTTCTTTTCTATCTCCCCCTCTCGGGGTAACCTCATTCGCATGCACGAAGTGTTCTCTAACTGCTAACACCACCCCGCCGTCTCCTTTCCCCCCACAGTGCCTGTCACGTGTGGGTCGTAGTCATTGATTTATTTTTCTTTTCCATCGCCCCCTCTTGGGTTAACCTTATGCTCATGTGTGAAGAGTTATCTAACTGCTCACCCAGTCTCACGATCCCCTTTCCCCCTCACAGTGCCTCGCGCGTGCGGGGCGCAGCCATCGGCTTATAAAATAATATAAAATGTGCGAAGTTTTCTTTAACTGCTAACCTTTACCCAATTGTCTCCTATCCCGCCACAGTGCCTCGCGCGTGCGGGGCACAGCCATCGGCTTTGTTGCTTTCCTATCGCCCCCTCTCGGGGTGACCGCATGCGCATGTACGAAGTGTTCTCTAATGCTTACCCACTCACACGGTTTAGGGTTAAACCGTGTGATTGGGTAAGCAGTTAGAGAACACTTCGAGTTAACCCTAACCCTTTTCCCACACGCTCTCCTCCCTCCTCACAGTGGCCTGTCACGTGTGGGTCGTAGCCATCGGCTTATACAATAATATAAAATGGGCGAAGTTTTCTTTAACTGCTAACCCTTACCCAATTGTCTCCTTTCTCTTTACAGTGCCTGGCGCGTGCGGGACGGAGCATCGGCGTATGGTGTTTCCTCATCGCCCCCTCCCGGGGTAACCTCATTCGCATGTACGAAGTGTTGTCTAACTGCTAATACCACCCCGCCGTCTCCTTTCCCTTTATAGTGCCTGGCGCGTGCGGGGCGCAGCATCGGCTTATAAAATAATATAAAATGTGCGAAGTTTTCTTCAACTGCTAACCCTTACCCAATTGTCTCCTTTCCCGCCACAGTGCCTGGCGCGTGCGGGGCGAAGCCATCGGTTGAGCGCGATGCTGGGGGCGTGGGCCAGGATTGGCGCAGAGGCGAGAGCGGCCGCCCGTGCGCAGCGAAGGTGCATGCATGCGTTCTGTATTTGTGAAACATAGTTCTTCACTTATACACACCCACTTACTCATACTACTCATGACTACCCATGACACTACTCATGACACTCTTGCGCATGGGTTAGCCCGATTGGCGCAGAGGCGAGAGCGGCCGCCCGTGCGCAGCGAAGGTGCATGCATGCGTTCTGTATTTGTGAATCATACTACTCATAACACAGGCTTGCGCATGCCCGGGTTAACCCGGGGTTAACCCGAACTGAAAGCGAAACAGGCTTGCGAGGTTGCCATGAGGCGAGAGCGGCCACCCGTGCGCAGCGAAGGTGCATACATGCGTTCTGTATTATTTGTATATAAACCGTCTGTGAATCCTACTACTCATCACACTCTTGCGCATGGCCTCAATAACAAAACTATCTCCAAGAACCAAACGAAATTGAAAGTGAAACAGGCTTATGATCGTGTTCTATTGGGGCGTGAGCCGCGGCCCGTGCGCGGCGAAGGTGCATACATGCATTCTGTATTCGTGTAATCCTACTACGCATAACACGCTCGCACATGCCCCCAACAACAAAGCTATCTCTAAGAAGCAAACGAAGCTGAAGGCGAAACCGGCTTACGAGTTTTCCATGGGCTGCGAGCGGCCGCCCGTGCGCAGCAGAGGTGCATACATGCGTTCTCTATTCGTGAATCCTACTACGCATAACACGCTCGCACATGCCCCCAACAAGAAAGCGATCTCTAAGAAACAAAAGTAACTGAACCCTAAACAGGCTTACGGGTGCTTTCATAGGGACGAGAGCCGCCACCCGTGAGCAGCGAAGATGCATGCATGCATTCTATATTATCCTCAAATGCATTATCTCCCGCAAGCAGAAGGCGTGTTCCTGCACGACTTCGACAACCGGAGCCGCGTATGCGGCTAGCGAGGCGTGGCGTGCCTAAGGGCGCGCTCCGTACGCACTCTGCCTAGCAGGCTCCCCTATGTGGTAGCCTAGTTACTTGTGTAGTATATTGTTTGCGCGTGCGCCAGTGGGAGGGCTGTGTTTCTTGGTTTCCGTGAAACATAGTTGTTAGCATCCCCTTACTCATAACACTCATAACACTCTTGCGCATGCCCCCATCAACAAAGCTATCTCTTCTAAGAAACACAAGAAATTGAAAGCGAAACAGGCTTACGAGTTGTCTATTGGGGCGTGAGCGGCCGCCCGTGCGCAGCGAAGGTGCATACATGCAGTATATATTCGTGAATCGTACTACGCACAGCACAGGCTTGCGCATGCCCCCAACAACACACCTATCTCTAAGAAACAAAACTAACTGAAATCTAAACAGGCTTACGGGTGCTTTCATTGGGATGAGAGCCGCCGCCCGTGCGCGGCGAAGTTGCATACATGCGTTCTGTATTCGTGAAACATAGTTGTTTGCATCCCCTTACTCATACTACTCATCACACTCTTGCGCATGCCCCCAACAAGAAAGCTATCTCTCAAAAGCACAAGAAAACGAAGCAGGCTTACGAGTGCTTTCACTGGGGCGTGAGCGGCCGCCCGCGCGCAGCGAAGGTGCATACATGCGTTCTGTATACGTGTAATCCTACTACTCATTACACTCGTGCGCATGCCCCCAACAACGAAACTATCTCCAAGACACAAGCGAAATTGAAAGCGAAACAGGCTTACTAGTCTTTAATTGGGGTGTGAGCCGCTGGCGTAGCGAAGGTGCGTGCATGCGTTCTCTATTCGTGAATCCTACTCCTCATCAAACTCTTGCGCATGCCCCAAACTACAAAACTATCTCTTAGAAACACAAGAAACTAAAAGCTAAACTTACGAGGTTGTCGTGGGGCGTGAGCGGCCGCCCGCGCGCAACGAAGGTGCATGCATGCATTCTGTATTCGTGTAATCCTACTACTCATAATACTCGTGCGCATGCGCCCAACAACGAAACTATCTCTAAGACACAAGCGAAATTGAAAGCGAACCAGGCTTACGAGTTTTTTTATTGGGGCGTGAGCCGCCGCCCGTGCGCAGCGAAGGTGCGTGCATGCGTTTTGTATTCGTGTAATCCTACTACTCAAAACACTCGTGCGCATCCCCCCAACAACAAAACGGTCTCTAAGAAGCAAACGAAATCGAGAGCGAAACAGGCTTACGAGTTTTTTTTTTGAGGCGTGAGCCGCCGCCCGTGCGCAGCGAAGGTGCATACATGCGTTCTGTAACCGTGAATCCTACTACTCATAACACTCTTGCGCATGCCCCCCAACAAGAAAGCTATTTCTAAGAAACACAAGAAGATAGAATTAAAACAGGCTGACGATTTGTTTTTATTGGGGCGTTTGCCGCCGCCAGGTGAGCCCAGACTCGAGAGAGTGTATGTGTGGGACATAAGAAGGCTTGGTTAACCCCTTAGGGAACAGCTTTATGTATATATATATATATATATATATATATATATATATATATATATATATATATATATATATATATATATATATATATATATATATATATATATATATATATATGTGTATGTAAAATACATATACACACACACACACATATATATATATATATATATATATATATAGCCGCTACTTAGACTTACACTTAGTCCAGCTTGTTTTATTATAGGCGCTGAGGGCGCCCTTCTGTAAACGAACCACCCGCTAGTCTGTGTCGTTCGTCCGCCCTCGGGTTAGTCGGGGCTACGTCGTTGGCTGCAAGATACCTCGAAAAGAAAACTCGCCGATTTTCCAATTTTTTTCAACCCCCCCCCCTTCTGTTTCCCCGGGTCTTGTCGCGACGGTGGGAACACCTTCACGCCAGAGCGTTACAGATAAGAGCTGAACTCAGCACACACATTCACAGGGAAACAGGCCCCCAGCGACCCACACACAGTTTCTGGAGTTTTCTTTTTGAGAAAACAAACTAGAGTGCGGCAAAAAGCCACCGGCTTTTCGCCAGCGCCAGGCGCACAACGCGGTACGCCATGCCGCCCGCAGCAGGCCATCCCGCAGCGCTCCAGGGCACAGAGCCCGGACAAGGGCATCTTCGCGGCGATTGATAAAAACAAGCGCTCCGGAAAAAAAATTGGGTTGATTGAAACTTTTAGCCGGGTTTACCCGAAAAAAGGCTAGCACGCGCCGGGTAAATAGAAAAATCGCCGATTCCACGCGAAATCAACGAGTTTTCTTTTGAAGGTATCTTGCAGCCAACTATGGGTTATGGTTAACCCGAGACTGTGTGGGACATCAAAAGAGTGAACTCAGCTCAAGGCTGCGCCCAAGCCCGGGTTAGCCCGATATATATGTATATATATATATATATATACATATATGTATATATATATATATATATATGCACCTACCTCCATCGGTGCCCTCTACGCCGCTTGCGCCGCCTTCACGACCGCCTCCCAGGTGAGACATGGCCATCTCACCATATATATATATACATGTATATACATGTATCTATATGGATATCAGTATGTATAGTGCTCGACCCCACCTCCGTCGGTGCCCTCTACGCCGGATACGCCGCCTTCTTCGCCGCCGCTTCCCAGGGGTTAACCCGAACCCGCGTTTCGTTTCGAATCTAGGTGCCCGCCTATGGTAACCCTTCTGCTGTGTGCCTCTTCTGTATGCAGAATCGGCCACCTGTCTAAACGTAACTCCCTCTCCTCCTCCGCCAACAATATCTTGTCTACTATCGTTTAGTGTCGAGGGTTAACCCCGAAGGTTAACCCTGAGGGTAACCCGAGTCGGGTTAAGGGGTAACCTCTTCCGTGTGGTTCTTCTTTTTTTATTTACCTCGTCTTTCCTGCAGAATCGGCCACCTGGTCAAACGCTCCTCCCTCTCCTCTTTCACCAACGCCTTCCTCCCGTCTGCCGTTTCGGTTCGATCTAGGTGCAGATCGGGCAAACCTTCCGTTTGGTCCCTCTCCTTTTTTTATATGTGCTTCTTCTTTTTCAGGATCGGGTTAACCTCCCTCTCCTCCTCCGCCAACACCATATTTATGATTGCCGTTTCGTTTCGAGCTGACGTGCGCCCTGGGTGTTCATTCCATGCAATTCCTCTTTTTGTTAGGATCGGCCACCTGGTCAAACGCTCCTCCCTCTCCTCCTCCGCCAACACCATCCTCCCCACTACCGTTTCGTTTCGAGTTAAGGTGCGCCTTGAATACCCCTTCCGGTTGGCTCTTATTTCCTGCAGGAGCGAGCTCCTGTTCAAACGCTCTAGACTCTCCTCCTCCGCCATCGCCTTCGGCACGTGGAGGCAGCGCATGCAGCGCGGCACAAGGTCCCACCGGCTGGGCCAAGGTACGCGATTCCAACGGGGGTTAACCCGAGGTTTGGGTATAGGAAACTCGAAGTCGAAACACGGAAGCGCACAGTGCACCCAAACTCCAGCCGTGCCCCGTCTCGATCTGCTAGCACACCCCGTTCGTGTACAGCGATAGATACCCCGTGTGAATGTGAACACAACAAGGAGACAGCTTTATATATATATAGTTATATATATATAGATATATATAAATATGTATATATGTGTGTGTGTAAATATATATATATATGTATATATATATATATATATATATATATATATATATATATATATATATATATATATATATATATATATATATATATATATATATATATATATATATATATAACCAGGCGCGACAGCTAACACCACGGTGGAAAACATTCGCGCATCTACGGAATCAGGGTTGTTGTGTGCACAGACGGTTTATAATGCAAAGGGGACACGAGCACACACATACAGGGAACTGATCCGAGAGTGGCTTTAGGAGCCTAAGGGGAGCTTCCTGGAATATATCTTTCACTCGGGGAATCTATCGGCAGGGACCCGATTTGATCCAGCAACTCCTCTCCTAACCCCACCCAATCGCCCTCTCTCGTGTACACTTCTCCTTGGCTGCCGCAACAGAACTACGTTCTAGAGCAGAAGCCGACAGATAACTCGCCCCGGACAGACAGCCTCTCCCCCATTGCCAGCGCAAGCGAGCTTACTAACAGTTTAACGTTGCTAATGACATAATTATTTAGCGCTCGATTAACCTACCCAATCGTCCTCTCTCGTGTACAGTTGCTGACCCTATTCTATTCAGCAACTTATCTTCTAACCCCACCCATTCGCCCTCTCTCGTGTACAGTTGCCGAGACGATTCCATTCAGCAACTCCTCTCCTAACCCACGCAATCGTCCTCTTTCATGAGGTTAAGGTGTGTAAGTGTTAGGGTTCGGGTTAGGGTTAGGGGTTAAGGGGTTAGGGTTAACCCCTTTACCCTAACCGTACCCCTTAACCCTAACCCTTAACCCTAACCTTAACCCCCCTTCCTGAACAGTTACTGATCGCTGTGCCGCCGCGGTGGCTGGGCTCCATCTCTCTTCTTCCCTACAGCGATGGGCAGAGGCGACAGGCTCGGCCCACGCCGCTCTAGTTTTTGTGGCCAGAGTCTCGGCGGGAGACGTCCGCGCGGCGCTGAGGGCGTGGCTTGGCTGGGCGCGCGCGGGGGCGAGGGCCGAGCGGCTGTTTGAGTTGAGGAGCCAACGAGAGGACGCCGGGAGGCTTCAGGTGGTTTACCATATTTATTTATTTTTTTATATTTAATATATGCATACACACACATATATATATATATATATATATATATATATATATATATATTATATATATATATATATATATATATATATATATATATATATAATATGTATATATCTATACATATACATATAACTGGGCGCGGGCGGGGGCGAGGGCCGAGCGGCTGTTTGAGTTGAGGAGAGAGCGAGAGGACGCTGGGAGGCTTCAGGTGGTTTACCTGATTTATTTATTTATTTATATTTAATCTATGTATACACGTAAATATATATATATATATATATATATATATATATATATATATAATATAATATATATATATATATATATATATATATATAATATAATATATGTATATATCTATAAATATACATATAGCTGGGCGCGGGCGGGGGCGAGGGCCGAGCGGCTGTTTGAGTTGAGGAGAGAGCGAGAGGACGCTGGGAGGCTGCAGGTGGTTTGCCATGTGTATTCATATGTATATGTATATATATCTGATATATATATGTGTGTGTGTTGTGTGTGTGTAGAGAGAGAGAGAGAGAGAGAGAGAGAGAGGAGAGAGAGAGGAGAGAGAGAGAGAGAGAGAGGGTGAGGGAGCGAGTGCGCGAGAGGGGAGGTGGGAGGGAAGGTTAACCCGAGTGCTGAGATCGTCTTCTCCTTGCCCGTGTGTGGCTCTGTGAGGATCTTTGATTGACTGGTTGAGCCGCTTGCTCTACCGCATCAGCCCTGTTTCTAACGTAAACACCCTCTGGTGTGTGTCTTTCTTTGTGCAAGGTGACCCTGTCGACGCTCTACCTAGACATGCTCGAGAGTAAACAATACGCATCCTCCCCTACTCGTAACTTCTTCTGACTACTCACCCGTCCCGGTTCTATCTACTAGCCCACCCAAACCCCTTTCGAGTGTCCTCTTGTTCGTATGTCGGGTTGACCCGAGCATGTCTAGGTAGAGCGTCGTCAGGGTGAACCCGAGTATAAAAATCGTATTATCCCCTACCACTAACTTATACTCGCTACTCACTCGTCCCTTTTCTAACTACTAGCTCACCAAAACCATTTATAGTTTCGTGTTATTCGTGTGTAGGTGGGGGCCTGGCTACGCTCTACCTCGACATGCTCGAAAGTAAACAGTACGCAGCATCCCCTATTAACTTCTTCTCGCTTCTCACCCGTCCCGTGCCAAACTACTAGCCCATCTCAACCCTTTTCGAAGCCCCGTCTGTTGAGTGCGTATATACATACATACACATATATACTGATATATCTAATCATATCGGGTTAGGGTTCAGGGTTAGGGTTACCCGATATATGTATATATGTGTATTTATATAACATATATATCGAATCCAGCTGCAATCACCCATTTCTTCTTGGTACATAGGGCGGCGACGAGCTTTGAGCACAGGGGGCCACAGTGCCTCCTGACCCTTACTCGCTCGACTAGTCCCCCCCCATAGATCAGTTTCCTGTGCATGTGTGCTCGTGTCGCCTGTGATCTTTGAACCGTCTGTGTAGGTTGCCCTGGCGACGCTCTACCTAGACATGCTCGAGAGCACACGATACGCATCATCCCCTACTACTAACTTCGACTCGCTACTCACCCGTCGATGATGAGTTTATCCCTCGGAACACCCCCCCCTAACACAATACACAGCAGCGAAACGCCCCGCAGCGCCGACACGCCGTTTCTTACTACAATCCCACCCCAACCAGTTAACAGTTTCCTCCTCTTCGTGTGTAGGTTGCCCTGGCGACTCTCTACCTCGACGCTCGCCGCGCCAAGCGCGCAGCCGAGCTGCTGGCTAAACACGACCGGCGCCGCACCGCGCTGCGCCGGATGCGAGATCACGTCCGTGCTAGGCCAAAGACGGCGCGTGAGGGACGGGTGCAGGTATAAATTCACCTTGGCCCTCGGAAACAAAGGCCATGATGCCGTTTACAAACACACATTCGTATATATGCACATACACACCAACACATATCTATCTATCTACCTATCTATCTATAGGTGCGCGGGCGGAGAATGAGCATGCCCTAGTTTCACTGTAACAAACTCAACGTCTAGCGTGTTAAGGGTTACCCCGCAGCGCCACGCTGCGCCTACTGCGAGATCATGTCCGTGCCAGACCTAAGACAGAGGGGCGAGTGCAGGTTTGGCCTGTTATCCTGTACTAATTTTGTATGGTGTGTGGCATACAAAAAAAGTGGTTGGGGGGGATTCGTATACTGCGCAATAGGGACCCTTAACCCGAAGTAGATGTATATGTACGTATTTATATCGGGTTAACCCGAGGCCAAAGACGGCGCGCGAGGGGCGGGTGCAGGTCGGGCTAAGGCTTCAGGGTTAGTGTTAGGGTTAAGGTCAAGGTTAGGGGTTAGGGTTAAGTTTACCCGAAGTTGCGTTAGCCGTAACCTAACCCGTCACCCCTTAACCCTTAACCCGAGGGGCGCAGAATAGAAATAGATAGGTAGGTAGGACGGTAGTAATATAGGTTAACCCTGACGTCCGTATTAGGCCAAAGACGGCGCGCGAGGGGCGGGTGCAGGTTTGGCCTTTACAGGATATTGCCAATACCAATTGTGTATGGTGTATGGCATACACAAGAGTGGTTGGGGGGGGTCGTATATTGCGCAATAGGGTGAACCCCTTAACCCGAGGTAGATGTAAATGTACGTAGATAGATCGGGTTAACCCGAGGCCAAAGACGGCGCGCGAGGGGAGGGTGCAGGTGCGCGGGCGCAGAATACAGATAGATATGTATGGATGTAAAGATTC
>Ga0209390_10011642_pt1 | contig 10081 bp, 16 predicted proteins | sample BON01_FD_187212 | JGI IMG/M metagenome (GOLD analysis project Ga0209390, IMG submission 187212) | Freshwater microbial communities from Lake Bonney liftoff mats and glacier meltwater in Antarctica - BON-01 (SPAdes) (version 2) | ecosystem: Environmental > Aquatic > Freshwater > Ice > Glacier... | reverse complement strand
GAGGAACGTCAGAGAATCACCGCTACGCAGACTCGAGTTCAGCCGCTTCCCGTACCTGTCCTAAATCCTCCCCCGGCATAAATGCGGGTCAGGATTCAAGATCACTTTGATAGCTCACGACACAATGAATATGCCTGTCTGCATCCCGATCCCAATCGAAGTCTGTTTCTGGTAGTGCTCATCGCATCGGTATCGGCGCAACTCTGGGGCTGGATTAGCTGGACGCATGGTGCCGAACATATGCGCCTAAACCATGGCATCCAGGTTGAGGAAGCCAACGAAGCGATCACCGACGTGGCCGCGCTGAGTACGACCCTGGTCCATCGAGATGACCGACCAGGAAGTTGGTGGGAGCCAACGGATGGACAGCTAACGAGGCTGACAGCAACAACTACCGAGAGGAGAACACGCCATGACCAGCCCAGCAGAACAAGTGAAGACAGCTGCATTGGAAGCAGACGCGACAGCGGAGGCCCCGATGCCGCCCAGTGCTGCATCCGCTCGACCGAACAAATCCGTCCCCGTAGCTGTTCGGCTCTCTCCCGACGACGTTGCAGAGATTGAAGAACTCGCCGGAAGGCTGGGTGTTCCAACCTCATCGCTAATTCGCCAGTTGGAAAGCGCTTGGTCGGTACAGTCGCCGAGAGGAGAGAAGCTCCCATGCCGAATCATCCCGTTCAAGGCGCCCCGAATAACGCGGTGTCTCCACCGATCCAGCCGGACAGGCAGGTGACGGCAGCAGTTGTCGCGGGGGCGGCGCTCGCGAACGGCGACAATCCTGAAGCGGCTGTCGCTGCCGGAATCGCAACCGCTGGCTTCGTAGGGACGACCAACACTGACCTTGAATATCAACGCGCGTGGAAGGCCCGACGAGCCGAAGCCCGCGGGTGGAAGAAAGTCTGGGCGTTTATCTGGGGCTGATTTGCCGCGATCTACATCTTCCCCGTTGCCATAGTCCGGGCCGGGAACGAAGCGGTAGCTGTCCGCTCAGCGATCCACGTACGGCCGCGACGGCCACTGCTTCGTCCGAGACAACAGTGATGTCATAGAGGTATCATCCAGATATGGCTATGACATTGCGACTGACCGAGGAAGAGACTGAACGTCTGCGAGCGCAGGCCGAACGTGAACATCGCTCGATGCACGAAGTCGCGAGGCTCGCGATCAACGATCGAGTGAACCGAGCATCTCGGTCCGCCGAGATTCTGGCGGCGGGAAGGCTTGTGAAAGAGCGCGACGCTGAGGCCCTGCGACTCCTCGCCGAATGATTGATTACCTCGATACCGAAGACGCCGTCTTGCTTGCAGATGATTTCGGCCTGGTCATCCGCGATCTCGGATTGCTCGCGGGAGCCATTGCCCGACCGCAAGCCTCAGCCTTCGGCCAGGACGCCTACCCGGAGATGTCGAGGAAGGTCGCGGCCTTAGTCGAGGCGATCAACCGATCACACCCGCTAGTAGATGGCAACAAACGATTGAGTTGGGTCTGCGCGGTGGTGTTTGCATTGCGCAACGGGCTCACTTTGGCAGCGCCGCAAGACGAGATTAACGATGTGATCCGGTCGGTCGTCGAAAGCTCGATGGATCTACCCGGGTTAGATCGATGGATCAGTCGACATCTCCGCTAGTCCGCATCGCCAATCGCTCATGCAGTGGCCCTAACCAGATTTCGGAACAGCAATTGAGCCCGCTCATCGATCGTTCTCCGAACAGACCCAAAGGTGTACGAACTGACGACTGCCAAGTGAACTAAGATCCACGCGACGCTCAATGAACGAGCAGAGAGAGCCGAGCGGTGGAGAAGATCGAGAAGGGTAAACGCGTCACTGGCACGGACCTGGATGCGCTGGCCAAGGAACTGAGAAAGCAGTACACCGCCTGTGCCAGCATCCGAGAACTCAGCGGCGACCTAGGGCGTTCATATGGTTTCGTCCACCGAGTTCTAGCCCAGGACGGCGTCACGTTCCGGTCTCGCGGCGGCGCACGCAAAGAAAAGAAAAAGGGCTGACGCAAGCCCCACCGCGAAGCGATCCCAAACGAACAGCCAGCCAGGCGTCCGCTCGTCGACCCGCTTACGGCCGTGGGGTGGAGCCAGAATTCGATCGTTCCCGGTTGGGTGTCCGGTGTTTGTCGTGCCTCGTTGCGGTGGACTGCGCAGCAACGGCCATGGCAGACTTTCGTTCGTGAGTGGAGCCAGTAAGTTGATGATGAGTAAACCTGCCCAGCGAGTCGTGTGTGCTGGGGCTGCTGGGGCGTTGGGGGCGGTCATGTTGACCGGGGTGGTACAAATCCCGGCGCAGGCAGCGTTGAGTAGTCCGGTCGACCTGCTGACACAGGCAAATATCACCCTCGACGGCGCCGCCGCGTACGACTACAGTGGCCGTTCGGTGGCGGGTGCTGGGGATGTCAACGGTGACGGCATCGCCGACGTCATCATCGGCGCCCCGGACGCGAACTCCTCGTATGTGGTGTACGGCAACGCGACCCCCACCAGCCCGGTACAGCTAGGAGCCCTGGACCCGGCCAGTACCGGTTTCCGCATCGACGGAGCCGCCGGGGGCGACCGAAGCGGCTCCTCGGTGGCGGGTGCCGGGGATATCAACGGTGACGGCATCGCCGACGTCATCATCGGCGCCCCGAACGCGGACAACAACAGCCGCACCAACTCGGGGTCCTCGTATGTGGTGTACGGGTCGGACACCCCAACGAACATTAACCTGAACTCCCTCGGTACGGCAGGTTTCCGCATCGACGGCGCCGCCACGTCCGACAACAGTGGCAATTCGGTGGCCGGTGCCGGGGATGTCAACGGTGACGACAAAGACGACGTCATCATCGGCGCCCCGAACGCGGACCCCAACGGCAACAACTCGGGGTCCTCGTATGTGGTGTACGGGTCGGACACCCCAACCGACATTGACCTGAACTCCCTGGATGCGGCAGGTTTCCGCATCGACGGCGCCGCCGCGAACGACAGCAGTGGCCGTTCGGTGGCCGGTGCTGGGGATGTCAACGGTGACGACAAAGACGACGTCATCATCGGCGCCCCGTTCGCGGACCCCAACGGGGAGGCCTCGGGGTCGTCGTATGTGGTGTACGGCAACGCGACCCCCACCAGCCCGGTACAGCTAGGATCCCTGAACCCGGCCAGTACCGGTTTCCGCATCGACGGCGCCTTAGCGGACGACCGAAGTGGCTCGTCGGTGGCGGGTGCCGGGGATGTCAACGGTGACGACAAAGACGATGTCATCATCGGCGCCCCGAACGCGGACAACAACAGCCGCAGCAACTCGGGGTCCTCGTATGTGGTGTACGGGTCGGCCACCCCAACCGACATTGACCTCTTGAACTCCCTGGGTGCGGCAGGTTTCCGCATCGACGGAGCCGGCACGAACGACGGCAGCGGCAATTCGGTGGCCGGTGCCAGGGATGTCAACGGTGACGGCAAAGACGATGTCATCATCGGCGCCCCGAGAGCGGACAACAACAGCCGCAGCAACTCGGGGTCCTCGTATGTGGTGTACGGGTCGGCCACCCCAACCGACATTGACCTAGCCACACCCCTGGACCCGGCGAGCACCGGTTTCCGTATCGACGGCGCCGCCGCGGGCGCCGAAAGTGGCTCGTCGGTGGCCGGTGCTGGGGATGTCAACGGTGACGGCACCGCCGATGTCATCATCGGCGCCCCGTACGCGGACAACAACAGCCGCAACGACTCGGGGTCCTCGTATGTGGTGTACGGACCAGTTACTGCGGGTCCGTTGACGTTTACGTCCGGGGATTTCGGGTCCACGCCTGTTGGTGTGGCTAGCCCGTTAGATGTGACTGTCACGAACACTGGTGGTGCTGCGACTCCCTCAGCAATCACCCCGACCGGTGACGGGGTGACGGTGACGGGTGGAACCTGTGCGGCCGCGACCCCGATTCCGGTCGCGGGAACGTGCACGGTGGCGTTGTCGTGGACTCCCACGGCGCCCGGTTCACTGGCCGGTGCCAACCTGACGGTGGCCTACCCAGGTGGGGGTGCTGCTTCCAACACTCTGGCGTTGACCGGGACCGCCACGACGCCTGTGGGTCCGTTGACGTTTACGTCCGGGGATTTCGGGTCCACTTCTGTTGGTGTGGCTAGCCCGTTAGATGTGACTGTCACGAACACTGGTGACGGGGCTGCGACTCCCTCAGCGATCACCCCGACTGGTGACGGGGTGACGGTGACGGGTGGAACCTGTGCGGCCGCGACCTCGATTCCGGTCGCGGGAACGTGCACGGTGGCGTTGTCGTGGACTCCCACGGCGCCCGGTTCACTGACCAGTGCCGACTTGACGGTGGCCTATCCAGGTGGGGTTGCTGCTTCCAACACTCTGGCGTTGTCCGGGACCGCCACGACGACTGCGGGTCCGTTGACGTTTACGTCCGGGGATTTCGGGTCCACTTCTGTTGGTGTGGCTAGCCCGTTAGAGGTGACTGTCACGAACACTGGTAACGGTGACGCGACCCCGTCAGCGATCACCCCGACTGGTGACGGGGTGACGGTGACGGGTGGAACCTGTGCGGCCGCGACCTCGATTCCGGTTGCGGGAACGTGCACGGTGGCGTTGTCGTGGACTCCCACGGCGCCCGGTTCACTGGCCGGTGCCGACCTGACGGTGGCCTACCCAGGTGGGGCCAGTGCCTCAGACAGTCTTACGTTGGCTGGGACCGGCACGGATACGCCGGTACCGCCTGCGGACAAGCTGCCCCAGTCCCAGAAGACGATCAGCACAGCGCTGCCGGTCAAGGGCAAGAAGGTTGTGAACACGAAGAACGCCCAAACCAAGCAAGGCCGCAAGATGACCGCGAAGGTGACCCGGGTGTCATCCAAAGGGATCACTACACGTGGTGACATTGCCTGCTACAAGGTCAAAAAGGGCCCGAAACGCAAGCTTGTGATCAAGACCAACGGTCAATGCGGCAACATCAAGATCTGGGTCACCTACAAGGCCCCAGGCAACGCGACCTACGAGAAGTACCGAAACACGGTCACGTTCAAAACCAAACGCTAGAAACCGCGACACCTTGTCTCACAACTTGTCTCACAACGTCTGGTTCTCCACTAGGCCGTATTGCGGAGCCAATCTATCGGCCACTGCTGCGCAGTCAGCCCAACTGCCGTAAGTCGATAGTCAATCGGCGACAGTTCGCGCTGGAGTAGGACTCAGACATGCTTTCCCGGTGAATACCGCGATACGTCCAGTCGATCCCGCAGATGGCGCCTTCGTAACCGAGATGCTGGTCGCGGCCGCATTCTGGCGCCCCGATAGTCCAGTAGGAACACGTGACGCCGTGCTACGCGATCCGCAGTTGGCGCGCTACATCTCAGGTTGGCCACAGCCCGGCGACATCGGAGTGATCGCCGAGGCAGAGGAGCCGATCGGCGCAGCCTGGTTGCGGTTCTTCGCAGCCGATGACCCCGGCTACGGATTCATTGAGTCCCGTATCCCAGAAGTGTCGATGGGTGTTTGGGTGCCGTGCCGGAGTCGAGGCGTCGGTCGTTGGTTACTTGGAGCACTGGTCCTAGCCGCGCGTGAGGCGAGCCTGCCCGCGCTAAGCCTCAGCGTCGAGACGGACAACTGCGCGCTCCAGCTCTATGAAAGCTGCGGTTCCGGTCAGTCACCCGAGCCAGCGGCTCGGTAACAATGAGCACAACTGGTACGGTTGTGCCATATTAAGTGGAATATCCGTCCCAACTTTGAGAGGGGCCACCATGGCCTGGGCGCTTGTGATCCTCGCGGGCTTGTTCGAGACCGGCTTCGCACTGTCACTGAAGGCGAGCAACGGCTTCACCCGCCTCGTCCCGAGCATCTTGTTCATAGTTTTTGCTGCAGCCAGCTTCACCTTATTGGCCACAGCGCTGCGCGACCTGCCGGTCGGTTCCGCCTATGCGGTGTGGACCGGGATTGGCGTTGTCGGCACTGCCATCGCCGGGATGGTGTGGCTCGACGAGTCCACCTCGGTATTCAAGTTGGTTTCGATCGTCCTGATCGTTGCGGGGGTGGTCGGGCTGCAGTTGACCAGCACCGCGAATTGACATGGCAGCAAGCAGCCGCGGACGCTACGCGCGCGGGGCCGAACGGCGACTCGCCCTGATCGACTCAGCGGCCGACCTCGTCATGGAGGAGGGCCTGTCGGCACTAAGCCATCGGGCGGTCGCGGCCCGTGCAGGGCTGCCGCTGGCATCAACGACGTACTACTTCGACTCCGTTGAAGATCTACGCGACGAGGCCTTTGCCCACATCGCGGAAGCCTGGGCGACGCGGGCGCAGGAAGTTGTCGACGCCGTGCCCCCCCAAATCGACTATGACGTTGCAGCCCGTGCCGTGATCAGCATCATCGGAGTCGACGCGCTTAGCCAGCAGGTGCTGGTGATGTATGAGCGCTACCTCGAAGCCGGCAGGCACGATCGACTACGTGCAGTCGTCGCCGCATGGAACGCCCAGCTGAGGGAGCTCGTCGCACAGGTGCTGCTGCGTGCGGGCATCCCCCTCGAGGACGAAAGGGCCGATCTCGTGCTCGCTCTCGCCGACGGGGTGGCAGTGACCGCATTGGCCGAGGGAACGTCGCCGGATGCTGCCGTCGGCGCTGCACTCAAGCGTTTCCTTCCGCTCCTGTAAGTCATGGTCCCCGCAGACTCGATAGAGGCCCGGGGCAACGCAACGTAAGAAAATACCGGAACACGATCACGTTCAAAGCCAGGTGCTTGCAACCACGGCGTGTCCTATGGCTTGTTGACGGTCTTCTTTGCAAGGTCAGCGACCTTGTCGACGTGAGTGCTCTTACTCGGTTGGATCGTTTTGGCCTTGCTGGCGGCCTTGTCGATTCCGGTGTTGATCTTGTCGGAGTGCCTATTGGCGAGGCTTTGCGCCTGTTTGGCCCAATTCGAAAAACCCATGGTGTAGCTCCTTTGTTTGGTCTTACGTCAGCATAAACATGTTTCTTGATTCCTGTATTGAGGAGCGCATGTTAGTCCGTGTCGACATGAGGTCGGGTCCAGTAGCATCGACTGGATTTCCAACGGATGTGGAAGCGATTCGAACCTCTACCGTCAATTCCGCACCGGAATTTGCGCGTCTGGGACCCGACAACTGCGTCTCGATCACGCATGGTCGGCATTCTCAGTTTAGGCCCAGTCCGCAATCATGGGGTGCTCGATAAAAGGTCACGGGACCGCGTCGGACGCGGAATGGAGGCTTTATTACGAACGATGAGCCCTGTCGTAGTCGTAATGACTAGCTGCACCGGCTGTTGATTCGTGCGGGTCATCAGCGCGTAGCTGTCAACGCTGACTGAATACTGACCCTTTATTGCCGAGCGAATGTTGACCCCTTCGGGTTTGCTTGGAAGGGTGATTACTTTGGAAGACTGGGCAGAGATCCGCAGGCTGCATCGCAGTGAGGGTCTGGGTATCAAAACGATTGCGCGCGAGGTTGGTGTGGCACGGAACACGGTCCGCGCTGCGCTGGCTGCTGAAGATCCACCGAGGTATCAGCGGGCGAATGCTGGGAGCGCGGTTGATGAGTTTGAGCCGGAGATTCGGCGGTTGTTGAAGAAGTTCCCGTCGATGCCGGCGAGTGTGATTGGTGAGCGGATCGGGTGGACCCGTTCGGGGTCGGTGCTTCGTGCCCGCGTCGCGACTCTACGCCCGCTCTATCGCGGGGTTGATCCTGCCGACCGCACCGACTATGCGGCCGGGGAGTTGGCGCAATGTGACTTGTGGTTCCCTCCAGCGACGATCCCGCTGGGGTCCCAACAATGCGGAACCCCGCCAGTGTTGGCGATGACATCGGCTCGGCGTTGACACGTCGTCCGCCGCCTGCATTCGACCCGAGGTGTCCGTTTCCCGATCGTGTTGCGGGGCACCCCCGGTCTAGGACGCACGCAGCTTCGCAGCCAGTTATTCGAGTTGGACAGCAACAGTGTCAGCAGTGGGGCTGTGTTCGGCAGGATGACTAAGCCGCTGGGTGATCCACCCACGGGCTGGCTCGGTGGCATCCTCATCGGGCACCACTCCCAAACGAAACTCCTAACTAGCCAAGGGGACGATTCTATTGAGTTCACCATCTAGTTTCGTTAGGACGATTTCGTAGTCATAGCGCGCTTGCATGTTGATCCAGTACCTGCCGGAAAGCCCGAAGTAGCGGGCTAGGCGAACGGCGGTGTCGGGGGTAATGGCGCGCTCGCCCTGCAAGATCGCGGTGAGTCGCGACCGGGGGATACCAATATCTTTGGCCAGCTGATACGCGGTGATGTCCATGTCCTGAAGAAAGTCTGTCTTGAGAATTTCGCCAGGGTGGGGTGGTGGTCTGTCTCGGGTGCTCATCGGTTTCTTCCGCCTTCCTAGTGGTAATCGACGATTTCCACGTCTTCAGGCCCGGTTGCCTTCCATCTGAAAACAACCCGGAACTGCTGGTTGATGCGAATTGAATGTTCTCCCTTCCTGTTTCTCTTCAGCGCTTCGAGACGATTGCCAGGTGGAACACTCAGATCACCAAGCTGCTCCGCAGCATCCAGTTGGCTGAGTTTGCGGTCGGCAGCAGCGGCGAAAGCCTTGAAACGGGCGATGTCCTTCCCGTTCCAGAACTGCTCAGTGGATTTGCCTGCAAACGACTGAATCACAAAACAATAGTATCACCAAACGGAACGTATCACTAGGCGGAACGTCATTTTCGTATAGCGGCACTGACCGGGTCCCGTTTCCTGTGCCACTAGGAGTGAGAGTTTTCTAGGGTGTGGTGGCGGGTTCGCCATTGCGCGGTGTAGGCCGCTGGGGTGAGGTTACCAAGAGCGCAGTGGAGTCGGTTGATGTTGTAGTCGTGCCTCTAATCGTCGATTACTACTTTCGCTTCCAGCAGGGTCGCGAATTGTTCGCCGTTGAGTAGCTCGTCGCGCAGCCTGCCATTGAACGATTCGACCCAGCCGTTTTGCCAGGGGCATCCCGGCTCGGCGAACACCAACGTGACGTGGCGGTCTTTCGCCCAGTCAGCGACGACTCCGGCGACGAACTCCGGACCGTTGTCGAAGCGCAGATATTGGGGTGTTCCTTTCAGGTTGATGAGTCGTTCCAAAGTGGCGACGAGCATGTCGGCGGTGATGGAGTGTTCAACGTCGGTGGCTAAGGCCTCGCGGGTGAACTCGTCGATGATGTTCAGCAGTTTCGCCGTTACGTCCGTCGGCGGTCTGGTCGAACTGGAAATCCATGGCCCACAACACGTTGGGTCGGATCGGGCAGAAGGCTCCCACGACCACCGGGGGCCTTGGGGCCCGCTTGCGTTTGCGCGCTGGCACCCATAGTCCTTCCTCGCGCCACAGGCACCGGACACGTTTGCGGTTGACTCCCCAGCCTTGTTTGCGTAGTTCCACGTAGGCCCGTCGCCATCCCCAGCGAGGTCGGTCTCTGGCGAAATCACGTAGCCATTCCCGGAGGCGTTCCTCGAACTCCGAGGGCACCCTCGGGGCCAAACGCTGGGTGGATCGGGGCTGGCCAACAACTCGCCCACGCCCTCCGTTGGGACACCGGCGAACCGCTCGCGCAACAACGTGACTGCTGCGCGTCGAGGAGCCCGGGCTCAGAAGCTTCCCGACAAAATCTCTTTTAGCATGTCGATGTCTAACGCCTGATCGCCGACGATCTTCTTCAGTCGGGTGTTCTCTTTCTCCAACTCGCGTAGCCGTTTGGCGTCGTCGACTTTCATGCCGCCGTACTGGTTGCGCCACCGGTGATACGTCTGCTCGGACACCCCGAGCTGGCGGACTGCATCGGCGACCGTGGCGCCACCGGCAAGTAGCTGGTCGGCCTCACGCAACTTACGAATAATCTGCTCGGGGGTATGACGACGGTTCTTCATAGGAATCCAATATGGCCGCATCAGCGGCGAAAATACTCCCACAACCCGTGGATCAGAAAAATGGGATCAGGTCAGGTTGGCCTGGGCGTCGGCCGGATTCGGCGTGAGCACAGTGATCGGGTGGCTCCTCCTACCTGACGAGACACGGGAATACTTCCTTAACCTGCTAGGAGACAGTCAGAGAGTTGGGGACCCAGGCTT
>Ga0209390_10011640_pt1 | contig 10083 bp, 8 predicted proteins | sample BON01_FD_187212 | JGI IMG/M metagenome (GOLD analysis project Ga0209390, IMG submission 187212) | Freshwater microbial communities from Lake Bonney liftoff mats and glacier meltwater in Antarctica - BON-01 (SPAdes) (version 2) | ecosystem: Environmental > Aquatic > Freshwater > Ice > Glacier... | reverse complement strand
TCATGCACTCTTTTCTCTCTCCCTCTCCTTTCTCTCCCCTGTTCTCTTTCTTTTTCACTTCTCCAGGCTGCTGCTTTTTCTGTGACCGTACGATACCCACAGGGAGGCGAGTCGTGTCCGAGGCTGCAATCGTGTTTTGTTGTTGTTAAGTTGTTACTGCTGCTGCGAAAAGCTAATAAATAAACAGTTGATATGTATGTATAATATTAGACTACATGCCCATCACACACAACACACGCCCACACCCACATTCATTATTTACCATGCACACCATGCACAGATAAAGACAGTGGGGAGGGAGAAATGCCGCGTTCCGCCTCTTTTTCGTTCGTTCACACACACACACACACACACACACACACACACACACACACACAAACACGCGAACATGTAGTCCTCTGCTGCTGCTGCTACTGCTGCTGCAAAGGAGGAGAGGGGAGGGTCAGCTTAGGCGTTCTCGATGGGGTCGGCTTTGTACATCTTGACGATGTCGTTGATGCCGAAGGTGTTGTTCTTCTTCAGGTAAGCGTAAGTGGCGACCTTGGCCGCGTCCTGGATGAACCAGCAGATCAAGCAGTAGATCCAGACGTACACGGAGAGCTCACGGGGGGAGGCACGGGCCATGCCCACGGTGGGCACGCCATCGGGCATGGACTCGGGCCAGATGTTGGCCATGAGGGTGGAGAGGGAGCAGGCAATGCCGGCGGCGATCAAGAGGATCTTCGAGGGCTTGTTGGTCCAGAAGAAACCGGCGCCCGAGCGGGAGGAGAAGAGGGTCAAGAAATCGGAAATGGAGACCTTGAGGTACACCATGGAAGTGATCTGTCCGTAAGTCAAGGGGGCAAGGCCGAGGCCGGCCCACACGCCGTTGGGGTTGTAGGAGTTGAGGGCGACCCAGAGCATAGCCAAGGAGGAGAGGCAGGCGACGCCGCCGAGCACGCCGGCGATGGTGAAGAGGACCTTGAGGTTCCACTTGTCCGGGGTGGTGTTGGGGACGACGTGGTCGTAGCCGATGGAGATGAGGGTGCCGTCGTTAAGGAGGGTGATAAGCATGAGCATCATCACGGGCATGTGGAAGAATGCGGGCCACTCCTCGGTGGCGCCCGCGGGCTGGAACTTGGCGGGCTGCATGGAGAGCACGGCGATGAAGAAGAAGACCAACAGCTGGAGCGTGGCGGCGATACGGTAGGTGATGAAGGAGGTCATACGGCCGAACACGGTACGCGCAACGACGATGGCCGTGACGATGGTGGAGAGGCCGGGGCGGGTCAGGACGATATCAGCGGCGGCACGGGCGGCATCGGTGGAGCCCTGGACGGCCACACCCACATCAGCGCGCTTGAGGGCGGGGGCGTCGTTGACACCATCACCGGTCATGCCCGTCTAGAGGGAGGAGAGGGAGGGAGGGAGGGATGGGAGGGTGAGTTTGTGTTGTGCTTAGACAGGACGGAGCCGAGAGACAACACGCAAGCAAGACCTTTACACATCCGAGGGGGATAGGGGGGGAGGGAGGGAAAGGCAAACATACCTTGTAGCCACCACGACGGAGGGCCTCAACAATCAAAAACTTGTGCTCGGGGAAGACCTGGGCAAAACCGGAGGTGGCCTCGATGTACTTGAAGTGGTCCATCAGGTTGGCGGGGGCCTTGCCGTTCTCCTCAAGCTTGGGCAGCAGCGCGGCGTTCTCGATGTTGGTGCCCATGCCCAGCTGGCGGGCGGTCTCCTTGGCAATCAGCAAGTGGTCGCCCGTGATCATCTTCACTTCCACGCCGTACAGGTTCGCGCGCTCGATCGTGTCGCGGGTGTCGGGGCGGGGGGGGTCGAGGAAGGTGAGCAGGCCCACCATCTCCCAAGGCCCATCAGCAGATCCCTTGGTCTTGGCCACGGCGAGCGAGCGGATGCCACGCTCCCCGAGTGTCTCCACGTCCTTGTCGCACTGCGCGATGATGGCGGCGTTGGCGGTCTGGTCCACGAGGTGCATGATGATGTGCGGCGCGCCCTTGGAGACCTTGAAGGTCTCGCCCGTGGGCAGCTTGACCGTCCCCTCCGTGCGCTTGACCATGGGGTCGAACGGCATGTAGTCCAGCTGCTTGATGTTCTCCAGGCTCTTCATGTCGGCGCAGCCGTGCACGAGCGTGTCCAGGGCGTCGCGGGGGGGCTCGGTCCACTTGGAGGCCATGGCGGCGTAGCGCAGGAGGGAGTACTGCGTCTCGCCCTCCAGGTAGATGGGGGTCTCCTCCTGGATGGCCATCTTGTTCAGGGTCAGGGTGCCGGTCTTGTCGGAGCAGAGGATGGACATGCCGGCCATGTCCTCGATGGCGGCCAGGCGGGAGACGATGGCGCCGTCCTTGGAGAGCTCGTGGGAGCCCAGGGCCAGGGTGGTGGTGCAGACGATCTCGATGGCGATGGGAATGGAGGCGACCAGGAGCACGACCGTGAAGGACAGGGCGTCACGGAGGGTCTCCCCGCGGCCGAGCAGGTAGCCGAAGGCGATCAGGCACAGGGTCATGGAGAGCACCACGAGGATGACCATGATGCGGATCAGCAGCTTCTGCAGGTTGGACACCTCGTCGCCGCCCACCAGCAGCGCGGCGGTGCGGCCGAAGAAGGTGTTGGCGCCCGTGGCCTCCACGGTGGCCTCCACCTCACCACGCACGACGGTGGACCCCATCTTGCAGGAGTCGCCCTTGTACATGGTCACGGGCAGGGACTCGCCGGTCAGGGCAGCCTGGGGGGAGGGGAGGGAGGGAGGGGAGGGGAGGGTGAGTTTAGGAAAGACAATAATAGAAAGGAGAGAAAGGAGGGAGGGAGGGAGGGAGGCTTGTTCGATTCTTATCGTACCTGGTCCACATCGATCTGGGAGTCCATGATCACACAGTCAGCGGGCACGGCACCGCCCGAGCCGAGCAGCACCAGGTCACCGGGCACCAGGAGGGCGGCGTCCATGGAGAGGAACTTGCCGTCACGCTTGACGTAGGCCACGGGCTTGAGGGAGGCCTTGAGGGCAGCCACGGCGTCGCCGGCCTTGGTGGTCTCGTAGTAGGAGAGGGAGGCGTTCAGGAACTGGATGGCCAGCAGGATGCCCATGTCGGGCCAGGACTCGATGGCGGCCTCGATGATAATGGCCATCCAGATCATGCAGGGCATGGGCTGGTACAGCTGCTCGGCGAACTGTTAAGGGAAGGGGAGGAAAGGAGGGAGGGAGGGAGGGGAGTTAGTTTAGTTAGTTTGTGGATCATATTTATTTATTTAATTTATTTACTGTTAAATTCTGCCTTGTGTTTTTTTAGCCAAGCTTTATCAATCACAAGACACGAAAACAGGGCGAGACGAGGGCGGCACATTTTTTCCGGCGCGCCAACAGACAACTGAGCACATCCAGGACAAAGAAGGAGACAGAGAGAGAGAAAAGAGAAAGCCACTTACAATCTTCCACTTGGGGGTCTTCTTCTCGGGGAGCTCGTTGCGGCCGAACTTCTTGAGCAGCTCAGCGGCCAGGGCGGAGGAAAGACCATCGGAGTGCAAGTGGTGGATCGCGGGGTCGTTCTCGTCCGTGTCGATGTGGATGGGCACGGCCTCGGGCTTGGAGAAGACACCGTCCAAGCCAGGGGCGCCACCCTCCCCACGGCCCAAGGAGCCTTGGGAGCGGAGGGTCATGGCGATGGAGGCTTTGTTCACCTCGCGCATGGTGCTGTGGGAAGGGAGGAAGGGAGGAAAGGAGAAAGGGGAGGGTGGGGAGGAGAAAATGGAGTGAGTGAGTGGGGTGGGTCAGGTAGAGGACGGGGTGAAAGGGAATGTGTCAGTGCCTGGCTCTGCTGCGAAAAGATACACGATCCAGGCTGACTCGCTCACCTTGAGCCTCCCTCCCTCCTCCCCTGCCCTCACCACCCCACCCAAAAACTTACCGCTCCAGGGCACGGTCGTGCTCCTCGTTGTCCATGTTGCCCACACGGTTGGACTTCTTGGCCAGGCGGCCCTCATGGTCATAGAAGGTGTCGGAGATGTGGGTGTGGTCGTCCGGAGCGTGGATGCTCTTGCCGATGGACTTGTGCTCAGTCGCGACCCTGTTAGAGGCGGACATGGTTGACGCGGGCCGAGGAAAGGCTTGCGACAGGGGTGCTGTGTGGTAGTGGTTGTGGGTGGAGTGGGAGGGGGGCGTGTCAGTGGTCTGGGACTTTTAGATAGATTAGATTCAGGCAGGCACAGCCAAAAGATCAGGGGGTGGCATCACTTTGCGGAGGCTGCGATAGACGCCCAAGGGAGGGGCAGAGCCCCGGGCCGATGGCAGGGCTGGTGTGGGTGGTGTGGAGGGTGGTGGGGCTGGTGCTGGCTGTGGTGGTGGTGTGGTGGCTGACAAAGGCTGACAAAGGCAGGCAGCAGCAAAAGATCAAAGCTTGTTGTTGGTCAGCACTTGCAGCTGCGGGCAGAACGAAACACATCTGCTGCTGCTGCACCCGAGCCAATCGTGTGGAGACCGTGTGGTGGGGGGGAGGAGGTCATCATGGTGCGGGTGGCCGCATAAAAAACATGCCGTGCATTTAGTCATGCGGCAGGGCACGCACCATGCACATCTCAGGATAAACAACCACCACAAAGAAAGATCAGTCGCACGCGCGAGCAGCACAACGCACTTGCTGTTGTGCAAATAACTTGTTCGCCTGGAGAGAAAGCGATCTTGGATTTCGGGGATTCGAGCAGGGGCTAGAAAGTGCCTCGACCACCACCACTCACAGCCTGCAGAAAAACGTGCCATTCCCCAGGCACATACGTCCAGATGTGCTACATCAATCGGATGGCCTTGAACGCAGTCCTAGCTGGTGGATGGGTGAATGTTGAGGCCAACGAGGGCCGCGAACGAGCGTGCCGAAGATCATGAACAGTTCCAAAAAAAACAAGTTCCGAGGAGCATGAAAATGCTCGCGGCCCAGTCTCGCTGACGCCGCCGGAGCAGCAGACTGCATGCAGGCGCACCCCGGCATGTTTTTGGCCAGCGGAGATGCACGACAAGGGCATGGTGAGGGTGTTTTTGATGGAGGTTGGGCATGACAGCATCATCATGACGATCTCTCGCTCAGTCATGATGGGACATTCGTGTCCACGTGGTGGACCTTTGCAACGAGTCAACCTTGCACAGCCAGCTTTCGTCGACAAAAGAGCGAGCCTTTTTGGCTTGGACGGAGTCGAGATGCCATCGCTCGTAGAAAAGCACCTTTTCTTTTTCGTTTTTGTGATGTTTTTAGTGGTCCAAGGCTCCAACTTGCCTCGCGATGGGTTGACCTCCTCCCCCACTGCCTCTTGACCCGTAAGGATACGCGACCAAGAAGAAAACAGCCGCCAGGGACAACATTTGGCTTTCAGACCCCACGTGCCATAGCAATGGCGTCAAGGGTCAAGGGCACACAAAGGCGAAGGTTTCCTTCGTTGGGCCAAAGACCGGGAAAGGCGAACGAGGGCGAAGCGACGCGTTTCCCACCCGGCAAGGACAGTCCTCTACGCAGACCCCGCCTCCGTTCGTGCTGGTACACAGCTCGGCATATGGTTTCTTCTTGTTTCTCCTACCGGTTCACTTGGTCTTTTTGTGTCCCATGGCCCCACCATTGGCCTCGCCACAGCGGCCGCGCAAGCAGGGCTTGGCACGCCCCAGCCCCAGGGTCATGGAACAATGCCACCCCAGCTGGTGCAAGTACTTCTGCAGGTGCTCTCTTCCCCTCCTCCAGGAGCATTCCACCCTCCCTTCCTGCACTCTCGTGCCCTGCAACATCTTCATTCCTCCCTTTTGCTTGGCTCTCGACACCCGTCCCACCTGTCTCACTGACACCCACACCCACACACCCACACACCACCACACCACAGCACCCCCGGCCCGCGCCAGCCATGTCCGGCACCAGCAAGTCCGTCGTGGCTAACAACAAGTCCATTGGCAAGAGCATTCACGCCGCGGACGACCGCACACATGTGTCTGACACCTTTTATGACCATGAAGGCCGCCTGGCCAAGAAGTCCAACCGCGTGGGCAAGACGGACAAAGAGGAGCACGACCGTGCCCTGGAGCGGTAAGTCTTAGTTAGGGTGGAAAGGGCAGGAGGGAGGGAAGGAGGGAGGGAGGGAGGAAGTGGAAAGCTCTGTGTTGTACACAAGATCCAAATATTCGTTCTGATTTGTCACCGTCTACGTGTCAAGTCCCACCCACAACACCATGACCTCCCCACTCACCCCTCCCTCCCTCCACTTCGCTTTGCCCTCCCCTCCCTCCATCCCTCCAGCACCATGCGCGAGGTGAACAAGGCCTCCATAGCCCTGACCCTCCGATCCCAAGGCTCCTTGGGAAGGCAAGGTGGGGGTGCCCCTGGCTTGGACGGTGTCTTCTCCAAGCCGGAGCCCGTGCCCATCCACATCGACACGGATGAGAACGACCCCGACACTCACCACTTGCACTCGGAGGGCCTGTCCTCTGACCTGGCCGCTGAGCTGCTAAAGAAGTTTGGCCGCAACGAGCTCCCTGAGAAGAAGACCCCCAAGTGGAAGATTGTAAGTGCCTTTGTCCTTTCCTCTATCTTTTCCGCCTTCTTTTTGTCCTGGGTGTGCTCATTTGGTCGGTTGCTTGTTGTGTGCCGCCCTTGTTTGTCCCCTTCTACTTCATGTCTTATGTGATTTTTGGAGCTTGCCTTTGCAAACATAAGGCAGCATTTTCTATTCATCCAACTTAATTGTTTTAATCTTCTGCTTTGTCCTGCGGGTGCTTGTATGCTTGTCTGTCTTGTCATTTTGCTAGGGGAAAATGTGCCACCCTTGTCTTGTTTTGTCTTCGTGTTATTGGATAATTGCCCTATGAAAAACACAAAGGAACAATACACACTCACACAGACTCCCCTCCCTCCCTCCCTCCCTCCTTTCCTCCCCTTCCCTAAACAGTTCGCCGAGCAGCTGTACCAGCCCATGCCCTGCATGATCTGGATGGCCATCATCATCGAGGCCGCCATCGAGTCCTGGCCCGACATGGGCATCCTGCTGGCCATCCAGTTCCTGAACGCCTCCCTCTCCTACTACGAGACCACCAAGGCCGGCGACGCCGTGGCTGCCCTCAAGGCCTCCCTCAAGCCCGTGGCCTACGTCAAGCGTGACGGCAAGTTCCTCTCCATGGACGCCGCCCTCCTGGTGCCCGGTGACCTGGTGCTGCTCGGCTCGGGCGGTGCCGTGCCCGCTGACTGTGTGATCATGGACTCCCAGATCGATGTGGACCAGGTACGATAAGAATCGAACAAGCCTCCCTCCCTCCCTCCCTCCTTTCTCTCCTTTCTATTATTGTCTTTCCTAAACTCACCCTCCCCTCCCCTCCCTCCCTCCCCTCCCCCCAGGCTGCCCTGACCGGCGAGTCCCTGCCCGTGACCATGTACAAGGGCGACTCCTGCAAGATGGGGTCCACCGTCGTGCGTGGTGAGGTGGAGGCCACCGTGGAGGCCACGGGCGCCAACACCTTCTTCGGCCGCACCGCCGCGCTGCTGGTGGGCGGCGACGAGGTGTCCAACCTGCAGAAGCTGCTGATCCGCATCATGGTCATCCTCGTGGTGCTCTCCATGACCCTGTGCCTGATCGCCTTCGGCTACCTGCTCGGCCGCGGGGAGACCCTCCGTGACGCCCTGTCCTTCACGGTCGTGCTCCTGGTCGCCTCCATTCCCATCGCCATCGAGATCGTCTGCACCACCACCCTGGCCCTGGGCTCCCACGAGCTCTCCAAGGACGGCGCCATCGTCTCCCGCCTGGCCGCCATCGAGGACATGGCCGGCATGTCCATCCTCTGCTCCGACAAGACCGGCACCCTGACCCTGAACAAGATGGCCATCCAGGAGGAGACCCCCATCTACCTGGAGGGCGAGACGCAGTACTCCCTCCTGCGCTACGCCGCCATGGCCTCCAAGTGGACCGAGCCCCCCCGCGACGCCCTGGACACGCTCGTGCACGGCTGCGCCGACATGAAGAGCCTGGAGAACATCAAGCAGCTGGACTACATGCCGTTCGACCCCATGGTCAAGCGCACGGAGGGGACGGTCAAGCTGCCCACGGGCGAGACCTTCAAGGTCTCCAAGGGCGCGCCGCACATCATCATGCACCTCGTGGACCAGACCGCCAACGCCGCCATCATCGCGCAGTGCGACAAGGACGTGGAGACACTCGGGGAGCGTGGCATCCGCTCGCTCGCCGTGGCCAAGACCAAGGGATCTGCTGATGGGCCTTGGGAGATGGTGGGCCTGCTCACCTTCCTCGACCCCCCCCGCCCCGACACCCGCGACACGATCGAGCGCGCGAACCTGTACGGCGTGGAAGTGAAGATGATCACGGGCGACCACTTGCTGATTGCCAAGGAGACCGCCCGCCAGCTGGGCATGGGCACCAACATCGAGAACGCCGCGCTGCTGCCCAAGCTTGAGGAGAACGGCAAGGCCCCCGCCAACCTGATGGACCACTTCAAGTACATCGAGGCCACCTCCGGTTTTGCCCAGGTCTTCCCCGAGCACAAGTTTTTGATTGTTGAGGCCCTCCGTCGTGGTGGCTACAAGGTATGTTTGCCTTTCCCTCCCTCCCCCCCTATCCCCCTCGGATGTGTAAAGGTCTTGCTTGCGTGTTGTCTCTCGGCTCCGTCCTGTCTAAGCACAACACAAACTCACCCTCCCATCCCTCCCTCCCTCCCTCTCCTCCCTCTAGACGGGCATGACCGGTGATGGTGTCAACGACGCCCCCGCCCTCAAGCGCGCTGATGTGGGTGTGGCCGTCCAGGGCTCCACCGATGCCGCCCGTGCCGCCGCTGATATCGTCCTGACCCGCCCCGGCCTCTCCACCATCGTCACGGCCATCGTCGTTGCGCGTACCGTGTTCGGCCGTATGACCTCCTTCATCACCTACCGTATCGCCGCCACGCTCCAGCTGTTGGTCTTCTTCTTCATCGCCGTGCTCTCCATGCAGCCCGCCAAGTTCCAGCCCGCGGGCGCCACCGAGGAGTGGCCCGCATTCTTCCACATGCCCGTGATGATGCTCATGCTTATCACCCTCCTTAACGACGGCACCCTCATCTCCATCGGCTACGACCACGTCGTCCCCAACACCACCCCGGACAAGTGGAACCTCAAGGTCCTCTTCACCATCGCCGGCGTGCTCGGCGGCGTCGCCTGCCTCTCCTCCTTGGCTATGCTCTGGGTCGCCCTCAACTCCTACAACCCCAACGGCGTGTGGGCCGGCCTCGGCCTTGCCCCCTTGACTTACGGACAGATCACTTCCATGGTGTACCTCAAGGTCTCCATTTCCGATTTCTTGACCCTCTTCTCCTCCCGCTCGGGCGCCGGTTTCTTCTGGACCAACAAGCCCTCGAAGATCCTCTTGATCGCCGCCGGCATTGCCTGCTCCCTCTCCACCCTCATGGCCAACATCTGGCCCGAGTCCATGCCCGATGGCGTGCCCACCGTGGGCATGGCCCGTGCCTCCCCCCGTGAGCTCTCCGTGTACGTCTGGATCTACTGCTTGATCTGCTGGTTCATCCAGGACGCGGCCAAGGTCGCCACTTACGCTTACCTGAAGAAGAACAACACCTTCGGCATCAACGACATCGTCAAGATGTACAAAGCCGACCCCATCGAGAACGCCTAAGCTGACCCTCCCCTCTCCTCCTTTGCAGCAGCAGTAGCAGCAGCAGCAGAGGACTACATGTTCGCGTGTTTGTGTGTGTGTGTGTGTGTGTGTGTGTGTGTGTGTGTGTGTGTGAACGAACGAAAAAGAGGCGGAACGCGGCATTTCTCCCTCCCCACTGTCTTTATCTGTGCATGGTGTGCATGGTAAATAATGAATGTGGGTGTGGGCGTGTGTTGTGTGTGATGGGCATGTAGTCTAATATTATACATACATATCAACTGTTTATTTATTAGCTTTTCGCAGCAGCAGTAACAACTTAACAACAACAAAACACGATTGCAGCCTCGGACACGACTCGCCTCCCTGTGGGTATCGTACGGTCACAGAAAAAGCAGCAGCCTGGAGAAGTGAAAAAGAAAGAGAACAGGGGAGAGAAAGGAGAGGGAGAGAGAAAAGAGTGCATGA
>Ga0209390_10011638_pt1 | contig 10083 bp, 15 predicted proteins | sample BON01_FD_187212 | JGI IMG/M metagenome (GOLD analysis project Ga0209390, IMG submission 187212) | Freshwater microbial communities from Lake Bonney liftoff mats and glacier meltwater in Antarctica - BON-01 (SPAdes) (version 2) | ecosystem: Environmental > Aquatic > Freshwater > Ice > Glacier... | reverse complement strand
TAAGGTCCCCGGTTCGATTCCGGCCGAAAACACGTCACCTCAGATTCACATGGATTTGAGCACATAGACCCTCAATCAAGGGTTCTAAACTACTGTTTCCAGTAATAAAAGCAAATCAAATCAAATGTTTGAAGTGACACTAAATCCGCAAATGCATACCAAAAACACTGAACCCTGTTGAAATTTCCTGCAATTCCGCGAATTTCTTGTTCAATCTTGAGATGAGTCGTCGATTACAAAATTGTACGAACTAGATTGAAGCGTGAATGGCAAAATTTGGTGTTTGGAGCTATAGCCTAAACCCCTGTCGGATTTTCAGACCACAAGACCAAAACTCAATCAAATCCTCAAGTTCGAGCCTGCATCACTGGCAGCGGTAAATGAAGTGACATACTCATCCAGGACCAGTGTACCTTGTCAGATCAACAACCGTGACTTTCTTTATTGAGAACCTTGTTGTAGCATATAATCACTGTTTTTGCTGATAATGCTCTTTGATTTTATTTCAGCAAATGTGTTGCAATGGTATTTCACTTTTTGGATTGGCAGTTGAAAATAAATCGAGTTTCAAGCATACTGCTGCGTACAACTCAACGTAACCACAAGCCCAATAGCTCCAAACATGCACAAAAGATATACGGCAGGTGAGTGCAGCGCGGAGCAGATAATGGTGCAAATGATTGAAGTGCGAGTCACAACAGCCAGACAGGTCATGCATAAGAGAATGGAAGGTCGAAGCAACCAACCTTGGTTCAAGGATGAGGCCCCCACAGAAGCCAAGAACAAGTCAGGATCTTGAAGGAAGTGGGGACATTAAAGGCGGCATTGATGTCTGTGAGGATACCCGGACAAAAATCAGCAGCAGCCACGCAAAGTCTATCAGAATTTGGACTTTACCATGACCTCCAAATGACGCGGCAGGCACAATGTCTGTTGAACCTATGCCCAAGGTGGATGATTGTGCTGAACGTAATGATCCAGTCCCGGTCATAACAAACTGCAGTCTAGAGCCATCAAACAAGTCAGCTTGAACAACAAAGAGGCTGACAGGCAAGCATAGAAAGCCTTTCTGGAGGAGCACAAGGAACCCAGCAAATTCGCTGGTAAGTACTATGATGGGCCGCAGCCAACATGTCTGGAGAATGCCCTGGGGCTACTGGCGAGAATACATTTACGACTAGATGCTCTCGGAGGCATGGAATGGTGCAACCAAGGAGTTCTCTGAAGTTTCAAGTTGGCCAAGCACTGTAGTCCACCAGATACAAGGCGTGCAAATCATCTTCAGTCACTTTACAGATATAGTCAGAAACAAGTGGCCCGGGATTCATGCAAGAGTGGATTTCTGCATGTTCTACATGGCACACCAAAGCTGACCCAGCAAGTGCAGGTGCCACTCCTGTAGTTCCTGACGCTGTAATCTCTTGAACAGCATTATCTGACGCTGTGAACCCCTCAACAGGTACTGCTGCAGGGCCAGTAAATGCAGCCACCTCACAGTCAGGCATTAGCGCTTCAGACCCGTCAACAGGGGCTGTCTTGGACCTCACAAAGGCAGCAACTGCCCTATTAGCCGCAGTAGTATTTGCGCTGGAGGCCCTTCGACAGCCTCTGTCTTAGCCTACGCAGATGCAGCTGTCCTCCCCCCAGGTGTCAGTGCTGCAGCTGCCCCATTAGTAGCCGGCGCTTCCAGGCTGTAGACCTTTCAACGAATGCTGCTCTGGTCGCAACAAGTGCAGCCGCCGTTCCTACAGGTGAAAACGTTGCAGCCTGACAGCAAATGCTGCTTCAGCTGCTCCAGTTACCAACGCTGCGGCCACTTCCAAAAATCCTAACGTTGGTAGGGCATTAGGAGCTATGATGCACAACTGTGTCCAGTGGATTTTCACAGGGCAACGAGCATTCGAGCAGGCACAGGAAGGGCAAGTGGCGTTCAAATTGGCGCAACCAAAGCGTGAAAATGCTCATGATGCCCCCTTATGCCCCCCCTCAAAGTCCATTATTACAGAGGCCAGCCAAGGAGGCGTGATCACACTCACGACTCGGGCCTGCCAAAATGTCAAAAGCATGACATAGTCGGGTTTTCACGAGGAAAGGCCAGTAGGAAGATTCTCTGGAGTGATGGCCCATGAATTGGCGGAGAAATTGAGCCCGCATGGGAAAACTATTACGAATCACAAGGGTACAAGCCCACTGTAGTACTGCCTCGAATGCTCCTGGCCAGAGGGCTGCATGGAGCACAAAGACAGCAGCCTGAGCCTACGATGACGAATTGGGGCAATGCAAGAAAGAAATGCGCGAGCATCCCGCAGGACACAGCTGAGCACATCAGACGAAAGCTAGTTGCCTTCTGCCAAGGGTGCTGGCGCTTAGCACAACAAAGGAACAATAGCTGCGCTGGATCTGATGACTAAACTAAAAATTGACGCATGCAAAACTGCTAGTGTAACGCAGGGGATGTTGCCTGGCGCACTCAACAGTCAAGAAATTGCAAAAGTACATTGAACTGAGTATTGTCTAAAACTAGGCAAGGCACGAGGCCCGGACAAGTGCCCCAATGAGCTCCTGAAGACAATGAAACAAGGAACTCTTGATCGTGCAAGCATGGTTGAATGAAATATAGACGCTACCTGAAAACCCAACGACACAGCTCGCCACAGTCGGTCCACCATTGATGGCACCATCTCTCAACTCCACAAAGGAGGAAGCACCAACAAAACGTCTGATCAAAGACAGGTATTGCTGCTCAACAGTGGGTATCAACTGCTCAACTACATCATCAACAAGTAGCTGAAATGGATCGTGGAACTGCCGAATGTGTTCGAACCAGGACATGGTGAAGGCAGGCAGGGTCGACATGTAAACATCTACATGCAAAATCGCATTTCATCACGCATGAAGCCAACAGAAAAGGAAAGCGAGTCTGTCAAGTCGACATCGACTTCAGAAACGCCTTCAACGCAATGTCGCAGGCAGCTCTCTGGTGCGAAATGAATATGTTTCATGTACCAGACGTTGACTTACTGGAGCAGATTTACAAGAGCGCAACAGTCTGTCTGGCTCCAGATGACGCAGAAAGTGCAACAATCGCGCTTGATACAGGTGTAGTGTAAGAAAGGATCACATCCCTGCAACTGTTCAATGTCTTTATGAACGCTCTGTCACGGTTGCGGATGCTCACAGCGACTGAGCAGAATCATAGTATCAGCCATGCTTCGCAGATTGCCAAGAACCAGGAAGAAAGTGGTCAAAACGCCGACCACGGCTATCAGCTTAACATCATACTTTTCATCAATGACATCTAGATCTTTGCTGAGACCCCAGCCAAAATGCAAACTTTGCCAGACGTAGTACAGGAGTTCACAAAATGGTGTAGCATTGAGATCAACATTAAGAAAACTTTCTTGCTCATTATTGTCAAGGATCGGAAGCGAAGGGAATGAATGCTGATGGCACCAGATCTCAGGATAAATGACGAACGACTCAAACTTTAGCCTCAATGACGCTTGCCAGTATCTAGGTTACTGGGGCACGGGAAATGGTGACATGAGCGCCATAAGAGAGGTAGTCCATGAAAAAGCGAGAGTGGCACGCGATCTAAGCAAAAGCCGCCCGCTGACGCCAGAACTTTCTGCCGAACTCTTCGCACAGAAAAGATTTGGCGCATTCCGGTTCTCTGCAGCTCTTATTGAATGGTCGCAGAGTGCGTTGGGGGGTCTGCAGAAGAAGATCTGGGTACAAGCGTATGAAAATGCATGACACGTACCATGGTCAACTTCGTGTAGCACGCATTTTCTCAATGACTCGATGATTCAACCAGTTGCACTGCGTCTTGGTGTCATCGTCTTTGCTCCATTCCAAATCTAGCATTTCAAACACTCACGCAGACCTTGCTGCAGCACGTCGACCAATGCATGCGGCATGAAGATGTCGTAAAAATAAATATGCTAGCTCAGTTACAAACTAAAGACGAGAGAGTTCCAAACGCAATTACTACATTATTTCTCCAAGAGTGACAATAAAAGCAATCATCATCTCTATTCACCTTTGCAACCGCAGAGGGTGGCCATGAGTGCCCCCTGCCGTCAGGAGTACTCACGCAAACATTGCTGCAGCACGATGACCAATGCATGCGGCATGAAGATGTTGCAGAAAGATTATGCCAGCGCAGCTAGCACACATATTAGAAGAGTGGCACTGAAACTCATTTATTGACTGCATTGACGAAATGGAGCTGAGGGACTGGAACGTGGCAAACAAAGACTTCTGGTTACGATTGGCAAAGGCGTTGCGCAGTCAAAAAGTGTCAGTCAAGTGTCAGTAAAATGGACCAAAAACTAGCTTCAATGCTCGTCCCTGGAAAGATGAGCTAGGCAACGGCAATGCAGTCTATCTGGAAGTGCAAAATACGAATTGAGAAGATTGGGGGATCGCGTGTAGACACTGCGCCGACAGCGTGAGTCTTTGATGCACATGTCTAGAATTTGTTGTAGACAAAAAAAACCGCGCGAAAATGGCGAAAATGCATTTCTGTGACGGGTAGCCTCCGTTGGCAAAGTGCGAGCGCGACCCATAGACAAACCGGGTGAGGCCTGCACCAACGCGGATGATCGGATGATGCTTGTGCAACACCGCAGCGGCGACCGCGTCATGAGCTAGCGTGGATTTTGACGGATTTTTGAAGCGAACAGCGTCGAGCAACGGATTGCCGGCAGGAGGGCGGCAGGAGGGCGGCAGGAGGGCAGCAGGAGGGCAGCAGGAGGGCGGGCGGGCGGAGGAGGGCGGGCCCGCCCACGGGCGGCAGGAGTGTGGGCAGTAAACGACAGCCTGCACGATGTTCGCGCAAGACTCAAGATAAGTTCGCAATAGCTTCTATAACAAAGAAGTTGCTGCACCGTTGCATAGGTGCACATGCATGAGCCTGAGTCCATATGCATTTTTGTGGAGAGTCGGCATGCATTCGCAGGTGTTGTTGAGCACCATGCATGTGCAGGTGTGTACTTTAGACAGATGTTGTGAACATCAGCGTACACATTTGCTTCACGCTCGCTACAGGATGTGCATATGCGTTATACATATACATGTATATATGCATATATGTATGTATATATTTATATGTATGCATGTATATATATACATATGTATGTACGTATATACATGTATATGCGTATATGTATAGATGTATATATCATGATGTGTATGTGCATGTGTATGTGTATGTGTATATATATATATGTATATGTATGTGTATATATATATATAGATATATCTCTATATCGCATGTATGTGCAGTTTGTTTCATTTAGCATTGGGGAATGAGGATGGGGGGGTTCAACTAGTCTATGATAGCGCTTGTTGCTTGGCGTGGAGGGTTATTTTTGACAGAAGGAAAGATAGGGGTGTTGTCTGCGTCGTCTCTATTTTTGACGTGGGTGGGAGTGTATGTGTGTGTGTGTGTATACGCACACACACACACATACTGCACAGTTGGGGTACTTGGATGTGAGCCCAGGAGTCGGGTTTAGACACCTGGAGGGCCCGAAGAATCCAGATGGACTAAATCTCGGCATACATATATTCGTATATGTGTACAAAGTACACATGTGTATACATAGGCTTAGAGGCGGGATGAGATCTTGGACTAACTGCTTTTTTTCTTTTAACATATCTTTTCTTTTGAGAAAAGTAGAAGATGTGACGACAATCAGCAAACCGCAGTCACTCACTTCGGCCAGAATGAAAGACTGCACCTTGAGAGTTCCAAACAAAACTACTACATTATTTCTTCCTGAGCAATAATAAAAGCAATCTTCACTTCACAGGGGAAGAGGCTATGAAGAAAGGCATGCTGATCTTAAAGAAGGCAGGTTTCGAAAGCGTCGAAGATGTACCAAGGACAACCGTAGACGTTTAGTTCAAAAGCATATAAGGATCTGCCACCACAGGTCAGGTGGAATGCAACGTAAAATGGTGAGCAAAGAGTCCGAGTGTTTGTGCACAATGAGCAAGGACTCCACCGCATCACCCAATTTCTTATGCAGTAGAACCCAGATCAAGTTGATTGGAAAGGCCTCGAGCTATCATCAACAGAGCGAAGGTGCAAAGTGAGTGTCAAGAAATTCGAAGCTCCCCAACAGCGTGAATGGAACTAAAAAGAAAAGCTCGCGAAGTCTCAAGCTGCGAGAGGCAGACGACAAAAGGGTCTGACGACATGACATCAAAAGCCAAAAAAAAGCGGAAATCAGACGCAAGCCCAATTGAGTTCTGCTGCAGAAACTTTGGTGGAGGTAACGTGTGGGATTCTCTCTCCGACTTGCTAAAAAGTGTGAAGCTATGGAAAGTAATTGCAGACGACAAAAAAGAGGTCCAGGAAATGGTGCAACACCTCTTTACAGATATTGCAAGCCTGCACGTAGTAAGCGAGATACTAACTTCAACAGGCATAGACGCACGTCAACCACCTGCTGTTTCAGCTCGTTGACGACATGTATTCGATGTGGGACGCGGACTCTTTTCTGGATCGAGCCCAAGAATTGGTGAAGAAGGCAATCGATGAGCATGCAGAATAAAATACTGCAGAGCTTGACAGGAGTCGGCCAGTCAAAAAAGGAGCGGCGACAAGAAGACGACTCGTTGAACAGGTAGCAGTCAGAACACACACGATGGACATAAACTTCGTCGGAAAGGTAAGAGACGTGCGGCAGATAGCAGAGGCGCAGATTGGAGAGGGGGTGGTCGACATGATAAAGTTTAAGGCTCAGGTAAATGGGCATGAAGCAACCGAAAAGACCAACAGAATCCAAGCCTGGCACGGTCTTTCACACTGGCAGCTGGCCGACAGATTCGACAAGGATAGACCTGTCCTACTCTTATCGGGCTCTTGGTGGAGTGGGCAGCACGAGCCAGAGTTCGAGAGTGCAGGATAGTGGCAAAAGCCGAAATGCCGAGCCAAGTGCAAGCAATGTGCACAGTGTGGGGTCATCAAGGAGTTTGACAAGGACTTTCACAAGATGCAACGGGGTCGAGGTGGCAGGTGCTTAGCGTGCAAAGGAGGGATCCGAACGACGAAACAAAAACCACAGCAGCCACTGACCGGCATGATTTTTACCAATGCGAAAAGATCTACTCTTCTGGGGGGAAAAAGAAGGACCAACGTTATCAATATGGGAGAGCCTAGCAGAAAAAAAACAGACAAGTTGGCTAAAATAGGCCAGCACGACACACAACTGGGTCGTGTGGCGCACGTCAAACAAAGGGGCGGAGGAAATCCGCTCATTTGAGCTCGGTGGGAAAGAAATCTTCTTTAAGTATGATGAAATAGAATCAAAAGAGGTGAAAAAAAAAGAACGTGAACAAAACGAGTGCAAATTGCGGGCAGAGCATACAATACAGGTCATGGTGGAAGCAAGGCAACATCAAAATGGCAGTGGGAGAGAGTCACGCTTCATGCTGGGTTTACAAAAGATCTCACTGTCACGACAAAACTAATTCGGGCGTTGTTGACAGCAGCGAGGGCGTCGGGTGGTAAGGAAGAATGTCAAGTACGACTGCAGGCTAATAGGTATCGAGCGGGAATACTAGATGGGCACAAAGTTCGGCAGATTAGGAGGTTACGGCTTCTGAGTCACAGTCAAAGCGGATAATGGATCTAACCGAAAAGGGGGGAAAATGGGAGCAGGGTATGTGAATCTGAATCTGCGGAAAAAGAAACTTACTGAGGCAGCAGATGAAGGTGGGACGCAAAGAGGAAGGATCTTGCTCGAATGAAGTCCTTGTGTGGACATCATGCGGCACCCCTGTGACAAAACCCATGATTTATTTGTGCGACAACCAAGTACTGCTGAAGGCTGTGATGAGATGGGTAGGCGAAGGCGGAAAAGCGACGTTAGTACGCAGAAATTTTACGGGAAGCAATCGAAAAGCTCCCAAAAAAGAGCAACAGCAGAAGCAGCGACGTTTCTGGTCAAAGTTAAAGCGCATTGAGGAGAAGCTGCAAATGAAGAAGCCAACATGCAAGCAGACAAAGGCTATTTTAAGCAAAGATGTTTCCACAGAATGGTGCGACAGAATAAATCGAGCAGTCTTCAGTGACATGGCAAGAGCTTCGCCAGAGGAAAGTAAGGTAAGCTATGAAGATCGAAAGTCGATGTTGGACAGCGGGGTGTGGAAGGCCATTAGACGAGGATCAGCAGAAGAGGAGGTGCGCAAACACCGGGATCGTGTGATAGGAGCTTAAAAGCAAATCAGCAAACAAAGACAACGAGTCGATGGAAGCTATGACCCGAGTATGGTAACGGCTCTACGGCATGGTACATGGATGGATGCAGAGATAATCAAAGAGACTTGTATCAAGGAGAAAGGAAAAAGGGGAGGAATCCACCAGCCTGTCTCCAGCACATGGGAAGCGGACTTCATGCTGAGACAGGATGCAATAAAGTCTATGCTGGGAAAGTATTTGAGTGAAAAAAAGATTCATGGAGGCGAAGGAGACGTTTGGGGATGTCTGTGGTAGGAATTACGCCAACAGCCAGAAAAGTCAAGAGACACGGCACAACATCAATTCAGTGTCATTCTGCGTAAACCGTTGTTAGGGCAGGCACCCGGATGGGGTGGCAATCAATGAGAATCTGCGAATGGTACATATTTTAGAATTTAAACGGTCAACAGACAGGGACGAGGGGTTCCTAGATGTGAAAGGAACAGAAGCAAATGCGCAGCACAAACGCATAATCAGTGCACTCAGAGCAGGTGCCCCGACATCAATAGTTTGAGCAGATCAATTTTGTTGTGGGTATCCGTGGATCTGTTGTAGAAAGCGACTTCTGCACCAAGGTCCAATATCTTGAAGTACACGAGGCGCCACGAAAGGAAGAAAGACAAACTCTTCGCCCATTATGTGACACAGGTATGCGAAGCACACGATCGGGTGATTCTGTCCTTCCGCCAGCAAGTGCAAGGACTTACGAGTCCAATTACAAAGAGATCGTCGTACCCGTGCACATTCCAAATAATTGGAACAATGTGCACGGGACGACGATGAAGGAGGAACACACGTTCATAGAGCGTCAAAGCTGGGGTCATCAAACAATAGCGGAATCAGGACGGTAAACTAGGAACCACAATCCAAGTCTCCCCCAGAGTCCGGAAGACGGACACATTTATTGTATTTCATTATTTGTATTGTGTTCTGTCACGTGTCTAATTTTTGTAACCAAAAAACATTTACGAGACTGCCTCAATTTTGATAAAAACATTACATCGGGGTTGGACCGGTTTAGGTACCAACCAGGTGAAAGAGAGCAAGATATAGACAAAGAGAGAGCTATGGGGAAAAAGAGTTCGGCCGAAAGCAAAAGAGGAGAGAAAGTGCGTGCGAGAGTGCGTTGGATGTAGATAAGATTTTTTTTGCCCGTCCTCATTGTCTTCAATTGTGTTTGCGTGTTATAGTCGCGTTTATCATGCAGACTTTTCACATGTGTGATTTCAAAAATCGTTCTTGCCCGCCCTGCAAAAAGTTCAGAAAGAGCGAAAAACAAAAATCTTTGTGTCGAGCCTACACATGGGGCATACTATCGGCGGGGTATATATAGTACACTTATATCTATTTATGTTTGTATATATAATATATGTATATTCATATGTTTATATGTACAGATGTAAATATAAACATACATGACATATTTTTATTATATATATGTACAATCACATCCAGTCATTCTTGTACATGCACTCCTCATCCTCCTCTTCGATAAGGATGATTCCTTTTATTATCGCTCTCAGAGAAACAATGTAGTGATTGCTTTTGGAATTCTCTGGGTTTTTTTTCTCTTCCCCTTCTTTTTCTCGTGCCATTATTTGTCATCTGCGAGACAATCTAAGAGGTACCGCGTCTTGTCGGCTCTTGACTTGAGTTTGTCCCACTCCCAATATGGCACAGACACGAGTTTGTAGCCTGTCAGCGAATAATGTGTGTGTGTGTGTGAGTGTGTGAGTGTGTGAGTGTGTGTGATTGTGTGTGTGTGTGTGTGTGTGTGTGTGTGTGTGTGTGTGTGTGTGTGTGTGTGTGTGTGTGGGTGTGTGTGTGTG
>Ga0209390_10011635_pt1 | contig 10084 bp, 11 predicted proteins | sample BON01_FD_187212 | JGI IMG/M metagenome (GOLD analysis project Ga0209390, IMG submission 187212) | Freshwater microbial communities from Lake Bonney liftoff mats and glacier meltwater in Antarctica - BON-01 (SPAdes) (version 2) | ecosystem: Environmental > Aquatic > Freshwater > Ice > Glacier... | reverse complement strand
CGGTGACCTAGGGCTTGGGAGGAGGATTGGAGTCGAGACGCGACGATTTTGGTCCTGCGTCCGTTGTGATTCAAAACCATTTGAAAAATGCCTGAGCCGTTTAAAGCAGCAGCAGCAGCAGCAGCAGCAAGCACCACAGCGCCCTGCACAGCTGCTGCGTGCCATTACATTGATGCTAGCAAGCTTTCACATCATTAGAAAAAAATATGGAATTTTGGATTAAAAATAAAGACACAACCTTCGCCTCCCCTCCCTCGCTCCCCTCTGATTGGCCTGCCAGATGATGAGAAAAAACGGCATGCGGATAAAGGACGAGTAAAAGAAAAGCAATAACAAACCACGCATGTCTTTAGCACGATTTGCTCGATCGAAAAAAGAACAAACGTCTCTTTTTTCTTTGCTCCGTCACGGTTGATCAGATAGGGACAGACTCGCGCCCTACCTACATGATGATGCACACGCAAAAACTCCTTACTTTTGGGAAATACACATGTAAGAAGAAACACCCTTCTTTCTTTTCTGTCTTGTCGTTGAAGCTCTTTTTCTTGATGGACCACTCAAGAGAGGACATACAAAATGCCTCACAAACTTTTCACGTGTGTGTACATGTGTCTCTTCTTTTCCCAACCTTGCCTCCCTTCTTCCCCCCCGTTTGCATCCTCTTTTCACCTTTCCTCAATATGCAACCTTTCCCACCTCTCTCCTTTCCCACTTCCCACCCTTCCCCTTTCCCTCTCCCTTTACCGCGTCCACCCTTGCGTACTCGTCCCTTGCGGGTGCTGCACCTGTATATAATACCCTTCTCCTCCTCCTCCTCCTCCTCCTCCTCCTCCTCCTCCTCCTCCTCCTCCCCTCGGCACCTCGTCCTCCCTCTCCTCCACCCTCGTCTCCCTCCGTCCATCCGGGTAGATCAACGTCGTTTCCATCCTCGTTCGACTCCTCCCTCCCACCCCCACGGTAGTCACTGTCCTGACCGACCGCCGCACCCCCCCTCCCACCTCACTACTGCTCATGCTGCTCGAAGAAGACATCATCCCTCCTCCCCCTCCAGCAAAGGTACTACTACTACTGCTCATCCCCCCGCCATTGCTGCTCGTGGTGATAGACACACCTCCACCACTGCTGCTGCTGCTGCTGCTGCTGCTCTGAAACTGCTGCTGCTGGTACCCTCCCCCTCCACCCCCACCACCCATCCCCGGCATGCCTGCAAAAGGACCGAACGGATCAAACCCACCCTGCTGCTGCTGTTGGAACATACCACCACCTTCCCCCTGGAAGAAAGGATGATTGAAACCTTGACCAAAGAACGACCCTCCCCCTCCTCCTCCTCCTCCTCCTCCTCGCCCTCCTCCTCCAAACTCCCACCCACCCTCCTGCGCAAAGAACGCCTCAAAAATACTCTGCGCATGCCGGTAGTCATGAAAAGGAATCCCACCCACTCCTCCTGCATGAAACGCACCACCAGCAGGAGCAGCAGGAGCAGGAGGACCAGGAGCAGGGTGCCGATGCCCTTGGTCGTGGGCTGCTAGCCCCTCCCGCCCAAAACGGTCGTAGACATCACGCCGTTCTCGATCACTCAACACCTCGTACGCCTCCCCAATGAGCATGAAGACCTGCCGGGACTCTTCTTCATTACCCATGTTCCGATCCGGGTGCATCTGAAGGGCCAGGCGTCGATAAGCTTTCCGCACATCGTCCTCCGAGCACGAGGGAGTCAACCCCAGAATGTCGTAGAGGGACAAGTCCTCCTCGTCCGGCGTCGCTGCGTGGCTGCTCATGATGACCTAGCTGGGGAAGTGAAGAGTGGCGTGGAGCTGCTGGGGTGGGCGGGGATGATCGAGAACAAGGACGACGAGGAGCGGATGATTTAGATGATGATGATGATGGAAGGAGGGAGGAGGGGGAAGAGAGAAGTGTTGCTGGCTTGATGCCTCCGGCTTGACGCGCAGTGGGAAGTCTGCGATGCTCTAGCCTGTGTCCATGTGCGTGGGATATGTGGTGTGTGAGGGTGTGTGGGTGTGATGCAGACGCCGCCCCCCGGGCACAATTTTTCTTGCCCTATTCCATAGTTGAAGGCTTCAGCGACTCATGATTCATGCCTTCTTCCGTCGTCCTCGTCGTGCTGTCTTTGCGTACGTCTCACCCCCCACACCCTCCACACCCCTCTCCACAGGTCGCTGGTGTAGCCAAGGGACGAGGAGAGGCAGCGCGCCGGCCATATCTACTGTCCTTCGCTCGACTCGACCCAACCCAGCCTCCCCATCATCGCCGCTGAAGAAGAACATCAACCCCACTGCCTACATCAACAATGCACGCCGTCTTGTCGCCACGCCTGCACCTGCCCCAGATGCTGCTCCGCCAAGGGCGCAACACGCTGATGCGGCAGCAGCAGTCGTTCTCGTCCAAGATCAAGGCCGTGGCGGACCGACCCAGCGTGGTGACCCTCAAGAATGCCTTCCGCGTACGCCTGGAGGAGGAGCGGGCCAAGGCCCTGCAAGGCGGCGGGGAGAAGCGCGTGGCCAAGCAGCATGCCAAGGGCAAGTTGACGGCGCGGGAGCGTCTGTCGTTGCTGTTGGATGAGAACTCGTTCCGGGAGTCGGACATGCTCAAGACCCATCGATGCACGGACTTTGGGATGCAAGACGAGATTTACCCGGGGGATGGCGTGGTCACGGGCTGGGGGACTGTGAACGGGCGCCCTGTTTATGTGTTTAGCCAGGATTTCACGGTGTTTGGCGGGTCGCTGTCGGAAACGCACGCGCAGAAGATTTGCAAGATCATGGATAAGGCGGTCCAGTCGGGGGTGCCTGTCATTGGGCTCAACGACTCGGGCGGCGCGCGCATCCAGGAAGGGGTCGATTCGCTCGGTGGGTACGCCGAGGTCTTCCAACGCAATGTTAATGCTTCGGGTGTGGTGCCGCAGATTAGCTTGGTAATGGGCCCGTGTGCGGGGGGCGCGGTGTACTCGCCGGCGATGACTGATTTTATTTTCATGGTGCGTCGGACGTCTTATATGTTTGTTACGGGGCCTGATGTCGTCAAGACTGTGACCCAGGAGGAGATCTCGCAAGAGGAGTTGGGGGGCGCCGAGACTCACACCACCATGTCGGGTGTGGCGCACTGCGCGTTTGATAACGACATTGAGGCTTTGCGGGCGACGCGGCTCTTGCTCGATTTTCTGCCCTTGAACTCACGCGAGAAGCCCCCGGCCGTGCAGACTGAAGACTCGCGGCATCGCCAAGAGCCCTGCTTGCGTTACCTGTGCCCGGACGACCCCAACCATCCGTATGACATGACGGAGGTGGTGAAGAAGGTGGTGGACGAGGGGAACTTCTTTGAGATTATGCCTGGTTTTGCTAAGAACATCGTTACGGGCTTTGCGCGCTTGGAAGGGCACCCGGTCGCGATCGTTGCCAATAATCCCGCGCATCTTGCTGGGTGTCTAGACATTAACTCGTCGGTGAAAGCTGCGAGGTTTGTACGGTTCGCCGATGCGTTCAATATCCCGATTGTGACTTTTGTGGATGTCCCGGGTTTTCTGCCGGGCGTGGATCAGGAGCATAATGGTATTATTCGAAATGGCGCTAAGCTGTTGTTTGCCTATGCGGAGGCGACTGTGCCCAAGGTGACGGTTATCACGCGTAAAGCTTATGGCGGAGCCTATGATGTGATGAGTTCTAAGCATCTGAGGGGCGACGCAAACTTTGCGTGGCCGGGGGCCGAGATCGCAGTTATGGGCGCCAAGGGGGCTGTGGAGATCATTTTTAGGGGGAAGGACGTGGAGGCTAATACGTTGAAGTACACGGAAAGGTTTGCGAATCCCATGGTGGCGGCCCAGAGGGGGTATATTGATGAGGTGATTGATCCGGCCTGCACACGGCAGCATTTGTGTCAGGAGTTGGAGATTTTGCGGAATAAGAATGTGGAGAACCCACACCGGAAGCACAGCAATGTGCCCTTGTAAGCAGGGAGAGGGAGAGAGGGAGGGAAGGAGGGAGGCAGGGAGGGGTGTAAGTGTATGGGAGTTGTTGGGAGGGAGAGGTTAATGTGTTATGCGTTCAGGTGGGAGGAAAGGAGAGTAAGGGAAGGAGGGAGGGAGTGGAAGCAGTAGGCCCGAAAAGGGAATGTGTGATGGAATAGTGTGTGCAACTGAAGGTCAAGTCAAAAGATAAAAACAAAAGAAACAAAAATAGAAATGTTGTGAAGAGAAGCAAGAACAAAGTATGTTCAAAACCTAGTCTCTTGTTTTTGGTAGTGAACAAAATCGCTTACATATACATCATCCTCTCTTCTCGTCCTCCCCCTCTCCCTCCCTCCGCCCCTCCCACTTATTTCCCTCCCCTCTTGGCCGGAGAAACGTCCCGCCCTATGCGAGGTCATTACCTTGTAGGCCTGCTACAACTCCACAAGCACCCCCCTCTCAATTACTAATTCTTGTCTTCTCCTCTTGTCTTAAGAACGTCCCGCCCTGCAAAAAACTAGGATAGGGGGAGGGCTTGCCCCTCTCAGGTGCTTGAGGATCATAGCCTTTGTACCCTTGCTGCAGCTCTTCCGGGCTCGGTGCATTCTCACCGTAAACGGGCCCAAACGCATCTAAAGGACTTTCTAGGAAGAATAACGCCCGTCTTCGATTCCGCAAGACAGGGATCTTTTCAAACCCTAGGGCGATCCGCATTTTTTCCATTCGCTTTTGATTGGCCCCCTTGTCGTCTCCTACTCCTCGACGGGCAGCGCGGAATTGAATGATGCTGTCATTAGGCGTGAAAAAGAACTCTAATTCGCTCACATCTCCTTTCTCTGTGAGGTCAGCACGTAAGTAGCCCTCCTCCGCGGTAATCACCTCCACGCCCGGCATACTCTCCACGTACCCCTTCAATCGCCGCATGGCCTTTTCTTGCGTCGAGTCGTCATATTGCCAAGGCTCTTGAAAGACAGGCGGCCGGTCATCTTGAGAGCTAGCACAACTCTTCTCCGTCGGGCACTCGGCCAGCAGCTCATCAATCACGCCCAAAGGCTGCATCCGCGCATTCGTCGCTCGAGGAGCAAATGTCAGGCCAGCCGCCGCGGCAAATAGGCCAGCGACAGCCGTGGAAGACCAACGCAGGTGTTGCTCCCGGGGGATGGCGGCGTTGCTGCTGGTGCGACGATGCGTTAGCGTGCTTGGCTGGCCCTGGTCGTCGTTGCTGCTGCTGCTGGTGCGACGATGCGTTAGCTTACTTGGCTGGTCGTCGTTGGAAGGAGCAGCCGCCATGCTGGGGCTGCGAGGATGCCTTGTACTCTTCTTGACACACGTGGAGGGGCCTGCCGGAGTAAAGGCGGTGGTACCCTCGAGCCCCATCAGCAGTAGGGCCACGGCCAGCAGCAGCTTCAGCAAGGAGGCGGATGACGATGACGACGCGGAGGAGGAGGCAAAGGCAGTGGGAAAGCTGCTCCTCCGTCTCCTTGACGGTGTCATCGTCATGATCATGGACGTGTCCTGTGGGTTTATGTGTGTAGGGTTTGTGTGTGAAATTAGAAAGCTTGCTTGGACGCGGTCGTGCTTGTGGAAGAAATGCAAGCGATGATCTGTTGTTTGCACCACCACACGTCATTCCTTCCTCCCTCCTTTGCTTTCCCATGCTTTACCCAAACACCACCACTCCCATCCTCACAACACCCTCTCCACACTCTCCTCTGAACAGACTGGCCTTTCTGAAAGCGCGGGCGGCTTGGACAATTTAGCCAGCGATATCCGCCTCCTCATCATCAACCCGCTTGCAGTTCAACGACACGCCACACCAACCACCAACACACCAGCACCATGCGGCGACAAGCTCCCCACGCCGTCCTCCTCCTCGTCCTCCTGGTGCTGCTCGTCGTGGAGCAGATGGCGGGCTTCCTCCTTCCCGTCTCCAGCGCCTCCATCAGCAGCAGGAGCAGAAGAGCTGCTGCTGCTGCTGCTGCCCCTGCCTCCTCCTCCTCCTCATCAAGACAGCAGCCCTTCCCCAGCGCCTTGACCCGCCTCCGCGCCACCGCCGAGGATGCCAAGGCCGCAGCTGCTGGTCCTGACAAGGCGAAAGCTGCCAAGGAAAAGGAAGCGGCTGATCGGGAGGAGAAGAAGGAGAAGAACAAGCCTACTGCCGCCGCGACGGCGGCGGAGCTGGGCAAGTACGACGTGAAACGCGTGCGGAATTTTAGTATTATTGCGCATATTGACCACGGGAAAAGTACGTTGGCGGATCGTTTGCTTGAGTCGACCAAGACGGTGGCGTTGAGGGATATGAAGGCTCAGCTTTTGGATAGCATGGACATTGAGCGCGAGCGTGGTATCACCATCAAGCTCAACGCGGCGCGGATGCTCTATCGGGCCAAGGACGGGGAGGATTACATTTTGAACTTAATCGATACCCCCGGCCATGTGGATTTCTCCTATGAAGTCTCTCGGTCCCTCGCTGCCTGTGAAGGAGCTTTGCTTGTGGTAGATGCCTCCCAGGGAGTCGAAGCCCAAACACTCGCCAACGTCTACCTCGCCCTGGAAAACGACCTAGAAATCATCCCCTGCCTTAATAAAATCGACCTCCCCGCCGCTGACCCCGATAGAGTGCAACAAGAAATCGAGCAGACCGTCGGCCTGGACTGCACCGACGCCGTCCGCTGCTCCGCTAAGAGCGGGATTGGGATTGAGGATATTTTGGAGACGATTGTAGCACGTGTTCCTCCCCCGGCATCTCCTACCGGAGGGCCGCTCAAGGCGTTGATTTTTGATAGTTATTATTGTCCGTATCGGGGGGTGGTGGTTTATTTTCGGGTGATGGATGGGGAGATTAGGCCCAAGGACAGGGTTAAATTTATGGCTTCGGGGAAGGAATATGAGGTGGTCGAGGTAGGGTTCATGACACCTGAAAAAAGGACAGTAGACGTGTTGAGGGCAGGAGAAGTAGGTTATCTCTCCGCGGGGATTAAGGCGGTGGAGGATGCGAGGGTGGGTGATACAGTGACGAATGCTAGGGGGGGAGCAACGGAGGCTTTGCCGGGGTATGCTGAAGCGACGCCTATGGTGTACGCGGGGCTGTTTCCGGTGGAGGCGGATCAGTTTGAGGTGTTGAGGGAGAGTCTGGGGAAGTTGAAGTTGAATGATGCGGCGATTTCCTTCGAGCCGGAGAAGAACAGTGCGATGGGTTTTGGGTTCCGGGTGGGGTTTTTAGGGTTGTTGCATATGGATATTGTGCAGGAGAGGCTGGAGAGGGAGTATAATGTAGACCTAATTGTCACGGCGCCCTCGGTCGTTTATAAGGTGATTACGAATAAAGACGAAGAGCTTCTAGTAGATACGCCGGCGAAGTTGCCTCCGGCGACGGAACGGAAGGAGATTCAAGAGCCGTATGTGAGGGTGGAGATGCTGTCTCCCACTGACTACACTGGTGCTTTGATGGAGCTAGCGCAAGAGAAGAGGGGGGAGTTGAAAGAGATGAAATATTTGACTCCGACACGGTCGGCGTTGATTTATGATATGCCTCTCGCAGAGGTGATCACGGATTTTTTTGACGAGTTGAAGAGTAGGAGTAAGGGGTATGCGAGCATGGAGTATAGTATTACTGGGTACAGAGAGAACGACCTCGTCAGGCTCGATATCAAAATCAATGATGAAGAAGCGACGCCTCTGGCTTGTATCGTGCACAGAGATAAGAGCCACGCGGTGGGGAAGGCCCTGACGGAAAAGCTGAAGGAGTTGATTCCAAGGCAAATGTTTAAGGTACCGATTCAGGCGTGCATTGGAGGGAAGGTTATTGCGTCTTGTGCCATCTCAGCGATGAGGAAGGATGTGCTCGCCAAGTGCTATGGTGGTGATGTGAGCCGAAAGAAGAAGTTGCTGCAGAAGCAGGCCAAGGGGAAGAAGAGGATGAAGACCATGGGCAGAGTGTCGGTGCCCCAGGAAGCCTTCCAGGCCGTCTTAAAGCTCAAGACGTCCCCCCAGAAGTAGGGGGAGGGAGGGAGGGAGGGAGGGGAGGGGGAGGGTGAGTGCACCCTTTAATTTGTAATATAGAAATCTAACAACTGCAAGAGTAAAAAGAGAAGAGTAGTGGAAGGAGGAGGAGAAGTATAGAGCAGCAGCAACAGCACCGTGTGTCAGGGCGACAAAAACAACAAGAAGGAGGGGAGAGGCGAGCACTTTCCTTTTTTTGAGTGTGTGTGTTGTGTGTGCGTGGGTGAGAGGGTGAAAATAAATAAGTAAGTAAGCCCGAGGGCATGACGACGACGATAGCCACCGCAAGAGCAGCACACAAATAGAGTATATCCACCTCTTCCTTCCATCCTTTCCACGCTTTTGCATCTTCATCTAATAAGTCAGAATATGCTTCATTCATTTTGCTTTCCTTTTGGCCCTCCTACCTATTTTATTTATCAAGCTATCTATCGACACATTTACATTCTTTTTCCTCTTATCTCTCTCTGTCTACCGCAGCGAGGCCCGATGCAAGGCAATATCCCCCTTATAAACCACATCCTTCCTCGTGCACTCCACCAACGCCTTCCACAACGCCGACACCCCCGCCCCCGTACTCGCACTCACCATCAACACATCCTCCTTCCCTCCCTCCCTCCCTCCCTCCCCCCCAGCCTCCCCAAACAACCCCATTTCCTGCATATCCCTCACGACCACCGCGTGGCTTCGCGCCAAGTCCCCCTCATCTAACAAATCGCCCTTTGTCAAAATCACTTTAACTGGCACACGCTTCGCTCTCAAGGACCTGAGTAAATCCTGATCTTCTTTACATAATCCTCGAACACAATCCACCAACACACAACACAAACTCAACACCCGCCTCGACACAAAATAATCATTCGTCATATCCCTCCACCTCCTTTTTTGCTGCACCGACGCCACCGCATGCCCATACCCCGGTAGATCCGCCAATGTCAACACCGGCGGCTTCTTGCCCAACTGATAAAAGAAAACCGCGTCCGTCCACCCCGCCCTATCCGACACCCGTGCCACCCCCCTACGAGGCGCCATCCCCGCCACCGCATTCACCAAGCTCGACTTCCCACAGTTAGAATGCCCCGCAAACGCCACCTCGGGCAACATATGCTTGAACAAAGGCCAGCCCTCCGTCCCTCCCCCACTCGCCGCGGCCATGTAGGTCGCAAAGCCCGTCGCGCCAATCTCAGACGGGCCCGCCGCCTCGTCTTTCGGTCCACGCCGATACCGAGACGTGTCCTTTCCGCGCTGTTTTTGCCCCAGACCCAAGGCACGGATGCGTTGTAATGTCTCAGGGTCCAGGTCCTCCCCCCCGCCCTCGATGCCGCTATCGTCCTCCTCCTCTGCCTCCTCTGCGTCCTCTGTCCCTTGTGCCATCTCTGCGATGCGTCCCAAGTGCCGACGCCGGTCTTGGAGCATGGCCTCCGAGACGCTGTCGGCCCGTTCCCGCCGCCGTTTGCTGTCCTTGGCCAGCTTGTCTTCCGTGGTAATGTTGTCGAGGGCCCGTTGGCGTCTACTCGTGTTGCTGCTTCGCGCAAGGAAAGCGAAGGCGTGTGTTCTTGGAAAAGGCTGCCGCAGGGCGCAGCGGCCGCTATGGAGGGTGGCGGACATGCTGCTGCAGAAGCCCTGCGTGTGTTTGTGTTTGTGTGTTGTGTTGTGTAGGATGAGAAAATGGATGGTTGGGAAGCGAGAGGAGGGGGGTGGGGAGGTCGAAGAAGAGGAATTTTGACAGCTCTTCACACAAGCACACTCATGCATTTACCCTTTTTCCCCCACCACGACCACATAGGTACAAGCAGGATAAAGACGCCGAGCTCGCAGCATGTCGGTCCCGCAATCGCAAGCAGGAGGGGAAGGCGGAAGCACACCAGCAGCCCCAGCCCCAGCCTCTGCCCCACCATTCTCCTCCCCATCATCATCCACCACCAGCACCGCTAATCGAGGACGAGGACGACGATCCCGAGGCGGCGGCAGCGGCACTGGCAATGCTACTGAGGGGGGCGGAGAAGGGAATGGCAGCCGGCGTCGACGCGGAGGGGGAGGCGGCGGCGGCGGAGAGGGAGAAGCAGGAGGAGGAGGAGGAGGAGGAGGAGGAGGGGAACGTGGAGCGCGAGGTGGCCGTCG
>Ga0209390_10011632_pt1 | contig 10086 bp, 7 predicted proteins | sample BON01_FD_187212 | JGI IMG/M metagenome (GOLD analysis project Ga0209390, IMG submission 187212) | Freshwater microbial communities from Lake Bonney liftoff mats and glacier meltwater in Antarctica - BON-01 (SPAdes) (version 2) | ecosystem: Environmental > Aquatic > Freshwater > Ice > Glacier... | reverse complement strand
GCAGCTACTAATTAACCGCTATGGTTAAATTCGCTTTGCTCAGGTACCTGAGCGAGTTTCGACTAAGAGTTTCGTCGTTTTGATTATAGGAAACTCGAAGTCGTTTCACTTAGGCGCACAGAGCACTTGTTAAAAAAAACAGGTCACACACAAACACACACGACAAAAACAACACCACACACGACCGCACAAAGGACCACCCCCCTCACTTCACAACGATCGAAGGTGGCGCGGCGACGGTGCGTACCTGTGCACAGGAGAATCAAAGGAGTGTGCACAGGTTCAGGGGTTAGGCCTCGGTCGTCCGAGCTGGCTCCTCAGAAGCTCGGTCGGTAGTCCGAGAGTACAGATTCTAGCTCTGACTCTGCTTCACATACACACTGCCCGGCGGCCCTCTGCCGCTGCTCTGCTCACGCGCTCACGCGGGGGTGGTCTTACCCCACACCCCTTGCACACTCCCACACTCAGACACACACTCTCTCCTACGGGATTGCGACTAGTTTTGTTTTCTCAAAAAGAAAACTCCAGAAACGGTGTGTGGGTCGCTGGGGGCCTGTCTCCCTGTGAATGTGTGTGCTGAGTTCAGCTCTAATCTGTAACGCTCTGGCGTAAAGGTGTTCCCGCCGTCGCGACAAGACTCGTAGCTTAGTCTAGTAATGGGTGTGCAGGTGTTGTTGTTATTCTTGTGAACAAGCGAAACTAACGTCGTTGGCTGCAAGATACCTCGAAAAGAAAACTCGCCGATTTTTTTATTGTTTTCGTGCCCCCCCCCCTTCCTGTTTCCCCGGGTTCACCCGAGGGTGACCCGACGATTGATCAAAACAAGCGCGCCGGATAAAAAAATCGGGTTGATTGAAACTGTTAGCCGGGTTTACCCGAAAAAAGGCGAGCATGCGCCGGGTAAATAAAAAAATCGCCGATTCCACGCGAAATCAACGAGTTTTCTTTTCAAGGTATCTTGCAGCCAACTACGGGTGTGGAAACCGCCCGCCTGCTGCTCGCTCTGCTGCTGCGCCTCCTGTCAAATCCAGATTATGACCAATGAAGGGTTTCGGATGAACCCCGGGTAAACTCTTAACCCTAAGTAACCCTTACCCTTACCCCAAATATAGGCGTACCCCAGCGCAGAAATTACGCAACATTCTAAATCTCAGAAACCCCTTCGGTAGGTTCGACGGTGCAGGCGATTCCCTAAAGAAGAGATCCAAAAAGCAACTGTAGCAAAGGCCGCAGGTCAACAGGATTGAAGGTGCCCTGTGCGCCTAAGTAATTTTCAAGCAGTTTCTTCTTATTCAACGTGTACTAATGACTTTGGTGCTGTGACTCATAATGAACGACGGTTTCCGTTTCGACTCTTCAATCACTTGTTCCGAGTTGTTCCGGGTTTCATGGGTAAATCTAGGATTAATCGCTGGTGATCGCCGTCAGAACTTGAAACCGAAATTCGCTCAGGTACCTGAGCAAAGCGATTTTACTTATGGCGTTTACTTAGTAGCTGCAGAGCACCTTTAAAGGTGCCCTGTGCGCCTAAGTGATTCGACTTCGAGTTTCCTTGAATCAACACGACGAAATCTTAGCCGAAACTCGCTCAGGTACCTGAGCAAAGCGAATTTACCCATAGCGGTTCATTAGTAGCTGCAGGGCACATTTCGGTTGTTCGTATTATTCTTATTAAATGAGTATTACAGCATCTCCTGAGCTACGCAGATGGACCACCAAAGACACAAACATAATACCCGTCATCGATCAACTAGTGTATATGTATACTATCAGTACGTGTAGTACATTGCGCGAGCGCTCGATATGCTTGGCGGATGGGTCAACCCACACAGAGAGCAACAAACTATACCGCAAGGTCAAACATCGATACCGCCCAAATCTTTCTCCACGCCAACGGCCAACGGCCAAAGCGCGCCATGATCAGGCAGCGCTCGCGGCGTCGGCAGAGGCGCGGGGAGCCACCCACCGAGCACGGTCTCGGAGGTTTGTTTCTTTTTGCAATGCGACAAAAGCATTGCTCTCATGCGTATGAGAACGATACCTATATTTGTTACCTACGCTATAAACATAGACTACTACAGGTATAAATAGAAACCGAGATTCGCACCTTGAGCGAGCGCTCGCGTTCTTGCTGCAATGCGATCATATGATTCGGTTGTTCGTATAATTCGTATGATTGGTAGTGCCGTAGCTACGCACATAGCTACGCAGCTGGAACACCATAGAAACAAACACAATACCTTAACCCCCCCTAACCCTCCTCCCCCTTCTCCCAGTCCGCCCGCCCCCTAACTATACTTCTTACCTACGCTGCAAACGTAGACTACTACAGATATGTATAGAAGCCACTAATAATACTATGAGCGAGCGCTTGAGTTGTGGCTACAGTGCGGGGATATCATTGCTTGCATGCCCATGAGAACGATACCTATATTGACTAGCTACGCTATAAATATAGACACCTACAGATTCGGGTTAAAGATGCTCTGCAGCTACTAATTAACCGCTATGGTTAAATTCGCTTTGCTCAGGTACCTGAGCGAGTTTCGACTAAGAGTATCGTCGTTTTGATTATAGGAAACTCGAAGTCGTTTCACTTAGGCGCACAGAGCACCTTTAACCCGATCAAGTAGTAGATATACTAGTAGTCGCACCTTGAGCGAGCGCTCCCTTTCTTGCTGCAATGCGACCTCGTCCAGGGGATTCTCTTCGCCCTCCTCCCCCTCCGCCCGCCCCCGATATATATATATATATATATATATATATATATATATATATGTGTGTGTGTGTATATATGTGTATAGCTATTCGGCCGCCGGCTACAACGGCCAGGTGCGGGTGACGCCAGTAGCGGCCCCTCGGGTTGATATATATATATATGGGTTAACTTATAATACCCGTCATCGATCCAAGAGTATATATATATATATATGGTTGTATCTCGATGCAGAGGTATTGGTCCTCCCTCCGGTATTCCTTCCTCAGGACTCTGTTTTTGTTGGCTGCCGATCTACTGTCTAATATACTAGTAGTAGTACCTTGAGTGAGCGCTCGCGTTCTTGCTGCAATGCGACCTCGTCCAGGGGATCCTCTTCCCCCCCCCCTCCCTCCGCCCGCCCCCTAACTATACTTGTTACCTAGGCTATAAACATAGACTGCTACATATATAAACGGAAGACCCGGATTCGTACCTTGAGCGAGCGCTCGCGTTCTTGCTACAGTACGAAAATAGCATTGGAATAATGAGTATGAGGATGATTACTAGTATTGCTACCTACGCTATACACATAGACAACCACAGATAAACGATTCGTACCTTGAGCGAACGCTCGCGTTCGAGTTGCAATGCAATCTCGTCCAGGGGATCCTCTCCCCCCTCCTCCCCCTCCGCCCGCCCCCCAGCCTCAAGACCACTCGCCCCCTCGGCGCCGGCGCCACTGCTCGAACCGCCCGCCGCCGTCGCCTTACCCCTAGACGTAGCCTGAGCAGAGAGCAATGAACACGGCAACGATTCATTTTTTTACAGAGCCGTTGAGCCCGATTCCCTGATCGCGGTTCTTTGGCACTTTATGACATTTTTGTCTCGGATCGGGTTAACCCCGCCCCCACAGCGCCCGCACCACTACTCGAGCCGCACGCCGCCGCCGCCTTACCCCTAGAAGTGGCCTGTGCAGAGAGCAATACCGGAAGGGAGAATTCCTCCGTCTGGGGACAGAGGAATACCATAGGGGGTCAAGGACACGCCTTTGCGAGGGTCACTTTGGTGAGGCCAGTGTTTAAAGGTGCCCGGCAGTTACTAAGTAAGCGCTATGGGTAAATTCACTTTGCTCAGGTACCTGAGCGAGTTTTGACTCAGAGTTTCGTCGTTTTGATTATTGGAAACTCGAGAGTCGAATCACGTAGGAGCTCAGGGCACCTTAAAGCCGGGCTTGCCCTTTGGCGCTCCCCTTCGTCTGCAAGGAATACCGCAGGTCAACACATAGACACACAGCACAAACACACACAGACAAACCCAGATACACACACACACACACACACACGCACACACGCACGCGCACACGCACGCACACGCACGCACGCATACACACACAGAACAAACGCACACGCGCGCGCGCACACACGCGCGCACACACACAGAGACCACACCCACCCACGCACACAGGACACGCACGCACGCACACGCACGCGCGCACGCGCGCGCGCACACACAAACGCACGCACACACGCACGCATGCACACACGCACACACACAGGACACACATATACACTCATACACACTCATACACACACAGCACACACGCACACGCACGCACGCACACACACGCACACACGCGCGCGCGCACACACGCACACACAGGACACTCATAGACACGCGGGTTCAGGGTTTACCGCACACGCACGCACGCACACACACGCACACAGACACAGAACACACACACACACGCACACAGGACACGCACGCACGCACGCACACGCACGCACACATACACATACGCACGCGCGCGCGCGCACACACGACACACACACTCACTCACGCACGGCGTGCGCGCTCGCGCGCGCACACACACACACACGCACGCACGCACGCGCACGCACGCACACACAGGACGCTCATACTCAACAACGAGCGATGTCCTTCTTCTGTACACGAAAGGGGGCGGCGGGGGTGTGGCTATGACGAGCTGGGGTAACAAGTTAGTCTCTCTACTGTATCTAGCCTTCCCCCTCCTGTTGTATCGGTAGGCGTGGGCCACGAAAAATTATAATTATAGTTATAATTATGATTAGTAGTAGTGGTAGTGTAGTAGTAATGGGAAGCACTTTGCCCGTTGTTGAATGTGTGCCGTGCGTGTGTGTGTGTTCATCTGTGTGTTTGCCTGTGTGTCTATTTGTTGTGTGTGTGACCTGAGATCTCCCGTACAATAACAGCCGTAGACCAAATGGTAGGATAGATCTACTATTAGTAGTACCTCGAGCGAGTGCTCGAGGTCTGGCTGCAGCGCGACACTAGTAGTGCCATTCGTGGTATAGTTCATCATATCACCTTGACAGTGACGGCCTTCCGCGCCTTTGCCTTTCCGCGCATGAAGAGTGTGTGACTTGAGATCTCCCCTACAATAACAGTCTTAGACCAAATGGTATCATATATACATACTATTAGTAGTACCTCGAGCGAGTGCTCGCGGTCTGGCTGCAGCGCGAGACTAGTAGTGCTATTCGTGGTATAGTTCATCATATCACCTTGATAGTGACGGCCTTCCGCGCCTTTGCCTTTCCGCGCATGAAGAGTGTGTGACTTGAGATCTCCCCTACAATAACAGTCTTAGACCAAATGGTATCATATATACATACTATTAGTAGTACCTCGAGCGAGTGCTCGAGGTCTGGCTGCAGCGCGAGACTAGTAGTGCTATTCGTGGTATAGTTCATCATATCACCTTGACAGTGACGGCCTTCCGCGCCTTTGCCTTTCCGCGCATAAAGAGCTCGGCTTCTGCTAGCTCGTCTTCCATTCCAGCCGGAGCAGCGGCCGTGAGCGGAGCGGCCGGTTTCATTTTTTTCACTGGCGGCTTCAAGCTGGTGGTGGCGGCGCGCTTGGGCTGGCGTGCGTCTGGCGCGTCGTCCGCCGAGCCGTCCGCCGAGCCATCCTCAGCCGAAGCCCCGTCGCCAGACCCATCGTCGCCAAATCCGTCGTCACCAAATCCATCGTCACCAAATCCATCGTCGCCCAACCCATCACTGTCGTCGCCATCGCCGTCGTCGCCGGCGCTGACGGGATCATCGCCGCCGGCCGCCTCATCACCACTAGCTGCACCGGCGTCAGGAGCCGCGGCGTGAACAGGCAGTGCCTCCTCCTCGTCGCTCAGGTACGGGAGCGACTTTGCCGCCAGCGAAGCGGGAACCCCGAAGCTGCGCTTGTGCTTGTTCGTCACGCCAGGCTTGGCCTCGACGAGGGCCGCGAAAGGACCCGCGCGTATGTGCACCGCAGCCTTCGGGTCGCACACCTCCACCACCGTGTCGTCAGCATGGGTTTCGTCGTAAACTGCGGCAGCCTCGTCCACTTCGAGTTGCTCGGCCCATTCACGCTGCAAACGGTCCATGTAACTCTCGTTGGCGACGCCGACCGCCAGCTTCTGCCCACGCCAGCGAGTCCCTGTGTACGCCTTGACGCACCGCTGTACCTCGGCCTCGAAGGCGCGGAGGGTGACGTAGCCAAAGCCGCGACTTTGCCCGTCGTCCGAGTTGCGGACCACTTCGGACGAGAGGACCTCGCCGAAAGGCTGGAACCGACGCGGGAGCTCCTCGTCGGTGATGTCGGTCGGCAGGCCGCCAATGTGCAAGCGGTGCACCTCGAGCTCCTCACAGGGCGGCTCCGCGCTGCTCTCGGGCGGCTCCGCGCTGCTCACTTCGTCGGACGCCATCGACGTGGCGGCCTATTTTCAGACCAATTCACAGGCTGTTATTCATAACGAGAATCTGTGAATAGCTATCTATGATCTATGCACCGTTACGAGTACACGTAGTAGAAGAGAAACAGGTGCCACACGCAAATATGCGACAAGAACAACAACACACAACACACACACGACAGTATCAAACCCCCCCCGCAAACAAACAAACGACCGCACCAAGGACCACTCCCCTCGCTGACTTAACAACGATCCAAGATCGAAGGTGGCGCGGCGACGGTGCGTACCACCTCCCACACCCGGGTGGGTGGCCGCGCCGAAGTCAGCGTGCGAGGTAGGGCTGACGTCCGACGTGGGCACCCTACCACCTACGATATACCGCCTAGCGAGCACCCCAGAACCGTTGTGAATACTCCTACGGTACCTTATAGGCCTACTTGATTAAACAGTCTTCTGTGAATGAAATCAGTTTCGAGCGGCCAGCGCGGTATATGCAAACTGACAAGACGCGCGGGCGTGCCTGTCGTGCGCTGCTCGCTGCGGTCAAGGCCATGACGCCGTCGGTCGCCACCTCCCTGTCGAGGAGCGCGTCCTCCCAGAGCCGGGAGGACTCAACCGCCCGCCTCCGGCAGAGCCAACCCGCCGCAAATCGCGGTGGGGTGGCAGCTGGTCTCGTCACAGCAGCGGCCGTCGCGTGCCTGGCGGCGTTCCAGTTTGGCTTCGCCACCGGCATGCTCAACGTGCCGCAAGAGTCCATGACCTCGGAGATCGGCCTTCCTCTCAATGGCTGGGGCTGGGCCGTTGTCGTGTCCATTTGGTGCTTCGGCGGCCTCTTCGGCGCACAGGTGCCCCCCCCCCCCCCCCCCCCCCCCGCTGCGCCGCTCCGTGGCGCCCCATGTCCAAGCACACATGCACATGTCGCATCTAGTGTTCTGAACTGTCCCAGCGACGCTCTCACCCCACCCCGCCGCCCGGCTGGGTAAACTTCGGGTGAACCTCCTCGACTCGGAGTCCAAACGATGGGTACCATAGGGGGTTGAATGCCATCATAAGCTTCTTCACACCGGGTTAACCCGAGATATGTCCATACATACATATACATGTAAATAGTTTCCTATATAAACTTCATACACTCACGCCGCTTCGCCGCCGAAACCCTGCAGAGCGCTTCCACGATCGCCGCAAGCGAGCGAGAAAGCGAGAGCATATATAGATAGAACTTATCGCTCGCTCACTCGATCGCTCGATTGATTGGGCGATAAATAGATAGATGGATAGATGGATATGTCCATACATACATATACATGTAAATAGTTTCCTATATTATAGTTCAAATGCTCGCACCGCTTCGCCGCCTAAACCCTGCAGAGCGCTTCCACGATCGCCGCGAGCGAGCGAGCGAGCGAGAGCATATATAGATAGACATATCGCCCGCTCGCTCACTCGCTCGAACGAACGAACGAACGAACGATAGATAGATAGATAGATAGATAGATATGTACATACATTGATATATATATATATAAATGGTTTCCAAAATATACTATATATACACACCCCTCTCCGCCCCTGGCCCCTACAGGACACCGCCACGTTCGCCGACCGGCATGGCCTAGATAGATAGTTAGGTAGATATATGGAGAAATTGATATATAGATATATAGGGATGTAGATAAAGATACAGATAAAGATAGATGGATGGATAGATAGATAGAAAGATAGATAGATAGATCGATCGATAGCTAGTTTGATAGATAGGTAGATTGATTGACTGATTGATAGACATACACACACATACATACATACATATATACATGTGCATATGTATGCATGTATCTATACTCACCCCGCGTCGCCGCCTAAACCCTAACCCTACAGAGCGCCGCGACGATCGCCGACAGATGCGGGCGCCGGAGACATACATACATACATACATACATCTATGCATGCATATATGTATATATACTCACCCCGCGTCGCCGCCTAAACCCTAACCCTACAGAGCGCCGCGACGATCGCCGATCGGCGCGGCCTACATAGACAGACAGATCGCTCGATCAATAGATCGCTCGATTGAGCGATAGATAGATAGATAGACATATATATATATATATACATATATACATACATATATGCATGTACATATGTATATATGTATATATACTTACCGCACTTCACCGCCTAATCTGTAACCCTACAGAGAGCCGCTACGATCGCTGACCGACGCGGCCGGCGGAGACATATATACATACATACATACATATATACATGTACATATGTATATATGTATTTATACTCACCCCACTCCGCCCCTGGCCCCTACAGAGCGCTGCGACGATCGCCGACCGGCGCGGCCTAGATAGATAGATAGGTAGATATATGGAGAAATGGATATATAGAGATGTAGAGATGTAGATACAGATACAGATATAAATAGATGGATGGATAGAAAGACAGATAGATGAATAGATACATAGATCGATAGCTAGTTCGATAGATAGATAGATGGATGGACTGATTGATAGAGACATATATACATACATTCATACATACATACATATATGCACGTACATATGTATATATGTATATATACTCACCCTAGTCCGCCCCTGACCCTACAGAGCGCCGCTATGATCGACGACCGGTGCGGCCAAGCTAGACAGACAGATCGCTCGCTCGCTCTCTCGATTGGGCGATAGACAGATAGATCGATATGCACATACATGTATTTAGATGTGAATAGTTTCCTATATCGAGGGTTAAGGGTTAACCCCCGATAGATGGACAGATTGCTCGATCAAAAGATCGATCGATTGAGCGATCGATAGATAGATAGACATATATAAATACATGCATACATACATACATATATACATACGTGTATATGCATGTATATATGTATATACTCACCTCGCTTCGCCGCCTGAATCCCTATCCCTTCAGAGCGCTGCAACAATCACCGACCGGCGCGGCCTCGATAGAACAGGCAGATCGATCGATAGATAGATAGATAGATAGATAGAGATAGGTACATAGATAGATAGAGATAGATAGATAGATAGATAGATAGATAGAGGTAGATACAGATGTAAACGATTACCTAAACATACTATATACACTCACGCCGCTTCGCCGCCTGAACCCTGACCCCTTCAGAGCGCTGCAACAATCGCCGACCGACGCGGCCGGCGTGCCCTCCTCGGCCTGTCTGGCGGCGTGTGTCTGTTGAGCGGACTGGTCATGTTTGCCGGCGGTAGCGTCGCGCTATCGGGCGCCGGATCCGGGTATACATATATGTATATATAGATATGTATTTATAGATATAGATACAGATAGATAGATAGATAGATAGATAGATAGATGTATATATATCGAGCTCAGGGTTAACCCCCGATATATATATGTATGCACATATCTATATATGTATGTATATACATATATGTATATATATACGTATATGGTGCGCGTATACACACACAGCGCGTGCCTGCTCAGCGGACTCATCATGTTCGCCGCCTGAAGCGTCGCGCTATCGGGCGCCGGATCCGGGTATATATATGTATATATATAAATGTGTGTGTGTGTGTGTATATATAGACGTATATGCCTATGTATATATATATGTATGCATATATAGATATATGTGTGTATACATTTGTATATATATATACATATA
>Ga0209390_10011631_pt1 | contig 10087 bp, 8 predicted proteins | sample BON01_FD_187212 | JGI IMG/M metagenome (GOLD analysis project Ga0209390, IMG submission 187212) | Freshwater microbial communities from Lake Bonney liftoff mats and glacier meltwater in Antarctica - BON-01 (SPAdes) (version 2) | ecosystem: Environmental > Aquatic > Freshwater > Ice > Glacier... | reverse complement strand
AAATATATGTTTATGTATATAAACATACATGTGTGTATATCGATATAGATATACATGTATATATATAAATATGTATAAATATATACATATAAAAGTATATATATACTTATATATATATATATATGTACATGTATATGTATAAATATGTATTTATATATACATATATATGTGTATATATATATATATATACATATATATGTACACATATAAACATATATATACATATATATATATACATACACATATATATATATATATGCAATTTAGAGCAACACAACGCAATGGGCTAAGTTGGGGCTCGAGAGGGCGCAGGAAAGTTACATTGATACCTCCACCGCTTCAGTGACAGCCCGAGGCCTCTTTGGGGGCTTTTCCTTTCGCGTTTTGAAAAATCTAAAGGCGTGGGCTTCATGAATTCACTCCACAGCCAAGAGGGAAGAACACAGTAAAACGGAATTTGGAAGAAAATTTTCCGAGAAATTAAAAAGTTCGGAGTATCGGACAAAAGTTCGGAGTATGGGGGGAGGACACAGCCAGAGACGGCGAATGTTGCAAAAAATGCGTCTGTGCTGTAGCGCAACACTTCGGTTCTGCCGGGAACTGCACTTGGTGGAAATGATATTGATGGGGAACGTCCGGTTGGTCGCTGCAACGAAAGTGGAAAAAACGTGACGGGAGTTGACGTGCACCTCACTCAGACTCAGAAGAAGAAGAAGAAACGACTACAAATGAACTTTGAAAAAGTATAAAAGTCCAAGTCATAGGGGCACAACAAACACAGTTGGTACCAGTCACCACAATGTGAATCACACGGACTCGGAACAGCAACTTGCGAAACTTGCGAAACTCTCAAAACTTTAACACTACAACAAGTATCCACAAGAATCTCAGTTTTCCTGTTTCGGTGGTGTCACACCCATAAACTATTTGATGTAAGTTGTGTTGGTCCGGTTATATTCCCCTCAAAGCAACCAGCACGGCTCACGCCTCTAGTTGGAGTGCCGAGTGTGAACCCAAGACCTTGGCGTTTTACCAATAATAGCCTCGGTCTCCCTCACGCACCTTCCTTGTCTGTTTGCCTGTTTGTATGAGTCTGTGTCGTGTGTTTATGCTGTCTTCTCTACCTGTCTTTCTTCCTGTGTTGTGTGCGCTGCATTTTTTGTGTGTTCTGTTTTACATTCCTAAGCGCCTTTTTGTTTTCTTTGTTCTTTACATACAAATTTAATCGACACCTCTGTCACCGTGCGGTGCCTATTGAAGTACGAAAGAAAGAAAGATGTACGCATAAACCTGCGAATATGCCTGAACTCCTTTCTCCATCTTCATCTTCATTTCCCTAATTCCTGCCAGTGCGTACGTGTGTCTAAACATGTATACGCATTTACCCTCTCTTTCATACTCATACACATTTATGACCATATTCATATGTATGTTATGTGTTATGTTCTCTACTTATAACCCTCGTTTTGTTTCCTTTCTTCTTCTTCTACAAATTTAGTAGACACCTATGTCACGGTGCCTATTGATGTACGCATAACCCTACTCACATGTCTATTCACTTTTTCCATCTGCATCTGCATTTCTCTAATTCCTGCGTATGTGTGCCTAAACATGTAAACGCATCTGCCTCCTCTTCCATATTCATACACACTCATTGCCGTGCCTCTCTCAGCGGTGAACGAAGACTATCGACTCTTTGGGGGCTTTTCCTTTCGCGGTTTGAAAAATCTAAAGGCGTGGGCTTCATGCATTCACTCCACAGCCAAGAGGGAAGAACACAGTAAAACGGAATTTGGAAGAAAATTTTCCGAGAAATTAAAAAGTTCGGAGTATCGGACACTTTTTACCAGAGCACATTTAGTCCCGCGACCGGCGTCAATGTCCATCGACAGTCGATGTCCTTTTAGGTGGGAATCACCTGAATCGATCTCAAAACGACAAATGATTAATGATTGGACCTGAAAGAGTAGAGATTTTACTGAAATCTGATAGTGGTTATCCTAATGCCAGTGAGGGTGGCGTAGTTTTCAGCCGCCGTGACTTGGCCTGAGCGCTAACTGCACATTCATGTAGCCATGGGCTCAGTAGGCATTTTCAGACAACCCCCCCCCTTCCCAACCCCCCACCCCCCCCCCTCCCTTTCTTTTGCCCTCTCAAGACGCTGCGGTTGAAGTAGGCGCTGCTGCTGCTGCTGCCGTCGAAACTCGTGTTGCAGCCTCAACCTTTTAAAGCACGACTATCCGTGCTACCTCTGTATCTGCTACTGCTATCCTTGACGCACTGAGTGCTGCAGCATCGCAGGCATCGGTTATGAGTTTCGTCCCATTAGTACCAAGGTTGTTCAGGGTCCTTCATCAGGCCCTCCTGTCTGCAGTGAGCCCTGCCCAATTGCTAGTGTTGAGCCAAGCATAGGCGAGGTCCTTCAAGGACCTCGCTATATATGTATATATATATGTATGTATATATATATGTTTACATAAATATGCATCTTATGTACACATATCTTTGTATGTCTGTATATTTATATATATATATATATATATATTGACACCGGCATATGCATTCGTATATACATATGAACATTGGTGTGGTGTTTAAGTGCACATCAACATGCATGCAAGCCAGGCTTTTTTCATTATATGTCCCCCCCTAGTAACCTTATCACACCGTGTGGGTACACACAACACGCCTGCACAATCTTGATTAACAGATCTATTGGCATCTTCCCCCACTTGCAGCCACTATCCTTGCCATTCTGGGAGTTTGGTGTACTAGCTTGGCTGCCCAAGCGGGCATGCGTGCACATTGCAAAAGCCAGTATGTGTTGTTCACTACAAACAAGGTGGCAACTACCAACCTGAACGCCCTCAAACCCGTGAAGGCGCATAGGGTATGCTACATAATCGCCGTGGATGCCTGGGTGTCCAATTGCACCTAAAGATTTTGTTTCTACCCATGTGCCGTCCTCTTGGATCTCATTGACACAATTGACTGCTTCACCCCACGAATACACACGTCCACTGTGGTCAACTGCCACGGTGTGACTGTCCCCGACGGCAGCACCAATGATGCGTCTGTTTTTGAATCGACTTTCCTCGATACACGTTGGCTCCAACCCATAGTCAGTATTCATAGAGTGGCCAAGGACATGACTTCCATTGTAACCACAAGTCCACATTTTTTCGCTGGTGAGGAATATTGTGTTGCCGATTCCGCAATGTGCAGCAAGAACCTGGGATCCCTGAAAAGCCTGTGCTGGCAATTCCTGCGGTGCATAAAAGTTATCTCGATTACCTAGTCCCAGTTGCCCAGAACGTCCTTTTCCCCACACCCACGGCGAACTTTTCTTCATCACGACCACTGTGTGATAACCACCGGCAGCAATCATTAAAGGTTGCGCGCCTCCAAAACACTCTCCGGTCTCAACAGAACTTCTGGCCACCTGAGATGGCACGAATCTATCCTCGGTGAAAATTTCACCTGTTGGATCACCATAGATGCTGCACACAACTGATGCCTCTGTCACTCCCAAAGCTCCATAATTTGCACGGCCCCACGTAAAAACCTGGCCCCCAGACGTCAAAGCCACACTGTGGTGACAGCCTGAAGCAACCATGGACATGCGCACAGGTCTGGACCCCTCCAATATGCTCACAAGCTTCAACGTTAGCTGCGGTTCGTCGTTTCCATGTCCCAGTTTACCGAATTGTCCATCCCCGCTTGTCCAGACGCATCCAGCTTCCGTCAGCACAACTGTATGACTTGCTCCACAAGATACCATTACCGCTGGCTGTCCTCCGTGCAATGCTGAATTTATTTGCTGTGGGATCAGTCTTCTTTCTTGGAATCCATCTCCGAGCTCACCATGTTTTCCATTGCCCCATGTAAACAAAACACCCTTGGATGTCACGCATGCAGTGTGCGATCTTCCAGCGGCAACCAAGACAACAGGTTCCTTGAAGACATCGCGCCCACCTACCAACGCAGGATTGTACTGGTGCTCAGTAGTGCCCAGACCCAACTGCCCATATGCACCTTCGCCCATGCTCCATACGTCACCATTCTCCGTCAATGCAATGGTGAAGTCTGCACCACATGCCACCGCCATGGTTTGCGCGCGAGATGCAGACGGCCGTGAAGAGGTCTGCTGTTCAGAGATTTTTGCCCGTCAACAGTACGTTAATTCCCAAGAACTGCCAGTCACTTTAGTGGACATCATCTTCGAGATATCATGAAGATGTTACCAAATGTGTACAAAACTGCATCCTGCTTACTACTGTATTCTGAGCTGCATGGTTACCAGAAGTATGATCTTCTATGCCATGGATTCATAGCAACATATTACTACAGCTTTCTCACCTCAAATGTTACCACAACCTTTTTTTGTATTGATGATTTCCTGTTTGTGTTTTTATGGTACTGTTTCAATTATGAATCTTTACAGATTCCCGCCAAGTAACATGCATTATTCGACAGTGAATCGACACTGTCACTGCGCAAGAAGCTGCAGCCACGACTTTCAATGTACACATTATTCATGACTTGCGATGTATGCTCATTCCACTCGTTCTGGATTATAACTTGAAGAGTTCTCATCCCCTCTGTGCCTTGTTATCGTTCTTTCTCGTTCCCTCTTTGTCTTGCTCTGTCTGGTGTCTGCAGAAATTGAACACGTTATGCTACTGTGTGCAGGAATATAGTGCCCGGTAGAGGTGTCTCCGTTTAGAAGAGAATATCGGTCGGATCAAGTCATACAGGACGAGAGCGAGACACCTTGCCTGTTGGGTTTCCCAAAGTCGCTGTTGCTCGTTCTAATCTCGAACGTTGTCGATTCTTTTGTGTTGCTCAAACTCTGTTTCGCTGAGTTTGTCTTTTATTTTTAGTTTGTATCTCTTTTTTTCCACATTTGTCCTGTCAACTCCAGAATTTCTTTTGTTTTGTCTTGCTGTGGATCTCTCTCTTTTTTGCTTTCTCGCTCACTTGATCTCTCACAGTCTCTTTCTTACTCTCATCCTCTCTGTCGCCTACTAGAATGTGGCATGAGAACCCTCTTCTGTGTGTACTGATTGTGTCTCTGATTGTATCTGGGTAAATAAAAGGCCCCAACGTGGAAGATATGCCGCAGTGTACGTTGTTGGATTACACGGATGACTCAGAGTCTACTGCGGTTGGAACGAAGAGACAGCTGCAGGAGTATGCGAACAGAGGGCCACAAGAAAACCAGCACGCTGCCAAGCTGGACTTGAAGATCTCTGCAATATGCGAACACTTTTGGGGGTCACAGTCACAGATATTAACCTCGGACGCACAGCTCGAACAACAAGATCTTGGCCAAGTGCGTCTCCAAAGGGAACTGAAACAGGCACAAATTCAGGTGTGAAAATGTAGCAACTTTCTGCTTTTCAACAACATAGATAAATTGCAGCCGGTACAAGAACGTCATGCATTGACTAACAAGCAATGTGGACAAAAAAAAATAGACAATTGGATTGCGAACTGACAACAACGCGTTGCTCCGAGAGAATGCAAAGTTGAAGGACACGCAGGCGCAATGGCGAGCAGCGTGCTCATCGGCCGCAGCGGGCAACGACAACATTAATGGAAATTTCCCTTTTAAAACGAAAATCATAGCGTCATATATCACCTTCGTGAACAACACTGCTTGTGCGCTACTTGATCCGTGTTTCGACGACGACAACATGTTGTGGGCCTGTGCAGTATCGAAGCGCATTTTTGAGTTGTGCCAGGAGTTTGTGAGCTCTTTTATTCTGGCACCGCAAAGTACTTTCAAGGACAAAGTGTGCGTCGGAGAGGGCGATCAGCAGGAATCAGAATGGGAGTCTACGCGCATTCACATGACGAAGTTGCAGAGAGCAACACTACACAGAGTTTTGAGCGACATGAATGGTGAAGTCAAAAAATTCGCTGACTCAGTGGAGGCAGCACTGATAGTGGAGGAGATTGTTCTGATCACCTTAACTAAACACAAGGACTACAAGATTGGTTCCTTGGGAAATGTCATGTTGAAGTTGATAAAGGTCAATTTTCTCGTTATATGTAGGTCGTTTCATCTAGTTGTTTTTGTTTGATGTATTCTGAATGTGTACGTTAACACATTTCAAGTAGCAAATTGAAAACTGATTTGTGACGTTACTATGGGCAGGTTTTGTCAGAGGCGGCACTGGATGATCCGCCTATGAATGTTGACCCCCGTGTGATTTCGAAGCAAGTTGGCTTCTGCCCAGAAAAACACAAGGTTGCCCTTCTGAAAAACAAATTGGAAAAAAATTGTTTCACCCTGTTACAGTGTGCGCCCGTCTGAGGTAAAGGACACCTGGTGTCAAACAGCAGCGGTTGTTTGTTCTGCGCTGACACTGGTGTGTAAACAGGCCTTGGAGGGCCGTCTGAAACTAAAGGAGCAGTGCATTGTGATATTTCCGAGCTTGGCACACAAGACATTACCCTTTGTCATGCCCTATAACAAGCGCAGGGAGATCCCTGAATCTGACGAAGTGCTGATAAGTATATCTATCTATATATATGCATCTATATATATATGTATATATATACATATATATATATATACAAACAAATGCATATGTGTATGTGGCAAGGCCGAGAAAGTGATGGATTTAGGCTTCCAACTTCTGCAAGGAAAGCAGCCAGGACGTCAAAGTGTAACCTATGCTTGCAACGAGATTCTTCGATGAGGAGAGGCTGCGCGCGCGCACGTGCACAAGAAAAGTAGACGGATATAAATGTATGACCGTTTTGTCCCACCACTACGCAGGGGAAGAAGGACTTGGACTGGAAAGCCGAGGAGAAAAGGGACTTGCAAATACGACTGAACGCTGCAGCGTAGGAGAAAAGGAATGAGAACATCAGTTCCGGATGGTGTAGCACATATTCATATATACACATATAATAATATATATATGCATGTATATGTATATGTACATGTATCTTTACATATATATACATATTTACATATATATATATGTATATGTATATAAATAACTATACATATATATATATATATTTATATATATACATATATAAATGTGAGTATTTGTATATATTCATATATACATGTATATGTGTACATATATATATATACATAAACATATATGTATATATATATATGTATATACATTTATTTATATATATATATATACATGCACATACATATAAATATATATACATACATATATATATATACATATGTATATATATATATATATATATCTCTCTCCCTCCGTATACAAAAATATATATCTATGTATATGTAGATATGAATGTGTATATGTATATATATAATATATATATATATACATATATATATATATATATATATAAAAAATATATATATATATATATTTATATATATATATATATATATATATATATATATATATGTATTCACATATATATATATATATACGTATCTATATATATATAATTGTGTGTATATAGATATATATGTCTGTGTGTATATATATGTATTTATATATATGCATGTACATATATATATATGTCATGATATGTATATATGTATATATGTATATGTATATGTATATGTATATATGAATATATGTATAATTATATATATATATATATGTGTACATATATACATACATATGTATACACACATATATGTATATAAATATATATATAGATATATATATTTATATACATATATCTATATATGCATATGTATGTATATTTGTATATATCTATGTATATCTATATATATATATAGATATATATATACATATATATATATATATATATATATACATATGTATAGAGAGATAGATATATATATATATATATATATATATATATATATATATATATATATATATATATATATATATATATATATATATATATATATATATATATATATATATACATATATATACAGAGATAGACAGATATATAAGTGCATATTTAGGTATGTATAGTGGCATATCCACACGCAAGAACGCAATGTGAAGAGGGTTGGTACGGCACCTCTAGAGCACGGCTCGTAGACTCGTGATTTTTCTCTACAAGAACCACATGCTTGGAAGCTTGTGGTAGAAGTTTCGTCAATATGTATATATATATATATATGCTGATTGCGATGCTACAGGAAAGTTGATTTGCAATACAAGCATCCGCAAACACAAACATTATACTGATATGCCTGCACAACCACTTACGCAGCTATGGACTATTAACTTTGGACCCCTGGGATTTTTGCCACCTACAAGGAACTTTAGTTTTGAAATTGAGAAGTTCAAAACACAGATATTACTTGCTGTTTTTGTTGAATATTTGCTGTTTATCGTCATTTCCAAATTGGGATGGGTTAATTCCTGCGTTCAAACATCAGCATACTCCAAGACTATCTGCGTACATCTCTACCCAACAACCACTACCCTACCCCACAGACCCTGCTCTAATATACACCTTCAAACTGTTCAAACATGTGCAAACAAAAATTCACTACAAAAGCTTGAATGAAAAGGAATGCCAGTGAGTGTATTGCCACAACGAAAAAACTTGCATAATTCAAAGGATGCCAAAGCTACAAAATAAGTGCGTATCCAGATACACATATGAACTCATACATATACTCCCCACCCTACGAAGATTGCTTTGATTGTTTCTCATATTGTTATAATGTATTAGTTTAGTTGTGAACTCTCAAGGTTCAGCCCTTCAATTTCACCGAAGTGGTTGAGTTTGCTGATTGGCGTTACATCTTATACTTTTCTCAAAAGAAAAGACATGTCAAAATACAAAGCAGTTGGCCCAGATCATCAAAACCCACAGCCCAGCATATATATATAGACAAATGTACTTAATACGTATACGGTCTACATTCTTACTGCGCTTTAGTCCATCTGGATTCTTCTGGTTCTCCAGATGTCCGTCCCACAACCTGGGCTCATATCAAGTACCCAAGTACTTTGTGTGTGAGTACGCGCATATACAAACACACACTGCCACACCACCTGAGCACCCTTCCACAAAAGACAAATATAAAAGACAAAACCCCCTGTCTCACCCCTGCCAAAACTCAGCCTCTACAAAATATATATACATATGTAAATATATACATATATATATATATATACATATATAAATATGTAATATATATATATATATATATATATATATATATATATATATATATATATATATATATATAATATATATATATATATATATATATATATATATATATATATATATATATACATATGTATATATATATATATATGTACATATATATATATACCTGTGTATATATATATATAATCATACATATGTATAAGTATGTACATTTGTATCAATATATATACATATATATACACATATAGAAATAGAAATATATATATATACATACGTATATATACATAAATGTATGTATATGCGTATGATATGTCTTCATATATATATATATATATACATATACGTAAAAATATGTGTATATATATATATATACATATACGTGTATGAAAGTATACATATACATTTATATATATATATATATTTACATACTCATATATGTTTTGAGGCTTGATACAAGAAGACAGTATATTTATGTACAAATACAAATATGCATGTATATGTATGGATGTGTGTATATATATATATATATATATACGTATATATATATATATATGTATATATACACATATATACATATCCGCTCCAACACACGCACATACACACACAGATACACTCGCACCAGCACACTGAGATACACTAGTTGAATGGGTCTCCGTAAAAATACAGCTCACTCCTCTGATGTCACCCACACTTCCCCCCTCACCAATATCTTTGCATTTCTGTCGTTTGTTCAGTGTTTGAATGTGAACTCACTAATTTGCTACTCAGAAACACAGAAACTGTCAAGGCCGTAAATCCCCACAGAAGTATTGCGATGGTCACGGCGTTGACAAGTCGAAATCTCTGCAAAAGAAAATTTCAAATGCTGTACGAACGCTTTCAGATTGGTCTAGCAAGCTGAAGCCCAGCATAAGACTACACCCAGCACAATAGACAGTAAAGATTCCGGGAGAAAAACTTC
>Ga0209390_10011630_pt1 | contig 10087 bp, 12 predicted proteins | sample BON01_FD_187212 | JGI IMG/M metagenome (GOLD analysis project Ga0209390, IMG submission 187212) | Freshwater microbial communities from Lake Bonney liftoff mats and glacier meltwater in Antarctica - BON-01 (SPAdes) (version 2) | ecosystem: Environmental > Aquatic > Freshwater > Ice > Glacier... | reverse complement strand
TTATCTGAACCATAACAGGGGCTGGCATACAGGAGCCCGCAAGGACTCCGCCAGCCCCAATTTTTTACACCTACCCCAAGCTCTCACCAAGTTCCCCCGAATACCTGCCCCTCCGAGGCTTCCGACGTTCTCTTGCGCTCATTGCCATCTGATGGCCGCTTTTTACCCACAAATTTCTTTGGAGAGCCCTTCTCCGAGGCCTTGGATCACTGCAAACTGACATTCAAGGGCAAGCGTCCGAACGCCCATCCTGAGGTTCTCCGCTCGTTATGGAATTGGGAACATCATGTTGCTCCAGCTTTAATGCCAAATTGGTTGAAGCAAGTGTGGCAGCGTTGGGAGTGGTGGAGATTGCGCAAAAAACTAAGAGGATATTTGGGGGCCCCTAACGATATTATAAAATGATTGCTCGCATGGTCGTTTTTATTACAATGATGGAAGTCGACGCCACACCTTTCAAGCATCCGAAATTTCTCGCGGCTCCGTGATGCGCTGGGGCAAGCTGATCCTGAGGATCTTGAGCTGAAAACCCAACCCTCCTTCTCGAATATTGCTATCACGGCGGAACATTGCTCCGATAGGAGACTATTTTTATGATTTCCCTTTTAAAAAAACTCCTTTCCCTCCGTGCGCCGGTCGCGACAGATGAAATCAACGCGCGGTTGCCAATTCATCTTACTGCTCACATGACCTGTGCCGGAATCGCGACAGCCATGGCGCAAAAGAAGCCGTTTTTGGTGTCCCGTCTGGGATGGTTTGAAACTTATTCGATCGGCTATCACGATAAGCATGGCAAAATTAGCGAAGCCCTGCGCACGAAGATGTGGAATACTCCGGGCATCTTTCCTCCGGAATTTGGCGAGTTTGAGAAATTTTATTCTGAGTACACCTTGGCCATGAAGAGCGTTGACATCCTCGGGCTTATGAGGTGCCCTTTTGAAAAGCTGGTCATCGCCAGACATGCGCCTGGTGCTCTTCTTTGCGAGTTGGCCGACTTGGAGCCCTATTACCATCCTGTGCCATGGTCGCAATACTTGGAGGGCTTAAAAGTGCTCGTCGTCCATCCGTTCGCCGAATCGATTGAGAATCAATATTCCACCGTGCGAGACAAGCTGTTTATCAACAGAAGCATCCTTCCGAATTTTCATCTCCAGACGCTGAAACCTCCACAAACCCTCTGCGGAAACACCGATGGACATCGATCATGGAGTGCGGCACTCCAGGCGCTTAAAGAACGGATCGCACCTCTCGAATTTGATGTGGCGATCGTCGGGTGCGGGGCGTACGGGTTGCCGGTCTCTTCATTTATCAAGCACATGGGACGTTCTTGCATCCACATAGGAGGAGCGACCCAGACCCTGTTTGGGATCAGCGGGGGCCGTTGGTCTGGAGTTTCGCCGATGAAGCTCTATATGAATTCATCTTGGACACGCCCGAGTACGAGTGAGCGCCCACCGAATTGGGAGCAGGCGGAAGAGGGCTGCTACTGGTGATTCCCCGTTCGACTCGCCACCCCCTGAAGAGGGCATTCCCTCAGGCGGATGTGAAAAAGACTTCTTCCTGGTAGAAAATAGATTTCATGCTCTATATTCCGGCACCTTTTAAGCGATTCTTCATTCCTCGAGTGCGATTGAAGTCACTGCTTCCCCATTCCAATGGGCTGGTTGTCATATCATACTTAACTTCGCCGTTTCGTGATGAGTCAGCATGTGCTGGGGCACGGGGCCACACCAATTGGCAGGAATGTCGAGCTATGGTTGAGGCCTGGCGTGAAACTGGTTATGATGTTGAGGTCATTTCGGCGACGGACCAACGCTACTCTCCCCCGCCCGATGCTTTCGCTCTCATTGATATCCACTCCAATTTGGAACGGTGGCAGAACCATCCCGCCCCAGTCAAAATTCTTCATGCCACTGGAGCCCACTGGCTAACACAAAATCGGGCCGAGCTGGAGCGGTTGGAATCCCTCCGCGACCGCAGGGGAGTTTCTCTTATTCCTCGCCGAATCGCTCCGCCATGTCGCGGGGCGGAGACCGCTGATATGATTACCTATCTGGGCAATGATTTTACCTCGGGGTCATTCCGGTTTGCCCAGAAGCCGATGCGGCGTATCCCCCTATCCTCCGCCTACGAATTTGCGTTTCCGGAAGACAAAGATTGGGAGGCCGCCCGTCGAAACTTCCTTTGGATGGGAAGTTTCGGAATGGTGCATAAGGGACTGGATCTTGTCTTGGAGGCTTTCGCGGCCACTCCGGATCTTCATCTTACCGTCTGTGGACGGCCAGAGAAAGAGGCGGACTTTTTCGAAGCCTATCGACGCGAGTTGACCTCACTACCCAATATTCATCTCGCGGGCTGGACCGACCCCGCTTCTCCGGAGTTTCAGACCCTACGGAAGTCCCATGGGTTTGCCATTTATCCCTCCTGTAGTGAAGGCGGCGGAGGCTCTCTAATCCATTGCATGCATGCGGGTTTAGTTCCAGTCGCTACCCGCGAGGCTTCGGTAGATCTGGGCGAGGCCGGGTTATTGATCTTGGAAGGTTCGGTTCCAGAGGTAGTCCGTAGTATTCAGGAAGCGGCCTCCCTGGATCCGACCGTCCTTAAGGATCGAGCTGCGGAGACGTGGAAACAGGTGCGCGCTAATCACACGCTGGCAAATTTCAAAATCCGCTATGCCGAATTTGTCCTTAACCTCTGCCAGGTCCATTCGACAACATGACATCAAAAATACACCCCTCTCGTGCGCTGATTTGCGGCATTTCCGGCCAGGATGGCAGCTATCTTGCTCACCATCTCCTTTCCTTGGGATATGAAGTCCAGGGTACTTCGCGTGATTCCGCTACTACCAGTTTTTCGAACTTGGAACGATTAAAGATCAGGGACCAGGTCAATGTCCTTTCCATGGCTCCGACTGACTTTAGGAGCGTCCTTGGAGCAATCGATCTCGCGGAGCCTGAAGAAATCTATAATCTTTCAGGTCAAAGTTCGGTTGGCCTTTCGTTCCAGCAGCCAGTCGAAACTCTGGAAAGCATGTTGATGGGAACGGTCAACGTTTTGGAGGCGATTCGTTTTTTGAAACGTCCTGTTCGTTTTTATAACGCTTGTTCTGCCGAATGTTTTGGGAACACCAAGGGTGTACCGGCGACAGAAGAAACCCCGTTTCGACCGCGCAGCCCCTACGGAGTTGCCAAGGCCGCTGCTTTTTGGCAGGTTGCCAATTATCGGGAGGCGTATGGATTGAGCGCCTGTTCGGGGATTCTTTTTAATCACGAGTCCGCATTGCGGCCACAACGGTTTGTCACTTCGAAAATTGTCCATGCCGCTCGAAGCATCGCTGCCGGAGGCCAGGAGAAACTCAAACTGGGAAATTTGAGCATTTCCCGAGACTGGGGCTGGGCTCCTGAATACGTTCAGGCGATGCATCTCATGCTGCAGAAAGACGAGCCTCGAGATTTCGTCATCGCAACGGGAAAGACCCATACTCTGGCGGAATTCACCGCCGCTGTCTTCGCACATTTCAATCTGGACTGGAAATCACACATTGAGCAGGACGCTTCATTAATGCGTCCTTCCGATATCGAAGCAAATCAAGCCGATCCGACCTTGGCGGCAAGTGTCCTGGGATGGAAGGCCAAGGTTTCTCTTCCCGTCTTGACCGCCAAACTAGCGGCCGATGAGCTTTTTTAGTCCTTTGGTCCGCACCTATTCATGAAAGTTCTTTATGACGGCTACATCAACCACCTCCAGAAAGCAGGTGGAGTCAACCGCTACTTCTCTGAGATCATTTCGCGTCTTCCGGCAACAGTCCGGCCAACGATTTTTGGTACGGTCAAGCCCTCCCTGCACGTACCAAAACATCCATGTTTGCGCTACGCTTCCCCGCCTCTGGGATACCGCTTTCTGAAAAGTCCGATCCACTGGTGGTGTTCGTCTTTTCAAATCTTTCATCCAACATACTACCATTTGACACCCCCGTTGGAATGGTCTCGGATCCGGCCCCCGATTGTTCTTACCGTTTACGATTTTGTTTTTTCAAAATTTTCCGAGCATTATGAACGCAGTGGCAAGCTTCTCTCCGCTCAAACCGAGGCGATCAAACGCGCCGACTTGATTCTTTGTATATCTCATTCCACCCGAGCGGATTTGCTGGAACGATTTCCGGAGTGTGAGGAACGAAGCGTAGTCATTCATTTGGCGGCTAATGTCCCTTACGTTCAAGAGATGGACCGACTTCATCCGAAACGATACCTGCTTTTCGTCGGCGCCCGCGTCTTTTACAAAAATTTCGACTTAGCGGTCCAATCTGTCCTATTGCTGCGAAATCAAGGCGAGGATGTGGATTTGGTCGTGGCTGGCCCTCCCTGGACTTCCGCAGAAATTGATTTCTTGGCGCAGAAGAAGGCAACGGATTTCGTAGTGCATTGGGAATTCCCCGACGACAAAAAATTAGCGGTGTTGTACCGGGACGCGGAAGCCCTTATTTATCCTTCGCAATATGAAGGGTTTGGTCTTCCTCCGCTGGAAGCGATGACATTAGGCACCCCGGTGTTGGCCATGAAGATTAGCAGCTTGCCTGAAGTGGTTGGGGCGGGCGGTATTCTGGTGGATCCGCGGGAGAGCACTCCGGAGGCCTTCGCGGCTGCGGCGGCGCATCTTTTGCAAGATTCTACTTTTCGGAGCCAACTTGGTGAAGCGGCCCGATCTCACGCTGCGGGATTTCATTGGGACAAAGCGGCGGCAGAAACTTTTTCGGCCTATGAACGGGCTGCCTCATTGTAAATCCGCAGCCCCGTTTTGGTCTCGGTTCCAGTTTCGTCTCAAAGGAGCACTTTCTGTTGAAATCCATTCCACTCATTTTTGTTCACTACGGCCCTTCAAGCTACCTCCGGACTGTGTTATCCGCCGCTAGATGCAGCAATCCCGGCCGAGAGATTTGTTTTCTTGGCGACGAGACCAATCGGAGGTTGGTGCCGCCCGGAGTGAAATTTTTCAGGTTGGATGACTTCCGAACCGGGAATTTGCTTGAAGAATTCCAAAGTATCTTTGTTCCCATCGCCGGACGAACTCACCATTTTAATAAATCAGGGGGGGTGGAAACCTGGCTGCGCTTTGTCTTCGAGCGATGGTTCGTCATCTTGGAATTCCTTCGCGCGAGGGCGATTGAGTCGTTCTGGATTTTTGATTCGGATACCATGATCGCCGGGGACCTCACTGAACGGGAATCTCGCTTCGCCGGTTTGGACGCGACCGAACAATGTGGCGGGTGTTGTTTGAATGGGTACATATCCTCAGTCGCAGTAGTTGAAGGATATTGCAGAAAGATGGTTGATCTTTATCGGAGGCCCGAATATCTGGACGCGCAGTGGAGCCGTCTAAAAATTCATTGCGGCCTAGCCTTTAATGAAATGGATGCATGGCAAACTCATCGTGATGAGGGGGGGTTGCGTACCGTGGCATTAGGCACTTCCCGCGATCAAGAAGCTTTTGATGATGCGTTGGCCATTACGAGCGGCTGGCAGGTGGCTACGACAAAAGTGCGGGCGCGCATTCCTGTCAAAAGATTGTTTCAGGATCTGCGCGGGGGATTCTTTGCTTTTCCCGCAGATGGTTCCGACCCCGCACGGTTGGTGACTTTGAACCTCAGTTGGCTTCCGGATTATGTCTATCGGAAGTTGCTTCCAGGATGCCAACCTGTAGCGAATTTGCCTTATGACGGGGCCTATATGAGAGAAGTTGATTTTTCTGAGCCTCTGGGCGTTCGATTGTCTCGCCGAACAAAAGAAATGGCATGGGCGGCACGTAGTTTTATGCGTCGTTCTTCACGATAAAAAAATCCTATGATTCCTAACCTTCGAGCCCACTACGACTCCGCCCGCATTCGCTGGCAGGGATATCTGGAATCTCAAATCGGGGGATTTCCGGTTGAGGTTCACCCAGAGGATAGGCGGTTCTGGATTGACACGAATTTTGGAGCCTGGGAACCCGAGACACTGGAGATTTATCGTGCTCTGGTCCGCCCAGAGATGGAGGTTTGCGACATTGGGGCTTGGGTTGGTCCCACTGCGATTTTTGCCGCCAAACTGGGCGCGCGGGTGACTTGCGTCGAGCCGGATCCCGTCGCTTATGAGCGCCTTCTCTTTAACCTTCGCCGCAACGTTCCCGGTCAGGTTTCGCCTTTTCAGATTGCTCTCGGCGGTGCCGACGGGTTGCGTCGGATGGGGGCCATGGCTTCCCACCTTGGCCAGAGTGGCACCAGCTTCCATGCCTCCGAGCGAGGCGAGCAATCCACCAATGTACTAGCTCTTTCCTGGGAATCGGCGGTGCGGTTATTGCAACTTCCACGCTTTGAATTCATAAAAATCGACGTCGAAGGAGGGGAATCTGAACTTTTGCCGGCGATGCTTCCCTACCTGCGCGAGCATCGGCCGACGCTGCTGCTCTCCACCCATTTTCGGTTCATTCCGGAATCAGGCCACGATGCGCTCCACTCCGCAATTGAGACTTTATTCGAAATCTATCCCGGGGTTGAGCGTCCGGATCGGGAGATTTTGAAAAATGGATTTCCGTCTTTGCTCTTTAAGGGCAGATAAACAGCCAAACTCGTACTTTCCCAAAAACAAAATTTCATCATGCGGAGTTTCGAGCTAGAATATCATCGTGAGAATCACGGAAAAACAACACTGGTCGATCAGGGCCGCAATCAGTGAATCCGCACCAGGAGCGGATTCCTACCTCTTTGGCTCACGGACAGATCGTTCCGCTCGGGGAGGGGATATCGATATTCTTCTTCTCACCGGGCGGAAACTTCCTCTGCGCACAATTCTGGGCCTCCGAAGGAAAATCCTCGAAAAAATCGGCGACCAAAAGCTGGACCTTGTCAATTTCAGCAAGGATTCAGAAGCTCCCTTCAAAAAACTGATCCTTGAATCCGCCGTCAGACTATGAAATTCAAAAATCTTGCCGCCGTCTTGGAACGCAACCGCAGGCTGCTTGCCCGTGCACTCCAATCGTTCAAAAAATCTGTCGTCAAGTGCCAGTCAATTTCCCTCAATGAGCCTCTCTCATTTGAAGATGAAGAAAGTTTTGATTCCCTGACGTCAAAATTCGCGAGGACTTCCGATATCTTCACCCAGAAAGTGCTCAAATCAGTGGTTCTTCTCTTGCGAGAAGATGCTCCAACTTTTGTGGATCGTATGAATCTTTGCGACAAGCTCCTTCTGATTCCTTCTGCGGATACTCTCATTACGATCCGTGATCTCCGCAATCTCATCGCCCATGAGTATTCTGAGGATCAACTTTTGGAAATTTACAAGGAGACTCTTGATCTGTCCGAGCAACTGATTTCTGCAATTCAACAAACAGAACAATCCTTGGACAAAGTCCTCTCTTTTTAACCGCAACCGAGTGAACCTAGATAGAGCGAGGAAAACCGATGATCCGCTCGGACCGTTGGAGTCCCGGCTTTAGCCGGTCCGCACCCAGAGCCGCCTGAAGGCAGTACTCCAACATGGACTCATCGCAATTCCTCGGGATCAGGAGGTCTCAAATATATAAAGGTGCCAAAGATGGCACCGGAGTTTTAACATCTGCGGACATCTGCGACATCGGCGGTTAAATTTTCTTCATTCTTGGTGGCGAAGGCCCAGCTCCCCGGCCGCTTCATCGAGGCGTTTGTTCAGTGACCAAAGAAAAACGCCCTCAACCACAGCGGAGGCGAGAAGCTGAATGTCATTCCAGCTCAGCCCCCGACCATAAAGCCGATGCGCCTCCAAGAAATGAAGCGATTCTTCAATCTGGGTGCCGTTAACGTGAGGGAGTGCCTGTAAATCGGACAGGGTACCTCCGCGGTTTTGTAAATTCCCTGAAGATAATTCCCCGATGACAATGGGATGAACAAGCACTCTGTGCTCGATCAACAATTCGCTCAGGCGCTGATTCCCCAACCGGAAATGGTCAATCCAGACCGAGGTATCCACCAACACCATCATTGCTCGGCTGGTTTCCTCCGCTGACGAGGAGCGATGGAAAGCTGAGGCATACTTCCTCCCAAGGTTGCCAGCCGACGAGCCGATTCGCGCTGGATCAAAACTTCCAACCCCAAGCGGACCACGGCGGTTTTTTCTTTCAGGCCGGTTTGTCTCAAGGCCTCCGCCACCAAATTATCATCTAAAATAAGCGTTGTCCTCATGCATATGAATATGGGCGCTTGATATGCGGTTGTCAATCTGGCACGGTAGCCGAGGACTTTTCTCCCGTAAGCTGAGCCGAAGCACGGCGAATCAACCCCGCTTGGTGGAATTTCGTGCCCCGGTGCGGATCGTCGATGCAGCCAAGTGGTTGCTGGGGCTGGCAGCGGAGTAAGGCGCCACCCCCGGCCAAGAGGCCGCCTTGGATTTTAATCCGACGGATCTTGAAGATGGAGAAAGTGGAGGCCTTCGAATCGTGTAAAATCATGATCGAAAGAAACCACCCGTCGCGAAGATTCAACGGCCAGTGCAGCCAGGTAGGCGTCGGTCCAGAGGCTCTGGGGGAAGTCAGCTTTCTCCGAAAAGCTCGCCAAACGTTTCTCAAGGGAGGCGGGCTCATTTAGGAATTCAACCTCCGGGAGAGTAAGGAAATTTCGGTAGGCCTGCCATGCTTCGGGTGGAGAAAATGGACGGCCACCCATGACCTTTGCATGGGTAAGCAGTCGCAGAAAGCCGAGCATGGTGATGCGACAAAAATTGAAGGTGTCAGCAGATTGATTTTCCCAATAGTTGCGAGCGACTTTGTGATGTTGATGATCTTCGTCGGCCAGAGCCAACCAGACATTGAGATCGGGTAGGTCAATCATGGCGCATCTTCTTCATCAAAAATGCGGGCGATTTCCTGATTGTCGATGGCTGGAATTGTGGAGCCGCTGGCTCGACGTGCAGCCGGCAGTGGGCTTCGTTTTCTCGCCGCTTCGCTCGAGTCCGTGGAGGGCTGCTGCAGCCCGGCTTCAACGAATGTCGCGAGGAGCTCCTTGAGTTTAAGTCCGCGACGAGCGGACTCCGTTTTGAGCTCGCGAAACAGCGGGTCGGGAAGATCCAAGGTTGTTCTCATGATAAGCATTTTCACATCAAAATGTTAAAACGTCAATAAATTGGTCCTCGATGTGGCCAGGTAGCTGGTGGGGCTCTGCTGCCTTGAGAAATTAGGATTTTTGATCCGTCAGCGGGTTCCAAACTTTTTCAAATTCCAGAGATCGAAAATCCTTGGGGTTGGTGGTCGCAAAGGATTCCACTCCGAAGTGGCGGAGGGTGAGTCCCAACCTGATGTCGATGATGCGGCAAAAGGCGAATCCCGATTTTTGCGTCCATTGCCAGACGGTGTCCATGACCGCAGCGGATTCGACGACCCGCCAGTTGCGGTTTTCCCGCAGTCTCTGGCAATAAAGCCCGGCGTCCTGCGGGGTCATGGGATGGCTGAAAATTTTTCCGTTGCACAGCTTGAGAAAAACTTCGACCAACATCAGTTCGCAGATGAGCACATCTGTTCGACCGCTCAAATCTTGGAGAAATTCCCGGGCGGGATCGTGAAGGGGCGAATCGGCATTGGCCGAGTGGATGACAATATTGGTATCGAAGCTGATCATGCCTCGTCGCGTGTGGCCATGTCCCATTCGGACTCTGGCAAAAGTGGTGCCCCCAGGGGATGGGCGTTCGGGAGTTGCCACTGATTCGAGGGCGTTCGATCCGGAGGATAAGCTTTGATTGCTTCTTCCAAACCTCTTCGAACCACTTCCGCGAAACTCATTTCGTATTCAGCGGCAATCCGTTTCGCCTCGCGGTACAGGCGATCAGGGAATTGGATCTGGGTTTTTACCATGATGGTAAATTGCCACCAGATTGCGAGTTGGTCAATAGGCTGAATTGACAAATCAATCTGTGCATATACTGTGTATGCATGGCGACAAGGACCATTTCCATTGATGAAAAAGCCTATGAACGGTTGAGCATGGCTCGAATGAACCCTAGGGAATCGTTTTCTCAGGTCATCCACCGGATGGAGTGGGGGACGGTCGATTCCGGCACAGGGACTGATTTGCTACGGTTGCTGGAAGAGC
>Ga0209390_10011629_pt1 | contig 10088 bp, 7 predicted proteins | sample BON01_FD_187212 | JGI IMG/M metagenome (GOLD analysis project Ga0209390, IMG submission 187212) | Freshwater microbial communities from Lake Bonney liftoff mats and glacier meltwater in Antarctica - BON-01 (SPAdes) (version 2) | ecosystem: Environmental > Aquatic > Freshwater > Ice > Glacier... | reverse complement strand
AAGCGCGAGCGGAAGTTTCTCATTGTTCTTGCCCGAACGAGTCCGGCTCAGGAGCTGACTGACATTGGCGGCACTTTTCATCTGCAATCGCCTCGCGATCCATTCCTGCGAAACAGTGGTTGTCTTCCAAATCAGCATCCCAAGGGCCACTTTCCGCAGATCGCTTCCATTAAGTTCTGCAAGTCTGGACTCTTGGAGTGCTGCGGCTTTCAATCCCTCTTTCACCAATCTCTCAGCCTCTCGCTCGCCGTGTGCGAGTTTCTGCGGACTTCGGCGGTATTCCTGCGATTTCCCCTTGTTGATCAAATTTTGTCCCAGCTTGAGCATCTTCTCGCCAAATTCCTGCCTTCCCCAATACCACCCCGCTTCAAATCGCTCATTCGCCGATCCACCTCCCCCGCCAGCGTGACCTCCCCGCTTCTCTTGCCTTCCTCCAAAATCCGACGGTCCAGATAGCTCACCAATTCCCACCTTCCCGCTGCGGTATCGGCAAATCCCAGCATCCGCATTCCCATTTCCGCCGCGAGCCACTTCGCTCGTTTTCCAAGTGGCGCGGCATTGCCCCCTGCCATGCTGCTCCAAGGGTAATCCAGGATGCTCTCTCCTTTCTCCACATTCACCATTCCTGCTCGCCCCGGATTCAAATGGATGTAGTTCATCAATGTTTCGTAATACGCCGGGAGTTCCCCCTCCACGATCACCGCTTTGTAACGATCTCCAAAGAGCCGCCCCCATTTGCCGGTGACGGATATTGAATCGTCGTGTCACCGTGTTCTGCAGCCACTTCATGCCTTCCACAAGGTTGGCTTCCGGCGTCTCGATGAACAGATGATAATGGTTCCCCATCAGCACCCACGCATGCACCCGCCACCCCGTCTTTTCGCAGGCCTCCGAAAGCGCCTGCAGGAAAAACCGCCTGTCGTCATCGTCTAAAAATATTGCCTCGCGGCGGTTCCCCCGCGCCATGACGTGATAAAGCGCCCCGCCGTATTCGATTCGCACACTCTGAGCAATAATTCCAACATCTCTCTGCCTTCACAATGTGTCAAGATTTGCACACTGACCCCTAGTTTCTGGGTTAAGGTTGGGCAGGATAAAACGATGCTTTATTAAAAATTGTCGCTTGCCTCGGTGCTCGCTTTTGCATAATATCCAATAGCTCAGGGAAATATCCTTGCAGTAGAATCCGCCGCTTAATCAACCAGAACAACCAATGAAACCAATGAAACCAATGAAACAGATGGCGGCGGGGGCTCTCGGGCTGGCGCTGGGGATGATGACAAATGGAACCGCGCTCGCCGACACTTTCGGCACCGGGGCCAATACCTTCACGATTGATTTTGTGAACGTGGGCAATGCTGGCAACGTAAACGACGTCGGACCGAATGGCGGGCCTTACGGTGGGGTGGCTTACGACTTCCGGATGGGGACCTACGAGGTGAGCGAGGACATGATTACCAAAGCGAATGCTGAGGGCAGCCTTGGGATTGCCAAGGACACGCGAGGAGTCGACAAGCCTGCCACAAGCGTCTCATGGAACGAAGCGGCGCGGTTTGTGAACTGGATGAACACCAGCAAAGGGTATAGCGCGGCCTACAAGTTCACGTTGCAGCCTGGAGATGGGAGCTACAGCGCGAATGCGAACATCATTTTGTGGCAAGTGGGGGACGCGGGCTACAATGCCGCGAACCTCTACCGCAACAGCAATGCCTTCTACTTCCTGCCGAGCGAGAATGAGTGGTATAAGGCGGCATATTACAGCGGGAGCGGAACGACTTACTTCGATTATGCGACGCAACAGAACATCGGGAATGCGCCAACAGCGGTGAGTGGCGGAGCATTCGGCGCGGTCTACAATGGTCAGAGCGGCCCTGCGGATGTCGCTAATGCGGGTGGAAGCAGCTTCTACGGGACAGAAGCCCAGAACGGGAATGCGTGGGAATGGAATGAGAGTGCATTCGACGGGTCAAATAATAGCTCGTCCGAGCTTCGCGCGGTCCGCGGTGGCAACTGGGACTTCACCGAGTTCAACTTGCGCTCCTCGGTCCGCAGCAGCCTCAGGCCGTCGCTCGAGAGCGACACCAGAGGTTTTCGTGTCGCGAGTGTCCCTGAACCCTCGACAGCCTTGATGATTCTGATACCTGTGGGAGCGTGGTTGCTCAGAAGACGCCCGAGCCGTTCCCTTTGATCTTTAGCCCTTTTCCCTTTTTCTTTCTACCATGAAGAGCATGAAGGACATGAAGGGGGGAGAAGACTGAGCGGCCTGCCATCGAAAAACAGAACCGCGAAGCGGAAGAATTTTTTTGGCGAAAATCACACCCAACCCCGACCTGCCGATCGCGCTGGCGAAATGGTATGACTACACGAAATGAGTGCTGGACCGGGAACTCGGGGTCAGTGTGCAAATCTTGACAGTTTGCTTCACGGCTAACCCTACGAACTCTGATTGGCAATGAATTCACCAAGCGCGAGCGGTAGTTTTTCATTGTTCTTGCCCGAACGAGTTCGGCTCAGGAGCTGACTGACATTGGCGGCGCTTTTCATCTGCAATCGCCTCGCGATCCATTCCTGCGAAACAGTGGTTGTCTTCCAGATCAGCATCCCAAGGGCCACTTTCCGTGGATCGCTTCCCTTAAGTTCTGCAAGTCTGGACTCTTGGAATGCTGCGGCTTTCAATCCCTCTTGCACCAATCTCTCGGCCTCTCGCTCGCCGTGTTCGAGTTTCTGCGGACTTCGGAGGTATCCCCGCGATTTCCCCTTGGTGATCAAATTTTGTCCCAGCTTGAGCATCTTCTCGCCAAATTCCTGCCTTCCCCAATACCACCCCCGCTTCAAATCACTCATTCGCCGATCCACCTCCCCCGCCAGAGTAACCTCCCCGCTTCTCTTGCCTTCCTCCAAAATCCGACGGTCCAGATAGCTCACCAATTCCCGCCTTCCCGCTGCGGTATCGGCAAATCCCAGCACCCGCATTCCCATTTCCGCAGCGAGCCCCTTCGCTCGTTTTCCAAGTGGCACGGCATTGCCCCCTGCCATGCTGCTCCAAGGGTAATCCAGGATGCTCTCTCCTTTCTCCACATTCACCATTCCTACTCGCCCCGGATTCAAATGAATGTAGTTCATCAATGTTTCGTAATACGCCGGGAGTTTCCCCTCCACGATCACCGCTTTGTAACGATCTCCAAAGAGCCGCCCCCATTGACGCTGACGAATATTAAATCGTCGGGTCACCGTGTTTTGCAGCCACTTCATGCCTTCCACAAGGTTGCCTTCCGGCGTCTCGATGAACAGATGATAGTGGTTGCCCATCAGCACCCACGCATGCACTCGCCACCCCGTCTTTTCGCAGGCCTCCGAAAGCGCCTGCAGGAAAAACCGCCTGTCGTCATTGTCTAAAAATATTGCCTCGCGGCGGTTCCCCCGCGCCATGACGTGATAAAACGCCCCGCCGTATTCGATTCGCACACTCCGAGCCATCCTTCCAGCAATTCAGTTCCTTTACATTTTGTCAATATTTGCACACTGACCCCTAGTTCCTAGTTCCCTGAAAATACTCGGGCTTGTGAAACCGCGAAAATGCCCAGAAGATGAGTCTTATGTCTGCGAAACGCATGGCTCAACTCGGCATTCGGGCGGCAGATCTCGTCGAGACCTTCACGCGCTCCTCGGGTCCGGGCGGCCAGCACGTCAATAAGGTCAGTACAGCCGTGGAAATGGTTCACCGCCCAACCGGTCTCCGCATCGTGGTGAGCGATTCACGCTCTCAAAGCACCAATCGGCAACTCGCCCTCATCCGAATGCTCGACGAATTCGAGCGCCTCAAGGCCGAAAAACGCCAGGCCCGCCTTGCCGATCTCTCCAAGGCCCGGCGACAGAAAGCCAAGCGCTCGCGCAGCACCAAGCGCAAACTCGTGGAAGGCAAGCGGAGACGCGGCGAAACCAAGAAAATGCGCGGAAAAGTTTCGGATTAACCAGACCGGCCATCGACAGAGCGTTGGAATGCCCAGATGTTTAACCAGAATTTATGCGATTGAAGCAGAGGCTCCCATGACGGTCTCCGTTTTGCTCAAACCGTGGGGAGCACCCCAGAGGTGTTCAAGCTGCTCCAAGTTTATCCCATCGGCTCCGGGCCGGGAGGGATTTTCCGTTTCGGGAATCCCTCGCGAAGGAAAAAGGCCGCCACGGTTCCGAGGGCCGCCACGACGGGCAGAAAGATGATGGCTTTGCGGTAGGCCGAGATCGAGTCCGAGCCGCCGCCAAAGTGATCCAGAAGCACTCCAAAAAGCCATTCCCCAACCCCGCCGACCAACATGATCATCATGTTGGTGGCCGCAATGGCGGTCCCGGCCACGGCGGGGCGGTTGTGCTCGACCGCGGCGACGAAACAGACCACCTGCGAACAAGAAGCGAACCCCAAAGCCAGCATGAGAACATAATACCCCGAGAGCGGAAGCCGCGGAACCAGCACCACGACCAAGGAAACCAAAAACGTGAGCACCCCCGCTCCGAGAAGAAAGTTGCGGCGTTTTCCGATCCGGTCCGAATACCAGCCGACGAGGGGTCCTCCGATCAGCCATCCCACGTACAACATCGACAAGGCTCCCGAGGCGGACACCTTGTCGATTCCGCCCACGGCAGATACATATTCTGCCCCCCAGAGAGCCCCGAGGACCGAGAGCGGCATGTACAAAGCGGCGCCCGCTAGCCCGGCCAACCAACTTTGGGGGTTGGAGTAAACCAAGTGGAGCGCCTTGAAAATTCCGGGTCCCCGCTCGAGCTCCACTGCCTGCACCCGGGCCCGCTGGGCTGCGGATTCCCGCGGCACAAAAATCCAAATCAACCCGGCGACAAAGACTCCCAACCCGGCGGCGGCATAAAGTGCGGTGCGCCAGCCCAGGTGTTCGACCACGGCGGCGATCCCGGTCTCGCCGATGATGGCGCCAGCCATCCCGAGGGAGGTCGTCAGTCCCGAGAGCATAGCCAGCATGGAGCGGGGAAACCATTCCGCCGCCAGATACATGGCTCCGACAAACGCAAAGGCGGATCCGAATCCCTGACAAAATCGCGCCGCGCCCAGAAAGAAGGACGAGCCGCCCATGGCCTGCAATAAACAACCCGCCGTGCAAATGACCACCGCAGGTGCGAGAATTTGCCGCGGTCCGAATCGATCCAACAGGGGTCCCGCCAGCAATTGCATCGGCGAATAGATGAAATAATACACGCCCATCATGGCGCCCAACCCGGCCGCGCTGAGATGGAAACTCTCCTGCAACTCGGATGCCATTCCCGCCGGAGCCACCCGGATAAAAAACTCGTACAGATAAAAAAGCGCCGCCGAGATCCAGATCAACCAACCCCGCCAAGTCACCCGGACCGAATTTCCCGATTCAACTGAGTCTGCGACAACCATCGTAATTATCCAAGTAACATGAGAGCGGCTGCCATGATAATCGTCGGAACGATTGCCGCCAGAAAAAGCGAAAGCGGCTTGATGCCATTCTCGCCGAACTGGGCCGACAAAATTGATTGTCCAGCGGGATTGGGCGCATTCGCGATGACGGTCAATCCTCCGCCGGTGACTGCGCCCGCCACGACGGCAAACTTCAATTGCTCGGTCAGCCCGGGGACCAAGGTGGCCAGGTAGGTGATGGCGGCGTTGTCATTGACGGCCGTCAGAGCGGTGGCCCCCAGCATCAAAGGCCATTCGCCCAGACCGGAGAGAACCGGCGCAATCCACCACTTCTGCCAACCTCCATGGATGACCAGAGCGGCGAGAAAGAATCCCACCAACATGGGGCCCCGCAGCGCGATCGTGTATTGGTGCCGGCCGGTCGCCACGACAAAGGCGAGGAAAAACAAGAGTCCGAAAATGACCAAGGCGGGGGAATGGGCATTGAACACTGTCCAGGCAATCGCGAGCAAATGCACCACGGTGATGTAAAGCGGTGTGTGCGGCTTTTCGTCATCCGACTCTTTGCGGGCGGACAGTCCCAGCAATTCCCGGCGAAAGACGGTGAAAAACAAGAGATTGGAAAAGGAGATGCCGAGGATCACTTTCCAGCCGAAGTTCATAAACATGAAGGGCAAATCCCAACCCCACGTGCTTGCCACCATCACCACCGGAGGCGCGGCGAAGTGACTGAGAGTTCCCCCCACCGAGATATTGACGAATAACAGACCCAGGGTGGCGTAGCGCAGTTTCATCGACGGCTTCAATTTGTAAAACCGCTCCAGAAGCAACATCGCGCAGATCGTCATCGCTGCGGGTTCGGTGATGAACGAACCGAGGAGCGGTCCCACCGTGAGGATCGACAGCCACCAGGCCGCCGGCGTGCTGCGGCCGATGGCTGCGACGACCGAGAGGCAATTTTCCGCAAAGCTCAGAACCGGTTTCGAGCTGGCAATGGCCATGACGACGAAGACGAAGATCGGCTCGGAATAGTGGACCCCGTCGAAGTATCCGACCATGGCGGCCCAGCCATGAAACAGGATGATCGCAGCAGCCAACGGAATCGCCCAAATCCCAAAAATTGCCTCCACCTCGCCAAGGAAATGAAAAATCGTTGACCGGAGACGCAGTCCGTCCCGTTGTCGCATCGTGTGGCGATTTCCGTCCCGTTCCAATTTGTTAAATTGGTTTTGAAAATAATGGGAAAGCGCGAGAAACTTCGCGGCGAGAAAGGTGTGGCAGATGGCGAGAAAGAAAATCACCGTGGCCACGAGGTTGAGCGGATCCGCCACCACCCGGCCTTTGAGCGTGGCCCACAATGAGGTCTCACCGTCATCGTGATAGCTCTCCAGCGATTTCGGGAAAAGTGACGCGTTCTCAGAATGGGGCGCCGCCAAGAGCGGCGACCCCAACAGAAACAAAAACAAGAAAACTCTCAGAACCATAAACGGAAAAAAGCCATACCCCATCGGCCTTATCCCAACAACATGAATGCGGCGGTCATGATATCGCTTCCGACCGAATTCCCTTGTTAAGGCCCTCTTTCCGAGGGGAAAGCGACCGCGTCATTGTTTTTCGGATAGACAGTTTTTCGGATAGACTTGCCTCGCCCCGCGAATCCTTTCATTGTCTCCCGCCGTTGAACGATGCTTGTTGCACTTTTGGTAGTTTTTGTCTTTGCCACGCTCGCTCCCGCACTGCATCGCGTGCTCGGGAATGCGGGAGGGTGGCTATTTGCTCTGCTTCCCGCGGGGGTTTTTGTGGTCTTCGGACACAAGTTGCTGATGTTGCCGGAGACGGGTCCCATCGTGGAGCGCACGCCGTGGATTCCCAGCCTCGGAATCGAGCTTTCGTTTCTCTATGACGGCCTAAGCCTATTGTTCGTGCTTTTGATCAGCGGGATCGGCGCGTTGATCGTGGTTTACTCGGGCGGGTACCTCCGCGGGCATCCCCAGCAGGGGCGGTTTTTTGCGTTTCTGCTCTTTTTCATGGGGTCGATGCTGGGCCTGGTCACCGCCGAAAACCTGCTCGCGTTGTTTATATTTTGGGAACTGACGAGTCTTTCGTCGTATTTGCTCATCGGGTTTGATCACGAAAAAGCCAAGTCCCGGAGTTCGGCGCTGCAGGCGTTGTTGGTCACTTTCGTGGGCGGTCAGGCCATGCTTGCGGGTTTGATTCTGCTGGGATTCGTCGGCGGGGGATATTCGATCACCGCGCTTTTGGCGTCCGGCGACGCCGTCCGCAACAGCGCGATGTATGTTCCGATCCTGCTGCTCGTGCTGGCAGGCGCCTTCACGAAATCGGCGCAAACTCCGTTTCATTTTTGGTTGCCGGGGGCAATGGCGGCACCGACGCCGGTGAGTGCGTATTTGCATTCGGCGACGATGGTGACGGCCGGGGTGTTTTTGCTCGCGCGCCTCCATCCGGTCTTGAGCGGGACCGCGCTGTGGGTGGGGGTTGTGACCACATTTGGTTTGGTCACGATGGTGACCGGAGCCGTGCTGGCCGTGGGACAGACGGATTTGAAACGCCTGCTGGCGTACACAACCGTTAGCGCGCTGGGGATTATGGTGCTGCTTTTGGGAATCGGTTCGGTGCTCGCGGTGGAGGCGGCGACGGTTTTCCTCGTGGTGCATTCCCTCTATAAAGGCACGCTCTTCATGGTCGCGGGCGCGGTGGATCACGAAACGGGGACCCGGGATGTGGCGGCGCTGGGCGGCCTCGGTCGGGTCATGCCGGTCACGGCGGCCGCGGCAGCGTTGGCGGGTTTGGCGATGTGCGGGTTGCCGCCGATGCTGGGCTTCATCAGCAAGGAGCTGCTCTACGAGGCCAAATTGGAGGTGACGGGCTGGGCATGGGGTCTGGTCGTCGCGGGGGTGGTGGCAAACGCGTTGATGATCTCCGTCGCGGGAACGGTGGCGGGTGCGCCGTTTTTTGGGAAGGGGAAGGAAACGCCGAAGCGCGCGCACGAAGCCCCGGTTTCGCTTTGGTTCGGTCCCGTCGTTCTGGCAGGGCTGGGGTTGGTCTTCGGATTGTTTCCGGGATTAATCGACATGCGTGTCGTCGGGGCGACGGCATCGGCGGTGCTCGGAGAGGCGGTGGAATTGCATTTATCGCTTTGGCATGGGGTCACCCCAATGTTGATCTTGAGCGGTGTGACCGTCGCGCTAGGCGTGGTGTTTTATCTCGCGCGCGGGCGGCTGCAGGAGTTGCGGCTGAAGATGGCGCCCCTGAACGCCTTCGGGCCGGAGCGCGGGTATGAGGCACTGCTGGACGGGATGGTGAAGTTCGCCCGCCTCCAAACCCGGTTTTTGCAGCATGGTTATTTGCGCTACTACATTATGACGATCGTGATCATCGCCACGGGAGCCATTTTTCTCGGATTGGCGTGGGTGGATTCTGGTGGGCCGTGGTTGCCGGTTTCCGACGTCCGCCCCTATGAAGTCCTGATCGGACTAGCCATTTTCGCTTCGGGTATCGGGGCGATCTTGGCCCGCGGGCATTTGGTCTCGGTGGTTTTGCTCGGGGTGATCGGGTATTGTGTGGCCCTGATTTTCGCGCTTTACGGAGCTCCGGATTTGGCGCTGACCCAATTTTTGGTCGAGACGCTGATGTTGGTGATGCTCGTGCTGGTGCTCTACCACCTCCCGAAGTTTCAGGTTCTTTCCGACCGGCGCAGTCGGATTCGCGACGCGGTTTTGTGCGGGGGGTTGGGCGTGGCCGTCACGCTGATGGTCCTGCGGGCGATGTCCGGTTCGCGCAGCATGGAGTTGCCGGAATACTTCATGGCCAAAAGCCTCGAAGCGCAGGGGCGGAATGTGGTGAACGTGATTCTGGTGGATTTCCGTGCGCTGGACACGCTGGGGGAAATCACCGTGTTGGCAGTGGCGGGCCTCGGGGTTTATGCGTTGCTCAAACTCCGGCGGGGAAATCACAAGCGAAAGGGAGGGGACTGACGCAATGGACTCATTGATTTTGCGCGCGGCGGCGCAGGTGCTTGTGCCGCTTCAATTATTTATTTCGCTTGTGTTGTTGTTTCGCGGGCACAACGAGCCCGGGGGAGGGTTCATTGGCGGGCTCGTGGCGGCGACGGCGGTGATTCTCCTCGGTTTTGCCCAAGGCATGGACAAGGCCAAGGCGAGGATGCGCGTGCCTCCGCAGTTCTTAATTGGCATGGGTCTGCTGGTCGCGGCGGCCAGTGGCCTTCCCGCGCTGTTCGATGGGGCGCCGTTTTTAACCGGACTCTGGAGCGATCTTTCGGTTCCCACTTTTGTCGCAGGCAAGGTGAAACTCGGGACCCCACTCATTTTCGATATCGGCGTGTATTTGGTCGTGATCGGAATCACGACGCTGATGATTTTTTCGTTTGCCGAGGAGGACGAGGCCTGAGTCATGGAAATCGTGATGGCCATATCGATAGGTGGGATTTACGCCATGGCGGTCTACCTGATGCTCCGCAGAAGCCTGGTGAAAGTGATTCTCGGCGTGATGTTGTTCGGTCAAGGCGTCAACCTGCTGATTTTTGCGTCCGCCGGGATGACGCGCGACCACGCGGCGGTCATTCCGGGCAACGCGGAAACGGTGATTGGCCCCTATGCCGACCCTCTGCCGCAGGCGCTGGTGCTGACGGCTATTGTGA
>Ga0209390_10011628_pt1 | contig 10088 bp, 9 predicted proteins | sample BON01_FD_187212 | JGI IMG/M metagenome (GOLD analysis project Ga0209390, IMG submission 187212) | Freshwater microbial communities from Lake Bonney liftoff mats and glacier meltwater in Antarctica - BON-01 (SPAdes) (version 2) | ecosystem: Environmental > Aquatic > Freshwater > Ice > Glacier... | reverse complement strand
TCGTGGCGACCAAAGCCGTACTAAAGAACGAGATGTCTTCTGCATGAGCCATAGATCGTCGGCTAGTCAGCAAACCCTTATTTCACAAGTGCGCCCGGAGGGACTCGAACCCCCAACCGTCTGATCCGAAGTCACGCTCTGTGTGTGTCACGAAGTGTCACGGTGTATCTAAAACCCATATAAAAAAAGGGGTTGATACCATCTGAGACAGCGAGGAATTTGCTGATATTTATGCCAGTTGCCCCCCTCGTTGCCCCACAAGACGGAAGGAATCAACGAGTGACAAGCAAGCGATCGAATGGTGAAGGAACTGTTTACAAAAATTATTCACGCAACAGATTCGAAGGACAAATAACAGTCGGAATTCGACCTGATGGTAAACCGATACGCCGTAAAGTATCTGGCCGCACGCGATCCGAAGTGCTTAAACGGATGTCTGAGGTGAAAGATCGCCGTACTAACGGCCCCGGCTTGCCTAGTGACGTGACTGTGGCTGATTGGCTGAATCACTGGGTTTCGAGTGTCTTGCCTATCGCAGATATTGCTCGCACCACGCGGGAAAGTTATGAGGGTTTGTGTCTTTGGTATCTGGTTCCATTGCTGGGGCGTATTCGCTTGGTGAAGTTGACCGCAGCAGACGTTCGAGGAATGCTGAAGTCGATGGAAGATGATGGTTACTCGGCTAATACTCGGCGTTTGGCTCGAACGGCATTGCGTCGGGCGTTGCGTGTCGCAGAAGCCGAAGGCTATGTGCCAAGAAATGTCGCCGCATTGACTGACGGGGTGAAGCTCCGAGCCGAGAAAGGCCGTTCGATGTCCACGGAGCAATTGAAGGCGTTTCTTGAAGCGGTGCGAGGGGAGCGAATTGAACCCGTCATTCATTTGATGCTTGCCTTGGGTTTGCGTCGTTCGGAGGCTTGGGGTCTGTGTTGGCCTGATATTGACTTGTCGGTATCTCCAGCCACAGTTCATGTTCATCGGGCGTTAAAGCGTGAAGGCTCAGGCATGGTGCTTGGTACACCGAAAACGAAGCGTACTAAACGGATCTTGTTTCTACCTGATGCGACCGCTCGATTGCTGCGCGATTTGCGAAAGTCGCAAAACATAGAGAGGTTGCAATTTGGGCCTGGGTGGGGAGGCAAGTGGGATGGAGAAGACTTTGTATTTACTACACCCGTAGGTACGCCGTTTGATCCGTCAAATTTTCGCATCGCTTTCGACCGGGCACTGAATACGGCCGGTATCGGACATTGGACACCTCACGAGTTACGCCACACGGCAGCATCGATGATGATCGCTAGCGGGGTGACCCTGAAAGAGGTCTCAGACGCTATAGGGCACTCTTCAATTGCGATTACGGCCGATGTTTACGGGCATCTACTCGCACCATCTACTGCGACAGCTGATGCTATGGCGGCGGTCATGTACGGCTTGTAATTGAAAAAAGATCTCGCTAAACAATTTTCCCGCGGCAGCTTGGGCATTCATGGGGTTTTCGGCCCTTTGTTCGCACTCGTTCGAATTGCGTATTGCATGTCATGCAAAGGAATGACTCAATTACTTCTTCTTCCTTAGGCTTCTGTTTCGCCGCAGGAGTATCGGTTCGAAGTTTAACCGATCCTTCAAAATTAGGATTGGTTCCACGTATGTATCCATTCTTAAGCATAAAAACAAAGCCTTCATAATCAAGAATAGGGATTCCATTTTCGACAGATTTGGCAAATTTTGATTCACCAGGTTGATCGCCAACAACTAGGGCATACGTCTTTCCACTTACGCTGGTGGGTGATTTACCGCCGCGCTTCTTTATTGAATCTTGGCCTTCCTCTCGCGAGAACTGAAGAAAGTTGCCGGTCAATACGATTGACTTTCCTGACAAGAGTGATGCGAGTCTTGAATCTCCGAAGTCAAGTGAGTGCTCGAATTCCACAAATTCGCTCGGTTTCAGTCTGGAAAGTTTATCTTGCCATGCATCAAACGTTATTGATAGCCACCTGAGATCCCAATATGGCCCGAGAAAAGAACCTGTATTCTCCATTTGTTTCTTCTCGGAAATATTGATTGCATTGAGGGAGTCAATCGTAAAGTCGCCGAGAAATTGAACCTCCGCGCGTGCGTCGCTGGTGATTGCCGAATTTGGTGCCGCAAGGTGTCGTAGATGCTGGTACAGATCAATTAATGCAAGTCTCGCATCATTCGTAAGATCGGTATAGCTTCCCGATTCTCTTTCTGCATCCTGAGAAACCTGTTTTATAACATCCAAGTTGGACATTACCTTCTCTTCAGATAGTTCGAAAGGCTTTAAGGAGTCCAGCATTGCTATTAGCTCTAATTTTGAAGACGCTTCTTCGCTATCTAATGCAGCGTCTTCAGTATCCTCGTCAGAGTCGCGAATCAATATTTTAATCCCCAACTCATGCGGCCTCTTCTCTGACTTTGATGTTTCATCTGAACCACCCAAGAACCCAAGTAAGTTAAAGAACGCTATTTCCGACATAATTCGTGTCCCGTATCTTCTTGCAGCATTGGCCTTATTTGATTGCGAGAATGGGTCCGCGACGACCAAAATGTCCAAGTCTTTGGTAACCCTGTCGCGAATGGTAAGTCCTTTTTGTTGGGCGACACTTTCGCATCGGCTCCGCGGCAGGCTCATGCTTCCGGTGAAGCAGACTGTCGATCCAGCAATTAGCCCGTGTGCTGTTAACTGGTTGTTAGCAGCGGAGGAAGTTTGGTTTACGATCTCACGCCAATCTTCAAAGTTTAAGAGTTTTGTAACCATTTCCAGATCTCGATCTTCTTGAATGTCAATTTCTCCATCCAATAAAGCGATTCTGACCAAAGATGCAAGAAACGTTGCATGAATCATGTGAACCTGATCAGTAGTCAGTTCTAGGTGGAGCGCTAATTGTTGTAGGGCATCTGCCTCGTTAGCTGAAAGGATTCGGTCCTCTATGCATCTCTCAAGTAGGTTCAAATACTGGGCCGCCATAGCGGCAAGCTTCCCGAATCGGGGTGATGTTTGAGGAAGTTTGGCGATTAGTGATGCAAGGTATCCACCTTGAGTTTTCTGCGGATTAGTGCCTCTCCCTCTAGGGACTGGATTTTTTGTAGCCAGTATTCTTGAATTGAAGGCCATAGGGTCTGGGAGTGCTGGGTATCCGTAATCCTTTAGAATTTTTTTTGCTATATTCGCTGACATGCGCGCATCATCGAGTGCTGTGTGGGCTACTCCGACCTCAATTTTGAGGTACTCGCAGCACTTTGTTAACTGTCTTGGAGAATCAGCAAATGTCATAGACATAAGCTCCATCGTGCAAAGTCCTTCGACAGAAGCAATTTGAATTCCTATAAGTTCCAATTCTCTTCGTAGAAAACGTATATCGAAGGCTTTGTTGTGTGCGATTAAAATTGAACCATTCAGTAAGCCGATTATGTCTCCAGCTATTTCACCGAAAGCTGGAGCTTCTAGCAACTGCGTCGCGCTAATGCCGTGAATGTCGGTCCGTCCAACATCTCTGCCTGCATTTATCAAAGACTCGTACTCTTCAATGGTTGTTCCATTTTGGTCAAACACAACTATTCCTATTTCGATAACGCGGTTTGTCGCTGCGTTGATACCGGTTGTTTCAAAATCTATGGCGGCAAATCTTTGACTCATGAGTATTTGGCGATTGCGTGATCGTAATTCTGAATCTGTAAAAGTAGCGTTTCATCTGTATCGCTGAGAAAATCTACTTTGGTCTTAAGCTGGCGAAAAAAGTCTGTGAGCGTTGGCGGTTTGTCGAAATGTATTTGTTCCTTTTTTTGGTATGCGATAAATGCCTTGTTCAGAACGACTGGAATTTTTGACGTTCGATCGATTTTTGTCCGATCATACTGTTTAGATCTAATCAATTTGTCTAACACATTTAAGAGTTCGTCATTTGATATTTCATATTTAGATATGGTTTCCAATAGGTCACAATATTTGGTTCCGTTTGCGGCAATCACTGCAATTGTGTTGCATACAGCACCAAGAATTTTTGTGGACTGATCTATTCCAGAAATTGTTGGGCGAGGAGTAGCTTTTTCGGGAACATCAATATCTGGGTATTGTCGTTGCAGGTTTAGGAGAATCTCAACTACCTCTTCCTGCGTGCGCTTCTGCTCATGCGCCCACCCTATGGCGTTCGTTTCACGGCCAATTTTCTTACTCACTTCGTCATTGAGCATTTGATCTATGGTTTCGAGAAAATCACGGAGAATCAGATGATCCCAGAACGCGACGTCTGCCGAATCTGCCTTGATATGTGGTTCTTGTGGTCTAGTCGAACCCTTGCCGGATTTAGGATCTTTCTCTTTCTTGTCAACCCACTCGGCCATTCCCAATTCATCCATAATGACGTTGAACAAAGTGTAGGTTGACTTACTTTTTTGCAGCGGAGCAAGCGGAGCAAAGCCCTTAATTTCAATTTTAATAATTAAATTGCGGAAGAAGTCCATGCGCTCGATCCTATTGTGCTCAGTTTTCACCATTTCAGCGATATCTAGATCAATGAGCATGACTCTACAGATAGGGAAAGGAGCCTGCTCAAAACCCAGTGCGGTTCACATGGCATGGCTCTAGGACTTTGCGAGACCCGATCGGTCGATGCTTTGGTGTTCCGAGAGTCTCGGTGTTTTCCGTGGGCATGGAATAACAAAATCTCCACGGTGGTCTCCAATGTCTCCTACAAGTCAATGGATCATGGGTTTGCTGGCTAAAAGAAATTTAGGGGATGATGCTTGACATGCTTTCCGACTTGTTAAAACCAGCCGTTTCAATGAGTGCGACCCGTCAAATATTCGGGTATTTCGTTACCACGTAAGGCTTCCAGGGCACCGTTACATTCGATCCACATATTGAAGCGACCATTTGTTAGAGGTTCATGACATTTTGAACCCCAATGTTCGTAAGGGTTTCCAGGTGTCCCAGGTTGCCTGCTCTTAAATTTGTGGGAAAAACCGTTATGGGATAATTGGTTAAGCGAAACAACGGCACGTAGCAAATGCCAATAGGGGTGTCTTCGTCGAAAGCAGAAATCCATTAACAAGAAGGACGGAAACGAGACACCCCATGAACGCACCATTCGCTCTATCTCCGAAGGAAGCCGCCGAGGCGCTCGGCGTGAGCCGCGCCACTATCTACCGGCTCCACGACTCTGGTCGGTTGAGATTCGTCAAAGTAGGGAGCCGGACGCTGATCCCGACTTCACTCCTGCTTGAACTTCTCGATGGCGTTACTAAACCAGCCCAGGGGATGGATCAGTGAACCCCAAAAATGCGACAACCCCCTGCCTATGGGGGGTCGTCACGACAAACCGTCTTGCGAACAACTGTCAGGAACATCTTAACCGATCCCAAGACCTCGTATCCGAATTTCAGTTCTTCGGTGTTGGCTGTCCGACCCCTGCCGAACATCGCCTAGCCGCGCAAGATCTATGCAATCGACATTACTGGCAGTTAATCCAACCGATCAGGATGAAGCAATACAAGATCGTGGAACACATCCCAATGGACGCCGAGATCGGCTTCGGTAAATTTATCGCACCGAACCCGGATTATCCGTTGCGTCATCGTTCGCACCGATACGGCTATCTAGTTTGCGCCGACGCAGACTGTGGCCGAACTTGGGTTGGCGTCGAAGGCGACGGGTGCATTGGCTGTGCAGATCGTTGGAAGCGTGACAACCTATGACCGATCAACATTTCCCGCACTTGTCGCGGTCGTTTTATGAACAGTCAGACATCTTGCAGTCGATCAGGACGGCCGGTTTTTCACGTATCACGTCACCTGACGCCGTTCTAGCGTGTCTACTGTGTCGCGTGTCGGCGTCAATACCGCCGGGCGTGACTTTGCCCAACGGCGGGACGCTTGATTTCATCGCCGCACTAGTTGGTGTGTCCGGATCAGGTAAGTCCGTCGCGTTTCGGGCGGCAAAGGAGTTACTTCCTGACATCGGGACAGTTGTCGACGGGTGGGGGATCGGTAGCGGACAAGGTATCGCCCAAACGTTCGTCGGTAAACCTGACGCCGAAACAGGACTGTGTCCAATCGTTCAACCTTGCGCGTTATTCGTTGCCGACGAAGGCGAACAGGTGTTAAAGGTTGCGAAGCAAGAAGGGTCGCTGACGATGTCAACGATCCGGACGGCTTGGTCAGGTGGCGCACTTGGTCAAACGAACGCAGCCACCGAACGAAACAGAAACGTCCCCGCCGGGTCATACCGTTTCGCGTTGACTGTCGGCTTCCAACCGATATTTGCGACCCAACTATTAACTGGCGTTTATGCTGGCGACCCGCAACGCTTCTTATTCGTCGGCGTGACTCACCCGGATCAACCCGATCAGCCGCCGCCGTTCCCTAAGCCATTGATGGCCGTATGGCAACCGTCCACGTCAGTAACGGAACTGACTGTCGATCCTGAAGTCACCCGACAGATAACAGCCTTACGAACTAGGCGTCAACGCCTCGAAATACCGTCCGACCCGCTTGACTCACATCGTCATCTCGTCCAACTAAAGGCCGCCGGTCTATTGTCGTGGCTTCATAACGAGGACGTCACAATCCAATGGTGGAACGCGGCTGCCGAACTTGTCGAAGCATCGAAACAGGTACGTGACCGGCTGTGCGATATGGCGATCACGGCCGAACAGTCAGTCGTCGCCGCCGACGTGCAACGATCCGTCGCCCGGACGATTGGCGTTGATCAGGAACGTGAACGCGCTATCAAGGCGTCAATGATTCGCAGCATTGTTAACGCCGCCAAGAACGCGGGTCGTCCTGTTAATCGTTCAATTCTGCAACAGTCGACCGCGTCGAAACATCGAGACGTCGTCGCCTTTGACGACGTGTTGGCCGAAGCCCTGCGGCAAGGCGTGATCGTTCTCGCCAATGGAACGACCGAACTTTATGTTGCGCTACCAAACTAGGAACTAGGAACTAGGAACGCGACCAACGACGGCAGTAACGCAGTAATTCGAATTTTGGAACAGTGGGACACAGTCGTAGATCCCAACAGGCGTCATATCGGCAGTATTCACCAGAACAACGTTCCTAGCGTTCCTAGTTCCTAGCACGCTAAGTAGACCGTATCCAATTTTTTCTAAGAAATTGAAGCAACGGCTACTTCGCGATAGAGCGCTCGTGCCTTATGCAAGTCTTTAATGACCAGCGGTTTTGTGCGCGAAGGGCACTGGGCTTGTGCTTGATTGGTCAGTCTTCAAAATTAATTGCCCGGGGAAATAGCAATCCATGTGGACTGGATGATTGTCGTACCGGCTGCGTTACTAGCTTCTACTTCACATTGAAGAGCATAGGCCTCCCTAAAGATTCCCTGAAAATCAAACACGTCCCACGAATAGGGGCTACTGTCTGCTTTCCTTAATCCCCATGGGGTCAACACATTCCATCGATAAAACCAACGAACTGTGCTTGAGTTTGGCGCCAATTCAAAGTCACATCCGTAAAGAACATTTTTACCGTCGCGGGTTCTTGTTCCTGTCGATACGGCAACCATTGGAACTGGCTTGGCAACACCGCCATATTTGGTCACGTATTCGAAAATGACTGGTTTGATGATGAAAATAGGTTTTGTAGCTGGAGCAAGTGTTGTCGTAGTAGTAGGGCCTACACCGATTGGGGTCGCTTTACCTGTAGCGATAGGAGAAGTTGCGGCACGCGAATTCAATAGATTTATGCCACGGTTTAGGTCTTTGATGTAGTAGCCGATGCTGGTGAACACGGTCGGTTGATACACGGTGCATCCACGAGCCCCGAACGAAGTTATTCCAAGGATAACTCGGTTTCCGCCGTTGGGCCCCTTGAAAAGTGGACCACCAGAATCCCCGGTGCAGCCGCCGCCATAAAGAACTTCATCTGGGAAGTAACGACCGGCGCCGATCATAGTTTTAGGATTGAACACCGATTTGAAAAACTTTTTAGTAGCTTTCGCTTCGTTGTTCAATGTGAGTCGATGAAGTTTTCCAGTCAGATTTCCATTCTGATCTCTGCCCCAACCAACGATCAGAAATTTGTTTCCAACATTCTTCTGAACACTGGTAGGCAAATTTCCAAGACGGGTAACACCCGCAGGTGACTTCAAGTGCAATAGCGCGATGTCGTTTTGGCTGTAGGTGGCGTCATAACGTGGGTGGTACCAAATCGCATTTACGTCAATAAGGGTGCCACTATTGAGTGTGGCACCACCTGCTGAAACTTGGAACGGTCCCTTCATCCCGTAGACACAGTGCGCTGCGGTTAATACGACTTGCTGCTGGATAAGTGTTCCCGTACATAGCGATTGACCGCCTACCCATACAGGGACTACCTCCGGAAATTCGGTTTGGGGTGACTCAACTGGGTCTCCATATGTAACTGCGTTGACCGATGCTGAAGGTGGGACGAGGACTGAAAGTGCAACTAACGACGCGACGATGCAAGAGCGCAAGGATCTAGGTCTCATTTCTGTTTCACTCTATTGACTTTCAAGATGGATAAAACTGGACAGAATTACATTTATCAGTGACGGGCCATATGCATCCCAGACGGTGGGCGCCGAAGCAGATTCCCAGTCGAGAACCCGGTCGAGCAGCTGCAGATCCGCTAAGTAGGCGCGGCTCTACCTACAAGCCGAGTATCCCACACTGCCCTAAGTGCACAAGTAGTAATTACACCCTTAAGCCTTGTTGGGTTATCCCGACATGCCCAGGTGGCTACCCCTATATATACTTCACCCACGACTAGACAATCCGGACCATCTCACACTAAAAATTTGAAAAGCCCCCGAGATCGCCTAAGATGGTCATATGACGGCGCAATCCAGTCTGTTGAATGGTGCTGGTCTCGTGTTCGATTTTGGATTTGGAACTATCGCATCTGGACTACCGGTTTTTCTTACGCAGAACAGTTCTTTAGAGGATTATTGGATCCAAGTGGGCGACTTAATAACCCAGGCGGCGGAGTCCATTGGTGAGCAACAAGAACCGCAATAAAGCGCGTTCGAACGCCAATCTTCAAAGGAGTCCAGCCAGACAGGTCTCCAATACCCCAACTGAGCGAAATCAAAACCGCGACAGTCAGGCTGGAATGGTCCAGATTCAGCGAACAGAATATTCTGGCCCAATCCCGCGGGCGGACGAGTTGGCGAAATACGAGGCCATTTTACCCGGAGCGGTGGAACGCATAATTGCCATGGCTGAAATTCAGCAAAAGCACATTCACTCTATGGAAACCGATAATAGTGCAAGAGCTAGCGAGCTCGTAAAGACAGAACGGCACAAGGTTTGGTTTGGAGCTGGGGCTTCCTGGTCGGTATCTATTGGGGCCATGGGGGTCGCGCTCGCATGCGTAATATACGGACAAGCCAAATATGCCGCGGCCATCGCAGCAGGGGTGGTGTCGCTTCTCGGTGGTCTAACTTGGGCGGCGCGTCGACAAAAGTCGAGTTGAGATCTTACGCTCCCGGGTTCTAATTTCGGGGCGGACTGCCACCGAGTGAGGAACGTGCGCCCTCGTACGATTGCGTAGCAGCCTAGCCAGCACTGTTACGAAGATTTCAGATCGTCGGTCCTATAAAAATTGGTGAACCGCCATAACCGCTGACATTTATACTCATAAACACAAACTAATACACATACAAAACTACATATAGCGAGATGCCCATATACATATGTATGGCGGGTAGGTTCCATGGCAGACCCCCAGTTACATTCTGCACCTTTGGCCGAAGCTGATTGCTAAATGCTTGCTCCTTTAACGCCAGATAAATAAAGATATCGGAGAGGTCTAATTCATGTATAGGGGACGGGTCGGCTTAGTAGATGCTCGGTTGTCGGATTGGTGGATCTTGTCAAGTCATTCGACTTATCTGGAACTGTTGCCCCCCTCGTTGCCCCACAGAAGGGTGTTGAGGATGCCAGGTGTCAGGAAACCCTTATTTCATAAGTGCGCCCGGAGGGACTCGAACCCCCAACCGTCTGATCCGAAGTCAGATGCTCTATCCATTGAGCTACGAACGCTGGTGCATCACATATTAGTGGTGCATTGAACGATGTGCTACGGGCGTATTT
>Ga0209390_10011627_pt1 | contig 10088 bp, 4 predicted proteins | sample BON01_FD_187212 | JGI IMG/M metagenome (GOLD analysis project Ga0209390, IMG submission 187212) | Freshwater microbial communities from Lake Bonney liftoff mats and glacier meltwater in Antarctica - BON-01 (SPAdes) (version 2) | ecosystem: Environmental > Aquatic > Freshwater > Ice > Glacier... | reverse complement strand
ATATATATATATATATGTATATATATATTGCGGGCGCAAAGCGGGAGAGAGGGGGCCAGGGTGCGTGGGAGCGGCCGAGTGGATGCGGGAGGATAATCGTGTGTGTCGCGCGCGGCGTGGTTTAAAATGGTTTAAAATGCTACCTGATCCAGCTCCACCGCCACCATGGTAGCGTCGGCGCAGAGTGAGCCAAAGAGCGAGACGAGGCTTCCGCCGCCCAGGCCCAGGAAAAGTAGGCGCGGCGGGGTCGTGTCACCTCCCGCCCTTTCGCGGCGCGTATGCAGTGCGGCCATGGAGGTTGCCGCAATGGTTTTGAGGTACTCGTTTGCAATCGCCTGCCCATCGCACGTCCCAGCACCGGCCAGGCGGTGGATGGACTGGACGGAGCCGGCGCCCTCGGGCAAAACAAATCGGAGCGTCCGCCAGCCAGCCGAGTGCTCGCGCACTTGGATCTCGCAACCGGAGTTCACGCTCGACGGCTGCGAAAACACAACCTCGCCCGTGGTCGACCACTCCCGCGCACTTCTCCAGTCGGCGGGGTCGTCGAACCGGTAGCCGTCCGACGCAGCGACCGCGCGGCCGAGCAGGACGGCCGGCGTGGCGACGAGCCAGTCGAGCGCCCAGCACAGCACGTGCGAGTGCTCGTTGAGCGATGCGGCGGAGGCGGCGCCGCCCAGACGGAGCGCGCCCAGCGCCAAGCCATTGACGATAAGGCAGACGGGTAGGCTCAGCGCGATGGATTCGGTGTCGCGAAGCGCGGCGCGCGCAGGTGGCAGAGGCTGACCCGTTGCCGGATACACTCTGGGCGCGTCGAGTGGAGGAGCCGGCAGCGGCAGTAGCTTCACGGCTGCAGACGCGGAGAGCAGGGTGAAAGTCGGAGCGGCCCACTCAAGGAAGGCTGCGGCTGTGGCCGTGTGTGCTCCCGTCCGATCCGCGTCGTTGGCGAGGAGTAGCAGGAGTGAGGCGGCTAGCCCAGTCGGGCCGAGCGTGCGCGTGGGCAGGCGCATCTTCTGGAGTTCGCGCCACGGTTGGTTGGGCGCGGTTTGCGCCGGCGTTGACAGCGTTTTGTTTCACGTGAATGGTTTTTAAACGCCTTCACAGACGGTTTTACAATACGGTATAATACGAAGGGGACATGAGCACAAACGCAAAGGGAACTGATCTAGCGGGAGGCTAGACGAGCGAGCAAGGGTCAGGAGGCACTGTGGTCCCCTTTGCTCAAAGCTCGTCGCCGCCGTAAGCGGCAGCATCTGCATCGCTGTCGTATATTATAATTATAAGTGTCAGCAGCGTCGTTCGGCGTCATCTCCATCTCCTCATCTCGTTCTCAGCGAAACAAATCAGAGTGAACAAACAGTCATAATAAACCCCAAAAAACAGGGCTGGCCAGTCAAATCAAGCTCCCAGAAACGAAGAAACACATACGATAGGCACTTTTCTTTTAGACAGGTCTAGTGCCTACCTGCTACCTGTGAGCCTGTTGTGAGCCGTGAGCCGCGCCTAGCTAGCTAGTCCTTCGCCCCCCCGCCCCCTGGCCGGCCCTGGGACTGGGACCTGGCTGGGAAAAGGGAAAAGAAAAAGAAATAAATAGGATGATAAGTTTAAGTTTACCCTTACGAAACACCTAACACCCCCTCCCCACCACAGGCCACAGGCCACCACAGCAGCCCCGGCCCGCAGCGGCTCACACCGACATGGAGACAAAAAGGGACCGAGAAAAACAGCCCTATACCTATATACTATCTACTATCCCTATCACCACCACTATCACTGATAATTGGCTTTTATTATATATATAATATATAAGTACAAGTACAACAAGAGATATATTCTTTCACTTCGACAAGAAACACGAACACGGCTTTTTGCGTTGTGTCATGTGCCGTGTGTGTCGTATACTGGTACTGCGTACTGCGTAGCTGCGCGTAGCGGTCCCCTCCTACTCCTTCCCCTCGCAAGAGCAGCAATAATACAGCATACAGCAAACCCAAGCACAAGCACAGGGACAGGGGGGGGGGAGAGGAGTGGCGCTGCCACAGTGGCCAATGGTAATGGTCAGCAATGGGCAGGTGGGTGGGCGGTCCGTCCGTTTCAGTAACTTGAACTTGTGTTGTCTTGTTGTGGTGTTTGTGTGCTACTCGCTACTACTCGGGCTCTATAGAGTAGACACCTACATATCACATCCATGCATCCGCGGGGCTAGGGACGGTGAGCACATCCTGGGCACGCCTCCACGGCGAAGCGCAACACGCCAGAGGTTAGGGTGGGCGAGGTTATAAGGTTCAATCGAACGCCACACACGCAGAAAGGGGGCGCCGCCAGCGCACACCCCGCCCCCGCCTCACTCGCCCGCGCTGAGGCTGAGGTGCGGCGCGCCGTCCTTGCCGCTGTCCGACGACCACAGCATAATGGGCGCCGCCTCGTCCACACAGGGCGGCTCTCCGGCCGGCAGCGCGACGTCCGCCTCCGCCGCCACCTCGCCCCAGAGCGGGTGCGACGTGTAGCGGATCGCGTGGCTCGCGCACATGGCCACGATCGTCTTGTCCCTGGCCTCGGGCCGCGCCGCCACGCGCAGCGCGTACTCGATCACGGCGCCGGAGGAGGGCCCGACCATCATGCCCTCGGTCGCCGCGAGCCGCCGCGCGGCGCCCACCGCCTCTTCGGAGCTCACGTGGCCCCATTCATCGATCACGCCGCGTGGCAGGTCGGAGAGCGCCTCTGCGGGCAGCTCGGCGCCCGAGAGGAAGCTCGAGTGGACTCCCGTGCCGATGCCGACGATGGAGTGCGGGTCGTGCCCGCCGCCCACGTGCACGCGACAATTGCTCGGTTCGACGGCGATGATCTTGATTGCTGGGTTCTTCTCCTTGAGGAAGGCCCCGACGCCCGCGAGGCACCCGCCAGTGCCCAGCCCAGCGATAAAGTAGTCGATGCGGCCCTCAGTCTGCGCCCAGATCTCGGGCGCAGTGGTGGAGGCATGCGCCTGAGGATTGTCGTCGTTGCCCATCTGGTTCGCCCACCAGAGCTCCGGGTTTTCTCTCACCAGCTGTTTGACATACTCAGTCACGCCCGGCACGCCCAGCGCCGGGTTCCAGAGCCGTACCTCCGCTCTGAACAGGCGGCAAATCATGTACCGCTCGCGCATCGCGGCCCTTTTCGGCATGATGATGATGCAGCGGTAGCCCTTGGCGGCGGCGACCATCGCGTATCCGATTCCCGTGTTGCCCGAGGTGAAGTCGACGATCGTGTTCCGGCCCGGTGCGATCTCGCCGCGCGCCTCGGCGCGCTCAATTATGGTGAGCGCGATCCGGTCCTTGAGAGACCCGCCCGGGTTGGCCATCTCGAGCTTGGCAAGCACCGTGGCGTGGCGCGCGGCGGCAGGCAGCGAGCGCTCCGACAGCCGGACGAGCGGCGTGCGCCCGACCGTCTCTAAGTAGCTGCACACCGGCGGGGCGGCGGCGGTTGGCGTCATTTCGTGGACTGGGACACAGCGGAGTGGGCGCGCTCCAACCGCGGGCTAGCCGAACCGATGTTCGGGCCGACAGTTAGGCCGACGAGACGCCGACGATATCAACCTTTGGCTATTTGATCACAGCTCCCGAAATAGCTCTGCGTTGACCGACACAAAGTTCTAGAGCTATTCCTCAGTACCTGCTCCAGCGTTTCCTCCAGCCATGAACTTGAAGGGCAAGGCGGCGCGCGACGTGCAGGCGGGCGCGCGACTGACGGTGTGGTACAACGAGGAGCAGGACGCGGGGCACACGTTCCGCGTCGCCTACTCGGGGGTAGCGACGCACTACAGCCGCACGGAGGGCGTGCGCGTTTGGCTCGACGGTTTCTCGGCTGAGGAGCAGGAGTGGGTCAACGACGGCGACGAGTGGGCGTGGGAGGAGGCTGCGCTCGCCGGGCTGCAGGGGCCCTTCGATGCAGTGCGCCTCAGACTGCGGGGCGCGGCCGTCCCGCCATCGGCTGCCAAAGCTGACTCTGCAGCCGCATTGTGCTCTGTCCTGAGCAATCCGAGCGCGGACCGCAGCCCACGCAAGTTCAACAAAAAGGCGCGGATGCTCCAGGCGGGCGGGAGCAGTTTCGCTGAGCCTGCGGCTGAAGCCGACGTCCCGGCCGACCCTCTTCCCGGCCCGGCGGCGGCGGCCGCGTCACCGGACGCGGCACATGGGTTGGCCGAGTCGGCAGCGGCGGCCGGCGGTGCGGCCGAGCGCGGCGCGGGCCGGCCCGCCAAGCAGGCGGGGAGGCGAGGCGCCGCTTCACCCGCGGCCGCTCCGTGCGAGGCCGAGGCACCGCCGCCGTCCAAGGTTCCTCCGAAGCGCGCTCACCGGCCGCAGCAGGAGGCCGAGGCGGTGGTGGTGCCCATGGTGGGGATGCGCGTCGGGGCGGCCGGCGTCTCGCTGTACGTCCCCTCTGCCCAGGCGGCGGCGCTCGCGGGGCTCGTCCGACAGACGGCGCCGCCGCCGCCGCCGAGCGAAGAGGACAAGTACGGGATATGCAAACACTCTGGCCTCGTCGCGAGGTACCTGGACCCGGCGACAGGGGCGAGGTATGGCTCGGCGGAGGCGCTGCGCAGCCTGCGGGCAGAGGCGGAGGCCGCGGCGGGGGCGGGGGGCGGCGCTGTAGAGGCCCCGGGTGCCGCGGTAGTGGATGGAGGCGCCGGATAAATACGTTTATAGACCGGACGACTAGCGCACTGGGGCCCGCTGCGCATCGCCGCGGTAGCGGCGGGGGCTGGAGGAGAGCGATACGCGATATAGATGACAGGTCATACGTATATGTACACAGGACGTCGGGTCGGTGTGTAATTATACATGTGTGCACTTGCAATCGTACTTGTAGCGGCGAACGAACACGATGTTTGCTTGTTTTTTGTAGAGTGACATTGTGCACATTATCATTATGTTTATTATGTGTCGCGTGTCGCATATAGCATATAGCACATATACATTAAATTTTTAATTTTAATATTAATATGTATTATTTTAATTAATATGTATATATAGTATATCTCTATTATAATATAGCATATAGCAATTATTATTATATTAAATAAATGTTGTTTATATATATATATTATATGTGTGCTTCGAGGAACGACGAACGACGTCGCCATTTAGATTTATCTGAAATTACCCGCTCGCTGTAGTTTATATAGTTCATCCGCGTGTGCCGCGTGCCACAACAATACCTTATTTGCCCCTCTACCTCTACTGCTCACCAAAAACAACACGAACACCCCTGCCGCCGCCCGCCCCCCTCCCCCGCGCCAAATCCAAATCAGATCTTTTATTATTTCTCTGCCCCCCCACAGCGTTTGCCGCGTGCCGCGTGCGTGCGAATGTGCGAATCGTGCCAAAAAAAATTACAAATTATACAAAGAGAAGAGGAGCACTGTTGGTGGACGTGTGTGGGGGTGTGGTTCCCCAGGGGGTGCCTGGCCCTGTGTGCCGGTGCCCCCCTGCGGTGTTGTTCGGGAGCTTGCTTTCTCGCCTTTGACGAGACTTGATTACAGCGATGTCGATGACACCTTTGCCTTCTGGCTACTGCTTGCACGCTCCTAGCGCACGCTATGGGAGCGGCCCACCGTACGCCCACAGGTCGTACGGCGCCCCGCCTGATCAGGCGTACTCGGGCACCGGTAGCCATCATCATGCTACCGGCACCGGTCCTGCTGCGCGGAGCGGCAGATCGGACAACTTTCAGAGACTTCCACCCCACCGGCTCATCACCTCGCCACCGCGGCCCGGCTTCGACATCAACGGCTACGCGCTTGCCGGCTACCACAATTTCGAAGACGACCGCCAGCGTGCCAACGCTGACCGCCAGCGCGCCGATGCTGAGCGTCAGCGTGTCGCAGCCTACGACCGCCAGCGGGCCGACGATGACCGCCAGCGCGCCGATGCTGAGCACCAGCGGGCCATTGCAGCCGAGCAGCAGGCGATGCGTGTGCAACAGCAGCGGGTCACTGAGCACGCAGAGAGCACCCGCCTTCATAGCGTCAGCCAACTGCAGACAGCCCAGCTGTCTGCACAGGTTGAGGCCCTAACGCGGATGCTTCAGCACCCGGCGCCAACCACGCCAGCCACGCCGGCATCGGAGGGATCGGCGGAAGGGACGAACCAGTCCGCCACCACCGCTTCCGCACCTGCGCCGCCGCCGCCGCCGCCCCCGCCATCGATACCGCCCGTCAACTTGACGGATGCGGCAGCACCTGTGTTCGAGGCTGAAGAAGCGCCGGCGTTTGCGGCCTTCGCCCGCAGCTTCAAGGCTGGCGTGGCAGCCTAGATCCCGCAAGGATACAGGCCAGTGCCCGCCGCAGATATTCGTGCAGTCGAGCAACGTACCCAGGCGGACGAAGACCGCTAATTCGCCGATACTCGACGTGCTCACCAAGAAGCTCGCGACGAGGACGACCTCTACGCCGTCGAGTCTCGGGGCGCTCGCCAAGATGCTCAAGATGCGTTTGCTCAACGTGCGGCGGATCTCTCTTACGGCTCGTCGACCACGCAGGATCTGCTGCGCCGCTCGGGCGCACCGGCTGAGTGGCGGTCGCAGGAGCTGACGCAGTGGGGCGCGCGGGGGCCGGACCCGTACAAGCAGATCGAGCGCCTCGCCAACAGCAAGAACTGGGTGACCAACCTCGACGCCTCGAAAGTAAGCATCTGGCTTAAAACCCAGCGCTTGCGTCTCGTAGGACACGATGCTCGGCTCAAGGAGGTCTATGAGATGGACGAGGACGAGTGGTGGCGCGCCATCTCTATCGGCGACAACAGGAGCGACTGGCTCAAGAAGGCCGACAACTGGCTGGCCAACCAGCTCATCGACCACATGGACCAGAACAGCAAGGACGTCATCAACTTCATGTCTGTCGACGACGACGTCGACCTGTCGAGCGGCCGAGTCCTCCTTGTTCGTATCGCGGCGCTCTATAGCGTCACCTCGGGCCAGGCGCTGCGCGACGCCGAGGAGGAGTTCGCAGCATGCGACCCGCTCAAGATGAACATGAAGCAGACCGACGCGCTCTTTGCCGTCAACGAGCTCAAGAACCTATACAAGCGCTTGCCAGCCTCGTCGAAGCGCGGCGACGGCGACGTGCAGTTGATGCTGCTCAAGAAGCTGCCCTACGCCTACCTGTGGAAGCGCGCGCAGATTGACAAGTACTACAAGGGCGACAACAAGGGCGTGCCGACGTGGGAGAACGAGGAGCTCATCAAGAACATCTGCCACTGGCTCAAGCCGGACGAGACTCGGCCTGCCGTGTACGCTGCCGAGGCGCGCGACTTCGCCCAGGCGCCTCCCGTGCGCGACTTTGTGGCCGAGGCCAACGCGGCGGCGGCGCGCCGCCCGCTGCCGCCAGGCTACGTGCCAAAGGGATGCTGCTTCATCTGCGCGAAGAAGGACTGCTACGTCGCCATCTGCCCCGCTAAATGCTCAACGTACGGCGAGAAGCTCTGCCCGGGCGCCTTCAACTCCAAGCCGTGCGTCGTGCGCACCTCCGCTAAGCCGGTCGCCGCCAACATAACGAACGCGCTGGGCAAGGTCGTCTCGGACAGGACGTTCACGCTCCTGCTCGAGAAGTGGACGACGTGGCAGAAGGGCCGGCCTCGCGCGCACGCGGCCGCCGCCGACGGCGACGACGGTTGGACGCAAGAAGAGATGATTGAGATGGAGCACGACCTCTTGGCCTCTTCAGCTGAGCGCCACGCCGAGGAGAACATCACGTGGTACAGCACCTCCTCTGCCGAGCTACGCGGCGCGGTCGCGTGCGACGTCGACGCCGTGGTCGCCTCCTCCGTCGAGCTTGACGGCGCGGGTGCGCAGGGCGTCGAGGCGAGCGCATCGGCCCTGTTGCACAAGACGCACGTCTCCACGGGCCTGTCGCGCGTGATGCCCGCTGATGGCACGATCCACCACTTCGCGCTTCTCCCCGACATGGCTGTCAGGCGCGGCACGACCTACTTGCCATCGTACGGGCCGAGGAACCGGACGCCGGCGGAGGCGCGCGCGGCCAGTCGGGGGCCACGCCTGCTCGACAACATCCGCACCTGGGCGCTCCAGTACACGTCCTGGCTCGCTGAGGCGGCACCTCGCCTACAAGCACCGCCAGAATACCCTCGCTGGGCGGGCTTGCCTACGCCGCCACCGCCTGTGGCGCCGCCACCGCCGCCATCACCACGCGTGGGCTCGCCTTCGTCGCCGCCACAACCCACGGCACCCCCGCCGCCGATGACGCCCGCACAGCCGCCGGCGGCATCGGCGCCACAGCCGCGACGCGCCGGCCCACCTGCGCCGCCGCCGGCACCGCCACCGCCACCGCCCGCGCCGTCTGCGCCGCCATCGACGCCACTGCCGCAGCCCACGCAGCCCGCGGCGCCGCCGGCACCTGCATCGACGCCACCGCCGCAGCCCGCGCAGCCTGCGTCGCTGCCGTCACTGCCGCCGTCACTGGCGCCGCCGGCACCGGCGCCGCCTCCACCGCCGCCGTCGTACAAGGGCCCGCCTCCGCCACTGGCGCCGCCGGCGCCGACGCCGCCGCCGCTGTCAACGCCACCGCCGCAGCCCGCGCAGCCTGCGTCGCTGCCGCCGCCAATGGCGCCGCCGGCCCCGGCGCCGCCGCCACCGCCGCTGTCGCACGTGGGCCCGCCTCCGCCGACACAGGCGCCACCGGCGCCAGCGCCGCCGCCACCGCCGCCGCCGTGCTACCGCCTGCCTCCGCCACCGCCGCCACTGCCTCCAACATCACCGACGCAGCGACGGCGATACGGGCCGTGGCGCGAGTGGTGGCGCCACCGCGTCCCAGACATCATCCCAGCGACGCTCGCCGACACGGAGCTGGAGCTGGGGGAGCTTTCAACGCGCAGCGCAACGCCGCCGCTCGTCACCCCGGCGGAGCTGGAGTGGGGGGAGGTTTCAGACCTCAGCGTGGCTGCGCTTCGCGTGGCTCCCACCACTTACCATCCTGAGTGCAGCTCGGTGGAGGTGGTGGCAGCCGAGACGGCCGCGGCCAACTTGTCGAACAGCACAGCTATGCGTGTGCTGTGCCAGGTCGATGGCGGGTCCAATGCGCACCTGCTCTCCAATGCCGGCGCTGCCGAGCTCTGCCGCCTCTCACCCGCGCAGGGCATGATTGGCGGCATCGCGGGCGGACTCGAGTACAACGCCGTCGCGCTGGGCGAGGTCAGCTTCGCCAGTGTGGGGCAAAACCGCTCGCTCTCCTTCCTGTACACACCGGGAGGACAAAAGGACATCCTCTCGGAGTCGGCCCTGCTTGACACATATGGGATTGAAGCAAGGAAGCATCCGCCGCGCCTCATCTTTTGCGACGGTTCCGAGGTCGCCATGATTCGTAAGAATGGCCTCTTCTACGTGTGGGTCGAGTTCAACGGACTCGTCGAGGCGGCTGCCGCGCCGGAGCCCACCGCCGAGACGACTGCTGCGCCAGAGTCCAACTCCGCGCTCCCGTCCAGCGCTGACGAGGCCCTGCTTTGGGCAGCGCGCCTTGGGACGGACGCCAATGGCCTCGCGTGCACGTCTCGCGCGGTGCACGGCGTAAACGTTGACAAACTGAGCGCCGCTGTGCGCGACGCTGTCAACTCGAGTATCCCGCGTGCGATCTCGCAGGCGCGCAACGGCTCTACAGGCAGCACACAGCGTCGCAACCTGGCTACAAGGCCGGGGGAGGTGCTGGTCTGTGATGGCTTTGGAAAGCACTTCGCTGTGTCACCGATCGATGGCTCTGTCTACCAGCTCGTCGCCGTTTGCGAGTTCACCTCCTACGGATACGTCGAGTCCGTCAAGACGCTCACCATCGACGACTGGATCGCGTTCCTTCGTTCCATTGTGCTGCACGCGCGCTCGCTTGGCCACGAGCCCGTTTGTGTGCGTTTTGACCGTGCGCCTGAGCTGCGCGCTGACCACTTCCGGCGATCGGTTGAGAAGGAGCTTGGCCTTATTGTCAAGCTCACACCGAGGGAGCACCACCAAGGCGTGGGACGCGCCGAGCGCCACCACGACATCCTCACGCGCAGCGCCGAGGCGATGCTGCAGCGCGCTGGGATGGGCACAAGCTGGCTCTTACCTGCGCG
>Ga0209390_10011625_pt1 | contig 10091 bp, 10 predicted proteins | sample BON01_FD_187212 | JGI IMG/M metagenome (GOLD analysis project Ga0209390, IMG submission 187212) | Freshwater microbial communities from Lake Bonney liftoff mats and glacier meltwater in Antarctica - BON-01 (SPAdes) (version 2) | ecosystem: Environmental > Aquatic > Freshwater > Ice > Glacier... | reverse complement strand
TGTTTTTTACAGTGGTGGATAGACACATGGGCGACGGTCTGGTGGTGTGTCTTCGCAAAAAGTTGTGCAGCCGATTGCTGGAGCTGGCATGAAGTTCGGTCGAGATGCAGGATGGTGTTTGGAACCACGAAAAGCGAGTGGGGTTTTTATAACCAAAAACACCTGTTTTATGTGGATTTGAGCCGTAATCGCCTGCATATTGTTAGCACAAAAACACCAAACATACTGCTTGTAAACACACGTTCTCGCCACAATATTGCATGAAATAAGCGTTTTGGTCCATACATTTGACCTGTTTTTTACAGTGGTGGATAGACACATAGGCGACGGTCTGGTGGTGTGTCTTCGCAAAAAGTTGTGCAGCCGATTGCTTGAGCTGGCATGAAGTTCGGTCGAGATGCAGGATGGTGTTTGGAATTCACGAAAAGCGAGTGGGGTTTTTACAGCCAAAACGCCTGTTTTATGCGGATTTGAGCCGTAATAGCCTGAATATTGTCAGCACAAATACACAAAAAAGACTGCTTGTAGACACACATTCTCACCACACTTTGGCCTGAAATCGCGACTTTCGGGCGTTTCTGGCACTGCGTTTAAAAGCCTACAATACAGACATGCGTTTTGACTTGTATAGAACATGTGGTGTCAATATGGGTCTAGTGGCCAGCCCGACTTTCCACATCAGCCAATTCCTTCGTGAATGGAACGGGGTTGGATGCGTGCTTGTCGAGATCTAGCTGGTATCTTCAAAGTATGCTTCCGCGCGCGGCATGTCTGTATCGCGCACGAAAACATATATATAGCCAATATGAGGCAGTAGTGTCCACGTTTAGTGTGAGGGCGAGAAGGGTTGAGAGTATGACATACAACAGTCGACATCTTTTGATAAAAGTGGGGGCACCGTTTGTTTTTGCAAGCATACTGTGTGTAGTATTCTACAGCATCGAGTCGAAAAATTTCCCCAAGGACGCCTCGCCGGAGGAATGGCAGCTGTTTACCAACCGTGTGTTCCACGCGATCCGAAAAACGGACAATCTGTCCATTATTGTTTTGGTGGTGTGTGCGCACATTGCACATACGATCATGTGCGTGCCGTGCGTACACCTGACGCAAATGTTGTGTGGATATTGCATGGGATTCCTGTATGCTAGTGTTGTGTGTGGCGTGAGCGAAATCTGCATTGTCACCGTGTACGTCCTACTACACGTCAGAAGAGAGGTGTTTGAAGACCAGACTCTGACTGATCTGGTCGTGTATCTGCGCAAGCACAATTTGCTGTATATTTTCATTTTCGCATCGCAGATGTCGAGCATGCCAATCAATTCGACGTCTCACATAATAGGCTTCCACGATGTGACGATGCGAGAGTATTTGTCGTCGCACTATGTGGTGTCCGTCATCAACTGCTGCAAATGCTGCTTTTTGGGGTATCAGATCCGCATCGCCACGGAGAAATCGACCGTGGTGTTGATCGGTTATGTCATTTGCATCATTTCGATGTTGCCCACTATCATCACGTTTTCACTGTGGTACTTTGTGATTGTGCGCTTCAGGAGGAATTTAGAGGCAAACACTGCTAGCAACAAGAATACCTTATGCCTTGTGCCAGGACGCAGCAGTGCTGGTCGACACGGTGCGTCTGGTGTCTTGTATATGGGCAATAGTGTTTTTGCACAGGGGTTTGTCGATTTTTTTTACCGTCCACTATACAAATACGACGAAATGCCAGCTACGGACTTGCATGCCGTGGCTGCACCGTTGTTGACGCAAGACTCGCTAGAGTGTGACGTCCGTAGCGGCGTGGACAGTGATGTGGTGGTGACGCACACCGACTGCCCAGAACACAGTAAAAACACGCCACGCGAAACGCCGGTGGATTCGCCCCGAAGCAGCAGCGAACAACTGTCTGGTGGTACGTGCATATGCGCGTACGATTGCGTTGAAGAGACTCCAGTTTCGGCAAGGGATGCGGAGGGATGCACAGACAATAGACCGAGTGTCAGGGTCGATTTGCCTGCAACATAAGCAAGAAAACCCCCACATTCCTGGCGCATTGAGTCCTGAACATGGGGTGAAATCGACATGGATCTGGTGCAACACAGATGGGTTCCAAACAGATGTACGCAATGATCACAGGTATTACAAGAGACACTGGTCAATAAGACAAGAAAACGAAACGCATCACTCCTCCATATTTTATTTGCAGACCCGTTCACACCAGCGGGTGGTGCGGCCATGAAATAAAAAACAACAACCATAGTCTTCCGTCCTGTGTTGTGCCGCCGTAAGGTCACTTTGTTTGCGCCGTCGTAGCATGCCACACCCTAACAGTTTGCGCGGATCGTGATGGAGTACACGACGCCGTTGGTGGGGGGGCTACTGCCATGTTTCCAGTCCGTGTAGGCATCGCCGTAGAAGATGTAGACCGAGTTGTCACGCGTGACCACGGGATGCATCTGGCCGGCCTTATTTTGGAATTTCATGGAGCGAAAGGTCTTTTCCGTCGTGCCAATAGTGAAGCCAAGGACGATGGCATCCTTGTCCGCCTTGGTGTCATAGTGCAGACCGAGGTTCATGCCGGGAAGGTAGCGGTTGATGGTGAAGCGGTAGTCGTTTTGATAGACCGCGAGAAGTGCCTTTTCGACGTCATTCATCGACTCCATGATGGATGCAAGAATCGCCGGAAGGAGATCGCGCAGTTCTTTGGGCACAGACTTTTCGTCCTTGCGGCCATATCCAATGCGCCTCTTCTTGGTCGCCATGATGCTACTCTTGAGAACCTGCCACTCTTCTTCGGAAATCGACACGAGGAAATCAAGAATCTTGGTGCGGAGCTCCTCGCCAATGACATTTTCACGATAGGCGAGTCCGACTGGCTTGGCATCATTCACTCCCATGACCTTTTCCTGCGACACCTTTGCCTTTTTGATCTTGGGTGCTTTGATATTGCGACCTTCGACCTTGTCTTGTTCGACCTGGTCTTCCTCGACCTCGTCTTGCTCGACCTCGTCTTGCTTGTTCTTGCCAGTGTGTGTGTTGCACTTCTTGGCTTCAGCCTCGAAACGAGCCTTGGGCATAAACAAACGTGCATGGCAGTCGAAGAAAGATCGACCACTCTTGCACGCACACAAAACGGACTGATGTGCATCTTTTGCAGTTTTCATCACATGCTTGCTCTTGTGTTTTTTGATTGTGCGCGGCTTGGTGTCCACTTTTTCGGCGTCCACTCCTTGCATCATGGTGTTTACGTCCACGGTTTCGGCGTCGGCGGCTGCCATACGATTCGTAGACTGTCGAAGTTGGGTGGATCTGTGGGTGTTTTGAGGAGATCTGTGACACACAGACTAATTTGGGATACACGAAATACCCCGCACCAAGTCCTGCGGACTATCCCCACAAATGCGATGCTGTCACTGCAAACGGCTTCTGCAAGACAAGTAGCAAAACTGTCGAGAAGTCGGTTGTTCGGGTGCAGCACAACCATTTTTGCATGTGTGCTTATATAGGTTGTCCCAGGTGGATGGCATGGATTTTTTAACTTGCCAGACGAATTGGTGGATTGAACGAATCCCGTCTGTCTCTACACACGCCGGCATGCAGCTCGCAATGGGTCTACCGCTGTCAAAAATATGCCACTAAAACCCGAATCCACGGTGAATCCAAGCTTGGGAGCAAGTGGCTCGAGACAGCGGCTCGGTTACGGGTGACAACACCCTTGAAAGCCACAATATCCTCCTGTGCGACTCCCCAACCCCTACTCCCCAACCCCTTGCTTGCTACTGAACTCTATATACGGTCGACGCGAACTCTATATACGGTCGACGCGAACTAATTTGCTATAACTCGCCCGATCATATCTATGTCACATACGCTGTGGTTCCCACGCACTTGCCACGCACCCGAGGGTTCATCCGTGCATCTCTGTTTGCGTTTATGTCTGCTGTTTCTTGTGTTAACTAGTTCACCGCCGCAGCACACCCCACTCCATACAACACAAGCAGACGAGTGACATGTCAAGAGACGACCGCCCCAAACTTCTCTGTGACAGCAAAACCGGGGAAGACATGCTCGTCAAGAGCGAAGACGTCGATCTTTTGCTTAGCATCGGCGTTCCTTCCAAAATGAACATGACATCTGCCGAGCGACACTGTGTGCGCAAGCATGACATGCAAACGAAGCGCAAAGCAGGCATGTCGCAGCACACCCCTTTCACAACCAGTGCCATGCGCAAAAAAAGCAAGGGAGGGCGTGCTCGCAGTCCGTTTTGTGACATTTCGAGGGGGATTCTGTACGTTCCGGCGTACTCGCGTGGCGTCTTCGAACACATGTGGAAGATCGATCCGAGCAGTGTGGACGTCTCTCCGCAGACCAAGTTGACACATGACAAGTTGACGGACCTCATCAAGGAATCTGTTGTGACATACGCGGTGGAACCCGACATAGGACATCCGTGGTTCTCTCAGGAAATCGACAACAAGCCGGTTTTTCTGCAGAGCATTACCATCTCTGCAGAACAGCACTTTGCACTGTGGAACCACGTGTGCAGCATCCGTGCCGATGTGACAAAAAAGCAACGTGCAATCAACCGTATCACGATCCAGGCGGGCTTTTCCCAGACGGCGTTGGCAGATGGATCGGGACGCATGAAGTTTACGTTCTCACGCGAAAAATGGATGAAGCACGCGCCGTCGCTGATGAAGGGTGGCGTTGGGAGTGGATCGTCTTTGCACAAGGGTCGACCCACGCCAATTGCGGTATATGGCGATCCTGAATAGTCGACACACACGTTGTACTGACAGGTTGAAAGTTATTCCAATCCGTTTTCAGACAACACGAATGGCCTCAGCGCCTCTTGTTGTGCATTATAAAAGCAAAACACCACTCTACATCCCCCGTATTTCTTTATTGAATAAACCCGTATCCTTCCAGCACCATATATAAAGCATAAGTTGTGTGTATAGCAGGTGTCTCTTGTTTCCAATGGGGAAACCAGCGAGATGTGTGAATTTCCCGTTCTTCTCTGTGTTTTTGCCTACTGCCTCTCCCTTTGATCCGCAGCCTCCTTCGACACACAAAAGGCTTTATAACTGCCTCTTTTGTCCATGGAATCAACACACTTCTGATTACGACGTATTGTCCAACGATTTTGACGATCCTGCGTTTCCCCGACACTCACAGACAATAGAAAAACACAAAGACATCTAAAAACACGTTTATTGGTAACTCAAAATCACATTGCCGACGACCGAAGCACGGCACGATCGGAGGGTGCCAGAGGCAAGCTGACTTTTGGGTTCTCTGCATGCGATTGCTGGAAAACAAGTCGGACTTGCTGCTCGACACGCTTCACTCGCGATCGGATCTGGTGTCTCGCAATCGACACGTCAGCCCAGCGCGACGTGTCGTGCTCCTGGATCTTGCGCTGCAACGACATCAGAACGCGCAGCAGGGTGTCGAGCACGCCGTCCAACGCGTGCTTGGTTTTTTCTGGGAGAGACAGCCTGCGAAGCGTTTGGAGAAGCGAAACGTCTTTGGTGTACTGTACGCAATCCTCCTTCATACGTTCTTCCTTTGAAATCTTGGCGATCATCTCTTTGGACATTGCGCTTATGTGCTACGTAGTGGTGGTGTTTGCTGTAGAGGCTGCAGTATTATATTCCAGGGTGGTGATTGCTAGATTTAGAACAAAGATATGCGATGCTTTAAATAGCAACATGCGCAATGCAATGGTATTTCGGTGTGTCGAAACCCAGTGGAGCTGTGTGCGATCCGAGGGCGTTTTGTGTTTTGGTCGGACCGATTTAGACAATCCGACCATCGCAACTAGCACACCAGAACATATGCAAATTGGGTGTCAAAACGTATATGGGAACGCAAGTTTTTCGCTTGGCGGTGTGTGCAGATGAACAATGCAACCTTGATGCGAATTCCGTTTGTGCCGTACACACAGATGCCCAAAGAGGGCTACGTTTTGATGGATGTCGACACAGAGTGTGTGGTAGCGCGCGCGTGCCCGTTTCACCTGCTCGTCGAGTCGAAATGGGGGAAAAAGCACAGCCAGGAAACCGGACGAGGTGACAGCAAAAACGGACTGTTTGAGTACATTGCGAGCCAACACGTGAATGAGAAGTTGGAGTTTTCGCAGGGTCTTTTTGCGATTGGCGCCACCAAGGCATTCGATCCGCTGTTGTTGGACGAAAACGAAGTGTACAAGCTCGTGTACACGGCTCCAAAAACAGAAAAGGTACAGGAACACCTTGTGCACATACGCCTGATGCACATGCACAAAAACAACACCGCGGCATGGATATGGCTCGAATAGGGCCCGAAATAGCACTGATGTGGAAACGCGTATAAGTCGATGTGGCACAGTTTGAACGGAGAAAAGCAGCATGAATGTCTTCGGGGACCAACTTGTGCAGGCCATACAAGACGAAAATACATTGGTTGCGGAGAAACTGGTGGCGAAACTGTCGGACGTCAACGCACAGAGCTTGTTGCGCCACACCGCACTCCATTCGGCTGTTTTCTACGGCGACCTGGCGGTGGCAGGGCTTCTTCTGCGGCGAGGCGCAAACATGATGCTGATGCCACGGAATCGAAACTACGACAACAAACACGAGTGCGCCCTAATAATGGCTTTGAAAATGGGCGAACGGCGTGCTCACATGCAGCTCTTGCTGATACAAGATCTTCATGCGCAAGTGAGTGGCGCGTGGAGCCAACCTGATCTCAACAAGATCCTTGCTGTGCCACACTACGCCATGCTGTACAGCACGCCGGGGGTTTTTTCCGGTGCCATCGAGCACGACGGCGACGCCAACGCCCGGAATGTGGACAACATGACCGCATACATGCACACTATTCGCGAGGTGGCAAACTTTGAGAGAGACGTGAACGTCTGTCGTGTGAAGATGGCACGGGTGACAGAGCTGGTGGAAACGTATCCAGAAATGCTCTGGGCGCGGTACAACCAGGCAGATGTGCAGACCAAGCGTCCCTTTTTGTCGGAAAAGACGTCCAGCACCGGCCTGGGTATGCTTATTTTTGAGTGCATAGCGGGGCGATGCGAGCGCCTGGCAGTCGACGTAGCGCAACACAAGGATGGGGTGCGCCATCCGACCATGCACAGCCCGGCGTCCGCGTTGCACCAGCGAATAGAGGGCAACAAAGACGTAATTCGTTTCTTCAAATTCGAGTTTATTCCGCACATGTTCGTGCGCATGATGCAGCCAATGTTCCTGGGGCTGGGCATGGCCACGCATACCCGCCTTGGAAGCCGTCACGCGTGCGACGCCAGGGTGTTACAAAGTGACACCATCCACATGATTTTTAATGTGTTTATGCTCTCTCTCACAACGGCCGACATGCAGCACATGCTTTGCTAAATGCAAGTGGTGTCTCCCTGGCACACCACCAATTGTAACCAAAAATGAGACCGCCATGTGTATGGATGTTATCAATAAAAAAACCCATGACTCGCAAACTGTGTGCTCGTATCATAGCATTGCCTGGCACCATTCAAAAATTATTGGAAAAACACAGCCTGTCGTAATCACCAGAAACAATTACATGCAACATATTACGGGAAGAATGCATTATCGGAATATGCATCCGGTGGAAGACAGTTGGTAGTGCGAACAAATTTATCCAAACTGTTAAAAAATCCATGTCCTATGACTATGTCGTCCATTTTTTGTGAAAAGTTCAAGTCGTCGACTTGTAATGGGTAGAATGAATGTATCGTTTGTGCCCAAAAAAATCGATGCAAAAAAACAAAGTGTGTCTTGTGCTCGTGTCGGATTGGGCTTTCCTGGATTATTGTTTTAAATAATGCCAACGCGTGAGAAATGCTGTGAATGGCTTTGTTTTTTTGCTGCAGACTGTCATTCTTCAACCAGATGCTGTTGGGTACAGACACGAGCGCGTGCGCGCATTTGATCAAGCCTTGTAATACACACATGTTTGTCTGCCGTGTTTCTTGTTCCGTGTCTTCCAAGTAAAAAAATATCTCGATGTCTGGACCTTGGTCGTGGGAAGGTTGCGCAATACTGTTGCGGACACGATTCGGGGCTGATGGGCATGAGATGTAGAAAACAGATGTGGTTGTTAAGATATTAACAGAATCCGTTGGGATTGTCTGCCATGCATTGTCAACAAACACTCGCACATTTTCAGTATTCTGGCATCGTTGGACCACTAATAAACCATCCACAAGCGCGATGCAAGTAAGAGGATGAAACACGGTAGATGGCAGCATCTTATTTTTGGTACTTACTATTAACCTACTTTCATTCATTTCATATTTTTCAATACTCGGGCGATTGTCCGCACAGTACACTTTCCACAACACTTTGACCATCGCAAGTTAACCCGTTGACTATGCGTGTATATATAGAATTTGAAGCTTGAAGCGCGTGATTTTCAATCGTCTCTCATTATGGCAAAATACCACCATTGACGTGGTGTTCGACGTAGACCACTTTGCAAAATAGACTTCGTTCCGGTCCGAAAGTGGGGAATCCTGTTGCATACACTTTTCACAACAAAATGGACAGGTCTTGCCCCATGTTATGACATGTGGCATCTCGATGAAATCACCAAAGTTTATATACCAACACGCATGCATGTTTTCAGTCCAATGTAATCTTTGCAAACTTTAGGGTTATGTGTCGTCCATATCCGTCGCAGGCGGTGGAATCGCCAAGGTAATGTGCAAGAGATGCATGCAGCGCTCGAACGGCCAGCATCTCGGAAACCAAATGTCACAGAAAATGTGAGGGATGCTTTCAAAGACACCGGTTAACACGGCATTGGCGTTTATGTTTAAATTTTGGGGCGCATACTTGGGATCCACGCCGACAAACCACCCTCTGCGGCAGAAAAAGTAGCCTGTTCGTCCAGGCCACGCGTGTGCTGGCTGTCGACAGTACTCGGATCGTAGCATGCGACGCACATCACAACACAGCATTTCCCGTGGCACATGTACTTGAATGCCACTATAGGCAAAAGATTGGAGTTGGTGGTGCTCTCCAGCGGGGGTGACAACCTCGCGGGCGTGCAAGAACTCGTTGTATAATTCGGCTTGGGTCGTGGCATGCATACTTGACAGCGAGATTTGCCGAACAAGGTCGCCTACCAGTGTGTGGGCCTTGGAATGCATACCAAGACGCGGGTGCATGGCCATTGCGAACGCAAGATGTCGCTCTTCATTCTGCGTGAGGGCCGCAGCAGTAGTCAGACACATGGTGGTGTCGAATGCTAGTCGATCGCGTTCGGCTTGCACGAGAAGAAGAGGCCACTCCGATGCCCTGTCGTGCAGACCATTGCGTATGGCGACGTTTCGGCTAAAGGTGGCCATGGCCACCCATCGCTGAATTAAGCACGAAAACATTGTGCTTGTGCGGGAAAATCGCTGTCGGTCATATATATAATACCTGCCCGCTTCGTTTACACATTACAGAGGGGGCTTTCAGTGCACGCGTGCACGGGGGAATGTGCCGAAATCGTCATGTTCCTGACCCCCTCTTGTCGAAATTCAGCGCATTCGGAGACGATGGGTCAAAAATGTCTTTGTGGATGGCACCGTATACGTCCTGCGACTCGCGAACAAAGGGCTGCATGGCAGTGTCGAAACACAACAAAATGCTGTCTGTCTGCGTTGCTTTGCGTTTGCCATAGCCTTTCACAGGCAACGTAAGCCCCGAGCCGACGGCGTGCTGTGTGAGTGCCAAAAGAACGACAACATCCTGCATGCAGTAAGACTCCAGCAGATCCCATTTTTTGTCCTTTGCCCACTCTATTGCTTGCAGCCCCGAGCCGCTCTTTGCCACGGTGATTTTGTTTCGCAGACACGCGTTGTGGAGGCTGATGTATGCACCAGTATAGTCCTTGGACAGGCGACAGAAATCCAGGTATTTGTGCTTCCATCGGTCCCTGTCCGCACCCACACTGGCACCAGACTGTGATATGGTACGCGGTTTCGCTGCTGTGTCGACTGGAGGGGTCTTGCGTTTGCCAAGGGCGTCGAGGGCGTCGAGGGCGTCGGACGCGTCGATTTCTTTGGCCGAAGTGTGTAGCCATTTCACAATAAA
>Ga0209390_10011624_pt1 | contig 10091 bp, 8 predicted proteins | sample BON01_FD_187212 | JGI IMG/M metagenome (GOLD analysis project Ga0209390, IMG submission 187212) | Freshwater microbial communities from Lake Bonney liftoff mats and glacier meltwater in Antarctica - BON-01 (SPAdes) (version 2) | ecosystem: Environmental > Aquatic > Freshwater > Ice > Glacier... | reverse complement strand
ACGTAGGCGCCCCTCCAACATGACATGCCCAATCAACACAAGCCCGACTTCCTGCCCAAATCTGTGCCTCAATTGCTTTCAAATGATGTGGAGAAAACAAGAATGCCATTCCGGCTTGTCATTGGCGTTTGGTAAAATAATGTCTGCGCGGAGAATCCTGAAGGGCATGCAGAGAAATGGCGCTGACATAAATCACTCGATCACTGGCAAGCCCGGTGTTCGCCGCGCTCTTGTGACCGTGACATGCCGAAGCACTTCTGGATCTTAGTTTTTCATGGCTGACACCAATCTCTCTTCCTTCATCTGGTCCGTTGCCGATCTCCTGCGGGGCGACTACAAGCAGTCCGACTACGGCAAGGTCATCCTGCCGTTCACGGTGCTGCGCCGTCTGGACTGCGTGCTGGAACCGACCAAGGTGGCGGTGCTCGCTGAAAAGGAGAAGCGCGAGAAGGCCGGAATCAATCCCGAACCCTTCCTGCTCAAGAAATCCGGGCAACTGTTTTTCAACACCTCGCCGCTCGACCTGAAGAAGGTCATGGGCGACCAGGATCACATCGCGGAAAACCTCCGCGCCTACATGCAGGCGTTCTCGCCCGCCGTGCGGGACATCTTCGAGAGTTTCAAGTTCCACGCCCAGATCGACGAACTTGACAAGGCTGGGCTGCTCTACCAGGTCACCGAGAAGTTTGCCACCATCGACCTCCACCCCGAGACCATCGACAACGCCCAGATGGGCACGGTCTTCGAGGAGCTCATCCGCAAGTTTGCCGAGCTGTCCAACGAGACCGCCGGGGAACACTTCACCCCGCGCGACGCCATCCGGCTGATGGTGAACCTCCTCTTCATCGAGGACGACGACGTCCTGAGCAAGCCGGGCGTCGTCCGTTCCATCTACGATCCCACCATCGGCACCGGCGGCATGGTCAGCGTGGCCGGTGAACACCTGGCCAGCCTGAACCCCGGTGCCCGCCTCGTCATGTATGGGCAGGAGCTAAACGCCGAATCCTACGCCATCTGCAAGGCGGACATGCTCATCAAGGGACAGGACATCGCCAACATCATCTTCGGCAACACCCTCTCCTCCGATGGACTGATCGGGAAACTCTTCGACTACATGCTCTCCAATCCGCCCTTTGGCGTGGAGTGGAAGAAGATCGAGGCCATCATCCGCAAGGAATTCAAGGAGCAGGGCTTCAATGGCCGCTTCGGTCCCGGCCTGCCGCGTGTCAGCGACGGCTCGCTGCTCTTCCTGCTCCACCTCATCTCCAAGATGCGCCCCGCCAGGGACGGCGGCAGCCGCTTAGGCATCGTCCTCAATGGCTCCCCGCTCTTCACCGGCGGCGCAGGCTCGGGCGAGAGCGAGATCCGCCGTTACGTGCTGGAGAACGACCTCGTCGAAGCCATCATCGGCCTGCCCACCGACATGTTTTACAACACCGGCATTTCGACCTACGTCTGGATCGTCAGCAACCGGAAACCTGCCGCGCGCAAGGGCAAGGTGCAGCTCATCGACGCCTCCGCCTTTTGGCAGAAAATGCGCAAAAGCCTCGGCAGCAAACGCAAGGAACTCAGCCCGGAACACATCGAGGACATCACCCGGCTCTTCGGCAATTTCGAGGAATCCACCCGCGACGGCGTGCCCATCTCCCGCATCTTCCCGAACGAAGCCTTCGGCTACCGCACCATCACCGTCGAGCGACCGGAACTGGACGACAAGGGCAAGCCCGTCCTCAGCGCCAAGGGCAAAACCAAAGGTCAGCCCGTCCCCGACACCGCCCTGCGCGACACCGAAAACGTGCCGCTCAGCGAAGATGTGGACACCTATTTCAAACGCGAAGTCCTGCCTCACGCACCGGGCGCGTGGATCGACCACGACAAAACCAAAGTCGGCTACGAGATCCCCTTCAACCGCCACTTCTACGTCTTCCAGCCACCGCGTCCGCTGGCCGAGATCGACGCCGACCTCAAAGGCGTCACCGACCGCATCCTCACCATGATCGATGGGCTGTCGCAATGAGCGCGGAACTCGTCATCTCCCGCGACCTGCTCGCGGAAATCAAGACCCGCGTCCGCCAGGCGCAGCAGCGCGCCGCGCTGTCGTCGAATCTGGAAATGCTGCTCCTGTATTGGGACATCGGGCGCATGATTGCCGCCCGCCGGGACTTGGAAGGTTGGGGGGCGGGAGTGCTGCCCCGGCTCGCCGTTGCCCTGAAGAATGAACTGCCGGAAGAGAAGGGCTTTTCCCACCGGAATCTGAAACTGATGGTCCAGTTCCATGAAGAGTATTTCGATGTCTTTTCAATTGGGCAACGGGCCGTTGCCCAATTGTCGGCCGCCCCGCTGGTAACGATTCCCGACTTCCTGATCCTCGAAGCGCCGTTCCCTGCCCCGAAGGGGCTGTGTCCCCCAGCCCAGGGTTGCACGGAACGGGCTACCTTGGGTGGCCGACCGTTTTTCCCGCAACCCCCACGGGGTTGTGCCCCACGAGCACCAGAAACACAGCCATGCCCCAATCCCTCTCCGTCGTCTATCTCCACCTGGTCTTTTCAACCAAAGACCGACGGCCCTTTCTTCGCGAGCCGTCCCTGCGCGGGGAAACCCATGCCTGGCTTGGCGCCGCCTCCCGTGAACTGGGGTGCCCGCCCGTGCAGGTTGGGGGCGTCGAAGATCACGTCCACCTTCTCGCCCGCCACGGGCGGACGATTTCCCAGTCGGATTGGGTCAAAGAACTCAAACGCACGTCGTCCATCTGGATCAAAGACAAGTCGACGGATGTCCGCGAGTTTTCTTGGCAGGCTGGCTTCGGCGTGTTCTCGGTCAGCGTTTCCAATCTGGATGGCGTGCGGGCCTACGTCGCCGGACAGGAGGCGCACCATCGGCGGCAGGGTTTTCAGGAGGAATTCCGCGCCCTGCTCCGAAAGCACGGCGAGGAATGGGATGAGCGTTACGTTTGGGATTGATCGGGTTGTTCTGGATTGTCCGGTGTTTGGGCCACAACCCCGTTGGGGTTGGATCGTTTTGGGCGAGACTCCCAGGGTAGGCCGTCGTGCCTCCGGCCAACCCTGGGCTGTGAGGCAGTTCCCCGTTGGGGAAGGGGGCGCCGACAGGCCGCCCCGCGATGATCGTAATTCGCAAACCTGGAACCGCCGTTTGATAAGTGCGGCCCGGGGCGGTCCGATCAATCGGCCACCCCAAAGGGGTTGTGTCCCCCAGCCCCGGGTTGGGGCGAGAAGCGAGCGCCTACCCGGGGATTCCGGCCCGGTGTTTGGGACACAACCCCGTTGGGGTTGGATCGTTTTGGGCGAGACTCCCGGGGTAGGCCGTCGTGCCTCCGGCCAACCCTGGGCTGTGAGGCAGTTCCCCGTTGGGGAAGGGGGCGCCGACAGGCCGCCCTGCGATGATCGTAATCCGCAAACCTGGAACCGCCGTTTGATAAGTGCGGCACGGGGCGGTCCAATCAATCGGTCACCCCAAAGGGGTTGTGTCCCCCAGCCCCGGGTTGGGGCGAGGAACGAGCGCCTACCCGGGGATTCCGGCCCGAGATTGGGTCAACCCCAACGGGGTTGTGGCCCGGCTCCGAGTCACGGAGGCACCCGATGAGCTTCCCCCGCTACCCGAAATACAAGGCCAGCGATATTCGGTGGCTGGATGATGTTCCGGAGCACTGGGAGATCAAGCCATTCTATGCGTCGGCAAATCGACGAACGGAATCAAACAAGGGGATGATTGAGAACAATCTGATGTCCCTTAGTTATGGAAGGATCGTCCGCAAGGACATCAATTCGGCTGATGGCCTGCTACCGGAGTCTTTCGAGACTTATCAGATCATTAGATCGGGCGACATTGTATTTCGTCCGACGGACTTACAAAATGACTGGGTGAGTCTCCGATCCGCCCTTGTTGAAGAAACCGGGATTATCACCTCCGCCTACATAGCGGTCGCACCCGGGGGAGCGGATTCCCGATTCCTGAATTATCTGTTCCGAGCTTATGACATCATGAAAGTTTTTTATTCCATGGGCGGCGGATTACGCCAGTCAATGAAGTATGAGGACTTGAAGCGATTGCCTGTTCTCCTTCCTCCCCTCCCCGAACAAAGCGCCATCGCCGCCTTCCTCGACCGGGAGACGGCGAAGATAGATGGGCTGGTGGCGGAGCAGCGGCGGCTGATGGAACTGCTGAAAGAAAAACGGCAGGCCGTCATCTCCCACGCCGTCACCAAAGGACTCAACCCCGACGCCCCCATGAAGCCTTCCGGCATCGAATGGCTCGGCGACGTGCCCCAGCATTGGGAGGTGAAGGGAATTCGGCACTTTGCCGACATTCTTCGCGGCAAGTTCACCCATCGACCAAGGAACGATCCCGCTTTCTACGACGGGGACTTTCCGTTTGTCCAAACAGGTGACATCACTGGGTCATCGCGATACATCACCGGGTTCAAACAAACCCTCAACAAGCGAGGGATCTCCGTCAGTAAAGAGTTTCCCAAAGGCACGCTGGTCATGGCTATCGCCGCGAACATTGGGGACGTAGCGATCCTCGATTTCCCAGCGTATTTCCCCGACAGCATCGTTGGACTGTTCCCCAATGCCGGAGTTGACCTGCTGTTCTTGTACTTCCTTATGATCGCGATGAAGCAGCCGATGCTTAGGAATGCGACGATCAGCACGCAAATGAATTTGAACGTCGCACAAATCTGCTCGCTGAGCGCGGCGTGTCCGCCTGCCGGTGAGCAGGCTTTGATCGTTGGCTACCTCGACGAAGAACTACGCAAGCTCGACACCCTCACCGCCGAAGCCCAACGCGCCACTAACCTGCTCAAAGAACGCCGCACCGCGCTGATCTCCGCCGCCGTCACCGGCCAGATCGACGTGCGCCAACTCACGGTGGACGTAGCAGAAAAAAGATTCAAAACACAATGACCATACCAAACGTTCTCACATTCTTAGGCATTGCCGTTTCCCTGGCTCTCGGGATGTGGAGTCTGCTTCAGAGCCGTCGCACACAATTCATCAACACTGTAACAAGTGAACGGGTGAAGTGGATTCAGGAACTGCGGAAGAATATGTCTGAACTTAGCGGTGCGGTTCATACTTGGGTGCTGAGTATCGATTCCGATGAGAAGCAGGCAATTGAGCGAGGGAAACTCTTGGAAAAAATAGACCGGCTTGGCTACCTGATCCGACTTCAGCTCAATCCGAACGACCAGCCGGACAAAGAGATTGAAGGATTGATACGCGAATTGGGAGCACTTGCTGACCCTACCAACTTGGAACCACTCAAGGATCATCTCGAAAAGTTGATCGCACTCACTCAAACGCTGCTCAAGAACGAGTGGGAAAAGGTCAAGAAGGAAGCCACCCAAGGAATACTTCCCAATCTCGGCAATTTGCAGAATGTATTTGCCGACCTAAAGATATGAATGTGTTCCCAAATCTTGGAAATAGCATCGACCTGCTCCAAGAGCGCCGCATCGCGCTGATCTTCACCGCCGTCCCCGGCCAGATCGACGTGCGCCAACTCGCCGACAAGAAAGCCGCATGAAATATCGCTACCCACGACATCGTATCGAAGAGATTGTCAGAGCACCCAAGTGCCCGAGCCAGGGTCACTCCCTGCAACCCCGGCAGAATAAAGGCGGTTCAGCTTTTGATGTGCAACTGGATCTGTTGGATGGGCCATTCAGTGATCTGCGTTTCCTGGGCCGGGCTGGCCGAACCCAGCAGCCGGAAACATACGAGACTTCATTTCTCCTGGATCAGCAGCGAGTGAGGGGGATCGGTTACAACACGGTTGGTCGCCAGAACTTTCGAGCCAAACTGCGCATCCCGGCAGGTTGGCACCAGAACATTTGTGACCCGAACGTGCCGACGGACCACCCGGAATGGAACCGGCACGAGCCATTACCGGACTTTGCTCCGGCAGATTTTGCAGGTTTTATCCGGAGTGCGGCCAAATTGTGGAATATTGATCCGGGCTGGGAAACTGAGTTACTATGAACCCCGTCGAAACCAAACTTGATCCTGATAAAATCCGTGCCGCGTTAAGCGGTTTCTGGAACAACGCGCTTGCAATCGAGGCTGTTCGGGGTGGATGGGCCTTGGCGATGCCCCAGACTGATGCGGAGGGGTGGCAGGTGGTAGTTGAGATAACGGGAGGAGCCCCAGGAAAGGTTCGAGTGAGTGATGCAGGGCGCACTTTGGGCGGACTGGAGATGCTCGGACAAAGAACCGATTCTGAAGTCGTGGACGGATACATCGAGTCCATTCTTCGGCAAAGCCACATGGAGCGCGAAGGCAGCGAGTTATTTCGTTGGCTGCCGTTGCCGCTGGACCCTGTGGAGGTTCATATTTTTGCGGAAGCGCTGTCGGCGGTTTCCCAGTTGCGAGTCCTTCACGAACCCTCATTGCGAATTCAGGATCTGGCAGACATGACACTACAACAGGTGTTTGCAGACCGCCACATCGAGGCACTTAAAGGGATCTCTCTCCCCGGCAAGACTGAGAAACGGGTGCGGGTGGATTACGTCGTTGAATCGACCCGCCAGGTGGCTTTTCAAATACTTCGGCGTCGAGGGCGGCTGCTCCCGGTAATGGAACAGTGGGGCTACCGCTGGCAGGATCTCCAAAAAGTGAATTCCTCCCTCATGCCGGTGATGCTCTACAATCCCGCCGTGCAGGAGATCGACGAAGCCAGCAGGGCAATTGGCGAAGAAGTGTGCTCCCTTTTTTGCGCCTATGACGAGACGGATCGTATTCACGGCGTGCTTGAGGCAGCAGCATCCTGAACCCGTATGAGCCTGCACAAAGAGATCAAGTTCGAGGATGAGGTTTGCGATTATCTCGGCAATCACGACTGGCTCTATGCCGACGGTGATGCCACCAACTACGACCGAGCGCGGGCGGTCTTTCCGCCTGATGTAGTCGCGTGGGTGCAGGCGTCGCAGCCAAAGGCATGGGAGGTTCTCTCCAAGAACCACGGGGCGCAAGCTGAGGAAACCTTGCTCAACCGTCTCCGTGATCAACTGGATCAACGGGGCACGCTGGATGTGCTGCGCAACGGCATCGAGCTGCTGGGCCTCAAGCAGCCGCTTCAGGTGGCGCAATTTAAGCCCGCGCTGGCGATCAATCCCGACATCCTCGGCCGCTATCAGGCCAACCGGCTCCGGGTGGTGCGCCAGGTGCGCTATTCCCTGCACAACGAGAACAGCATCGACCTCGTGCTCTTTCTCAACGGCCTGCCGGTGGCCACGGTGGAGCTGAAGACCGATTTCACCCAGAGCATCGGCGACGCCATCGACCAGTATCGCTTCGACCGCCATCCCAAGCCCAAGGGTCAGGCCCCCGAGCCGCTGCTCTCCTTCCCCAACGGGGCGCTGGTCCATTTTGCCGTAAGCAACAGCGAGGCCCACATGGTCACGAAGCTGGCGGGACCCGCGACAGTGTTCCTGCCCTTCAACCAGGGCGACAACGGCGCGGCGGGCAACCCGGTGAATCCCTCAGGCGGCCACCGCACGGCCTACCTGTGGGAGCAGGTGTGGGCGCGGGAAAGCTGGCTGGAGATCCTGGGCCGCTACCTCATCGCCCAGCGGGACAAGAAAAAGCAGATCGAGAAGATTATCTTCCCCCGGTATCAGCAGCTCGACGTGACGCGCAAGCTCCTGGCCGCTGTGATCGCAGACGGGCCGGGCGGCAAGTATCTCAACCAGCACTCAGCCGGTTCGGGCAAAACCAACTCCATCGCCTGGACTGCGCACTTTCTCGCCGAGCTGCACGAGATGGCGCACAAGAAGGTCTTCGACACCGTGCTGGTGGTCTCTGACCGCAATGTGATCGACTCCCAGCTTCAGGAGGCCCTGTTCGACTTCCAGCGCCAGACCGGCGTGGTGGCGACGATCAAGGGCAGCGAGGGCAGTAAGAGCGCCGAACTGGCCGAGGCCCTCTCCGGCGACAAAAAGATCGTGGTCTGCACGATCCAGACCTTCCCCTTCGCGCTGGAGGCCGTGCGCAAGCTGGCGGCCACGGAGGGCAAACGCTTTGCGGTGATCGCCGACGAGGCCCACAGCTCCCAGACCGGCGAGGCGGCCTCGAAGCTCAAGGCGGTGCTGAGTCCCGAGGAAATGGCCGAGCTGAACGACGGCGGCGAGGTGAGCACAGAGGATATTCTGGCCGCCCAGATGACGGCGCGGGCCGACGATGGCGGCATCACCTTCGTGGCGTTTACCGCGACACCCAAGAACAAGACGCTGGAGCTGTTCGGCACGCGGCCCGATCCCAGCCAGCCAGCCGGGCCGGACAATCTCCCGGCGCCATTCCACGTCTATTCCATGCGTCAGGCCATCGAGGAGAAATTCATCCTCGACGTGCTCCAGAACTACACGAGCTACAAGCTGGCCTTCAGGCTGGCGCACGAGGGCAAGGACTACGACGACAAGACCGTGGAGCGCAGCGCGGCGATGAAGAGCATCATGGGCTGGGTGCGTCTCCACCCCTACAACATCTCGCAGAAGGTCCAGATCGTGGTGGAGCACTTCCGCGAGCATGTGGCCCTGCTGCTGGAGGGCGCCGCCAAGGCGATGGTGGTGGTAAGCAGCCGAGTGGAGGCGGTGCGCTGGCAACTGGCCATCGACAAGTACATCAAGGGGCGCGGCTACAAGATTGCGACGCTGGTGGCGTTCTCCGGCGAGGTGAACGACAAGGAGTCCGGCCCGGACGGATTCACCGAAAAGAGCAAAGAGCTTAACCCGAACCTGAAGGGCCGCGACATCCGCGAGGCGTTCAAGGGCGACGAGTTTAAGATTCTGCTGGTGGCCAATAAATTTCAGACCGGTTTCGACCAGCCACTGCTGTGCGCCATGTATGTGGACAAGCGGCTGGCGGGCATCCAGGCAGTGCAGACACTCTCGCGCCTGAACCGTTGCCATCCCGGCAAGGACAGGACCTACGTGCTGGACTTCGTGAACGACGCGGAGGATGTCCTCGCCGCCTTCAAGACCTACCACACCACGGCGGAACTGGCGGCGACGACAGATCCCAATCTCGTCTACGATCTCCGCGCCAAGCTGGACGCTGCCGGGCACTACGATGATTTCGAGGTGGATCGCGTCGTGGCGGTGGAGTTGAAGCCAGGCGCGAAACAGAGCGAGCTGGTCGCCGCGCTGGAGCCTGTGACGGATCGCCTGATGAGACGTTACAAAGCAGCCCAGGAGGCGCGGAAGGCCGCGAAGGCGAAGGATGACGAAGCGGGGATCGCGGCGGCTCAGGACGAACTGGCCGCCCTGACCCTGTTCAAGGGTGACCTGGGCGCATTCCTGAGGCTCTACACCTTCCTGTCCCAAATCTTCGACTACGGCAACACCGCCATCGAGAAGCGGGCCATCTTCTATAAGCGCCTATTGCCGCTGCTGGAGTTTGGGCGTGAGCGTGAAGGCATCGATCTCTCGAAGGTCGTCCTGACACACCACCATCTCAAAAACCTCGGCAAAAATGCCATGCCCCTGGGTGAAGGCGAGACACCCATGCTGAAGCCGATCACCGAAGCAGGCAGCGGCAGTGTGCAGGAGAAGGAGAAAGCCTTACTGAACGAGATCATCGAGAAGGTGAACGACCTCTTTGACGGGGACCTTACCGACCAGGACAAGCTGGTCTACGTGAACAACGTGATCAAGGGCAAGCTGCTGGAGTCAAAAACACTCAGGCAACAGGCGACGAGCAACACGAAGGAACAGTTTGCTAATTCACCCGATCTGAAATCCGAATTGCTCAACGCGATCATGGATGCTCTCGACGCCCATACTTCGATGAGCACTCAAGCCCTGAACTCGGACAAAGTGCAGAGTGGCATGAAGGATATTCTGCTGAATCACGCGAGGCTGTGGGAGTCGTTGCGGGACAAGGCGGCGTGAGGGGTGATATTCTGTAGGTAGCTGAACTTGCAGGAGTGAATCCACGGTATGTTCAGAAGATTGGTTCTCCGCTGTTTTGAGTGGAATGGAGCGAGTAAGCTGGGCTGAGGATGACACCTGAAAAACTGTTTCACGATTTGCTGGGGTTGGGGTTGAAGTGGGAAGTGACCGAGAGTGGCTTCGAGCA
>Ga0209390_10011623_pt1 | contig 10092 bp, 8 predicted proteins | sample BON01_FD_187212 | JGI IMG/M metagenome (GOLD analysis project Ga0209390, IMG submission 187212) | Freshwater microbial communities from Lake Bonney liftoff mats and glacier meltwater in Antarctica - BON-01 (SPAdes) (version 2) | ecosystem: Environmental > Aquatic > Freshwater > Ice > Glacier... | reverse complement strand
CGAGCCACGACCGAACCACGACCGAGTCACGACCGAGCCACGACCGAGGTGTGCCACGACCGAGCCACGACCGAGTTGACACCTCGGAAATAGTTTTCGGACAGACCCATAGGGAGGGGGGTCAGTCTCGGCATGGGGGGGGGGCGTGCTGCCGACGCTGACGACACGGAACGACACGGAACGACGATGCCGACGATGCCGACGATGCCGACGATGCCGAAGATGCCGACGATGCCGACGATGCCGACGATGCCGACGATGCCGACGATGCCGACGATGCCGACGATGCCGACGATGCCGACGCTCTCCCGGGCGCCGACATCGCCCTGGCCGCGGTGGACGGGTGGCACCAAGGTCTCATTGGTCAAGGCCGCCTCGGCGATGGCCGCCTCGGCGATGGCCGCCTCCCTGTCGGCACGAGCCTTCGCGATCAACTGCGACCCCGACGCGCGCGATGCGCCAGACGACGCTCGACGCCGCGGCCAGGCGCCGTTCACACCCCAGACTACCCGAGCCGACGCCGACCGGGCACAGATGGACGCTGCCGACGCCTGGGGCGCCTTCCAAATGTTCCTCGTCCCCGCCGACGGCGATGGCGCCAGGGGTATGGGCCCCAACGAATGGCCGCCGCACCCGACGGCCATGGCCGCCACCCCCGCCTGGCCGCGGCAAACGCCGCTGGCCGCCACCCCCGCCTGGCCGCGGCAAACGCCGCTGGCCGCCACCCCCGCCTGGCCGCGGCAAACGCCGCTGGCCGCCACCCCCGCCTGGTCGCGGCAAACGCCCCCTGCCACGGAGGCCCGGGTGGGCGACAGCACCGCCGCAGCCATGGAGGCGCTCGCCGCCGCCGCCTACGCCCGGTCGCGGCAGACGATATTCACGCCGGCCCGGGCGGGCGCCATCTCCGCCGCCGCCATGGAGGCGCTCGCCGACGCCGCCTACGCCCGGTCGCGGCGGACGATATTCACACCGGAGGCCCGGGCGGGCGCCATCTCCGCCGCCGCCATGGAGGCGCTCGCCGCCAGGGTCGCCGCCAGGGTCGCCGCCAGGGTCGCCGCCAGGGGCGTGCGCCGGGCGAAGCACATGGACGGGGCCGGCCACGGGTCCGGACCCAGCGCCCTGATCGCCACCCTCGCCGTTGCAAGAGCACCATGCGCGCCGGGTCGACCCAACACATGCGCCCGCCTCGCAAACAGGGACACCGCCGACCGCGCCACCTTCGAGTGGGCCGCCGCAATGGCGGCGCAGCGTAACCGCTAGGTCGCCCAGCCCTCCCCGGGGTGAAGGCAATTGGGGTGGCGGCGGCAGCGGCGGTAGCGCTGCGAGTGAGCGAGTGAACCTCTTGTATGTGTGGACAGGGCCCGAGGGGACGAGTGGGTGGACATCACCCGAGGAAGGGGGGGGGGCGAGCGGGTGCACCCGCCGCGGTGCAGCTCACTCGAGCGCGAGCGGTGGCGTAGATTGTCGTGACCGAGGGTGTGGCCGATGTGAAGTGTCCCGTGTGTTTGGTGACCGAGGTGTGGCCGATGTGAAGTGTCCCGTGTGGTTGGTGACCGAGGTGTGGCCGATGTGCCTTGGCTGAAGTGTCCCGTGTGGTTGGTGACCGAGGTGTGGCCGATGTCAAGTGTCCCGTGTGTTTGGTGACCGAGGTGTGGCCGATGTGAAGTTTCCCGTGTGTTTGGTGACCGAGGTGTGGCCGATGTGAAGTTTCCCGTGTGTTTGGTGACCGAGGTGTGGCCGATGTGTCTTGGCCGAAGTGTCCCGTGTGTTTGGTGACCGAGGTGTGGCCGATGTCAAGTGTCCCGTGTGTTTGGTGACCGAGGTGTGGCCGATGTCAATTGTCCCGTGTGCTTGGTGACCGAGGTGTGGCCGATGTCAAGTGTCCCGTGTGGTTGGTGACCGAGGTGTGGCCGATGTGTCTTGGCCGAAGTGCCCCGTGTGGTTGGTGACCGAGGGCCGATGTCAAGTGTCCTGTGTTCCCCTTCAGGAGGTGTGGTCGAGGTGTCCCCCTCAGGCGGTGTGGTCGAGGTCCGCTTCAGGTCAGAGACAACTCGCATCGCCCATCACATACCGATCAGCGCGCGCCCGCCACGCCCGTAATTGAGAAAGAGCTCATCGCCCGGCCTCACGGTGGCCTGAGCGCGCACACGCAAGTACAGTCGACCCAGTCGGCGACTCGACTCGTACAATTCGACATTGTACCGCGCCCCCATTTTGCGAGGTGCATTGAAGCAGTCGTTTGCAAATGAGCCACCGCCACGCCCGCCCTCGGCTGCAGCGGCGGCGTCCGATATCCCCAGTACAATTGTACCAGTGCGCGCGGCGATGTGGGTGCGCACCGTGTCTGGCGCGCGCGCCTCGCCGCGGCTCAGGGCGCGGCCGGAGTATTCGGTGACAATGTCACGCGAGGCGAACCCGTCCACTGCAAACAGCCCGAGGCCAGCGCCCGGGAGCGTCGAGGGGCGGACGACGACGCCACCGCCAACCACCGCCGCGTCCGCCTCGCGCCGCCACGACCGCTTCCGCATGTTCCGTGGCGCTTCCACTGCGCACCGGCAGTCTGACGCAGACCGACCGGAGTGACGCCACGCCGTGCGCCCGCGACATGGCACGTCTTGGTCGTGGCACATATGGCACACCCCGCGAAGGGGTCGTTGCACATGGCACACCGCCTGAAGGGGTCGTGGCACGCCTCTCCTGAAGGGGCCGGGGCACACCTCGGACCATGGCACACCTCGGACCATGGCACACCTTGGACCATGGCACACCTCGGACCATTGGAAGAGGGAGGGGGGTCAGATTCCAATTGGGGCGGTTCCCCAATACTCGATGCGCTGACGGCCACAGGGTCACCTTGATGGCCCGCATGGGGTCGACCACAGTAGCCGATGCGGAGCGTGCACGCGCCTGGCGCGACTGGTGCGCGGTCTCGACCGCGCGGGCCTGTGGTGTGCTGGGTGCCGAGAGTTTCCAGGGGCACATGACGCTCAGTACACTCGATTTGCGGGGGTGCACCTCACTACGGGCAGTGGGCGAGCGCGCGTTCCAGGGCTGCCACGCCCTTTCCACCGTGGACCTCTCGGGGTGCAGCGCATTATCCACGATCGGCGCGCGCGCATTCGCCGGGTGCCTCGCGCTGCACATCGTCGAAATGGGCCAGTGCACCCACCTCGAGCACATCGGCGCGCATGCGTTTGCGGGCTGCGCCGAGTCGGAGGTTGTCGGGTTGAGCGGCTGCGCCGCCATGACGGCGGTCGAAGCGTACGCGTTTCAAGCCTGCGCGACGCTGACGTGGGTGGACCTGAGCGTGTGCTCCTCGTTGACCCACCTGGGCAGTCTCGCGTTTTTCCGGGTGCGCCACGCTGCGATGGATCGGCACCCGCAGCGTGGCCGGGTTGGGGTTGGCAGTGCCGGGGTACCCGTTGGTGTCGGTCGGCTCCGGTGCGTTTGCGGGGTGTGAGGCGCTCTCGGCGATCAACCTCTCTGGTTGCACGTCGCTCCTGCGGCTCGAGTGCTGTGCATTCCACGGGTGCACCGGACTCACCCGCATCGACCTGTCGCGGTGCCGCGCGATGGCTGGGATCGGCGAGGGTGCATTTTCACAATGCTCCGCGCTGTGCGCCGTGGATCTGTCGGGCTGTGCTGCACTGGAGGCGCTCGGCGCACGTGCCTTTGCACAGTGCACCTCACTCGGCGCGCTGTCCCTCACAGACTGTGTGTCGCTGTCCTGCGTGTGCGTGGGTTGTTGCGCCGACTGCACATCACTCGCCGCCATCGACCTCTCGAGTTGCCCCGTGCTCTCGCGCATCGAGGCGGGGGCATTCGAGGGGTGCAGCGCACTCGCGTCGGCGCACCTCTCGGGCTGCGCGCTCGACCACCTCGGGCCGCGCGCCTTCCGCAACTGCGTGGAGCTGGCCGCGGTCGACCTGGCCGGGGCGCCGCTCACGGTGATCGGCACGTGTGCATTTCGATGCTGCCACGCGATGACCCGGGCCAACCTGTCACACTGTCGGTCCTTGACGCACATTGAGGACGACGCGTTTTTCCACTGCCAGGCGCTCGAGTCGGTAGATCTCTCGGGCTGCACGGTGCTGCAATGCCTTGGCCACGGGGTATTCTACGACTGTATGGCCCTGGTGTCTGTCAGCTTTGGCGGCTGCGCCGCACTCGAGTGCATCGGCCAAGAGGCATTCTCAGCGTGCTCTGCACTCTCGGCGATGGACCTGGCAGGCTGCACTGCACTCGGCCGCATTGGGCCATCGGCCTTTGACAACTGCCGCGAGCTTGCCCACGTGACACTGCCACTTGGGCTGCGCAGCCTTGGCGAATGTGCGTTTTGCGACTGCGACACGCTCTCGTCGGTCAACTTTGCCCCGCGACACGGCCACCCGGACGACCGTCGACTGGTGGCTGAGTCGCGACGCGCTTGGTGGAATGCCACGGCAGATGATATGGTGCACACGCCCGACGCCCCGACGTGGAACGTCGCCCCCGGCGCCCCGGGGTGGTGCGCCGGGCGTACCCCCCTAGGCCTTGTCGTCGGCCCCCGCGCGTTTGAACGCTGCGCCTCTCTCGTCTCGGTGAGCGTGCCTGGGTATGGGTGGACAAGGCTGCGCGCCCACGTGCTGGCACGCCAGGTGTCCTTGTACTGGTGCGAGCAGGCGGCGATCAAAGGCTGTGCCCCTGGCGGTGCATGGGCCGAACGCGACCGCCGAGCATTTCAGCTCGACTTTGGGCAACGCTGACACCGGCATCCGGCGCATCGCCACGCCACCAAGCGCGTGGGTCACGGGTGGGCTCGCTCGCGTCGCCACCGCAGGCCCTCGCGGGTTGGGGATGGGGGGGGGGGTCCTCAGACGCTACTCGCGTCGACCACCACGGCGGTGCGCTCGCTTGACATCGGCGCGCTTGGTACCGAGCAGCGCATACGCCAAATGGAGTACCCAACCGGGGCGAGGAAGGTCGAAGTATAGAGAACCAACGCCCTGCGAGCCGGCCAAATCAAGAGTTCGTCCGCCACCGAACGGACATGGTCACAGTCCGTGTCACCATACATGTCACCAGCCCGATTGCACATGGCGAGGGCCGCCGACGCCATCGCACTGGCGTCGACCAATGCGACAACAGCATTCGCCGTGGCCACCACAGACAGGGCGCCCCATGTGCCCATGATGACATCGAGCAGCAGGTACTTGCGCGTCGCCGGCATTGGAAGGGGTGCTCCAACCAACGCGTATAAAAAGAGGGGCCATTCGAGTCCACGTGGGCGCGTTTGCCTGCCCTGTCATGAGAATGGCGAGTGGAACCGGGCGAATGGCGAGTGGGACCGGACGAATGGCGAGCCGGTGGAGAGACCTCCGGGGTGTGTTGTGTTCGTGGTGTGTTGTGTTCGGGGTGTATCGAGACCGATGTAGGGCCGAGATACCCGAGGTGTGCCAGGACCACTTCAGGAGAGTTGGCCGGTGTCCGAGGTGTGCCGTGCCTGAGATGTCCGAGGTCGAGGTGTGGCCCCTTCAGGAGGGGACAACTTCGGTCCACAGCTCGGTCACGACACAGCCTCGGTCACAACACACACCCCAAAAGGGAAACATTGGCCACACCTCGCCCCGTCGATCGGGTCGACCCGGGCGAGGTGGCGAGGGGCGCCACAGTGTGCACATGCAGCCGAGGACCCCGGGGTGTCCGAGGTGTGTCGGGACCGAGGCGTGGCCGAGGTGTGTTGTGACCGAGGTGTCAATGTGTCCGATGTGTGTTGGGGTCGAGGCGTCCGAGGTGTGTAGTGACCGCTCCAGGAGAGGCGTCCGAGGTGGGTCATGTCCGAGGTAAGTCGTGCCCGAGGTGTGCCCGAGGGGGTCCGAGGTGGTGTCTCGGGGGGGGGGGCACACCTCGGTCACGGCGCACCCCGGACCCCCTCGGGCCCACCTCGGGCCCACGACGCACCTCGGGCACCTCGGGCACACGTCGGGCACACCTCGTGAAGCGGTCACGGCACCCCTCGGACACCTCGGGTACACCTCGGGCATGCCTCCTGGAGCAGGCACGACACACACTCGCACACATGGCGAATTTACCGGTTCCCAGTGTTGTTACAAAACACCCCTCCAACTCACACACCTGGCGAATCGACCGGCTCCCATTGATATTACCCGTGTTCGAGTTTACGGACACACGGTAGCTCGGTGCACGTTGCGACGTGGGCCGGTGACACCGAGGCCGCCGTTGGCGCCATGTCCGATCGGCGGGGGACGATGCACCACAGGATGAGCAACACCAGCAGCAGCATCACCAGCGCGTTTTCAGCCGGGGCACACTCGGCGCTGGCCCTGGCGTCGTGTGCGCGGCCCCAACGGAGCGCCGGCATGGGCATGGTGGCCAGGCACCGCGGCGAGAGCTCGTCGCGCCGCGCGGCGAGGCAACGCACGAGCCCCATGCCGGACTGTGGGCACAGGGCTTCGAGCTCGTCGCCACACAGGAGGTCCTGGCGGCTCTGGTGGTCCACGCCGGGCCCGGCCTCTGCCCCCGCCCACGCGCCCACCCATGTCACGACTGCAGCGGCCATGGCGATTGCACGGTCCGCGTCCCGTTGCACCTGTTCACCGCCGAGCGCACCCCGTGCGCTGAACACTCCCCCGGCATCGAGCGGTCCACTGGCGTGCGGCGTATCCGCCGTCGGGGTGGCGCCGAGTGAACCCATGCCGTGCTCACCTGCGCCCTGCCGATCGGCAGCGGTGGGGTCGACGTGCAGAAGCCAGTCGCCCTCGGCGTCAAGTTCGTCATCCGAGGGCAATCGGTCGCCGTCCGGGTACAACTCGTACTCGACGGGGAGCGCGGTCGGGCTCGACAAGGCGCCACTTTCCCAGTCGCCCTCGGCGTCGACGTCCTCGGCGCGCTGTGCGATCGCGCTCCACGCGACGCCAATGCCCCAGTCGTCCCAGAACTTGCCCAACCCAGCCAGTGGGCCAGATGACCCCGTCGCCGGGTCGGCCCCCCCGCCGGTCCACACCACCGCAAAGATGGCGCATGCCAACATGAGTGCGCTCGGTGAACGCGGTGTTACTGTGCGTAACCTTTTTTTTTGTCGCAGACTCAGAAATCTGCATCCACGCGAGGCCACTCTGGTCAATGTGTCACTCTGGTCAATGTGTCACCACGCTGATCTGTTTATGGCGCCGTGCTGTAACAATGCTGCCAGGCGTCGACGACCCAGCATACCGCGGACCACGCGGTTTCCGCGTTGACCGATGTCAGCGGCGCACACGGCGCACCGCCGACGAGCCCAGTTACCCCTTGCCAAGTCTCCCACCGCACATTGCCGTGGCCACGCGGGTTGAACGGCGGCACAGTGTCGTGGCCAACCCGAGCCCGGACCAACCAGCGGCGGAGATGGAGCCAACTGGGCGACTCGCAACCCTCGCGCCCCAGGGGTACACAGCTCGCCAACGCGCTCAAGTGCTGCGCGACGCATCAGACGCGGCGCGACTGACTGCGATCAACAGTGAGCCCAGAGTCGGCGGCACACCCACCCCGCCCCGTACACGGGTTCGTCTCGACGGCACAGGCGGGCGAGAACCGGCTCACCGAGGCCGCTGGCAGCCCGCCGCCCCGGCCGCCCCGGCCTCGGCCGCACCGCGCCCCGGCACGCAGCAGCTGCGCTACCCGGCCGCTGGACCCAGTCGTGCGAGTCGGGCTCTGCGCACGAGCATTCACACGGGCATGGACATGGCCGTCGCCATTGTCTGGGCGCAATCACACGGACGCGCCCAGGTGCGTCACAGACGGACCTTGGGGTCCGACGCCCCAAGCTAGCAGAGCGCGCGCTCAATGTCGGCCGACCGGTCGCCTCGCAAAACTTCCTCGGCAGCCTAGGGAGAGCAACTCGAGCACCAAGATGAGCAGACTGTAACGGTCTGTCCGTAAACACACCTCGGTCACAGCACACCTCGCACCACTCGGGCACACCTTGCACCACTCGGGCACACCTCTGGGGCACAACGCCCCTCGGACACCTCGGGCACACCTTGGGCACACCCCTTGACTCGGTCCGACACACCTCGGACACCCCCTGAAGGGGGCACAGCCGGGCACACCTCGTGAAGCCGTCACTGCACACCTCGGACACCAAACACATGGGACACAGCCAAGGCACACCAGGCACACCTCGGTCACCAAGCACACACGGCCAAGGCACATCGGCCTCCCCTCGTTCACCAAACACACGGGACACTTCGGCCAAGGCACATCGGCCGCACCCGTGTCACCGGTGTACTTCAACGCCTTGTTGATTGAGCGTGGGATCAGGGCGAGTGTCTCGTTCGGTGACCCACGTGTCCCACCGTGACCGAGATGTGGCCGGGCTGACCGACGTGTGGCCGACGTGCCTTGGCCGGGACCGAGGCGACTGCACCCGCGACTTGGGCGCCGTTGCCCACGCCGCGGACCTTCGCCTCGCAAAGGGTCAAATTTCCAGGGTGCGTCGGCCATTCCCACTGTGCGGTGCAGAGCATGCTTGCTACCCAGACGGACCGGCCGATCGAGGAGCCAGCGTCCTGTGCCGCAGCGGGGCCTTACCTGGCCAGTTTGCCCGACAACCTCATGGGCCTGGTGCTGGCTGCGATCGACCAGCCGCAGGCCGCAGGCCGCATTTTGGCCACCTGCCGGCGCGTGCGCACGCTGGTCTCGGTGCCGCGGGAGCTGGGGCCCAGCGCGCCGGTGGTGGTCCAAGTGGTGGCCGTGTCGGCCGCCCGCGCACTCGCCCCGTTTGCCGAGGCGACCGCCAGCAGCGGCGGCCTCGAACTGGCCGCCACACATGGGTGGGTGCAGCTGCTCCCGGGGCTGGTCGGGTGCGGGGGGCACTGGACCCACGAGGCGACCAGACAGGCCGCTCTGAACAACCGGGTTAAGGTCCTCGAGTGGGGTCGCGTGCACTTGCCCATGTGCTGGGGGTCGACGCGGGTGGCCACGGGAGCGGCCGAAGGAGGCCGTCTCGAGCTGCTGCAATGGGCGCGCGCCCAGAGCCCGCCCGCGCCATGGGACCAACGGACCTGCAGCACCGCTGCTCTCGGCGGCCACCTCGGCCTGCTGCAGTGGGCGCGCGCCCAGAGCCCGCCCGCGCCATGGGACGCGAGGACGTGCGAGGGCGCTGCCCGCGGCGGCCACCTCGCGCTGCTGCAATGGTCGCGCGCCCACGGCACCCCCTGGGACGAAGCGACGTGCAGCTCGGCCGCGCTCAGTGGCCACCTAGGGGTGCTGCAGTGGGCACGCGCCCATGGCGCCCCCTGGGACGGAACCACGTGCAGCTCGGCAGCGCTCGGTGGCCACCTAGGGGTGTTGCAATGGGCACGCGCCCACGCCGCGCCGTGGTGCCCGTGGACGTGCTTCGAGGCTGCCCGGGGGTGTCACCTCGAGCTGCTGCAGTGGGCGCGCAGCGAGCGCCCACCCGCCCCCTGGGACGCAGGCGCGTGCAGCGCGGCGGCCTTTGGGGAACACCTCGAGTTGTTGCAATGGTCGCGCGCCCAGGGCGCCCCTTGGGGCGAGGACACGTGCAAGTACGCGGCCGAGGCCGGCCACTTGGAAGTGCTGCAATGGGCGCGCGCCCAGGGCGCCCCTTGGAGCAAGTGGACCATGGCCGCGGCCGTCCGCGGCGGGCACCCGGAGCTCCTGCAGTGGGCGCGCGCTCAGAACCCCCCCCCGTGTGGGGTCGAGTGACACCACACCGTGCGCGTGCGACAGCCCCCACGGGAGCGCCGGTGCCCGCGGGAGTTGCCAACTTGCACGACGATGCCTGACAGGTTCGAGGACCCGTCGATGGGTACACACGCAGACGCGCTGGTCGTTGGTCGGTGCGATGCCCATACATGGGCGGCAGGTGCGGTGGCGGCACCCCCTGGGCGGGCGCACCCACCGAGCCCCGCCGCCCGGGCCCAGGCCCAGCCCCCAGCCCAGGCGGGGCGCAATGTGGTCGAGCGCACCCTTTTCGTGGCTGGACAAGAGTCGGAAGCCCCTGTCGCGCTGCGACCAGAAGATCAGCGCGTACGCGGACTGGACATCAGTTGGCGCGAGTGCCGCGCGTGGCACCCGCTCCCCCCCCCCCCC
>Ga0209390_10011621_pt1 | contig 10092 bp, 10 predicted proteins | sample BON01_FD_187212 | JGI IMG/M metagenome (GOLD analysis project Ga0209390, IMG submission 187212) | Freshwater microbial communities from Lake Bonney liftoff mats and glacier meltwater in Antarctica - BON-01 (SPAdes) (version 2) | ecosystem: Environmental > Aquatic > Freshwater > Ice > Glacier... | reverse complement strand
TATATATTTGTATATATATATATGTATTTATATATATATATTTGTATATATATATATATGTATGCATATTTTATATATATATATGTATATGTAATATGTATAGATATATGTGTTTTCATGCGCATACCCTAAAGTGTGACACGAATCGTTCGTGTGAAATAGGCCTCACATATACATGCATACGCATAAATGTGTGTATATATATACATATACATATATATGTATATGTATATTCAAATGTATACACATACATGTTTCTCTGTTTGTATTCAGAACGTGTGTATATATATATATAGACACATATATATATATATATATAGATATTTTGTGTGTATACATATATAGATACATATATGTTTATATACATATTCCAATATGTACACATATATGTTTCTTTGTTTGTATTCAGTACTGTAGATTGAATAATTCGTGTGGGATACGCCTCATTTACATGTGAGACACAACGCAATTGCGTTGTGCGTTGTGTCTCATATGTAAACATGTAAATCAGTCACATATAGGGCATATGTAAATGAGGCATATCCACATATATGTATAGAGGCATATGAGGCATATCCACATATGAGACATATCCACATATATGGGATGAGGCATATCCACATATATGTATAGAGGCATATGAGGCATATCCACATATGAGACATGTAAATGAGGCACATATATGTATATGCCTCATTTACATATGAGAGGCTTCTCTTATATATGAGACACAACGCATTCGTATGAATGACATGACGCATTCATGCATATGAGACAACACACATTTGAATGAGAGATATGACGCATTCATGCATGTGACGTGACTTTTTAACATATTTGATATGCCTCGTTTGTATGTGAGACACAACGCATTCGTATGAAAGACATGACGCAATCATACATGTGACGTGACTCTTTCACATGTGTGATGTGCCTCTTTTATATGCGTGACATGATGCATTCATATGAGAGATATGACTCGTAGGTATACCTGCCGCCACAGGTCAGTATGTTGCAGTGTGTTGCAGTGTGTTGCAGTGTGATGTGCCTCTTTCATATGCGTGACATGATGCATTCATATGAGAGATACGACTCTGAGGTATATCCACCGCCACAGGTCAGTGTGTTGCAGTGTGTTGCAGTGTGTTGCAGTGTGTTGCAGTGTGTTGCAGTGTAATGCAGTGTGTTGCAGTGTGTTGCAGTGTGTTGCAGTGACCTGCCGCCACAGGTCAGTGGGACTGATCTCGTCCGCATATGAAACTCACTCACATGACTCACTCACATGACTCACGGTGAGACTATTTTTATTTTCTTTTATTTTCTTTTCTTTTCAACCGACTACTTTTTTGTGGGACACGAATCATTTATAAGAGAGACCGCCACAGGTCAGTGTGACTGATCGCATTCACATATGAAACAGGACACACACACCTGACTCACAGAGAGACTTTTTTGAATTGTTTTCAACCGACTTCTTTCTCGTGTGACATTTTGTGTGACGCGACTCGTTTATACGAGGGACTTTTTTTTAAAATGCGAAGAGATACTTTTCTTCATCAGGAAGTGCGACATGATTCGTTTGTACGAGGGATGCAACGCATATACACGTGAGACATGACTCATCTGCGTGTATACCTGTATGGGGTGGCTACGATTAGTGGGCTCCTTAAAATCATAGGTCTCTTTTGCTAAAGAGTCCTATAAAAAAGACGATATTCTGCAAAAGAGACCTATAATTCTAAGGAGCCTACTAATCGTAGCCACCCCATAGTACAGTGGTTTCTTCTTGTGCACTTTAGTAGTTTAATGGTCTTCAAAACCACTATTTTTCGATGAAAATTAGTGGTGTTCAAAATTTTTATTTTTTGATGAAAATTAGTGGACATGACTGATCTACATGTGTGCTTGCTGTGCGTGTGCACACAAGAGTGTGTCGAGTCTGTGTCTGTGTCTGTGTCTGTGTCTATGTCTGTGTCTGTGTCTATGTCCATGTCAGTGTCCATGTCTTTGTCTGTGTCTGTATCTGTGTCCGTGTCTGTGTCTATGTCCGTGTCAGTGTCCGTGTCTGTGTCTGTGTCTGTGTCTGTATCTGTGTCTGTGTCTATGTCCGTGTCAGTGTCCGTGTCAGTGTCCATGTCTTTGTCTGTGTCAGTGTCCGTGTCTGTGTCTATGTCCGTGTCAGTGTCCGTGTCTTTGTCTTTGTTTTTGTCTGTGTCTGTGTCTATGTCAGTGCGTGTGTGGTTGCGTATGGGGTAGTTTCGATTAGTAGGCTCCTTAAAATCGCAGGTCTCTTTTGCAAAAGAGCCCTATAAAAGAGACTATGTTCTGCAAAAGAGAGCTTTAATTTGAAGGAGCCTACTAATCGGAGCCACCCCGTAAGAGCTTTGATTTGCGTGTTTTGAAGCTTTCGAGTGCCTAACATTACATGTTCGATCATATTGTTCTTTTTAATATTATGTGAGTGTCTGTGCGTGTGTTTGTGTGTGAGAGAGTGTGCGTGAACATGTGTGTGTTGTGTGTGTGTGTGTGTGTGTGTATGTGTGCGTGTACATTACATGTTCGATCGCATCGTTCGATTTGTTTTTTTTGGCGCGGAAGTTACACACGTCCACACACTGCGGCCTCTCTTTCCGTAGATAGGCACCAGCATCTGCCCCTTTTAGTGCGTACTGAAGGAGAAGGAGGAGAAGGAGGAAGCGGAGAAGGAGAAGGAGAAGGGAGCAGAGGTGATAAATACGGCAGTTGCAGAGGAGGAGGCGGAGGGGGGTGCGGGAAGGGGGAGGGGGGGTGGAGTAGTCCATGAGACAGTACTTTACTTTTGATACTCAGCATTTCATACTTCAAGACATCCAGACCTCCACTCTCTCACTCCCGCCATCGAAAATGAGTTGAGAAAATGAGTCGAGAAGATAAGTTGGGAAAATGAGTTGGGAAAATGAGTTGGGAAAATAAATGATGGAAACTCTATGTTCGCGATATCATTTGTGATCTTAATTTGCATTCAAATTTTTTCGATGGTCCGTGACGAACCTCTCCCCCTCATACATTTATATGCATATAATATACATGTATATAAATATATATATATATGTATATGTATATATGTATATATATATATGTATATATATGTATATATTACATACATATATATATATGTATATATATATACATATATAGAAATATAATTGTATATATATATATATATATATATATATATATATATATATATATATATATATATATATATATATATATATATATATATATATATATATACATATATATGGGGGTAAGGGAGGCTCGGGGTATGCAAGACTAGAGGCAAATTAGATGAAGTAAATCATGCGAAACACTCAGCTGCATCGTTGTGCGTGTCTATGTCTGTGTCAGTCGTGTGTCTTTTTTTGTTTAGGAACCACGGACGAGGCAGTTGTAATGCTGCCAGAATTGCTGCCAGCCTCTGGTTGTGAGGTTCTAGTGCAAATGCACCTTAACACGCACTAATTGCTGTTGCTGACAACCTCTGTGTCATGTGGCCTTGCAACTAAGACTTCTGGTCGCTACAAATGAAGTATTCCTCAATACGTTGTGGTGGAAGCCAATCGTTGTGCACGCCCGTTGAATGGCTGCACTTTGCGCAAAATCCAAGAATAATCCTTGGCTTGCCTAATCCTAACTCAATCCACCACCATTCCTATGGCCCAGATCCAACACCCCTACACAAACCTGGTCACTAACCTGCCTTTCAATCCACCATCTCCCCACATAATTAAAATCCACCAGTTTCTGGTGGAAATATCAAATATTTTCAGTTTTAATTTTCTGTGTACTAGTACTTATTTTCTTTCTCTGTTGGATGGCGAATACCCAACTTAATCACTAAACTAAGCAGATGATGCGTATCTAATGATTTCTGGCTTTTTTTCTTCACTTATTGGACACAAGAAACTGTCCCAGACCGTTGCCGACCAGGCTCAGGCCGACCAGCTAGTGGGACAGAACAGTTTACGTACGCCCTTTGGAGCTGCTAGGTATGGTTAGTATAGTTGTAGTACTTACAATCCCCCAAAAATGCCTTTTGCATTTGGAGTGTCGTTTAATTTCATTTTCCAATTTCAGTCTAATTGGTCTCTTTTCAACAAAACGTGGCAAAAGTGACGTACAGAACTCGATATTCGTTTGAGTTGTAAGATTGGGAAATGACTGTCCACATGCAATAGGCTTCACCGTGTGACTTACATTGCTAGTAGAATTAAATGAGTGTACCCTTCCCAGCACATAAAGCTCCACCCAAGCTACCAGACTATTTATTACAAAGTAATAAAAGCAACATCAATCAATGTCGAGACGGTACATGGGTTCAAAAAGTACGGACCTCAGCCGAAAAGAGTCAGTGCGATTGACGTATTATTGGGCGACCGCCACCTCCAACTTATCAAGGGACATTTTAAGTATTGATCTGTTGACCAAAAATCCATGTAATCGATTTAGCGATTTTTGGCGATTTAATTCAGATTATCTTTTGTCGACTTAACGATTTTTGGCGATTTAATTCAGATTATCTTTTTAGTCTTTGCAAAAGGGATAAGCGAGGTTTCGAGACAATCACAAGTTCTTTTCAAACATATTTCTATGACCACCGTGACACCTGCATGACAACAAGCACCGTGCCGCTTGTGTCATGATGGACCACGGGAGAGAAGACAGCGTCACAGTGCTTGGGTTCCAGCGAGGGAGGGGTCAGATACCACAAACCCTTGTCACTGAAGCCATTAGACAGGGTTCAGACACTATTTAGTACTGAGTTCCTACGCAGGTGATCAGATGCTTTTGAATTTTTCTTCCTCTTCTTCCACTCAAAGTTGTGCTTACATAACTGATTAGTATAACACAAACCAATCAAGAGATTCACAACCCCAAAACACTAGTCAGATCCATCATCCTAATCCTAACTCAATCCATGACTCCCGTTATGACCCAGATCCACTACCCATACACAAAAAAATTCACTAAGCCTCCTGTCAATCCAACACCCCCACATGCAACCATAATCCACCAGTTTCTGGTGGAAATATCAAATATTTTCAGTTTTTACCTTTCTTTGTTGCTACTTTCTTTCTTTGTTGGATGGCGACTCGGAATACCTAAGTAAATCACTAGACTAAGCAGATTGCACCCGAATAATTTCTTTCTTTCTTTCTTCACTTGTGGGACCCAGGAAACTGTCCTGGTTCTGGTGAGCAGGTTCTGTTGAGCGCAAATTCGTCCGGGCAAGAGGGCGAGCCCTCCCGAGCATCGAATCATCGTATGACAAGTGAGAGTCAAAGGGACATCACTCGTGACAGTCTGGGGGACGTGACATGGAGTCACGGTACTCATTACGTCCGAGATCTATCGGTAAGGTCCGATGGATCTAGACCTTGAATGAGGAAATCACACCAGAGGGGTCAAAACCGCATAGTAATGTCGGGTCATGTCTACAAGGAGGTTCTTACAACCGAGGTTTCGAAAAATGGTGGCTATCTTGTAATAAACTATTCTCTCTCTCTTTCGAATAAATAGGGAGCGATCTTGGATTGCTCTCTCGTCAACTCAACCCAGATGTTCAGAGATCCTGGAGCGTGTGAGGGAGTGGGCCCACTGGCTGGCCAGCGTCAACGTCGACAGTTGCGCTCTGGGCTGATTTTGTTACACACCGCGCCCTCCCCAATCTAATACATCTGTTTGAAACACACCAAGGGTGCCGAAGAAACTGCCATCGCCTAAACAATAGTAATTAAAATATTACTTGTGTGAAACACCTCCCGTAGGCGCCACCCCAGCGCTTACGTCGACGGAATACACCGAGCCTTGTAAATGTTTCAACTATCAATAATGTGTGTTGCTTTGTTTTATCAAACTGATATTGGGGAATCGTTACGGTCCCAGGGTTTCATCATAGATGCCAGTGGGGTTTTCTCAAAGGCGGACACGTGAAGGATTACGATTGTCGGCAAATTAAATTTGTTACTGTTAAAACAACTGGCACAGTGTCCCAAAAAATGGTCACAACAAATCAAAAAAATGTCACGGTGTCCCAAAAAATAATATCAGGAGATTTACCACCCCAACACACCAAAGAGATCCACCATCCGAACCCTAACTCAATCCATCGACCCCCCTATGGCCCAGATCCACTACCCCTACACAAACCTGGTCATTAACCCGCTTTTCAATCCACCACCCCCTCACACAACTAAATTCCACCAGTTTCTGGTGGAATTATCGAATATTTGCGGTTTCTGACTACTATCTGTGTTCCTACTTTCTTTCTTTGTTGGGTGGCGAATACCCAACTTAATTACTAAACGAAGCAGATGGTGCCAAGTAATCCCTTATTGGACCCAAAAATCTGTCCCAGACCGTTGCCGACCTAGGTTAAGGCCGACCAGCTTTGAGTAAAGCTTGAAACAATTTCGTACGCCCTTGAAACGATTTCGTACGGAGCTAGCCGCTTCAATTTTGAATAGATCCTCACAAGGTTGAAAAATTGCACTCCAAACGCCACGAGCCGAAAAAAAAAGAAAGCAAGAGTTGTGAAGGTATTGTTAGTATAGTTATATTACTGACGATCTCCTAAAATGACAATACTGGTAGAATCAAATTAGTCTACCCTATCGAGACTCAGTGACTGTAAAATGGTTCTGAAAGTACTACGAGAATGTCTTGATATAGAGTTTGAGGTGGACTTGGTACAAAGTTATTTGTACTGGGAGGCATGTTTCGCCCGACCAAATCAATATTGTATGTTCCCTGCCCGATTGCCAGATTTCAGCAATTTATTTTACTCATCGTTCAGTTCTGTACAAAAAAGAAAATACAAAAAATCCTGTTTTGGATCAGATGCTCCGGGATATGAATCTCAGCACAAGACAATGCGGCCTGGTTTTATCACTAGGCTCATCCCGGTTGACTTTTTCATTTCAACAAAACTGGGCGGTTTGATACCAACTGGGCGGTTTGATACCAGTCAGGTACCAGCTCGGGGCAAATCGGTGGGGCTTGCCCTTCAATATCATTACATGATTCATAGGGTTGGGCGGGTCAAGGATTTTATTACGCATTTGGCGGACATCAGCCGAAAAGAGTGCGATTGACGCATTCTATGGCGGTACACCAACACACCTCCATAGTGACACCCTAATTGGCTTTTTAATTTCCATGATCCGAGACGATGTAAAATTAGCTTAGTTGGTGAGAGCGCGGGACTGTCAATCCCGAGGTCGTTTGTTCGATTCTGGCAAAAAATCCAAAATCGAGCAATCAAATCTACGTAGATTTGAATTACATAGACCCTCAAGCAAGCGTACTAAATTACTATGACACGTAATAAAAGCAACAATCAATCAACCCGACCAAAATGGTCGGGCAGAAATGTTTGTACCAGGCAGGTACCAGCTCCCAAAGGGCAAAAGGGCGGGGCTGGCCCTTAAGAATCGAGAACATAGAGCTTCCAGCAAAGCTACTAGAATATTTCTTACGAAGTAATAAAAGCAACATCAATCAATATTTACATGATTCATAGGGTCGGGCGGCTCAGGGATTTTACCACACAATGGGCGGACCTCAGCCGAAAAGAGTGTGATTGACGCATTCTTCGGCGGTCCACCAACACCTTCAGAGCGACCCCCTAATGGGCTATCCGCTGAACTAAGTTTGTCCAAACTTAGCCATCCACCACTCTCGCCCTTCACCTGTGGAGAGGTGACAGCACATAGTACCCCCCGCAGGTGATTCAGTGTGTTGCTTTGTTTTATTTGTGTTAAATGACAGATACAACAACTGTAAAGTCACAATGTTTCAAGACACGTCAAGAATTGCAATTGGTGGACAACTTAAGTTTTCGAATGAAAAGAACCGTGACTGTCACGGTGTCCCAAAAAATTGTGTGAAGAGATCCAAAAAAATGTCACGGTGTTCCAAAAAACAGTATCAAGAAATACACCACCCAACAAACCAGAGAGATGCACCATTCTAACCCTAACTCAATCCACTTGCCCTCCCCAAGACCCAGATCCACCACCCCTACACAAACCTGGTCAATAACCGCTTTAAAAGTTTCCACTACCTCCATAGTGAGACAACTACTGTCTCTGCTTGGTTTTTGGTTGGTAACACTCTCCACCGCATTGAATTTGGTCCACCGAAATTCTTTTCCAAAACTTGCAAATTTTCCATCATATTTTACTCAACTTTGCAATTTTCCGAGGGGGGGCAATTTCGAAAAGCATGCAGATCCCGAAAAAAAGAATCGAAACTGTCGGAAATTACGTGCAAACAATCGGAACCTGCTATAACCATTTCTAAGATCCAGAAAAGAAGAGAATTTGTATGGGCATTGTTGCTGTTGTTGTTGTCTCTTTAAGAATTCAACTTAACCCCCGAGCCCAGAATGTATATAGACCATAAAGGTGCTATGAACAATGCCCAAAGAATTCTTCATAAGGCTCTATATTGTTAAGGGGTTGCTGGTCTTGGTCGGAAAAACTTCGTTTTTGCAAGGGGTACTCTTAAATTATATTACAGACATGCATCCGGGGGTTGGTTGGCTGGGAGTTGACGAAAGGTACTACTTTTCCTTACTAATTTTTTTTCGTACCGCGGACCCATGTCCTGGTAAAAAGTTTAGTCAACTTTGTCGGGAAACGATTTTTTGGCGGGAAGTTAAAAGGGGATGTGAGGAGAATTGGGATTAGAATAAAGCAACGTAACACAGAAGGTATACAGAAAGGCGCAGCGACAATTTTCGCAGATCTCAGGATGAGTCTCAGTCGCACGAAAAAATAATTTTTTTTAGTCATATGTTCCTATGTCCTCGAAGACTCAAAGTAAACAAAGGGGGAAAATACAACCACTCAAGACTGTTGCACGCCTCAATGCAAGCGGCAGCAGGAACGTGCACACACCTTGCAAGTTACAGCGTTGGAGTTCTGCTCAGTCCACAAGCTCAGGACATTTTGAACCGTCTGCAAGCTCAGTGCACTGCCTCACGGGCAGCTTGCATGCACACGTGTTTCCAAAGATGCTTCGAATTCCAGCACTCGATCATAGCGGCAGATTCATCTGCTCTGTTTCTCTTCCGTGTGTGCTTCTGTCTCTTGATTCGAGGTTGGAAACGTTCGTGGACAGACGGTTTGAATTCCACAGTTAGCAAAATTTGCCGCGAATTTTTTGGTTTTGCAGCCAAAAATCTTTTTTTTTGGAAAAAAATCCCAAACGTTGCAATTTTCTATTTTTTAGGTTGGTCGGTTGGTTGTTTGTGATTTGGTACTACTTTTAGTGATGTATGTCACCAAAAAAAAATCAGAGTACCCCTTGGTTTTCGAAAGAATTTCGATGAGAATTTCAATGTGGTGGAGAGGGTAATACCGCGGCATTGCCGCCACACAAATTTTGAGAGTAGAGTTTTTATTGAAAACTGATAGTGGGTATCCCAAGGATATGGGGGATACTTTATTCACCCTGCAACCCCTGGGAATCCCCTCGGCCACTAAATATATATTTGTATGTTCGTTTGTTTCTTTTTAGGCCCTTTCTTACGGAGCGCTACAGAAACTGATTTTCCAAGGCTGGTACGATCTGTCAAAAGGTCACGTTATGCGGCTACGGTGTTCGTTCGAAGTAAACCTGTAAACTGATTGAGAATCCTTCCAAAAAAGCAGCGGTGGTCATTCCCCTTAATCCTGAGGGAATGGGAATCGGGGAATGGGTCATTCTCTTTTCTGATAATTTTGAGGGAATGGGAATGGGAATGGGAATGGGTATGGGCAATTCGGGAAAACTTTGCACGTAAGCGCAATTTTTTTTTTGGAATCACTAGCGAGTCGGAGAGGTAGTTTGCGTCAAAAAATCACGATGTTTTTAGGTGTTCAAGTCTCTCGAAAATGAGCATTTTTTTGAAGAAAATAATGATGAACTAAGACCCCACCCCTTCCCTCCCTCACTATGGTGACTCCTAATTTCAGTCACTGTGTGAGTCAGAGTCAAGGTCAACCGCGCCCATTTCTACGTTACTTTCAACAGTGAGGACAGTTCCAAACTTGCCAAAAGGTT
>Ga0209390_10011620_pt1 | contig 10092 bp, 12 predicted proteins | sample BON01_FD_187212 | JGI IMG/M metagenome (GOLD analysis project Ga0209390, IMG submission 187212) | Freshwater microbial communities from Lake Bonney liftoff mats and glacier meltwater in Antarctica - BON-01 (SPAdes) (version 2) | ecosystem: Environmental > Aquatic > Freshwater > Ice > Glacier... | reverse complement strand
CGACATCCGCAGCGTGATCTCAAGTTCGCGCAAACAAGACCGCCCGATCCTGGAAACCCTCCGCAGTTTGCTCGTCGCCCCCGCCGCCCTCGGCGAATCCCTCGCCCAAGGGTCCTGAATAGTTACCCACAAACTCTGCAAAGCCCATCCACCATCCCCGCTTGTCCCGAAAATTCCGATACCCGGAAATAAATCGAGCCACCGGATCCCGGCGAATCATCATCGTCTCCGGCTCAACTTCCCCGTCACACATCCACCCGTGATCGTAAATGTTTCCCTCAGAAGTTATCCCGGTCCTCATCAGTAAACTCCACATCCACAAAGTCGTCCCACCATTCTTTGGAATCGTGAAAAGGCTGAGGTCCTGATCTGGAAGTTGCACCGGCATTTCGAAAACATTCCTACTTCACTCCCATCTCAATCTCCTTCTGAACTCTCTCCTTTATCTTGGGATTTTGAATTTTTTCGACCCATTCTTTCGCAGTGCTTAAATCACCCAAAACCAAAGCTTCTCTTGCAAAGGCAGCTGCGACATATTGAGTCTTTTCAGCAGGAAGAGATTTCCAGTTCACGTCATACCACTGGTTGACCGCGCTCCGATCTATCTTCAGCCAAGTGCTTATTGACTCCTCTAGCCAGTAGTCAGCATAATTTGACTCTCCATTAACAATGTTAGCGATCGTCCCGAGGGGATCGGTTCCCACATCCTTAATCAACGCATTTCTCTCTTTGGTCCAAATTTTTCCACTCGCATTTCGCTTCACATTGGGATCTTCAATTTCATCAATCCATTCCCTAGCCACATCATAATCTCCCTTTAAAAGCGCTAATTCACTTATGCCTCTTAGAAATTGTTCTTTCTGCCCCTTCGAAAGCTCACCCTTATTACCATCAAAAAAATCAATCGCTTTCTTTATGTCATTTTTTCCTAAATTCACAACAGAATCAACAATTGAAACCTCCCTACCAAAGCCCTCTGAAAGCGCGATTTCCAGGGTTCTTGTAGGATTTATCCTCGCCATATCTCTAAAAGTTTTATCAGGAACCCTATCTTGAATACCCATTTCCGAGAGAATCAAAAACAATCTGAACGGAACGGCCCCACCCATCGATTCCAAAAGCTCAGCGAACGTCGTTTGATCAAGATTACCTGAGTCGAGAAGTTCCACCGCGATACTAACTGAATTTTTGAGACGTGTTGCCACTGCACTCAATGGCTCCCCTTGCAACGATGTCGCATGCGACGTTAAGGCCTCCATCGCCGCTGCTCGCCCTTGGATTGAACCTCCAAGGAGAAGAGTGATGTCAGTTGCGCTCAAGCCTGGACGAGTCCCGAGCTTGTATCCAAATTTCATAGAAGCTATCGTCTTCTCACTTTCAAAATCCAATTTTAGAATCAATGATTCGAAATCCTGAACACTCAAATTTGCATACCTGAAAATATCTCCAATAGCAAAATCGCGATCAACACCCCCTCCCAATTGACTATAAACGAGCTTCAAAACTTTATCTGCCTCTTCATCTTCCAACAGTAGTTGCAGTGCTTTCTCTCGGATAGTTCTTCGCACGTTGTCTGGTATCGCACTCTCAAAACTTAGTAGCCACAACTCATCCCCACTTCCGTCATATTTTGACAATAATCTTACCACACATCCAAAATCGTTCTCTCGTATCAAGTTCTTAAATCGCTCTCCGTCAGACAATACTTCGACCCCACCCCGACGACCATCACCCGTAGGACGGTCGACTAAATAAGATTCATTGTAAGACCGCCCACCCTCTCGATAGGAACTTAAAAAAAGCAATAAAAACGCAAGAGATATTCCTCCCACCGCTAAGAGCGTTTTCTTATTTTTCATTACTCAGGAAGATAAGGCATATTACACAACTGACCACTTGAAGGTTTCTCATGCTTTCCACATTTAACTATAATTTCATGAACTAGTCCTTGATCATCAATGGAATAGCACTTTTCCGTCCCGGTTATGCACGGAAGTAAAGTTACATGCTCTAGGTAACAGGTATAAAGCCCAGTTGGCTGACCATTTAAATCCGGTAGAGCGTCTACTCTAAACACGCAAGCCGGCAGGATCGTCCCCCCATCACCCGATAAAAATTCTTCCTCAGCATTCACCAACCCCGAAAAGATCGTCATATTACTCGCCGCTACCGCTGCGATCACACTTTTCTTCATAAAGGACCTCCGGGGCATCCCGCCCGCATTTGAATTTCCGTCTTTCTTCATTGTTCTTTTCTATAACTTTTTTTAAATATTAAAAAATTACCAATGAGCACTTTGGTCACTTAACAGCCTCAGATGCCGCTTGAATCTGCTTCACCAATGCCTCCCGAAACTTCTCCTCGTTGACATGCCCCAACCATTGGTTTGCTGTGTCAAAATCACCACTTTCGATTGCCTGTTCAGCGTAGACGCGTGCTACATGTTGATTTTGAGAAGGCGTTAAGGTTTTTCTATTTTCATCATACCAGGCAGCGGCTTTGCCTGAGTCCACTGAACTCCACCGCTCAAATGCATTTTTTATCCAGTATTCGGAATGTCCAGAATCTCCTGATACAATAGAATTCATCGCCCCCTGGGGATCAGTTTTTACAGATGACTCGATTACTTTTTTTTCCTTTCCCCAAATTTGTCCCTCCACCGTCTTTCGTAATTCAGGATCGTTAATTTCCTTAGACCATTCCCAAGCTGTATCAAATTCACCTCGCTGAAGTGAGAAGGTTCCCAAGGCTGCCTTAGCCTGATCTAGCTGAACAGGAGGAATAATATCCTCATTCTCATTTAACCAATCTATCGCTCCTGATCCATCTGCGTACGCATACATTAAAAATGAATCATGGATGTTTACCTTCTCCAAAATTGAAGGATTGGACAAAACCAAATCGAGAGACCCTTGAGGATCCGAACGACTCATTTTCCGTAACAAATTTTCCACAGTATTACTTGATACACTCTCAGCACTCAGATTCTTGATAAAGAATTCCAATGCCTCCCCTGCAAATTGGTTACTAACACCTAATAAAAATTCATCTAATAATTGATGATCAGGAACACCATTTTTAAGTAATATTAAAACCATTTCCAAAGAATCCCTCAATCGTATCGACCGATTACCCTCTGGCTCCCCTCTTAGAGCGAAGGGATGCTTTATCAAAGATGCTAAAACGGCTTTCTTTCCATGTTCTGAACTTCCAAAGAGATCCAATAATTCACCTCTGTCAAATCTTCGCTCCTCAGCAAGGAAATGCCCAAACCTCACGGAAGCGTATTCTCGTTCATCATCAAAATCGAGGGCGCCCATCATAACTTGAAATTCTCCGATAGTCACATCTGTCACGTTGAACAGTTGCCCCAATGCAAGAGTCCTAGTCTGACCCGGACTAAGCTCACTCATTATTCGCGTCAAAATACTTTCCGAGCTCTGCTCTTTACCCATTCGTAAGATCGCTTCAGCAAGCAAATTTCTCTTCGTTGTTTCAGGAATTCCTTCGTGGAAGGCCAACCTCCAAAGGTCTTCTCCGTCACTTTCATGCAATCTGGCAACATCAATCAACTCTGTGAATTTTCTATCGGTGATGAGTCGCGACAAATGCTCGAACTCACCAGAATCCGCCAGTTGGATTCTAACTTTCCCACTACCATCTTGCGCAACTGAATCCCTTGGAACATTTATAGGATCAACATCTTTTTGAATATTAAAATAAAAAATACCACTTGATAAAATCAAGAAAAACAATATCAACCTAAATTGGATCATGGCTTTTACCTCACTGAGGTCTATCAACCTTATCACACAAAACTCGGTTAGCAGAATCATTAACTCCACAAACAACATCAATGTCGTCCCATGTTCCAGGGTATAGCCCCCGAACCTGACACGTCCCAGTAGAATTGCAAGGAAGCACCCCTGTTATTTCCCAATAACATTCAGTTGCAATCACTTCCCCAGCCTCATTTTTAATCTCTTGAACCTCAAAATCACAGCTCTGAGTTTCCCCACCTGAACCTAATCCCAAATCATCGCTTGCATTCACCAACCCCGAAAAAATCGTCAGATTACTCGCAGCCACCGCTGCGATCACACTTTTCTTCATAAAGGACCTTCGGGGCATCCCGCCCGCATTTGAATTTCCGTCTTTCTTCATTGTTCTTTTCCTAAAGTCCGCTTTCAGTTTGACACTGGGGGGGGGGAGTGGCAAGTCCTATTCGTGAACTTTGATGAGTTCCCCACAGAAAGCAAGATACCTCATAGATTTCTTCTCATTGGCGGCTTCCTGGGGGCCGGCAAGACCACTCTGATTGGCCTGATTACCAAAGACTTGGAAAACAAGGGCCTCAAAACCGCGCTCATCACCAACGATCAGGGACAGGGCTTGATGGACACCGCCTCCGCACAACAGGCCAGCCAGGGCCTCTCCAATGTCGCTGAAATCACCGGGGGATGCTTCTGCTGCAGGCTTGAGGAGCTCTTCCAGACCATCAAGGATCTCGAATCCTCCGGCAGGCCAGACGTCATGATTGCCGAACCCGTCGGCTCCTGCACCGATCTCATGGCGACCGTTCTTCAGCCCCTGGAAAAAGTGTATCAAACCCCGATGATTCTAGCTCCCCTCTCTGTTGTCCTTGATGCCCGACGGGCTCTTGCTGCACTGGGCGGCAAAAAGAACAAGCGGAGCTTTCACCGCGATGTCGGGTATGTTTTCCGAAAGCAACTCGAAGAAGCGGAATGGTCGTCATCAATAGGATCGACCTCCTCAATCAAGATTCGCGCTGATTCGCAAGATTCGCGGTAACTCCTCCACAACCCAGCCCCCACAACCAATTTGCGTCCCTTATGTGAATTTAGCCTTTTGATTCTAACTCACCTCCGCATTCCCGCTCACTTGGTCCCATGATTCAAAAGGAAGCACTTTCCCGACATAAACTAAAAACGCGCCATTCAATGTGCTCCCGTTTTCGGTGGATGTTAATCCTTTCAAAAAACTACGAAGATGTTCCTCCCCCAGCCCCTTCTTCTAAACTTCGGAAAGAAAATAGCCTTGGCAAGCCGAACTGACGATCGCCGCCGCTTCGTCACCTTCGAACTCGTCAAGTAAACCCTACAGAGCTTGTGGGACCGGCCTCCTGGACCTCAGTCCGAGCAAATCCCCTCAACCCAACCCAGTCGGATAGAAATTCTAAATCCGAAAACCAGAAACGCTCAACAATCTAAAAAAAAGAAGCCCAAAACCCCTCATCCAAAATTCGCGTCCATTCGCAAGATTCGCGGTCAAACCGCGACAACCCAGCCTCCAAAACCAAGTTTCGTCCCTTTCGCAAATTACGTGGTTTACCAAAAAATCCACCACCCAAACTTCCACCCCTCACTCTTCGCAATTCCCAACCCCACCCTTCACCAACTTCGAAGCCCGCTGCCAAAAAGGGCCCACCCCCCTTGTTCGCGCTTCCAGACAAAGGGACCTCTGGGAAAAATTCTTTGCAAAGCAGTCCAAAAAATCACGTTTAATATGAGGAAGAGGAAGGTGACCAAATCTCTTGGTTTAGCTTTGCGGCGGCCTGAGAAGCCTCAAGCGCTCCCAGCCAATAACATTTATCCAACGTCCCAATATACAAGACCAGCCTATGAAACCGCCACTCCGCATAAAACTACTCCCCGCCGCCACCGCCTTAACTGCCATGCTTCTCATGACAACGCGGACAAGCGCGGAAGTTATTGTGACTACCGAACGCGTTGCCGGTAATTTCTCCACGGACGGGACCTTCGTCTTTGCCAACCTCCCTTCCAACTCATCGGATGATCTCGCCGAGGGCAAGACCTTTGCCCTCCTCGCAGGAACAGCGTTCGCGGGCGGTCCAATCGCAAATCTGACCGACGGCACCCGCCCAGGCCAACCAGGATTCCGTCCCTGAAAGCTTCTTTGCCGAGGGCACTTCCAATCTCCGCGTCCAATTGGATCTGGGCGCTCGCTTCACCCTTGCCGAAATCAATAGCTACAGTTGGCATGCGAATGCCCGCGCTCCTCAGATTTTCAGAGTGTATGGAGCCGTCGCTCCCTCGAACACCTCCCCTGATTTTACCGCCGCAGCGTTCCAAGATGACGCGGCACTGGATGCGCTCGGCTACACCCTGATCGCTACGGTAAGCACGCCACTGGCGAGCGGAGGCCAGGTAGGAGTCAGCATCACCGACCCCACCGGCAGCCTAGGAACTTTTCAATATGTCTTGTTTGATATGGAGCCACCGGTATGGGGAGTGGGTCCGAGACCCACATTTTACGGGGAAATCGACCTTGTCGCCGCCGCCGAACAGCCCCCGATCGTTGTTCCGCTGACCATCGCACCTGCCACCTTGCCGGACGGTGGCTACGACCTTGAGTGGAGCAGCCGCCCGGCAAAGATCTACAATTTGCGCACCAGCGCCAACCTCACCGGTGAGATTTCCACCTGGGATCTGGTGGAGGGAAACATCGCCACCACTCCTCCCTTCAACACCTTCAATGTCGCCCCCTCCGGTCTCAAACGCTTCTATGTCGTCGAGGAAATCGAGGAAGCTCCGTAGTTGCAATGGTTTACAATGGATGGGGTGGAGTGGGTTGATGCAGGATTAGCTGTTTTCCGGTGCTCTTGATGATAAGCCGTCAGGCGAATGGGCCGACGGAGTTTGGTGACTTCCTGGACCATGAGGTCAAGCTCCACCCTTCATCTCATCGAAGATCGATCAAGATCGTAAGGAAAGGTTTCCTTGCACGTATTGACTTATCTCGCCAACCGCCATGAAAGTCGCACTCACATTCACCACCCTTTGCCTCGGCATTCTCCCATCCATCGCCGCCCCGTCTTGGATTTGGTCCTCAAAAAATGCCGGAGACAAGGATCAAGTCACCTTCCGGACCACCGTCGAGATTCCCGAAGGCGGGGTCTCCATGGCCAAGCTCCTCTTCACCTGTGACAACGGCGCGACCGCGTTCTTGAACGGAAAAAAGATCCTGACCAATCCTGATTGGCAAACCCCCTCCTCCCTCGACATCACCGATCTCATCAAGCCGGGTGCCAATGAGCTGACCTTCAAGGCCAAGAATGAAGGGGGCGCGGCCGGCTTCATCGCCACCCTTTCCCTGAAACAAAAGGACGGCAAGACCACCCAGGTCGAATCCGGCGCAAACTGGGAAGCCCGGCCCGCGGGCTCCCAAAAATGGGTCCCCGCCACCGTGATCGCAGCCTATGGCCAAGGCCCATGGAAAAACGCTTTCGACGGTCCCGCGCCCGATCCGGTTGCCGACGAAGTCGTCTCCCTTCCCGGCTTCACCGCTGACAAACTCTACACCGTCCCCAAGGGCGAACAGGGTTCCTGGGTCGCCATGACCGTCGACCCCAAAGGCAAGCTCATCACCGGCGACCAATACGGCGGCCTCTACCGCGTCACCCTCCCCGCCCTCGGCAGCACCGACGGGACCAAGGTTGAAAAGCTCCAGGCCAAGGTCGAAGGCGCTCATGGCCTTTGCTACGTCTTCGATTCACTCTACGTCCTCAAGAACGAACAAAAAGGCCCCAATGGCCTCTACCGCCTCCGCGACACCAACAATGACGGTCAGTTTGATGAAGAAAAATTGCTCCGCGAATTCAATGGCGGCGGCGAGCATGGGCTCCACAGCATCATCCCCGGCCCGGACGGAAAATCCCTCTACCTCGTCTTCGGCAACCACACCAACGCGCCCGAAAAAATCGACCACTCCCGCCCGGCCCTTGCCTGGTCCGAGGACCACCTCCTCCCCCGCATGTGGGATGCCAACGGCCACGCCAAAGGTCGTCTCGCCCCCGGCGGCTTCATCCTCAAGACCGATCCCGATGCCAGGGAGATCGAAATGATCGGCTCCGGCTTCCGCAATGAATTCGATGCCGCCTTCGACCAAAACGGCGAACTCTTCGCCTTCGATGCCGACATGGAGTGGGACCTCGGCTCGCCCTGGTATCGCCCCACCCGCGTCAACCACGTGGTCAGCGGGCTCGAAGCCGGCTGGCGCTCGGGTACCGGCAAGTGGCCCGACCACTATCCCGACAGCCCCCCCTCGACCGCCGACATCGGCCCCGGCAGCCCCACCGGAGTTGCCATCGGCACCGGAGCCAAGTTCCCCGCCAAATATCAGCGCGCCCTCTACCTCAACGACTGGACCTACGGCACAATGTATGCCGTCCATCTCGTCCCCAACGGCGGCAGTTTCACTGGCGAAGTGGAAGAATTCGTGAGCGGACGTCCCCTCCCCCTCACCGACGTCATCATTCACCCCACCGATGGCTCGATGTATTTCATGATCGGGGGCCGCCGCACCCAGTCCGCCCTCTACCGCGTCACCTACACCGGCAAGGAATCCACTGCGCCCGTGAAGGCCCTTCCCGTCACCGTCGAGGCCAAGCTCCGCCACGACCTCGAAAAACTTCACGAAAGTGGCACCGGACCTGAAGTCATCGCCAAAGCCCTTCCCTACCTCGGCCACGCCGACCGCTTCGTCCGCTACGCCGCCCGCGTCGCCCTCGAACGCCAGCCCGCTGCCGAATGGGCAGATCAGGCCCTCGCCCGGACTTCCCCTTGGGGGGTCATCGAAGGAATGGTCGCCCTCGCCCGTGTCGGTGAAGCCCCACACCAATCCGCAATTCTCGAGAAACTCGGCACCCTCGACCCCAAGTCGCTCACCCGGGACCAACTCCTCGGCTGGCTCCGCGCCCACTCCCTCGCCTTCATCCGCCTCGGGGAGCCGCAAGACAAAGCCGCTCTCATCCAGCGCTTTACCCCGCTCTTCCCTGCCCAGGACAATGCGGTGAATCGCGATCTCGCCGAGCTCCTCATCTATCTCGGTGACCCCTCGGTCGTTCCCAAAACCCTGCAGCTCATGGCCACCGCCAAAGACGAACACATCGCGCTCATCAACGAAGGCGTCCTCAACCGGAACTCTGGATACGCCAGCGCTGCCCGCGAAGTTCACCAAAGCCGCCCCAATCTCCAGCAATACAGCTACCTCTTCCTTCTCCGGAATGCCAAAACCGGTTGGACTCCAGGACTCCGCCAAGCCTACTTCTCCTGGTTCACCAAAGCCAATGAATGGAAGGGCGGCAATAGCTTGAAGAAATTCATCGAAAACATCCGCCAGGAAGCGCTCGCCAACATCGCGCCCAACTCCGAAAAAGCCGCGCTCGACAAGCTCTCCAGCACCCCGCCCGCTGCCATGGCCAACATCAAGCCCGCCCTTGGACCCGGACGCTCTTGGACCGTCGCGGAAGGCGTTGCCGAAATCACCCAGCGCAAGGCCGGCCGAAACTTCGCCCGCGGACAGGAACTCTACACCGCCACGGCCTGTGCCAGTTGCCACCGCATGGCGGGCGAAGGCGGAGGCATCGGCCCCGACCTCACTGGCTCCGGAAGTCGCTACACCACCGCCGACCTCCTTGAGAACATCGTGGAACCTTCCAAGGTCATCTCCGATCAATACGGCAGTGAAACGATCACCAAGAAGGACGGCTCCCTCATCATCGGCCGCATCGGCGGAGAAACCAAAGAAACCCTCTCCGTCATGACCAACCCTTTCGCCCCCGATTCACTCATTGAAATCCCCATGAAGGACATCGCCTCCCGCGAGCCACTTCCGATTTCCATGATGCCCCCCGGCCTCATCAACACCCTGAACCCCGATGAACTCGCCGACCTCATGGCCTACCTGATGTCAGGAGCTAATCCAGAGGACCAAGCCTTCAAAAAGTAACTGAAATCGCCCTACGGAACTTGGACTTCAGCGAGATCCCAGGGCTGCACGACTTCGTCGCTGACCCCGGCGTCCCTCAGCGGCTGTCAGCCGGGGCTAGGAGTCTGTCGGAGCAAGCCAGGGTTTTGATCGACAGCGGACGAATCGTTTTGCGCCATTGAACGATGACACCGGTAAGTTGAACAATTGAACAACGGGTGCAGGACAAAATAGTTAAGGCGGTTTAGTTGGTCCATTGGAGGTTTTTGCGGCGTTGGGTGGCGAGGATGGGTTTGCGGGCTTGCCAGGCGGCTTCGAAGTTGGGGCCGAGGATCTGGCAAC
>Ga0209390_10011618_pt1 | contig 10093 bp, 4 predicted proteins | sample BON01_FD_187212 | JGI IMG/M metagenome (GOLD analysis project Ga0209390, IMG submission 187212) | Freshwater microbial communities from Lake Bonney liftoff mats and glacier meltwater in Antarctica - BON-01 (SPAdes) (version 2) | ecosystem: Environmental > Aquatic > Freshwater > Ice > Glacier... | reverse complement strand
TCTCCTTCCTCTCTCTCTTTCTCTTTCTGTGCTCTTTCTTCTTCCTCTCTCTCTTTCTCTTTCTGTGCTCTTACTTCTTCCTCTCTCTCTTTCTCTTTCTGTGCTCTTTCTTCTTCCTCTCTCTCTTTCTTCACTCTTTCTACTTCCTCTCTCTCTTTCTCTTTCTGTGCTCTTACTTCTTCCTCTCTCTCTTTCTCTTTCTGTGCTCTTTCTTCTTCCTCTCTCTCTTTCTCTTTCTGTGCTCTTTCTTCTTCCTCTTTCTCTTTCTTCTCTCTTTCTTCTTCCTGTCTCTTTTTCTCTTTCTGTGCTCTTTCTTCTTCCTCTTTGTCTTTCTTCACTCTTTCTTCTTCCTCTCTCTTTTTCTCTTTCTGTGCTCTTGCTTCTTCCTCTTTCTTTAAGGTATGTAAATCAGATGCAGATGCATAACATGGATTCAACGAGGTCCTTGTTGCATTCTCGGGGGAGTCTTGAGAAGCACCTTTAGCAGACGATTTTCCTGTCATTTTGGAGCGTTTGGAATCTCGTTCAGCCGCCTGATTGTCTTGTTCATCTTGTTGCGACAGCAGCTGACTCATTTCTTCCCGCAGCCTCTTAATTTTGGCAATACGTTCTTCTTTGGTGCGTTTAAGACTCTCTTCCTCATCTTCTACGTTTTCTTCTTCCTTTTCCTCTTCGTCATGACCTGCATCGCCACCGACTTTGTCACTTTTACCTGCCCTTTCGTTGTCATCTTGGTCCCGACCTCGTTTTCCTGCTTGATCTCCAGTGCCAGCGCTCCCTGAATTGCCATCTTGATTTGCACTGTCAGTATCTCTGGAATCGTCTCTCTTACTTTCTGTGCCTTGACCTCCACCTTGGCTGTTTTCACCTTGTGCCGGTCCAACGTTTTGCCCCTCACCTGCATCTTCTTGTTTGCCCGTGGTTCCTTGGTATCCTGCGTCCAGCTTGCTTTCGCCTTCGTGGTCATATGTTGGAACTGAATCATTGCTAAAATCCTCATTACACCACCCTTCTAGAATGACTCCTGCCTCGTCTTGGTGTTGGTTGATATGGTCAATCAAATCTTGCATTTCTGCGCTCGTTGTTTCTGCGCTGGAAAAGGTGACAGCATTTTCTCCAACTTGACTGCAAGGCGTAGCAAAAACTCCATTGGGTAACGGGATCTGCACATCCTGTTCAATACAATACACAGACAAAATCGAATTCAATCACATGTAGATTATATCTGTTTTTCACTGAGCAGAAATTTTCAAACAAGTCTCAGATTCTTCGCCAAGAAAACTCATTGCAGATCTCACAAAGCTTCTCTCTTGTGCCAACACAAAATTCGTAAAAACGTCGGAAAGAGCCAAATATCGACGATAAAAGGCCAAAAGTCACAAATTCGAAGCATTTTCACGATTGTGTGATTTTAGATTTTTACAGGATAGCTCTGATATTCACAGGGCTGCAAATTTCAAACAAGTCTGAGGTTCTTCGCCAAGAAAACTCATTGCAGATCTCACAAAGCTTCTCTCTTGTGCTAACACACATTTTCATAAAAACGTCAAAAATGGTCAAATATAGACGATAAAAGGCCAAAAAGTCTCAGATTCGAAGCCTTTTTCAAGATTATGTGATTTTGGATTTTTACAGGATAGCTCTGATATTCACAGAGCTGCAATTTTCAAACAAGTCTCAGATTCGTTGTGGAGAAAATATTCGAGATAATGGCGTCGCACAAAAAGTTACCTGTGTGGAATCAAGATCTCGCTTCGCCCACCAAATTCCGTATGTCGCGTCGGTATATGCCTCGTATCTTGAAGTCTCGGAGAGATCCTCGTCGACCTGGTAGTGTATCAAAGGCGCAGCCCACGCGCGGGACATATCGATCATGACAGAAGGCATTGTGTTTCTCAAAGATGTGTCATTCGCAGGAGTCGTTTTTTTTTTGGATTTTTTCCCTACCTTCTTCTTCTTGAGTGGTTGGATAGGAATGTCCTCACTTTCACTCTCTCCGGGAACCTCTCCGACCACATTATCTGTTTGATTCGTGTACTTGATAGGGTCTAGGACCGCATTCTTAATTTTCTGTGTTTGTTTGACAAAAATTTCAAGAGATCAGTGATGGTGATGATTACCGTTCAGTTACGAGCAAATTGAGCTACTAAACTATTTCTTAGGAAGTAATAAAAGCAACATCAATCATAATCACATGCTGAAGACAACAGCTCGGAAAAGTGTGCAGACTCGAGAAGATTATACCTCCTGCAACCTGCAGAAAAGATCTTCGCGGCCGGGCTCCCTCTGAGGCAGCTTATGACCCAGTGGAACATCATCCTGTTGCAAGTGCGGTGAACAAACGCACACGCGCACACACGCACACACACACACACACACACACATGACGCCTATGTCTCATTTCTGTCTCTCTCTCCCCCTCGTGTTTGTGTGCGTGTGTGCTTAGGCAGGGGCATGGTGATGGAGATGAAACGTCTTACGAATGATGGCTATGGGGTGGCTACGATTAGTCACTATTTGAGCGTGCTCAGCAGGGCTTCCACGCAAAAATGTGTCATAGTGTTTGAGGTGCAGTCCAGATCAATGAGGTTAAGATAAACAAGAGACAGCACATTGTTGTGGAAGCACCTGAATGGCAGCAGAGACAAGGACATCCTTGGAAATGCACAGCACGATGAGAGCCAAAGCGTGTCCGAGCAATATCCTGGCAGAAACTGTCAAAAATTACACACACTAGTTAACAAATGATGCATGTTCCTATAATTTTCAACTACACGCCCGGAGCCATTTTCTGCGAATTTTACAATCACTGACGCAGGCTGCAAAGCCTGAAAACCATCCCGCAGCCACCGAAACCCAGCCTACAGCCACCGAAACCCAGCCTGCAGCCACCGAAACCCAGCCTGCAGCCACCGAAACCCAGCCTGCAGCCACCGAAACCCAGCCCGCATGCACTGAAACGCTGCCTGCATGCACTGAAACGCTGCCTGCAGCCACCGAAATCCAGCCCACATGCACTGAAACCCAGCCTGCAGCCACCAAAACCCAGCCCGCATGCACTGAAACACAGCCTGCATGCACCGAAACGCGACAACAAGCACTGACTAAAAAATAATCGTCAGACCTTGCGCGCAGCCTCGCATCATTGACACGCGCAGGGGATTTTTGTGCTCCAAATATCCCTCCTTCTCGTGTTTAAAAACATTCAATCATCAAAACGTGCTTCGAAAAGCCTCGAAGTGGCCTCTCTTGTAGAAAATTCGAATCGACATATAAGTCCATCGAGATGGTACGCCACTTCGACTCTTTTCGAAGATTAAGATTACCCATATTCGACGTACCTTCGAGATTATTCGTATATATTTGGGCAATTTTGGATAGTTTCTAGAGATTTCGGCCAAATTCGGACCTTTTCGAGAGATTTCGGCCAAATTCGGAACTTTTCGAGAGATTTCGGCCAAATTCCGACCTTTTCGAGAGATTTCGGCCAATTATGGCCATTGTGAGATTAATGAAAATTTCCGACCTTTTCGAGAGATTTCGGCCAAATTCCGACCTTTTCGAGAGATTTCGGCCAATTATGGCCATTGTGAGATTAATGAACATTTCCGATTATTCGATTGAAATGCAAGTGTGTGTACAAAAATATGTAGACATAAAATCATGCAATCACTATGTATTTTCTTTATATCTGGGGATATTGCCTGTAAATAAAAATTTAACATGTACCGCAATATCAAATACCTTGTTATGCATGTGTGGTGTGTGTGTGTGGTGTTTCGTGTGTTGTATGTTTGTGTGGGTGGCTATTCTGTGAGAGAGAGAAATAAAAGACGCAGAATTTTTGTGTGTGTTTAGTGCATGAGGATTGACGAAGTGTTTCAATATATTCGAGTACTCTAGTGAAATGTAATGTACCAAATAGTAGTTGTTCGGTGTAAGAATAGTAGTTTTTTTTGACTGAAAGTAGTATTAAAAATAAGTAGTTTCTTCATTTAAAAAACTACCCTAATCAAAGATTTTGGTCGAAAACTCTGACATCTGCAAAGAAAAATATCCAGGACTGTGTGTTCACAAAGTTCATATGCTTGATATCACAGAAATTTATTGAAAATCTCGAAAATGTATTTCGCCGAGCCACCGAGATTGGATGTGGGCATAGTGACTACATCGCTTAATAATCAAGTTCTATTACGTCATTTTTTCGCTTCATACTAGACGAGCCACCGACACCACCAGATGAGCTGATGGGTGCTGCAGGTGATTTGCCGCTACTACTTCCGGCCGAAGACGAGTCATTGCTGGAACAGTTGACAAATTGTTGCACGAGTTTTTGACACGAGAGAGCATCATCTAGAATTGTTTCGATCGACGCTGCTCCATCGCTTCCGGGGTTGCGTGACCAAAGCGTGATTTTTCCGAGTAATTCCCTCACATTCTTTCCAATCACTACCAGATCCGCGTCATCTGGGTCTGTTTCGCTGAGGTTTTCGGTGGTTTCCGTGGTAATTCTCAATATCTCATCATGACCGAAAAAATTCTGATGCCTGACCCGAACCAAGAGCTCGAGTTCGCGGTTCATTAATTTTTCAATCAAAATTTGCAATAACGGTGTCATTGATTTCAATTTTTGTTCACGCTCTGCACGGTTTTCAATGTGTTGGCCCCACGTAAAGTGAACATCTTTGTGAATTATAACCAAGCTATCGCAATCTCCGCCAATTGATCTGAAGCTTACAGCTTCTTTGGGAAGGTATAAGTCACCCATGTCAAGCTTTTTTCTTTTTCTCGATTCTCCCGAGGCGGCAGGTTTCTTGGATGCAGCGTATTCCTCACGCACATTCCGATTGAAATCAAATGCTTCAATATTATACAATACCAACTGTGTGGAACTCTCGTCCTGCAAATCAATTTGGTGCATGTAAAACACTTTCGCGGGCCGAAAGTCTGAGACTCTCACGACTCCCTTTTCCCTCATGAGACTGACCACCGCATGCACGAAGAAGTTATTCAAGTACACACCATCGTGCCTGGCATTCAAGAGCCAATCTCTGTTGCTCAAATTGGACATGAAATCCTCGCGCGTGACGCCATGTGGTACTATAATTTGATCATTGTCTTCCGAGGGCACTATGCTGTGCTTCCAAATGTCAAAACGATCTTCTAAAAAAAAGTCTGGATTCTCTAGCAATCTGTCAACCACGACCTGTCGCAATTTAGTATGGTTCGAGGGGAATCCCTCTGGTACGAGAATGAGGCCCCTTTGCTTCAAGTCTTCCAAGTTTTTCAAAATTGCACGCAACAGGCAATTGCCATCGCCTGTGGTAATCTGTGGTTCCACATTCATCAAGTCCAAACCCGGCCTGTATATTTCAATACTTCTCCTACTTACATGTGGATTGAAGGCTTCGACTACCAGGAATTTTTGTTCCGGCACACTCATCGTGGTAATTGTGTCCGAATTGCGCTGAAAACTCCTTGAACGAATCAACCGCCAGACGAATGCAAGTTATTGAATGCAAGACTATCGCGCCTTATATACTGGTCGGAGTTGTTCTAGACCACAAAATCAGAATCGAGCAATACTGATTTGTTGAATTAAACCCCCTAATGAGGTCTGCATTCGATAAATGGAATTGACAAACAATCCGAGACTTGTCATAAAAAAATTAAGCTCCGAATAATCCACAGGTCTTGTGACTAAAATGCAAAAATCAGAAAATATGCTATACGATGTAATTCATACCATTTATGTGTCAAATTATATAAATTTTATTGATTTTAAGACTTTTGATTATTTTACAAGAGCGAGAGCTGCTCTGCGACATCCCAGAAAAAATTTCTTGACAAACAATCTGAGACTTGTCAAAAAAAATTTGAGCTCGGAGGAATCCACAGGTCTTGTGACTAAAATGAAAAAATCAAATATAACAGATTACATGCCACATTATAGCTGATTATATACAAAATCCACACACATTTCTATGTTTTAAGACTTTTGATTATTTTACAAGAGCGAGAGCTGCTCTGCGAGATCCCAGAAAAAATTTCTTGACAAACAATCTGAGACTTGTCAAAAAAAATCCTGGCTCTGAGGAATCCACAGGTCTTCTGACTAAACTACAGAAAATTCATAATCACATATCATAGCCACGTTACACCCAATTTAGTGTCACTTTAATTGCAATTTTCTTTTATTTATCGACTTTGATGTTATTTGCAAGATCAAGACCTGCTGTGCGAGATCCAAAATATTTTTTCTTAACAAACAATCTCAGACTTGTCAAAAAATCCTGGCTCCGAGGAATCCAAAGCTCACACGGCAAAAAATCATAAAATCCACAATCACATATTACGTGCCACTTTATAGTCGGATTTGTCGAAATTGTAAGCATGTACTGCTATTTTCGACTTTTGATTGTTTACAAGAACAACTCGGAAGACTCCAAAGCTCTATTGAGAAAAATACCAAACGAGATCTGGACACACACACACAATGGTGCTTTTTGTTATTTTATTTTTATTAAAAAGCGAAATGATATTGTGAGTTTTCTGCAAACTTTAAATCGAGTCTTTCTAGCTTCAGTGTCGAGTTAGCATTTTGAAATGTGAGTGCAAATCAGAGGATCATAAGTTTATTTCGTGAGTTTTCTGAGACAAGTGCAAGTATTTTCTGCAGCCTATACAGTGATGTCTTTCTTGAACTCCATGACAAGATTGTACATGATGTTGGTGTCGTGCTTGTAACTTTCAGAATCAGTGTGATAGGAGGAATAAGGGTGTATCTCTTTGCCGTGGTTGTCCTTCAGGTCTTGGACCATCTGCAGAACAGACTTACATCCCGAATGTTCGAGGGTCGGATCAGCACCATTTCCCAGTAGTATTTTGACACCTTCAATGTCGAACTGTGCCACGGCAAAGTGTAGAGGAGTCTGTCCGGTAAGATCTACGTAGACTTTCTCAAACTGATTGCGGTCCATGAAAGGATGATGCAGCTGCTTGTTGGGGTCAGCACCATGATCGAGTAAGACCTTAAAGACCTTTTTGTAGCTTTCCAGGAGTGGTACATTGAAAACACTAAGCCTCACTTCATAATACAGGCTGGTCAAAACATGCAAGAGCGAACCAATGCTGTGAATTTTAGGGTGTATTTTATATCCTCTGAGGTTCCCAAAACATCCATTGTCCACCCACCAACCATGAGCGAGCTTCTCCAACTTCATACCCGCATTGATATTCGATAGGTTGCAGGGGGTCTTGTGGTTGGTTTCGATATTCTTCAGCTCCAACGTGCCAGGGACAATCTTCCACAAGGCGTTTTCCAGCGCTTCCGCATCGAGCGTACGCACACAATATATGATTTCTTCCTCCTGAGTACGCACATAGTACCCGTATTTGTTGTCATGTATTTTTTCTTCTGACAGTGGCATTTCTTGAGACATTCAGCGACAGTGTTTTCCTGTTTAAATCAGTCGCGTTTCCTTTATAGCAGTCGGAAAGTATGGATTCTATTTCGGGAATTTCTGACCGATATAGCTATGTGTACACACGCAGAGAGAGATGAAGAGATAGGAATTCTTAGAGAAATGCAGACGTAAATAATGGCTATTTGTTGCACAAGCCTCTTTTCTTCATTAATAGAATTTGACGAGTTTGGGAGTAGGAAAATTAGTTGTAGTGGGAAATCTGGGTTTGATTTTGGGATTCGAGGACATTTCAAAACATATTACACATGACTATATGTGTTTGAACCTGTCCAATGTCCTTCCTTACCAACAAAAGAGCAACCAGAACGTTTTGCAAAAAGAATTAATGTGTATTGTAAATAGAATCATCTTTGTAAGAGCTGGGTCGGTTTTTGATAGAAGTACAGGTGTTGTAAAACATGGAACCGAGCAGATTTCGAATAGCATGATTACTGATACAATACAAAATGTATATTTTGGTTCAACTCTTATGATTCAGCCTATCTAGCTTTGGAGTTCAGGTTAGGTGATATTTCCTGAGGCTATACTTGGGACAAAAAAAGATAGCATATATAATGTGAGGCATTGTCTGTGATCTGTTCTTGTAGCAATGACTGTGACACAGCTGAAAACACATGACGAGTTCAACAAGGCGCTTGAAGATGCAGATGACAAAGTGAGTGCGTTTTCCCCGAAAATTCTGTGTTTTACAGTTTCCTAATTCTCTTGCAAGAAAACTGATAGTTATTTTTTGCATTGCAGATGCTGTGCGTGAACTTCTCAGCCAAATGGTGTGCACCGTGCATCAAGATCGCGTCTCAGTTTCTCAAGTTACCCGAGACCTACAGCGACTGCGTGTTTGCCAAGGTCGACGTCGACCAAAACCTCGAAACCACACATGAGTGCAAAATCACCATTATGCCGAATTTCCACTTTTATCGGAATGGGCTTAAGATAGATTCTATGAGTGGTGCCGACATGGAGATGCTCAAGAGAATTATTCTGAAGCACAGGAATTCATGAGCAAAGACTCTGTACATTATGTATGCAAAAACAGCAAATGACAGAGGCTCTAGTATCTTTTCCAACACATTTAATAAATGTTTAGAATTCATTGCAACCAGAACATTGTCCGTTTTTGTTCGATTTCGGGAAATTCGGCTTCTCTCAATCTTAGGGTGGTAGTGGCACTACATGCGCCTGAGGTCCAAGCAAAAGGGTCAATGGGTCATCAAACTTGATACCTTTGGTAAAAAGAAAGAAAGAGCGTGTGTGTGTGTTTGTGTGTGTCCAACGCGCGCGTATGTGTGCGTGCATGTGTGTATATGTGTGTGCGTATGTGTGCGTGTGTGTGTCAGTGTGTCAGTGTGTATGTGTGTGTGTGTGTGTGTGTGTGCGTTTGTGCGTTTTTGTGCGTGAGTATACATGTAAGTGCGTGCGCGTATGCTTTTGTGCACGTGTGCATGCGTGTTTGTTGTGTGTGTGTGTGGGCGTGTGTCCCTGTGTTTGTTTTTTCGTATGTGTGTATGTGTGCTTTTGTGTGTGTGTTTGTCAGCATTTTTGTCAATTCTTTTGCGTGTTCGTTTGCATGCATGTATGTATGTGTGCATTGATGTATGCTCGTATCTATGTGTGTGGTATGTATGCATGTAACTGGAGATCGACGTTGCTCCAAATGCAGAGGTAACGCCCCGAGAGGCAACGCGCAAGAGAGTGTGTTACAACAAGAGCCAGAGAATTTCAGAGAGCGAGAGAGAGAGTAATAGAGGAAAGAAAGGGGCAGTGGAAGGGGGGGGGAGGATAGAGAGCGTGATCCCCGGGCAAGAGAGTGCGAGATAGAGTGATGCGAGAGGAATGCACACCACAGATTACATAGCAGGCGATCAACAGAGAGAGCGATGGGAGAGGGGAGAGTGGGGCAGGGTGAAGAAAAGAGAGAGAGGGCGAGCTGCGACAATACAGTTGATGCTCATGCAGGGGAGCAATGCACACGTTGTTGTCAACTTGCGCAGACCCCCGAGACGCCTTTAAAGCAGCGTCCTTGCCTCCATCGCATGAGACGTGTGCAAGGACGTGTGGACTCCTTTACTCGGCCGTGAGTGCATGCTGTACCCATGAGCACATGCTGTACCCGTGGCCACAAGTGTGATGGATATATCGTGATGTATGCGTGGTGAACATGTTTGTATGTAATCTTGTGCTTGTGTGCTATGTGTATATATGCACATACATGCGTGCCGGTGTGCGCGTGTGTTGGTGTAAGCATGCACATGTGCTTAAATGCGTGCATGGAAATGCCCGGTCTATCAGCGAGCTGCATCCACGACTGTTTGTGGGGTCGCCATTTGTGTATGTGGATCAATCACGGATTTTGTGTGTGTGCATGTATGTATGTGTGAAGATCGACGATCAAAATTTAGCGAGACGCACTCACACACAATAATCAATCACATGTAAGTGGATACCACTCGAGTGGATGTTTGGTTTTGTTCACTATTAGAATGATACATTTATGAGAAGACACGGAGAGCGAGAGTGCACATCGTCGGGACATCTGTGAGAAGACACGGAGAGTGAGAGAGAGTGAGAGCGAGTGAGAGCGAGAGACAGCGAGAGACAGCAAACGA
>Ga0209390_10011615_pt1 | contig 10095 bp, 5 predicted proteins | sample BON01_FD_187212 | JGI IMG/M metagenome (GOLD analysis project Ga0209390, IMG submission 187212) | Freshwater microbial communities from Lake Bonney liftoff mats and glacier meltwater in Antarctica - BON-01 (SPAdes) (version 2) | ecosystem: Environmental > Aquatic > Freshwater > Ice > Glacier... | reverse complement strand
ATGACGCTAGCCGCATGCAATACCGCCACAAGACATGTGCCACCAGCCCTGGCCCTGGCCCCATAGTCCGTTGGCCGACGAGCGGCGCGCCGCTCGGATCGCAGTCCTTGTCGTTGGTGGCCGCGTAGAGGTCGGCGGGCCCTGGCCCCATAGTCCGTTGGCCGACGAGCGGCTGCCGCTCGGATCGCAGTCCTTGTCGGTGGTGGCCGCGTTGAGGTCGGGGGGTGGTCTCCTGAGGCGGGGCAGTGGGCAGTTGCAGTTGAAGGTAGGGCTACTGGTGCTGGGGCTGGCGCGGGAGCAGCAGTGCAACGCACCCGAAAGGACCAGGTGACCGGGTCGCGCAGCTGCAGCTGGACCTCCTTGTCGATGACCGCGCGCACGTTGTCCTGGAGCTTCATGCGCCTGGCGCCTGGCCTTGGTGTTGACGGCGCTGGCGGATCTTAGCGCAAGTTCTTGAGTTGGCGCTGTGCCAGGTGCACCGCCCGGTCAGCGAACCGCTGCTGGCGCTCCGCGCGCCGCTGGTCCGTCACCTGCTGCAGGTGGCTGAGCCGGCGCGGCGCGTCGTCCCGTTGACCCTGCTGCTCGAGCTCCGCGGGCAGCTCGTCCTCCTTGACAGCACGCCGCTCTGAAGCTGCTTGCTGGTTGCTGGCCTTTTGTCTGAGCAGAAAAATTATTTCGGTCTCGGATAATAATTCTGACGAGACTAAACCCCGACGGTATTATTTCAAGTCGATGAGGTGTGGCCTTCCTCCACAATATGGCATCTGAGGGCTGGGTACCCAGCTTCTAATCTTAAAAGATTTTTTGAAGCAGGGTGCCACCAGGATATTTTATTAGTCCGTATCCTTAGTCTTAGTGTCTTAGTCGTTACACGTTACACACTAACTAACATGTTACTAACATTATTATTATTAAATATTATATTATTAATTTAATATTATAGAGGGTATGTTCGGCTGTGCACGACGCACTGGGCACTGGCGACGTATGGGCACAAAAAAAACTGTACCTTCGCCAAGCTCCGGGCCCCGCGTCGGCGCACGCGGGAATAACCCAACACCCCCCGAATCAGCCCACGACAGGTCAGAGCGTGCAGCACGCGCACGCACCCCCCCGGCATAAAAAGCACGCAGTAGCCCAGGCCGGGCGCGGTCGAATGCAGGAAGGGCGCGACACGCAACGCGCCTCCAACCGCCGCGCTAGCTTGCTCCCCCTCCTCTTGCACTATCCTGGCCTCTCAAACATATGCACGCCCCCCCCCTCACAAACACACCGCTCGAAACTCTTACGACTAAAGACCGCTCCCTACGTCGCGGGCCGCCGCAGCAGCTGCTACCCAGCTGTCCCCACTGACTGCGCCAACAGGGGACGCCCCGTCTACACATCTGCAGGGGCAAACGAGGCGGTGGCAGGGCGTCGTCAGCAGAGGGCGGTGCGCAGGCCCGAAGCGCGGCACGCGGCGGGTGTAGGCAGCGCCGCGGCGCCGCTTGCTTGCCAGTGGCGGCTCACAGTTGGTCAGGTCGGCGTTTGTGGCGGGGACGAAGGCGGTGATGCCGTCCATCTCCTTGGTCAGCACGATGCACGCGGCGAGGCGTGACCTGAGGGACGCCCAGCGTGCAAGGAATCGGTCGGCGTGCAGCCGGAGCAGGAAGGCGCGCGGGCAGCGGCGGGGCTCTCGCAGTGCGCGGCTGGGCCGCAATGGCGAGCGCACGTGGGTTGCGTATTCTCCTCGGAGACGCGGAGGAGGTTCGCCTCCTGATAGTTGCAGGGGCCGACGCGCTCAAAGTCGCCTTTGGGAAAGATGACGTGGTCCTCGATGGAGCCCGGTCCCTCGCCCAGGGTCACGTAGTCCCAGTTGCTGTCCGACTTGGTGCCGTTCAATGGCAGGCCGTGATGCTGCCCGGTCTCGAGCAGCGTCCAGCCCACCATGCCGGGCACCGTCACGCGCGTTTTCTGCTTCTCAAAGATGAACGTGCACTTGACTCTGCGTGCGGGGTCCGTCGTGTGTGAGCGCGAAAACTGGCGTGCAGCCGCGGCGCAGGCAGCGGGGTGCGTGGTGGAAGGCGCACATGGTCTCCTCAATAGTCGCGCTGCACAGGCCGCGCGCCCCGCGCGCGCGTCCTGTCGAGCGAACCGCAGCGCGAGCAAGCATACGTTCTATTTGCGTACAAGGGCCAGGGCCTGGAGTTGCTTGGAGTTGACAAAAAAACGTGCGTTCATGTGAATGCCCTCCTATCGCCTGCCACGACGCAACTATGGCTGCCACTTGCGAGGTGCCAACAGCGGTGCAAAAATACACCGACTACGACGAGGAGACCCGGCGCCGGCTGCTGTGCGGCGACCTGTCGGAGGAGACCAAGCTGCCGCGCGAGCTGCTCGAGCGGTTCTACGAGATGTGGTCGTCGCGGTCGCGGCCGTTCTTCACGGACGTGGACGAAGCGGGCTTGCTGAGCCGCGGCAGCCTGTCCGAGGTGGTGCGCAACCTGGGCGTGCACTCGGAGATTATCTGCCTCTCCATCAGCCGCGTCATCGCGCTGGAGGGGCCCACCGTCGACTTTAGCGGGTTTGTTCGCGGCTACGCTCAGCTGCACGCCCGCACCCTCAAGGAGGCGCTGCCGTTTGCCTTCAAGGTGTTTGATCTCGACGATGACGGCCGGCTCTGCCCTACCGAGTTCCAGCAGATGCTCACCGCGACGCTCGACTTCAAGAAGCTCGACGGCGCCGCAGTCAAGCGCGTGCTCGCCGCGCCCCCGTCGCAGGAGGGCGAGCTCGGTGGCCTGACATCGGACCAGTTCAGGTACTTCGCGTCCCTTTCGGCCGAGACGATCCTCGCGACGTGCGGCTTCCTGCTGCACGTGACCGCGTTCTACGTGCCGCCCATGCCGCTCGGACCGATTGCGGAGGAGCGCGAGGAGGAGGCGGCGGCCGCGGCGGCCAGGGCGGCCAAGGGTCCCCTCGGAGGCGGCACGAAGGGCGGTGCAGCCGATGGCGCGGCGTCCGTCAGCGCGGCGGCGGGCGGCGAGGGCGGCGGCGCGAACGCCGCCAACCCGTTCGAGGACGAGGAGTTTCTCTCGGCGCTCGAGTCGCTGCGCACGACGCCGGAAGAGCGCGCCGAGCGCCAAAAGACGCGGGGAAACGAGGCGCTGCGCTCCAAGGAGCCAAACGCGCTCTCGCACGCGGTGGACCGCTACACCGAGGGGCTCGATGAGCACCCGCGCGACCAGCTGCTGCTGGCGACGCTGCTCAACAACCGAGCCGCGGCGCAGCTGATGCTCAAGAACTGGGGGCGCGCGCTCGCAGACTCGCGGGCGGCGCTCGAAGTGCCCGCCACCGCGCCCGGAGCGGGCGCGCCAGCCGTGGCCGCTGGCGCAACGGCGCGCGGCGCGCCCGCCGCCAAACGCGTCGGGGGCGTGGGCGGGGCGGAGGCAGCGGCGCTGGCGACGGCGGCGGCGGATCGTGCGCTGGGTGCGGCTGCGGCGCTCAAGGCTTCGCGGCGGGGCGCGAGCGCCGCGCTGCGGCTAGAGCGGCTGGCTGACGCGCGGGTGCTCTGCGAGGAGGGCCGGCAGATCGCCCTCTCCACCGCCACCCTCACCGCCGCCTCCTCCGCCGCCGCCTCCGTCTCAGCCGCCTCCATCGCTGCCGCCTCCGCCACCGCCCTCTCCGGAGGAAATACCGGTGGCGGTGGCGACGGCGGCGGCGGAGGGGTTGCGGCGGCCGCGCCCGTGGCGGGGGCCGATGCTGCGGTCGGCGACGCTGCGGTCGCGGCGGGCGCTTCGGCGGCGGGCGAGGACGTGGAGGTCGAGTCTCTGTTCCGTCAGCTGGCGCTCAAGGAGGGCGAGGTTGAGGCTGCGCGTCTGGCGGCGCTCGCCAAGGCGGAGATGGAGGCGCGGCTCGCCACGGCGCTCAAGCGGCGCGGGCTCAGCGTGGCGGATTTTACAGACGAGTCGATGCGCCAGCAGTGCGTGGGCGCGCACTCGGGCGCACACACGTGGTACGACGCCGCGGCCGACGAGGTGCACTGGCCCGTCATGTTCCTCTACCCGGAGACGTCCATGTCGGACTACATCCAGGACATGTCCGAGCGCGGGCGCTTGGCCGAGCACTTTCTAGAGATGTTTGGCGCAGCGGCGGAGCACGCGCCCCCCTGGGACCACGAGCGAAAGTACGCCGCGGCCGCGCTACAGCCCTACGTCTGCTTCGAGGGCGGCGACGGCAAGCCGGCGGTGCGGCCCCTCGACGCGGAGGCCTCGCTGGGGCCGCAGCTCGTCGCGCTCTGCCGCAACGAGGGCTACGCGGTGCAGGGCATCCCTATCCTCCACGTGGTGGTGCGCGGCTCGCCCTTCGAGAAGGAGTTCCTGCGCAGGGACGGGCGCGCGTGAGGAGGTGAGGGCGCACCGCGGGTTCATGTTGTGTTGCTGGTGGGGCGCGAATACGGTGGGGCGACCAGCTCCTGGGCATGGCGCGGCATGCGTAGATGGCACATGTGACATGGCATGTATAGCCATAGCCAATAACAAAAAAATCATATCGGTATCGGAAACAGAAACAGGCTGTAACCAGGGGAGTCGTTTTTTTGCAGCAGGAGTCGAGTGTCGAGTATTTTTAAATTAAAAATTAATGTAATATAATATTATATTATTATTATATCTATAATATATAATAATAATATATAATATAATATTATCTATCTATCTATTGTTAATTTAAAATATTATATATCTTAATATTAATTATTAATAAAAATATCAATATTATTATAATAACAAAAAGATAAAGATAAAAAGATTCTTTAACTTAATTATAAAGATGTGTGCAATAAATTGTAAATTGGAGACCACCTCGATGTTATTTTACGATGACAGATGACGATGACGATGAAAGCCCCCCAAAGCAACGAGCTCGAATAGAGAATAGAGTCGTATGTATATCGCACTTTTTCGGAAACTAGGCTAGATCCCAAACCGAGCGGCCATAGCTTTATCTCCATTTGTCTTGCGGGGAGACAAAAAATAGGGGTGGGGACAGGAGTTAAAACAAAACTCGAATGCGCAAACTGAAACCTCGATATTAGCCGGCTACCCGTCGCAGAAATTCAGGCGCAAGCCACGCGGGTCCCCCCCTAGCGGCAAATATCAGGAGTTAGAATCGGCTTGCTGTGAACAAGGGCAGACCACGCAGCGTGAAGAGAAGCCTCTCTAACATCTAACGCTAATACTCGTCTAATAAGTATTTTATAAGGCCCACACACCACTCGAACTCGGCCGTTTTTGCTGCTCTAGACGCCACAAAACGCCGCTTATCCAGTGAAAAGACGGCTCTCTCACGCACAAAAAGGCGCTCTCTCACGCGCGCCAGCGCCCCCCCCAAAAGCCGAAAAATCGAGCATCAGCACGCGCATAGAGCAGAGAAGAGAAGAAGCCTTCCAAGAGACAGCACAAGGCCCAGGCGAGACGGCGGAGGCAAATATCAGGAGGTAGAATCGGCTTGCTGTGAACAAGGGCAGACCACGCAGCGTGAAGAGAAGCCTCTCTAACATCTAACGCTAATACTCGTCTAATAAGGCCCACGCACCACTCCATCTCGGCCGTTTTTGCTGCTCTAGACGCGAAAAAACGCCGCTTATTCAGTCGTGAAAAGACGGCTCTCTCACGCACAAAAAGGCGCTCTCTCACGCGCGCCAGCGCCCCCCAAAAGCCGAAAAATCGAGCGCTGCGCGCCAGCCTAGTCCCGCTCTTAGAGAGACGCGGGACTTGGGCTGTCGCTCCGCGCTCTTAGAGAGACAGGGGACTTGGGAAGTCGCTCCACGGAGAGTGATTCACCACACTGTGGTGTCTCGCTTCACAAAACACAAAGCATAGATGAAACTATAGACAGGCACATAATATGGGTGCCTCTCCATCCTCAGCACAAGCACACGAAGCCCTAGACACCACGCGGATATTCCAGAGACGGAGATGGCAGAAGTAAACAGGCAGGCATGAGGGGTTGCTATACTATTCTTCACAAATCAACAACCTCCCAGTGCGCCGCCTTATTCCCAGACCCTTTTTTTTTTTTTTTTTTTGTACTCTGCTGTCTTCCCCTTCCTAGACCCCTCCTCGCCTTCGACTTGGTCACCCACCACAGGATCATTGCGTTTGCCAAGCAACCATTCCTCACGGGGGCATGCGTCAGAATGTGTACGCTTCCCAAGGCCACCATAGTCATCCGCATTCTTTTGGCAAGTGCACCACCGTGGATTGCCGCCAGGCTTGCGGTCCTTTGAAAACAAGACACGCTGCTTGTTCCGAGAATTTTTATATTTGCGCTTCTTGGGCATACCTGCCTTGAGCAATTGCGCCGGGGGTGGAGCAGTACACGCAAGAAAGGACTAGTCTGACGGCGCCGCAAGAGGAGGGTAAATCGGCGGCGCAGGAAGGGGTCCCCGCAGCTCTGCTAATGGGGTCGGAGCCATTTGCATGGCGAGCGTGATCTCCACTGTAGTAAGATAGGGCGAGCTTTGCTGTATTGGCTGTCCCATCACCCGCACTGGCAGGGTTGAAGGTGGCAGGGGCTGTGCGAGCCAGGGGAGCTGCTGCGGCTGCGGCTGTAAGGTGGGAAGTGATGACCTCAGAAGGGGCAGCATTGGCTGCATCGAGGTGGTCTGCTGTGGCCGCAGCTGCAACACGGTAGTAGACTGCTGCAGCAAGGGAGGAGACGGCTGCTGCTGCAAGGCAGTCTGCTGCAGCCTGGCAGTCTGCTGGTGCTGCAGCAAGATGGGCTGCTGTAACAAGGAGGACTGCTGGAGCGAGCGGCTGCAGTGCTGGCGGCTGCACCTCAGCCGAAGAGGCTGACGACTCAACCAGAGGCAGGGACACAGCGCCAGCCAAGGCTCGAGACGGTGGTGGCGGCGCGCGGGACGGAGGCAGCCTAAGCAACGCACTTGATGGAAGCAGAGGCATCATCTGCGGGGCAAACGTAAGAGGCAATGCTGGGGGGGGGTCTTTCCTCTGGCCAGTGTGATCGAAGCGGCCAATTTGCTGGATGCAGACCTCGTCTGCAGCTGGCTCAGGTGGAAGCTCCAAGCTCCACATAGAAGGGCCGATTACGTAGTAAGCAGTGGCGAGCAGCGTCCGGGCCGTGGGTTAAGTTAACCCTGCCTTCCGCGAGGCAGGGTGGGAGACGGTCGCCGAGAAACAGCAGCACGGCCCCGAGATAGAGATTCTAGGCCTTCTCATCGCTGCGGCCTCGGAGTCAGCGCCGCGAGGTGGTGTAGTCTGCCCAGAGACTAAGCGCCTTGGTCTTCTAGCTGAGATCAGTGAGATCAGCGATCTGCGCGCAGCTAACCAGAAGATACCACTCGCGCTCGTCGAGCGGCTAACAGGCCGCCTGGGCAACATCGGCCAAGTAGTGGCGGAGGGCAGAGCATACCTCGCGCCGATGCACGCGTTAGGCGCCGCGCGGCGGCGCCACAGCGCCAAGCGGTCGAACGCCAACGGAGCTCCGCCAGCAAAGCGTGCCCGCGCATGCGACACGGGTTCGTCGGCGGCGCAAAAGCTGCCGGCCTCGAGGCCGGCTCGCGCGGGCGGCTACCGCAGCCCGTTAGTAAGCATCCAAGGCACAGGGCCAGCCAGTCACAGCCCAGTACCAGCGCTGCCTCGCGTGTTGGCCAACGCGCTCAGCAGAACAGGACGCGTCCCACTCGCGACGCCGGCACGGTTCCCTGAACCAGGAGAGCCGGGCTGCGCGGTTCTCTTCACAGACGCCGCTCGAGAGGATGGCACCGGCGGTGGAGCCTTCCTCGCGATCGCGCGTCAAGCAGACACACCGCTCTTCTTCTGGTGTGGCTTCGAGTGGCCGGCCGACATTCGCGCCGCCCTCCAAAGCGATCTGCTTTCGATGCCTGCGGGCGAGCTCGGCATGCTAGTGGGCATCGCGCCTGCGCTGATGGCCGCCTGCGAAGCGAGGGGCATATGTGTCACGCATCTCATTTGTATGACTGACAGCATTGCAACCAGAGCCACCGCCAACCACGACAGCTCGCCGTCGCCGCAGCTTAACTTCTTGAGAGTGTCCGCTCCGAAAATCCGGAGTCCGATTCGGGTCTGTTCTCCATGTCGTTTTCGTGGTGAAAACCTCCTACGTCCCCTTATTATAAAAACCTAGTGTCCGCTCCAACTATGGTCCGATAAATACCACAGGGGCATTTTTTTTATTTTCATTTTTTGAAAACCACAGCCGCGAAACCACAGCAACTTCAGTCTGATGCCGTCTGCTGCGCAGCGCCATGGAGCGGAAGAGGCTGGAGGAGGTGATGGCCGTCCTGTGCATCGGAGGGTAACTCCTCCTCCTCCTCCTCCGCCAGCTCCTCCTCCGCCAGTGCTGGAAACCTTTGCGGCGGCGGCGAAGCCCGCAGGTCGCAGGTCCCGCTGCTCACGTTAGAACGGACTGGCCATGGCTGAAGTACGCGACGGCGGACGTGGACACCGCAGGCCAGGCAGCGCAGGCAGGTACGGAGAGGTCGCCCAATGACCGCCCCATTGGAACTCCAGTTCGAGCGAAGCCAGTGTCGAACATTCTGAAATGTCTTTTGAAGTAATTGATGAATTGGTTTCTCCGATTGACCCGTGGGTCGGACTCCGTCGCAAATTTCTCGAAGTTCTCGAGCAATTTCCACAAATTTTTTGCAAAGTTTGCCCTTATTCCGAATCGGACGAAAAGGGCAAAATTGGGCCGAATCCGACGTTTTCACCATATTCCGATTCGGACGATTTCCTAAATAGGGGTCCGATTTGGGTTCCGATTCCGCCAGCGGACACTCCCTAATTACTGACCAATTACGTGTACTGACCTTACTGATTTTCTGCTTTTCTTCGCTCACCGGCGCGCCGGTTCTGCAGCTCCTAGGCGTGCACGTGCCAGGAGTGCGTAACCAGCGGACGGCCTAAGCCGTGGAGAGGTTACACGCGCCGCAGTCCTCGCCGACCTGCGTGCTAACACAAACTTCCTTCCGATTGAGGTCCCATTTCCAGACCATGTTTTCGATCTTATGCGTACGTACGGCGATGATAACTGTGAAAGGCCGGCGCCGGGAGGTCGGCCAGGCGCCGGGACGCCAGAGAATGGGGAACACATCAGACAATGAAAGCTAGCAGCAACGCGCGACAAAGGAACCGGAGGGGGGCAGCCCCCAAACACCGCGGGGGGAAGCACCACAAGGGGGGAAACCGCCCACAGGGGAACCCCATCCGCCAACACCCCCCCCACCGTGAGTCCTCTACAAGAAGAGGGCCGCGGTGCAAGATTGGCAGAGGTGGGAGAAGATCCTCGGACTTCTGCGTGAAACAAAGGGCACCCCCCACTGCTGGCCCTAGTCGACAGGGTAGCCGAAAAACTCTATGCCAGCAAAGAAGATCCTCGGACTTCCGCGTGAAAACTAGGGGCACCCCCCACTGCTGGCTCGTGTAGCCACAGAGTAGCCGAAATACTCTATGCCAGCAAGAGGCGATCAGAGGGTTACCCCTTTGTCTGCCCTGCGTATAAGAAAGAATGGCCGAAGGCCGCCGCGGGCAATATTCTAAGTGTAGACTTCGTCGTCAAGCCGGATGCGTGCGAGGGGGGCAACCTTGACCTTGGCGCGGGAGGCGTGCGGGCGCGGGTCGGTCGTGAACGCGCGCGACTCCGGCTCGTTGAGCGTGCCGCCCGTCGGCGCGTCGGCCACGATCGACTTCGAGACGTAGTGGTGCTGGTGCGCCACGGCGAAGATCTTTGCGGCGACGGTCATGTCCACCTCGCGCACGCAAAACACCCCTCCCTGGATGCGCAGCCCGTCGTTCTCCTGGACGCACAGCAACAGCAGCTCGTTCTCCTGCTCGAGGTACTGCGCGTTGTCCTTCTCCCGCGCGCACGGCCGCTCTTGCGCCGCGAGGGAGTGCACGACCTGGACGCACAGCAGCTCGTTCTCCTGCTCGAGGTACTGCGCATTGTCCTTGTCTTGCGCGCACGGCCGCTCTTGCGCCACGAGGGAGTGCACGGCCTGGATGCGGGAGGCCGCTTCGAACGCGATGTGGTCCTCGGCGAGCCACAACTCCAGTGCCTCGTCGAGCGCGCGCCGCC
>Ga0209390_10011608_pt1 | contig 10101 bp, 14 predicted proteins | sample BON01_FD_187212 | JGI IMG/M metagenome (GOLD analysis project Ga0209390, IMG submission 187212) | Freshwater microbial communities from Lake Bonney liftoff mats and glacier meltwater in Antarctica - BON-01 (SPAdes) (version 2) | ecosystem: Environmental > Aquatic > Freshwater > Ice > Glacier... | reverse complement strand
GCTACTGCTACTGCTACTGCTACTGCTACTGCTACTGCTACTGCTACTGCTACTGCTACTGCTACTGCTACTGCTACTGCTACTGCTACTGCTACTGCTACTGCTACTGCTACTACTACTACTACTGCTACTACTACTGCTACTGCTACTGCTACTGCTACTGCTACTGCTACTGCTACTGCTACTGCTACTGCTACTGCTACTGCTACTACTACTACTACTACTACTACTACTACTACTACTAGAACTACTACTGCTACTACTGCTACTACTACTACTAGAACTACTACTGCTACTACTGCTACTACTACTACTACTACTACTCCTACTACTACTCCTACTACTAGTAATAGAACTACTACTACTGCTACTACTACTACTACTTCTACTACTACTACTACTACTAGTAGTACAACTTCTATAACTCCTCCTCAAAACAACGCCCCAATCTAGCCTTGTCCACTCCCCTCTCTATTTGTCAGGTACTGCTACTACTACTACTACTACTACTACTACTACTGCTATTACAACTCCTATCACTCCTCCTCAAAACAACGCCCCAATCTAGCCTTATCCACTCCCCTCTCTACTTCTCAGGTAGCCTCGCAACCGGCGATTGAAGCGATCGAGAATCAGGGAGGATCCGTGACGACAGTCTTCTACTCGCAGCTCTCCTTGCGTGCCCTGCTCAAGCCAGAGAACTTCGAACGCACAGGCCGGATGATGCCCAGGTGCATAGGAAGGGTCTAGGTAGATAGGTCGATATATAGACGTAAACATTGCATGGATATTTATAATGATGTCACGAAACTTGCTCAAGCCAGAGAACTTCGAACACACGGGCCAGATGCTACCCAGGTGCATAAGAAGGGTCTAGATAGATATAGAGATAGATGGATAGGTCGATATATGCACTTTGTACATATATAGTTATGCATACCCCCCCCCACACGAAATTTGCTCAAGCCAGAGAACTTCGAACGCACGCGCCGGGTGCTGCCTAGGTGCATAAGAAGGGTCTAGATATAGATAGGTCGATATATACATGTACAAACTGCGTGTATGTATGTAATTATGCATGTCACAGGCCGGATGCTGCCCAGGTGCATAGGAAGGGTCTAGATAGAGATAGATAGATAGGTCGATATATACACGTACACATTGCGTGTATGTATATAATTATGTATACCCCCCCACACACACGAAACTTGCTCAAGCCAGGAACTTCGAACACACGGGCCGGATGCTGCCCAGGTGCATATGAAGGATACAGATAGACAGGTCGATATACACACGTAAACATTGCACGGATATTTATAATGATGTCACGAAACTTGCTCAAGCCAGAGAACTTCGAGCACACGCGCCGGGTGCTGCCCAGGTGCACAGGAAGGGTCTAGATAGAGATAGATAGATACTTCGATATATACACGTAAAACTTGCATGTATATATATCATTGTGTTTACCCCCCACACGCACGAAATTTTCTCACGCCAGGCAAATTCGAACGCACGGGCCGGGTGCTGCCTAGGTGCATATATATGGATCTAGATCGATCTAGATCTGGAATCTAGATAGATAGGTAGATATATACATGTAACAAATGCATGAACATATATAATAATATATACCCCGCGCCAAAACTTGCTCAAGCCAAGCAAATTGAAAACACGCGGCGGATACTGCCTAGGTGCATATGCTGGATCTAGATAGATATAGAGATAGATTTACCTTGTAACCGAATAACCCTTCGCAGGCCCGCGCTCCCGCCGCCCAAGCTTATGATGAAGTACTTCGATCCCGTTCTATATCTGTACACTCTCACTATATGCATAGATGCAGACCTGTTTACCAACCCTCACGGAGTGCCTTTTTTTTTTTTTTTTTTTGTCTCGCAGGCCGGCGCTCCCGCCGCCCAAGCTCATGATGAAGTACATCGATCCCGAGAAGCGGGGCTACCTGGCCGGCCTCAAGCCGGGAGACGTGGTCCGGCCGCATGAGCACCCACCCCATGTGGATCTGAACAGTCGCAACCCGAACGCGACGTCACACGTCAAGACGGTGCCGTGGGTGACCCCGGGCGAGGAAAAGGAGTGAGGCGCGCGCGGCAGTGTTGGCGAGTGTGGGGGGGCGTTGTAGAGCTATACGCTATACCATCTATCATCCCGTGCTATATCATAGTGTTAGTTTTCGTCTAAAATCTGAAAATAGAGTTAGAGTGCCGAGTGAGAAGAGAGAGTATTGCACGAGTGGGAGTGAAGTGATGTATGGGAGAAACTTATTGATAATATTGAAGAAGACATGCATTTATAATATATATATATTATACACCCACCCCATGTTCCATGTGGATCTGAACAGTCGCAGTCGCAACCCGAACGCGACGTCACACGTCAAGACGAAGACGGTGCCATGTGTGTGACCCCGCCGGCGGGCGAGGCAGAGGAGTGAGGCGCGCGCGGCAGTGTTGGTGAGTGGGGGGGGGGGCTTTGTAAAGCTACACCATCTATCACCCCGTGCTATATCACAGTGTTAGTTTGTCTAAAGTCTAAAAATAGAGTTCGAGTTAGAGTTATCGTGCCGAGTGAGAAAAGGGGTTAATTACCCGTTAGTCATGACGTACTTTTTATTAAAGAAACATATATCACATGCATTACATATGACATGCGTTATTACTTTAGTGGAATAAGCCCGAATAACGAACGAACGTGCCTCACAGTACACAGTATACACACACGCACGTGAAGTTGAAGACGGTGACGCTGCTTTGGCCTTGGGTTTCCCCGGCCGCAAAGGAGAGGAGTGGGGTTTGGCCTGCGAGTGTGTCGTCGATGCGCGCGGCAGTGTGGGCGACGGCGAGTGAGGAGGCGGGGGGGTCATAAAAAAAGGATTTTTGACTTGGTTGTTCTGTAGCATACTGTATATGGCATGCTACAAGGCCATATAGCCTCGTCCATCAGATGCTACAGTACTATATAGCATAGCTTTATTTTTTTCTGATATTTGAACAGTTTCGAGTTGACCCGATTACTGGGGTGCTGCTGCTGGTTGCTAACCCACGCCCCGGCCGGGCCCAAAGGCTAAAAACTATAGGTGTTTAAATACCAAAATTTGCACCTAGGACAGAGTGTAGTACTATAGTGTGGTGTACTATACAGCATGTATAGCATCCCCCGATGCTATACATGCTATATGCTACAGAACATCCAATATTTTTGACGAGAGCTCACGTCGCCGCTACAGCTATAGACAGTGTGCTATATATATATATAATATATATGAAATCGAAAAAAGGATACGGGGGGTAAAGAAAAGGTGCCCTGTGTTTGCCTATAAGTGATTCGACTTCGACCGGGGTTGTTGTGTTATTCACATTCACATTATTAACACGGGGAATCTATCTCGAGGGAATCGGGACTTGTACTTGTACGTGTTGTGTTCACACATTAACAGACAGACGGTTTATTATGTACTAAAAAGAGGACACGAACACACACGCGCACATGCAACTGATCCGAGAGTGGCTTTGGGAGCCTAAGGGGAGCTCCCTGCTTGTGAATACATTCACACGTACGGGGAGAATTGAATTCATCGGTCGCGGTGTCACCACAGGGTGGCATGCCGCCCAACTGGGAAACGCGCGTGTGCCATCAAAGCGCGACGCAACTTCACGGTAGAGGTTAAACCCGTCCGACCGGTCGTGCTGTATGCGCGCATGCGCACGCGCGCGCACACACACATACACATCTACATGTATATCTATCTTGCTCTAGCTCTATCTATCTATATCTCTATCTATCTCTATATATACATCGGTTATACAATCGACAATCGACGGGTTAAGCGTTAACCCCTAACGGCTGTTGCCGGCGTCTGCGGTGAGGGTGTCGCCACAGGGAGCGCATGTTGGCCTTAAAGATATTGCCGTTACTAATATTGTATGGTGTATGGCATACGAACGGGGGGGCGGCGGAGGGGGTCGTATATTGCACAATAGTCGTGCAATAGTATTGCGGTAGTATAGGCTTTTCTGGTGGGGGGGGGGAAATAAAGGGATGATTGACTCCGACAGAAAAGCTCTGAAGTAAAACAATGTCTTGTAAAGGTCAAAGCGCATGCCGCCCAGTTGCGCAACGCGCGTGTGCCAGCACAGTGCAACTTCACGGTAGAGGTTAAACCCGTCCGACCGGTCGCGCTGTATGCGCGCACGCGCGCGCGCACACATACACATATACATGTATATCCGTCTAACTCTATCTATTTATCTATCTCTATATACATGTATATCCATCTAACTCTATCTATTTATCTATCTCCATCTCTATATCTCTATCCATATAGCGCTGTATGCGCGCGCGCGCACACACACATGTATATCTACCTCTCTATCTCTATCTATCTATCTCTATCTCTATCTCTCTATCTCTATCTATATAGCGCTGTATGCGCGCGCGCACACACAAACATGTATATCTACCTATCTATCTCTATCTATCTATCTCTATCTCTCTATCTCTATCTATATAGCGCTGTATGCGCGCGCGCACACACAAATGTATATCTATCTATCTCTATCTATCTATCTATCTCTATCTCTATATCTCTATCTATATAGCGCTGTATGCGCGCGCGCGCGAGCACACACACATATCAATGTATATCAACCTATGTCTATCTATCTATCTATCTCTATCTCTATATATACATCGGGTTAACCCGGTGACTGTGGCGCCACAGGGCGCGCATGCCGCCCAACTGAGCAACGCGCGTGTGCCAGCAGATCGCGACCTCACGGTAGAGGTTGCTGGTCTGGGACCGTTTCGCTCCGCGGCGCCACTTGGACACCGAACCTCGAAGCGTACGCAGCGCAGAGTCGCCGCCTAAAAAGGACGCGGGTAGGTGGGTTAGAACCAATGGGCACCATACTAGTACTAGTGCTACTAGTAGTACTACTAGCACTACTAGTACTAGTAGTACTACTAGTAGTACTAGTAGTACCAGTACTACTAGCGCTACTAGTACTACTAGTACTACTACAACTACTAGTACTACTAGTGCTCCTAGTACTATACTCGTACTAGTACAAGTACTACTGTACTAGTACTACTAGTACACGTACTAGCACCAGTACTAGTACTAGTACTAGTACTAGTACTATTAGTACTAGTACTAGTAGTACTACTTCGCGGCGCCACTTGGACACCGAACCTCGAAGCGTACGCAGCGCAGCGTCGACACCTGTAAAGGACACAGGTAGGTTGGTTAGATCCAATGAACAGCATACCAGTACTTGTGTTACTACTAGTACTACTAATAATACTAGTACTACTAGTACTAGTAGTACTAGTAGTATTACTAGACTACTAGTACTACTAGTACTAGTAGTACTGCTAGTACTACTAGTACTACTAGTATTCCTAGTACTAGTACTTGTACTAGTACTAGTATTATACCAGTACTTCTAGTACTAGTACTAGTACTAGTACTGGTACTACTAGTACTACTTCGCGGCGCCACTTGGACACCGAGCCTCGAAGCGTACGCAGCGCAGAGTCGCCACCTAAAAGGGACGCGGGTAGGTGGGTTAGAACCAATGGGCACCATACTAGTACTAGTGATACTACTAGTACTACTAGTATTGCTAGTACTACTGGTACTACTAGTACTACTAGTACTACTCGTACTACTTCAACTACTAGTACTACTAAAACTACTAGTAGTACTAGTACTAGTACTAGTACTAGTACTAGTACTGGTACTAATACTAGTACTAGTACTGGTACTAGTACTTGAACTAGTACTAGTACAGCGCGGAGTTCAGCGCGTGAGCTGCGGAGGCGCCACCTAAAAGGGACGCGGGTAGGTGGGTTAGAACCAATGGGTAGTATACTAGTACTGGTGCTAGTATTAGTACTAGTACTAGTACTACTAGTACTACTAGTACGACACGTACTACTAGTGCTACTGGTACTGCTAGTACTACTAGTACGAGTATTCCTAGTACTACTAGTACTACTACAACTACTAGTACTACTAAAACTACTAGTACTACTAGTACTAGTACTAGCACTAGTAGTACTAGTAGTACTGGTACTAGTACTAGTACTAGTACTAGTACTAATACTAGTACTAGAACTACTACTACTACAGCGCGGAGTTCGACGCGCAAGCTGAGAAGTCGCCGCCTGAAAAGGACGCGGGTAGGTGGGTTAGAACCAATAGACGGCATACACATACTAGTTCTAGTACTAGTAGGATCGTTCGGCTCTGCGGCGCCACTTGGAGACCGAGCCTCGAAGCGTACGCAGCGCGGAGTCGCCGCCTAAAAAGGACGCGGGTAGGTGGGTTAGAACCAATGGGCAGTATACTAGTACTAGTGATACTACTAGTACTACTAGTATTGCTAGTACTACTGGTACTACTAGTACTACTAGTACGACACGTACTACTAGTGCTACTAGTGCTACTAGAACTACTAATACTACTAGTACTACTAGTACTACTAGTACTACTAGTACTACTAGTACTACTACAACTACTAGTACTACTAGCACTACTAGTACTAGTATTACTAGTACTAGTACCAATACTAGTACTGGTACTAGAACTAGTACTACTACTACTCCACGGCGCCACTTGGACACCGAGCCGCGAAACGCGAGCAACGCAGAGTTAGGCGCGCGAGCTTAGGAGTCAATACCTAGAAAAAGGACGCGGGTAAGTCCTTAGATGGATTCGAACCAATGGGCAGCCTACTAGTACTAGTACTAGTACTAGTACTAGTACTAGTACTAGTACTAGTACTAGTACTAGTACAACGCAGAGTTCGGCGATCGATCTGAGAAGTCGACACCTAAAAAGGACGCGGGTAGGTGGGTTAGAAGCAATGGGCAGCATACTAGTACTATAACTAGTGGTACTAGTACTACCAGTACTAGTACTAGTACTAGTACTAGCGCTCGGGTTAACCCCACGTATTCCTGTGACGCGGGTTAACCCCCTAACCCCACGTATTCCTGTGACGAAGCCATACGAATACGAATCACGTATTCCGCCCGTGTAACCCTGTATATGACATAAATACATACATATTCAAGGTAACTGTATTCACTAAATAGGCTAACTAGGAAAAGAATACCGTTTTATGTTCTTCCCAGGTATTCACGTATTCCTGTTACGCAGCCATAGGAATACGAATCACGTATTCCGCCTGCCTGTGTAACCCTGTATATGACATAGATATGCCTGTGGAACCCTGTATATGACATAGATACGTACATATTCAAGGTAAACTGTATCCATAAAACAGGCGACCTATGAATAGAATACCGTGTTTGGTCCCCACCCCCGCGTATTCAACATGTAGGAGCCAGCGCCCGAATGCCACGCCTGTGAAACCCTGTATATGACATAGATACGTACAAATTCAAGGTAAACTGTATTCATATAACAGGCGAACTATGAAATAGAATACCGTATTTTGTTCCTCCCTCTGCGGATTCAACATGTAGAAGCCAGCGCCCAAATGCCATGCCTGTGGAACCCTGCATATGCCGTAGATACGTACATACTCAAGGTAGACTGTATTCATAAAACAGGCGAACTATGAATATAATACCTCGGGTTAACCGGAGATAGGTACAGATTTAAGGTTAACCCGAGATAGGTATAGATTCAAGGTACTCGGGTTAACCCAAAACTGTCGAACTATGCATAAAATACCGTATTTGGCCGCGTATTCAACATGTAGAAGCCAGCGCCCGAATGCAATGCCCACGCGCCGACGCGCCCAACAGGATCGCGCCGCGCGAGACAGCCTCTGTTCACTGTCCGCCATAGACGCTTTCGCCGCCAAGAGTGCGAGAGCACGCGATAGCCGCGTGTGGAGTGACACACCGCGACGCAGGCGCGCCGCCGCCCAAACGTCGCAGCGGCAGCGAAGCCTTTCCCACGCGACCTTCACACGGGATTGGCGGCGGCGGGCGAGGAGATCCTCCCAGGCGGTCCTTAGGCTCTGGGGGGATCGTGGGGGCCCCTTAGACTGGGTTGGGGTCCTTAGGCTCTGGGGTGTGAGCAGGTAGGATCGTGGGGGCCCCTTAGACTGGGTTGGGGTCCTTAGGCTCTGGGGTGTGCGCGGATAGGATCGGGTTAACCCTAGCTCGCTCTCGAGCTGTGCTGCCGCCTGCGTCCCCTGAGCTCCTAAACACGCCACGGCTCGCGTTGTCATCGCCTGCGTTTCTGCTGGCGATGTTGCTCGGGTTAACCGTAACTCGCTCTCTAACTGGGCTTCCGCCTGCGTCCCCTGAGCTCCTGAACCTGAACATCCCGCCACTCGCGGTTTGATCGCCTGCGTTTCTCGGGTTAACCCAAACTCAACTACGGCAGCGCCTTCTGCTGATGCCCCTCGCTCGACTACGGGCTCCCTCTCGAGCTGTGCTGCCGCCTGCGTCCCCGGACTTCCTAAACACGCCACGGCTCGCGTTGTCATCGCCTGCGTTTCTGCTGGCGATGTTGCTCGGGTTAACCTTAACTCGCTCTCGAACTGGGCTTCCGCCTGCGTCTCCTGAGTTGCTGAATCTGAACATCCCGCAACTCGCGGTTTGATCGCCTGAGTTTCTGCTGGCGATGCCGGGTTAACCCGTGTGTGGGGAGGGTACTCTGTGGGGGTAAGCATATCATCATCCTCCCGCGCAGCACTGCAGGAGGCTGGACCCACGGGTGGTGGGCTGCTGGGTGGGAGTGCTTCTTCCGAAACCCGTCGGTGTACGATATTGGCTCGGGGTATCCCGACCATGGACGAAGCATCTCCGCTGGTTACCCTAACTTCTCCCGGCGATGCCGCTCGGGTCAACCCTAACCCAAAATAGACGCTGTGGCCGCTCACCGCCAGCGTTTCTGCTGGCGATACCGCTCGGGGCGAAAAGGACTCCGAGGCCGTGCTCGGTGTGTGGCTCCCCGCGCCGCTGCCGACGTCGCGAGCGCCGCCTGGTCGGGGCGCGCTTTGGCCGTTGGCGTGAGGACAGATTTGGGCGGGCTCGATGTTTGACCTTGCGGTATAGTTTGTTGCTGTCTGTGTGGGTTGACCCATCCGCCGAGCATACCCGAACCCAAAATAGACGCTGTGGCCGAGTAGCCACCGCTCCACCCAACGGCACCATGCGGCAGCGAGGGGTAGCCGAGAGCGGTGACGAGCAAGGGCCGTGGCGAGGCGTAGGGTGTGCGACCAAGCGATTCTGGAGCTCAAGGCTCGAAGGAAGCGGCGGCACGCCCATTGTACGGACACCTGTCGCAGAACGCAGTACAGGGGAGAGGAGAGGGTTAACCCGACCTATCTATCTATCTATCCATCTATGATCTATCTATCTATCTATCTATCTATATCTATACCTATGTCTATAGATAAACATCCTTTTTTTTTTTCGAGTTTTTTTATTTTTAAACAAATTGAATCATAGAAGCACTAACACCGGCCTAGGCAGCACGACAAGCGCGCCGCGCGGTGAAGACATCACAGACAAAAAACGAGAGGCGCGAGCAGGCAGACGCCAGGGCAGGCCAAGTTGGAAGACGCAGCAGCGAGCTAAATGGGAAGAAATCGGCCGGGTTAAGGGGTTAAAGGTGCCCTGCGCGCCTAAGTAATTCTCAAGCAGTTTCTCTTATTCAACGTGTACTAATGACTTTGGTGCTGCGACTCATAATGAACGACGGTTTCAGTTTCGACTTTTCAATCGCTTGTTCCGAGTTCTTCCGGGTTTCATGGGTAGATCGCTGTTAATCATCGTCAGAAGTTCAACGAAACGTAACAACTTTTAACAACAAAATTCGCTCATGTACATGAGGAAAGCAAATTTACATAGGGCGGTTACTTAGTAGCTGCAGAGCATCTTTAACCCTAAGTGTACAGACACCTGTCGTGGGGCAGAGGAGAGGGTAAGAATCGGAATTGCCGAGTAAAAATAGCGCCATGGCGGCCTAAGCGCCGCCAGGGCGCATCTTCCTAGTGTGTTAGGCTGTGTTCTGAGAACGATATAAAGTAGAAAAAGAAAATAGCTACCTCGCGCTTAGTACTGCAACCTTATTTCGGCAGGACCTCGTACGTA
>Ga0209390_10011606_pt1 | contig 10104 bp, 2 predicted proteins | sample BON01_FD_187212 | JGI IMG/M metagenome (GOLD analysis project Ga0209390, IMG submission 187212) | Freshwater microbial communities from Lake Bonney liftoff mats and glacier meltwater in Antarctica - BON-01 (SPAdes) (version 2) | ecosystem: Environmental > Aquatic > Freshwater > Ice > Glacier... | reverse complement strand
CTCGATCTCTACTGCTTGGTGATTAACAAGGTCAAGTAGTCGACTCAATGTCTTTCCATTTTGACTCCGTGTCCTTACTGCTTGATGGCGTCGTGCTGGCAGGTTTGACTCAACTTTTTCTCCCTTCCACGTCGGTGAGTGGCGGCTTGGTTTAGTCGGCCTTGCTTGCTTGGCAGGGGGGTAGGTGGCTTTCTTTCTGTGATTCCCGTCCTCGGGATTCATTTGCGGTTGTTTCAGATGCGATGCGGAGGAGGATGGATGATCGTGAAGATTGATTCTTCCGACTCGCCCCACGCCTGTCTGACCATTGGATTATCTTCCAGGATGTGGCGGATTTTCGATGCTATTTTTCCTTCCGAGTTCAGGATGTCTGTTCCGTGTGCGATCACCTCGCTTGCTTGTATATTAGAGCCGGTGGCCGGTGTGTGGGCACCGTGAATTTTGTGATCTTTGTAGTAGATTTGGCTTGTGCTGGCTTGGTTCCAGCATAGTCGGAAGGCCAGGTTTGTCCTTCCTTTGTCGTTTCCTAGCCATTGAATGCTGATATCCGATTGGTCGCTGGCGTCTGTTACAACGCCGATTCCGAATGGGATGTGGTACTTTCCCTCCATGGCGGCTGGGAATATGATGGTCTCGCCGACTAAGATGGGGGTGTCCTCATTTGGATCGCGTGGCTTGTTTCTTTTTGGCGCGTCTTTATGCTCGTCGTCCCATATAGCCGTGTCTGGCATTGCCTCTGTCCAATGGTATTTGCGGGTTAGTCTGTTGACATGCACACGGGTGTCGCGGCCTTCCCGTCTGACCACGCAGTACATATCTCCGTCCCATTTGACAATGGTGCTGGGGTCGTGCCATTTGTATTGGAGTTTTGTCGGGATGCTCCTTCGCCGAGTCATGTTGTCCATGTGTCTGTCGCTAGGTTTGTCGCGGCCTGCTTCACGATCTTCGTCTCGTAATTTCGACTCCTTTGAGGATTTCTTCCAGATGTACACTTCGTCGCCTGGGCTGAAATCCGGCCTGAACTTTGACCCTTCAACGCGTTCCTCGTTTCTCATGGCTGTTTTCAATTGGGCTTCCCTAGCAAGCGCGAAAGTGCGCTTCAGTTCCTCCACTAGTTTAGAGTGGTAGACTGCAGGCTCCTCGTCTTGAATGAGGTCGTGCGAGAAGATGGCGTTGTAGGGGAGCTGAGGTAACCGCCCATGGTTGAGCTCGAACGGTGTGAAGCCGGTTGCATCATTCATTGACGACCTGTATGCGAAGATGATTGGCGCGACAAAGCTTTCCCAGTCGCCATTGGTTCGGTTCCGTAGTATGGACAGCGCGGCTCCCAGCCATCTATGGAATCGTTCCACGCATCCGTTAGCTCTAGCGTTGTAGCCGCCTGTCTCTACTTTCCGGATACCGAACTGTTTGCACATTGTTGTGACTCCTTTGGCAATCAGTTCCTTGCCTCTGTCCGAAAGGATGGTGTCGACCATTCCATGCTCGCATATGATCTTCTCGTATATTACTTTTGCGATGGTGTCTGCGTTTCGATTCGGGATCGGGATGGCTCCGGGCCATCTAAGGAAGGTGTCCATGAAAGTCAGGAGGTATACGTTTCCGCTTTCCGACTCTGGTAGGGGTCCCCAGATGTCTATCTGGAATACTTGGCCTGGGCGCATCGATAGTTGGGCTATTGATTTCCCTGCGTTTTCCTTGCGACTGGTCTTTCTTCGAGTGCAAAAGGAGCAGGATTTGACGTACTTTCTGACGAAAGTTGGGATACCGGGCCAATAATAGGATCTGGACACTGCCGCTGTTACTCTTCTGGCCCCTTGGTGGGCACTGAGTTCCATGTTGTGGTGCATGTAGCAGATGACAGCTTGCAGGTGTACTGGAACAACTACTCTTTTGATTAGCTTGGTTGGGTCAGTGTATATCATGAGGCCTGCCTTGTTGAGACTGATTTTACTCTTGGTGTTCTCCAAGACCTCCCTTCTTAGATGGCGCATCATTTTTGAATCGATTGCTTGAGCGTCGATCCATTCAGACTCTGTTGTTGGTCTGTCCCTGGGGTTAGTGGATACAGCGCATTTGGATCTGTCCTTCTGGTTCGTCAGGTCGGTTCCGCTAGCAGGGCTGGGCTTCTTTCTGTGTTTCCGGCGCTGGCCTGGGTCGGCGTCGTCTTCTTTTGTATCTGACTGCGCTGACTCCTTACCCTCTGCAGTTTCGCTGCTTGCCGATGTACGAGGATGTTTATGCATCCCAGAGGGTTTCTGATCTTCAGGTGTTGTTTCTAGGGGTCTTTTATGGGATCCTCTAGTGCCTGGCTTGCGTGCTCCTTCTGAGGCTTGGCTATTTGTGCTCGCCCGTGTCGATATCGCGTATAGCGATTCGATCGGTTCTTCTCCATATGGCTCGGTGGACTTCAGCGGGTCTCTGGAGAGCCCATCGCACAGAGGGTTCAGTTTCCCTGGCCTGTGCACGACTTCGTATTCAAACTCTTGGAGCCTGAGAGCCCAGCGCAGTACTCTGGATCCGACTGTTCGAGTTTGGAGCCATTTGATGGAGTAGCAGTCTGTTCTGAGTATGAAGGGTTTCGTTTGGACGTAGTGTCTGAACAGTTCGATTGCCCAAACTGCCGCGAGGCATTCCAATTCGTATGCGTTGTATTTCTTTTCGTTGTCATTGGTTGCTCTGGATGCATACATGCACACCTTGAGCACCCCATCGTGATTTTGCATCAGGGTTCCAGCCAGGCCGATTTTGCATGCGTCTGTCTGAATTTCGAATGGCTTGTCGAAGTCGGGGTATTGGAGGAAGATGGGCTCTTCACAGATTTTTGCTTTGAGTGTCTCGAAGGCCGTGTTCTCTTCTGGTCCCCACTTGAAGCTCACGCCTTGTTTGGTGAGAGCGTTGAGTGGTGCTGCGATCTTAGTGTACCCTTTGATGAATTTCCTGTAGTGGCCAAACATGCCTAGGTGGCCTCGCAGTGCCTTCACCCTGTTTCCGACCGTCGGGGGTTGCAGGTCGCTGATCGCTTTTGTTTTTACGGGGTCGGGACTGACGCCTTTGCGCCCGACTCTGAACCCTAGGAAGGGCAGTTCCTTGTGGGCGAGTTCTAGCTTGATAGCTTTTAGCTTGATTCCCGCGGATCCCAGCATGTTGATGATTTTCTCGACCTCGTCGATGTGGGCCATGAAATCGTCCGTCTTGGTGTATGCCAGGACGTCGTCCGCATAGGCTAAGGCGGTCACCCATTGCGCCCCCCGCAGCGCCCGGTCGATTAGGCGTGACCAGACTGCCATGGCATTGCGTAACCCGAATGGCATGCGCTTGTATCTGTATAAACCGCCGCCTGGGGTAGCGAACGAAGTGAGGTTCTTGGCTCGAAGGTCGTGCATCGGGATCAGATGGAACGCCTGTGCCGCGTCCATTGCTGTGAAGAACATGGCTCCTGCCAAGCAGTCTGTCAGGTCTTGCACCCGTGGCATTGGGTATGCGTCGGGGATTGTGAACGCGTTTAGTTGGCGGAGGTCGAGCGCCACGCGTGCCTTGCCGTTCTTCCGGATAACCACGACGTTTGAGCTCCATGGCGAGTTAGATTCTTCTATTATGCCTTGCTGGAATTTTTCTTCGGTTTGTTTTTCTATTTCCCTTCTGTCGTCTGGGCTGACGTTTCGCCGTTGGTGTCTGACTGCTGGGTTAGGGACCGTGGTCCTGATCTCGCATGTAATTTCGTGGGCGCCAGTTGAATCGTCATTGAAGTCTAGAATACCGTCTGTGAGGAAGTGTTTAACCCTCAGGAGCATGCACTTGGCGTAACGGAGGTCGGACTCGCTTCTGTCTGCTAGATGCTGTAGGTCGACGTCCTTTGTTACTCCTTCTGCTAATTGATTGTCGATCTCCTCAATTGTCATTTTGGCGATATCTTCTGGCACGCCGACGTGAAAAAGCGAACGCGCTTCGGCTTGTCTCTTGTGGTTAGAGCAGGTGCATTTAGCTCCTGTCTGCCTGAGAAGCCACTCATCTTCATGTACTCTCTGGAATGATGCAATGACCGTGTTTCGCAGGAGTATGATTGGCTCGTTTGAGTAGTTGTGTACTTCCACCCATCGTGGGTTGTCGGACACGCTTTGAGGCACGTGGAAAAGCAGTCCATCGGTGTTGGTTTGGCTGGAGTCGATGCTTGCAATTGCGTCGTGGATGAGACCGTGGTTAGTCGAGTAGATGTTTTTATTGCGTTCTCCTTTGACGGCTATCAGCGCTTTTCCCGGTTTTATGACGGTTGTTTTTGTTGCTGTTAGCTGTGCTGGTTTTCTCCAGTGCCTGCCGCTGGTGGGTTTGAATAGGAAGCTAGCCGTAGAGTCTTGGTTTGCGAAGTTGATGGTAGACGTCGAGAAGGAGATGGTCATCGCGGCTTCTGCCTTAAAGCGTGTGCCGAGCACGATATCGTGTTTGAGTCCATCTACTATTCGGAAAGCGGTGTTTTCTAGGCCACCGCCTCCGTCGAATTCCACGGTTGCTGTCGCGCTCCTTGTTGAGTTGCGGGGCCCTTTTGCAGTGTCGACTGTGATTTCGACATCGTGTTCGGAGTTCAGTTTGGCCGCGAAGGCTGTGCTCATCAGGTTTATTCTCAGGCTGCCCTCGTAGATGAATGAGGCGCTGTGTCGGCCTGGCGAGGCTGCACTACTTTGCCGAATGAACCCTTGGAATACCGCCTGCGGGATGTCTGAGCAGATGTTGGAGTCGAGGAATTTTTCGCGGGTTTCTTCGGCGATCCGCTCAATCTCAATTTCTTGTTCGGTTTCCGACAGACTGTCCCAGTCGTGTTCGTGCGGGTTGTCATTGTTGGTGCTCTGGGTAGTGCCTTGCTGTGCGGAGTCGGTAGGCGTTTCTGTTGATTTGGACGCATTAGCCATGAAGGCTTGCTGTATTTGATTTTCAGCTATATCGGCCAGCCTCGTTAGAGGTTGGTTGTGTAGCGTGAGATGCGCTTCTGTGTCTGCGTCGATCATGAAGATGTCCGAGGCCTTGCTATGCTGTGGGCAGACGATTTGTGTGCCTTTCTCGACTGCTGTGCAGCTGGCGCACGAGGCGTCCGCTTGTTCGTCCGGGGAAAACAGTGGCGTTTTTGCAGCTGGGTTGTCCGCCTCTGGCTGGTAGTTACATGCTCTGCAGTTGTAGGCTGCGCATTCACCTGCTCCTTGGTGGATTGCGGTCTTTGCGATCAGGTTCCAACCTTCTGGATCCATGTCTCGCACCGCCGGGACGATCTCGTCAGGGTGTTTCAAAAAAGGTTCCGATTGAACCGACGTGCCCAGTTTGGGGAATCCGACGGTCATTCTGGATTTGTCTCCATAGGCCTCTGGGTTTGGGAGAAAGCCGACGCCTCCTAGCTTATGGATTAGGTCGCTGAGGCCAATGATGACTCTTGGCATGAACGGGCAGTGTTTCGGGAGGATGAGGGCCGTGATCTGGACATGGATGCCATTTATAGAGATCGGAAAAGAGACATTTCTGTTGGTCGTGATGGCGGCGCCACCTATGCCTGATAGAGTCAATCGTTTGAGGTAGGGAGCTTGCTTCGCTGCGAATTTACCGAAGACGGGGTCGTCTAGAGCGGTGTATCCTTCCGGCGGGTTGACGATGGTGAACTGGGATCCTGAATCCAGGAGGACGTAAATGAAGTATCCCCCTACCTGAACCTTGATGACCGGTCGACCAATGAACTGGATGCATGTCTCCGGGGCTCCGGGGTGTTGCGCGGTAACTTGGGTGACCAGCGTCGAAGGGCCTTGCTGTCCTGAGTGCGGGGATTCGACTGGCATGGCCTTGGGGGGTGTGGGTCGCGTCCAGCTGAGGTCGACGCCGATTGGGCAGTGGTCGCTTTGGCCTTTGTGTCCTCCTAGCTTTTGTTTGATTTTGAAAGCTATTATTTGCAAGGCTAGGGGTGTATCCCCAGTGGAGCGCCCTGTGTTGTTGATCAGATTCTTTGTTGCCAGTATGTGGTCGCATGTTTGGCCGATGTCGGCCCTTTTGTGGCTTGGCGAGATCCACTGGGTTCTTAGGCGAGCTCCGTGGTTGAGAAAACTTCTGACATTGATCATTCCAGTCTGCTCCAGTAGCTCCGAGTATGCTGCTAGGTCTTCGTGTGATCTTCCGGGTGTCGCGCCGGGGGGCAGTGTCTGCCTGAGGTTGCTGAAGGCGCCGTGGTCTACGTCTTCTATGCTTGGAAGCACGTTTAGGTCACCCCCGTAAATGAATGACTTTCCTGTGTGGGCTGACGTTGTGTGCGAGCAGTGTTCAAGGATATCGGTGTCCCACTTCTTGCGGGCTTGCATTCGCGGACTTAGTTGGTTGTTGTAAGGCGCGTAGCAGCTGCTGACCACGATGTTGGCAAAGATTGCTGTAACGAGCCGTGCATCGCCGCCTTCGCTCGGCTTGTGGGCGAAACCGTAGACGACGCTAGCGGGCTTGATGCGAGAGATGACGAGGATTCCCGCGAAGCCTGAGAGATTCTTTTCGAGCTCCGCCGCTCGTGTTGACCATGAGCAGTAGGTGTAGTTGTAGCCGTGTGCCTCCAGCCATTCTAGGAGTCCTGGGCATTTGGAGAGAATGGTGAACCATGATGCTTTGGTTTCCTGGAATGCGAAGAAGTCGGGGAAGCCGGCTTCTGCTATGATTTTCTTGATGTTTCCTTTAGGTTCGTTCCATCGAGTTACGAAACCGTTCACGTTGTGGAACCAGCAGTGGAGGGGGTCTGTGCTGGTTCTTACGGTCGGCTTGTCCAGTTCTCTTGAAACTGTGTGAGACGATGATGTAATCTTTGGAATGGTTGTCAGATTGTACATCTTCGCCGCCTTTGTCCAGTCGCTGTCTGGCGAGACTGACGCGTGTTCGCGGATGATCTCGATTGTGAACCGCCTGGCTGACTCCGATAGGTTAGGCAGCGGTGTGGCGGTCGCTAACCGTAGGAAGTGCGCGGCCAGGTTGTTCTGTGTCCTGGGCGCTGGCTTGTCCTGAGGGGTGGTTGCTGCTAAGATAATGTTTTTGATTGTGCCTTGGTATCGGCCTGTGTCCGGTGCGGCCAGCTGGGCAACGACGGTTGAGAGCAGCGCCTCGTGTAGGTCCTGCGTTGCTGCGTCGGATTGCTCTTTTGTATGTATGTATATGGAGTGCGCTGCTATGCAGGCGCCTCGCTTGGTGCTCGTGATGGATGCTTGATTAGCAATGACGTGCCTGAGGAGTTCACTTATGATGGTGGAGCATGGCCTGGAGGTCTTGGCGAGCACTGCGTTGAGGTGTATGTTTTGAATTTGTGATCGCTTTTCTAGCGACTGTCTGGCTTTAGTGCAAGGCCAGCAGGTGCTCTGCCAGCTAGGTCTTTTTGGCGAGTGATGATCTGTTGCTGCCGTTTCGGCCTTGGCGTGGGATATTAAAGCCTTCAGGGCCTTTGCTAGGTCGCCTCTTGTATGCATGTGGGAGGTCTGTAATATATGGATGCTTGGGAGTAATCTCATTCGTGTTGTGAGCTCACTCATTGCTGCGGTATGTAGGGGATTTTCCGGAGTTGTTCGGCGACTATTGTTGCTGTCGGTGGTTGCGCCGGTCTTCGGTTTTGGGTCAGTGGTGCCCGAGGTGAATACCTCTGTGGCCGTGCTATCTCGTGGTGCGTTGCAGTCGGTCTTGTGGGTGGCCTTGTTGGCGCGCTTGAAGAAATGGTTGGAGCGGCATCCTTCTGGTGTGTAGGCCGCCTCGCACCATTCCTTTCGCTTGAGTCTCACCGAGCAGGCCTTGGATGATCTGTGGTTGAACTTGGAGTGTACTTGGGGGCACTTGGGCGTGGTACACTTGCCCTTCATGTCCTTGAAGCATCTGTTATCTTTGGGTGTGATGTCTGGGCAGTAATCTAGCCATTCCTGGCATCTGCTGTCTTCGTATAAATTAATGTGCTCCGCCTCCGCGGGTGCTGTGGTTGGAGTGGGGTTGCTTGCTGCGTGCTTGCTAGCTTTGAGCTGTCTCTTGGTAATATGTTCTTCTTCTTGATTTGTTTCTCGGAGGCTTGGTGATTCCCCCCTTACACGTTTTTTGAATCGTGTATGCGGTCGCACGTGTCGCCCTTCTTGCACCCTCCTGCCTGGGTGAAATACCAGCATGTTCTGTCGGCTTGGTCCCGTCCCCTTGGCGACTGTGCCGAGCTGCGTGGGTTATTGCCGTAGTAGGCCGGCGATCGTGGCCCACCTTTCCCCTGGCTTCTGTATGGGGCATCTCTGCCGTGTTGGCGAGCGGGCATTTGGTGGAGGTAAGGGCAGCCGTGACTGTTGAGTTCGTATGATGGCTCGCACCACATGCCGGGGGTCATGTAGGCGTTGCATGGCTCGGTGGACAATTTGTTGAACTTGGAGTGAGTGTTGACGCAAGTCGGGTTAATGCATGTACCTCTAACATCGTTCCTACAGCGCTCGTGGGGGGGCACGGTCAGAGGTGTTGGGGGATATTGAGGAGGCGGGCCGCCGTATTGCTGCTGCGCCGCCATCCGCGGTGGTGGACCTGTAGGTATTGGCGGTTCCTGTGTGAAGAGAACGGCTTTGCCTTTGTCCCTGGTGGCGCTGCGCCTCTTGGGTTTCGGTGGCGGATCGTCAGCGTCACCATCCTCGCTGTCGTCTGAGTCGTCTTCCTCGTCCTCTCTCTCGGCTCGTTTGCTTTTGCGCTGTCCACCCGCGGTGAAGTGGGAAACTCGCATCGACGCGTTCTTCTTCGTTGTGACGACGAGATCTGGTTCTTGTTTGATGGCGAATAGGCTGTGCTGGCTGTGGCCCCCCTTGTTCAGGAGCTGTGTGAACATGTGCTTTGTGCTCTCGATTCCCGAGAGGTAGTCGAGGAAGTCGGTGTTGTCGCCTCCCGGCGCGAAGGATCCGGTGATTGCTCCTACCTGAGTGTGCTTCAGTCTCTCGGCGCATGACGCCTCTGCCGCCTTGATTAGGCGTGCGTTAGCGTCTGCTATTTCGGTTGCAGCGTTGCTACAGATTGCTCGCAGCTTGTCCTGGGCCCACTGGCAGGCTTGCGAGGTGAGCCTGAGTTCGCTGAGGACCTCGGTCGACTCGGCTGATTGTATCATGGGGACCTTCATTCTGCTGATGAGATCAGCGCTGGTCGCCTTCAGGGCGCCGGTCTCGTCCGTTTGTTTAGTTAGGATACGCAGGAGGTCGGTGACGAGGGCGTCCCAGATTACATGACGCTGTGAGAGATCGGTGCCTGTGTTGGACGATTGGTTCAGGGCGCAGAGAGCCTTGGCTCTCGAGATTGTGTCGGCGTCAAACTCAGATCCGTAAATGGCTGTGGTCATTGAATCTTGTTCGCGGCGCAGCTCCTCGACGATTAACGTGACCCGTTCCAGCTCCAGCTTTTTGGCTGTGTTCTTTTCCTTGTAGGGGGAAGTGGGGAGCTGCCTTTCTGGAGTCTGCCTCAGTGGAGTTTCGGAGCTGCCGTGTTCCATGCCTGGTGGGGCTTCGTGCACACTGTCGAACTCTTCGTTCAATCGGTTCATGCGGGGCGTGTCTTGAGCTTCCAAATTGTCGAGGGTTTCTACCTCTCGGCGTGTGGCGTCTTGGTTCCTCTCGGCGGTTCTTAGGCGGTTGTCGAGGATAGCCTTCTGCCCCGCCTGGTGTTGTTTCGCGAAGGATTGCCACGTAGTCTTCGTGGCTGGAGCGGTGAACTTTTTGGAGTGGCTGACGGACCCTTGGGCGCTGAAAATGGCTTCTTCCATCCGGCGGCGGGTGTCGGGCGGTACTTGGGTTGTTGCTAGGCCGGCCTTCAGCGCTGCTATGCGCTCGGGGATGTCCGAGGTTGTGCGGGTGGCGCGGATGGTGAGTTCGGCCAGAACGCCGGCGTCTAGCCATGGGAAGCTGGCGGGGTTCAGTAGTTGGGGCTCGGGAGCATGAATTTTCTGCTCGCGTCGGTGTTGGGACATCGGATGGTTACTTGCAGGAAGGTGAGAAAATTTCTTGGTACTTGCTCGATCCCAGAGATGGCCACCACTGTAACGTTTAAGGTAGGTATAGTCGAAGTAGGGAGATAAAGGCTGTCTAATTTAATAGATCCCTTGGCGCGGTTCGCTGC
>Ga0209390_10011604_pt1 | contig 10105 bp, 8 predicted proteins | sample BON01_FD_187212 | JGI IMG/M metagenome (GOLD analysis project Ga0209390, IMG submission 187212) | Freshwater microbial communities from Lake Bonney liftoff mats and glacier meltwater in Antarctica - BON-01 (SPAdes) (version 2) | ecosystem: Environmental > Aquatic > Freshwater > Ice > Glacier... | reverse complement strand
GCGACACCCGTGGAATCATCTCGACGGCACGCAAACAAAAGCGCCCCATCCTGGAAACCCTCCGCTGCCTCCTCGCCGCCCCCGCCGCCCTCGGCAGATCCCTCGCCCAAGGGTCCTGAATAGTTACGTTTTTTCATGATTACCGGCATTGTGCATAGCCCCGCGTTTGTGGATATTAGAGAACAAGCCAGTGTAAGATTCTCCTCCATTATCCGTGAAACTACTGTCTTTGAGCCTAGCCCGAGCAGCAGTCCAAGCGGTGGCAGAATCAAAATAGGGCTGGCGAAACGATTCAAGCATTTCCTCCAATACCGCATGGTGTAGTCCAAACGACGTGTTCCAGCCGTCAAGCGCCGTCCGCTTGTTGGCTTGAGGAGTCAGATGGTTTGGCGGCCAATAAATCAGCGGCCAAGCACCGGCAATGTTTTGTATAAACCCAAAAAAATGAGGTATCTCATTTTGGGTTGAGTTCCAAACGACGCGGCACCCGTTTCGACATGCGAGAAATGCAATGACGGAAGCGAGCTTGGTGTTTTCCCGCTGAGGTCCACCGAAATGTCTCCATACCTGATTCCAACCGTTGTCATCGCAAAGATGATTTTTTATCAGGGCATTAGCGGCAGCGAGTCGGGAGCGTGCGGGCAGGATCAAGTCCAATACCAATAACCCATCAGGATCGGAAAATGCAGACTCGATGAATTCCACACTGCCGGAATCTTGGAATGCCTTTTTTGTATTTTTAATAGTTATTTGAAGATGGGGGAATCCGATTGACAGTGCCTCTGCAAAGTAATCAAGCCACAGAGCCTTGTGCTCGTCATCTTCGATTAGGTAGAGATTCAGGTTCATGGTTCAGGTCTGGTGAAAAGGCAGTGGAACTTGACAGACAAATCGGTTGCCAGATTCCGCGTTTGTGAACGAGTCAAGTTCGATCCCCCAACCGTCGAGCTCTGGGATCTGGTTGAAGTAGTAATGGGCAGCGGCATTGGTTCCACCATTGCCACTTGTTAACTTTCTACAGATCGGATTATTGATACAGAGGAACCTGTTCTCCATGGTGATAATGGCTTTCTCTTCATATGTCTCGCTCCAAGGTGAGTCGGACGCTATATTGTCATACTCAGAAAAGGCATGTTGGAGGACGTTACGCAAGAGACACAACAATCCGGTCCCGAAAAGGCAACGTACCGCAAAATGCTCAGGGGATGGCAAATCCCAATGATCGCCAGCGATCTTGAATTTGTCAGCAAACATGTTGCAAGCCCTCCGGTATGCGCTCTCATCTAGCACGACGCCGGATATAATTGGCCGGCTGATTGCTTCGATGCTTGCCGCCAGCTTGATTAACGACAAAAGCCAATCTTGGTAAGTTGTCAGCGATCCTGCGTGAAGCGAATCTGGCAAATAGTGAGCATCGTTCTCATTCAGCTTCCCAGCGGTGGGAAGGCTGAACATGAGGAATACATTGGGTAAATCATTAAGGATGTGTGGCTTTCCATTCGCTAAAGGTATGATACAAGCCAGCTTTTTCAATTCATGGCTCGCGGCCATGAATGCGGATTCCTTCTCATTGACGCGGCCAGTAAGCTCGGCCTTCTTCCGTTGTTCGGCGATAGCAACGCAGCGGGCGTAGAACTGCCGGACCTTCTCGGCGACTGTTTGCAGGTAGGCGTTCAAAGCCTGGGAATCCTCGGGAACCAGGCAGAGGCTGTTTGGGCGAAAATAGGCGATCTTTGAAAGCTTGCGAGCGATGCCGTTTCGCGTCGGCAGGTGACGGGTGAGATTTACCGCGAGCAAATGGTCGGGGTTCTCATGCGGAACATTGTCGGAATTGAAAATCGACTTTAGTTCTGGATCGGCTCTCAGAAAGTGAGCGACTTCTTTCCATTGGAAATAATAGGGTTCATCGTTGAGGATGGGGGTGACCTCCACGCACTCCCAGCCGCACGAGTGATAAAAGTTCCACCGTAAGAAGGACTCAGGTGTGTCATCCCTGCGCCAGGGGCGCTGCAATGCCCATTCGGTTTGGCCGTCGAGGTAATGGACGGCGAAGTCCTCCATCATGAAGCAAAGGCTACGAATATGCTGATAAAGAGATGATGATCCCTCCTTCGACTCCAGCTCCTCCAATAAAGACTTCCATCTTTTGTCCGACATTTTGGGAATTCGATGGAAAGCCCAACCGAGCATCGCTCCCGCTCTGCACCTCGTGATCTTCGCGGATGAGCACTCTTTGGGGGCCTCTGACCATTCATAGACCGGGATGACCACATTGTGTTGAATCGGATCATCGTCGCCCGGGACGATTAGGTCGTTTCCAATCTCGGGCTCGGAAGCGAATTCAGGATTTTTAAATATTTTAGCAGCGTTTGGTTTGTTCAGCACATGCCATAAGTTAAAAAATAGTTTTGTTAGCTCGTCGGAATCAAGTGTAGGAGAGTCCAGCCACGTTGCGACAGGTTGCGGTTCGTCCTTGGTGATTTCATTGACTGCGCCGCCGATTTCCACCCTCCGCAAGATTTTGATGTCTTGCAGTAAGTTTTTTCCCTTCTCTGTCGTCAGTACGTATCCAATGACCTGGTTTCGCTCCTTTTCCTTTTCCTTGAGGTCAAAATGAACTTGATTCAAATGAGCGGGCAAGAAGCCAACATGGCTGATGTGGGAGAAGGTCAGGAAGAGACTGCCAATGAGAACGGGGTCAATCTTTGTTTCCGTAGCGAGGTCACGCAAACGATCAAAGGCGATTTCTTCGTTGATGTATCCTTTTGATTTGTCTTCAACTGCCTCAATCAAGCTATTCCATAGCTTGCTCCGGTCAGTCTCCTCTTTCAGCCATTCGGCAAATGCTTCGACGTTCTTCTGAAGGTGTTGCACACTGACTTTTACTTTTTCATCATCATCAGTTGCTGCCAGCAGCCTGGCGAAGAGGGCGCTTTGCGTGAATTGCGCTATGGGTGCGATTTGACCACTTTCATAGATAGGAGTTTTATCCGGCATTTGCGTATCAAGCAACAAGGCATGGCGGACGAAATGAATCGGTTCGACTACGGCAGGGTCGGGCAGTGACTGGAGAAATCCCGATACCTGCCCCCAAGCTCCAAAAACCGTGTCGAGGTGTTCGGAGATGCGAAACTCGGTCTGATTCGCGAACCTCCAGTGCTGCGCCCACTCCTTCCACAACTCGAGGTTGATGTCCTTAACGAGCTTCGTGCTATAGGGATCTTCGCTCATTCGTTCACCCCCTCGCCAGGTGAATAGGATCTCTGTCCTTTGGGGATCATGCGGTGGATGAGCACCACGACGAGCACCAGAACCGCCGCCGGGAGCGTGGGCAGCCACCAGCCGGCCGAATAATTGCTGGCGCCTTCGAAAATCAAGCGTCCGACGGTAGGGGTCGGCGGCTGGGCACCGAGGCCGAAATAGGAGAGGCCCACATCGAGCCCGATGATCTCGGGAGTGAGGTAAAGCAGAGCGACAAGGGGTGGACCGAAAGTGAGAGGAAGGATGCAGCACCGGAAGATGGCGGCGGGACCGAAACCCATGGCGCGCTGGGCACGGACGAAGGGCGCGTTCCGCAGTTGCATGACCTCGGCGCGGACGAGGCGGGCTGGCGCGGCCCACATGATGCAGCCGATGGTGAAATAGATGGCGTTGAGACTTCCGCCGAAGACGGTGGTGCAGGCGATGACGAGCAGAATGAACGGAACGGTGTGCAGAAGCGCGATGACGTAGGAGATGCCTCGGTCCGGCCAGCGACCGTTCCACCATCCGGCGAGTCCACCGAGGCACAGGGCCAGCACGTAGGCCACGGCCATGGCCCGGCCCACGACGCGCAGGGAGATCGCGGTGCCGGTGAGACTGCGGGCGAGGAGATCGCGGCCCAGAGAATCGGTGCCGAACCAGTGTGCGCCCGACGGAGCTTGCAGACGGTCCACCATCGCCACCTTGTAGGGGTGCAAGCGGAGACCGAGCGGCTGCAGGATCTCCGGTAGAATGCCGAAGACGAGCACGGCGAGCAGCAGGGGAATGACGAGTCGGTGTTTCACGGGCGGACGCGGGGATCGAAGCGACGATAGAAGATGTCACCGACGGTGGCCAGCGCCAAGAAGAAAACGGCGTTCAGGATGAGCAGTCCCTGCAATATAGGATAGTCCCGGCGCTGGACCGCGCTGAGGAGGAGGTCGCCGGTGCCGGGAATGGAAAGGATGATTTCGAGCACCATGGCGGCGAAGAAAACGAGGCTGATCTGGTTGATCCAAACGGCGATCCAGCTCACCAGTGACGGGCTGAGCAGGGCGCGGTGGAACACGGCGGAGGGAGCCATGCCCGTGGCGCGTGCCGCGCGCGTCCAGAAAGAGCTGGCGGCGGTCATGACCTTCTCCCGCAGGACGGTCGTCATGACGGCAACCGGGTAGAGCGACGCGAGGAGCGAGGGAACGATCTGGGTGAACGGACCCGAATCCGCAGCACCTGTGCTGAGGGACACGCCGGGGAAGAAAATGCCTAGCAGCACGGCGGCGAAGACCGTGGTGAAGAAGACGGGAAGCACCACACCCGCCCGAACGAGCGGCAGAACGCAACGCCCCACCCGCGGGTGAAGCCAGGCCAGGAGATTGAGCCCGTAACTGACGGCGAGCGCGATCAGGCCCGCTTGAAGCCCGATGGTGGCGGTGATCGAAAAGCGAGGAAGAATCTGCGGGACCACCGGAAGACGGTTGAAGCTGGAGACACCCATGTCGCCCCGGACCAGGCCACCGATTAGCGAAACGAACTGCTGGAAGACCGGGCGGTCGAGACCGAGGTCGTGACGGAGCGCGCGGACGCTCTCCTCGCTTGCAGTGGGGCCGAGCTGCGCACGGGCGGCGTCACCGGGGATGACGCGAAACAGGAAGAAAGCAAGGACGACGACGCCTGCGAGAAGCGACAGCGCTCCGAGCAATGTTCTCAACGCCCCACGGACCTGACATCTCATGGGTTTTCCGCCAACGAAGCCTCCCACAGTAGCGGAACAGAGTGGCCGTTGACTTTCACGCCGGAAAGCTTCGGCGGATAAACGAGTAGCATTTTGTTCTGGAAGAGGAAGGCCGCTGGAGGATCGGCGACCACTTCCCGCTCGATCTTCCGCGCGATATCGTTGGCGGCCTCTATGCCCTTGGCGGACTTGTATCCCTCGAGCAGGGCATTGACCTGTGGATTGTCGTAGCGAGTGAAGTTTGGCACGGGGATGTTCTGCGGGCTGAAAAGCATGGAGGCGATCGGGCCGGGCGTGCCATAGATGTATTCAAAACTCATGATGAAGCTGTCGAACTCGCCAGAGATCATGCGCTGGATGACGGTGTTGTAGTCCAGCTTGGTGAGCCGGGCCTCGATGCCGATCTTGGCGAGCTGGGACTGGAGGAGCTGACCCACCTGCTCCGCGCTGTCCTTCTCATGAACGAGAATGTCGAAGCCCTCCTGTTTCGCGGCAGCGGAGGACGCCGCGAGCGCCGCCTTGGCTGCGTCCAGATCCATGATGTCATCCGCGAACGGGGGTTCGTAGGCCGCTATTCCGAGCGGGATCGGTCCCATGGCCGGTTCGATGAGTCCGCCGGGAGCGAGCTTCGCAAGTTCGGTGCGGTTGACACCGAGCGTGACCGCGCGGCGGAATTCGAGATCGAGCTTGGGGCAATTGAAGCCGAGGAAAACGACGTTGAAGGTGCGGACGAGGGAGTGATGGAAGCCCTGCCATTCCGGCTTGAGTCGAACATTGCCACCGGCGTCGACCCCGGCAACCACGCCGTCAGCCAAAGATACGGGGATCCGGACTAGGTCCAACTGCCCGTTCTTGAGTTCCTGAAGGCGCAACTGCTCGTTTTTGATCACGCGGAAGGCGAGCTTCTGCACATTTCCAGAGGTCTCGCGCCAATAAGCGGGGTTGCGCGAGAGGACGGCTTCAGACTGATTGACGGATTCAACTCGGAAAGGCCCCGTACCAACGGTCGTTTTCACTCCAAATTCTCCGCTCGGAAGGGAGGCCACTTCCTTGGGAACGATGGCGAGCAAGACGGAAGTGAGCCGGTTCACGAACAAGGGATCCGGCGCTTGGAGTTCCACCTGGACGGACTCAGGAGAAAGGGCTTTCACGCCTGCCAAGGGCTCGCCGTTCTTCGCCTCCTCGGTGCCTTTGATGACCCCGTCGAGCACGAAGGCGATTTGCGAGTCCTTGGAAAAAACGCGGTTGAAGGTGAAAACGACGTCTTCCGCAGTGACCACGCGAGTTTTTTCAGGCGCGAAAAGGTCGCTGTCGTGAAACCGCACTCCCGAACGTATCTTGAAGGTCCAGGTATCGCCGACAGCGTTGGATTCCCAAGACTTGGCCAGCAGCGGGACGACCTCGTTGTTCTCATCCAAGCCGACCAGCCCCTCAAAGATTTGGCCGACCACTCGACTGACGTGGGGGTCGAGCGTCTTTGCCGGGTCGAGGGTGGTGATCTCAGTCTCGAGCCCGACTTGGAGTAGCCCGGCGACGCCGTCGTTTGATGGTGGGCGGCTGTTTAGCCACCAGAGGCCGAGGCCGACGAGAGCCGCCAGCGCGGCGATGAGGATGATCGGTTTGGATTTCATGCGGAAAGGGGGGCAAGATCGCGTGCGCGCGGGTTGGGAGTCGTGGAAGGCTCAGAAACCATGTTGTGAATGGCGAATGCCTCCTGGAATTTCGGCAACACATGCTCGCTGTAGTCCAAAAAGATGCGTTTCACCCTCGGCTGCTGGCTGGCGTGCTCGTGCAAGCGACCGAGGTCATAATCGAAGTCCCGCACATTGCCCAGCGTCCTGACACGATAAAAGCGAGTGTCGAGAGTGTCTTCTGCGGCAAGATAATTTCCTTCCGGAGTGATGCGCGCGGATTTGAAGACGGCCATCGGATACGGGGCGAAGCTGAACTGCAAACGAAGGCCGTTGGGCAAGCGATACTCGTTGAAGACTTCGCCACGATCATCGGCCAGGAACTGATCGGGAGCGAACCAACGCGAGCGCATGAATGCGAGGCTGGCCTCAACTGTTGCTGTATGCAGGTCGAACAGGAGTGTCGTGGGCCGGTTGAGCTCAACGTCCGCGAGATCGCCTAGGGACTGGAAGAACTGGTCGAGTTCGGCGTCGGCGAGCGCCAGGGATTCGTCCGAGTATGGAACGCGCTGGTAGAAGCCGCACCCGATGGTCTGGATGCCCAGCGCGGTAATCTCGGAAATCGCCTCGCGCATTTTCTGAAAGTTGGCACGCTGAACGGTGAGACCGGCGAACAGACGCTTCCCGAAGGATCGGGCGGCCCAGGTGGCGTTTCGCGATGCGGCGGCAAAGCTGCCAACTCCGCGTAACGCATCGTGAGCGTCGCTGCCACCGTCGAAGCTGATGTCTAGGTAGTCGAGGTCGGCCTGTTCCACGGCGGCGCGATGACGGTGCAGCAGGGTGCCGTTGGTAATCGCACCGATCCGGGTGCGGGACGCGCGGCCATGCTTCTTGGCCGTCAGCATCGCGAGCGCATCCGCTCCCGAATTGCCGAGGAAGATCTCTTTCCCGCTCAAGCACAGGAGATCGGGGTTCTGATCCAAGGCGCTATCAAAAACCTTGTCCCACTCCTCAACCCGAAGCGCGTTGCTCGTCAGCGATTCGACCTGCAGATAGCAGTGACGGCACGACAGATTGCAACTGTTGTTGAGAATGAAAGTGAGCGTCCGATCAAAGGCGTGCGTACGGACGAAGTCCTCGATTTCGATCGGTGAGATCGTCCCGCTCAACACGCCTGTCGTGAGCGCTACGAATTGCGGATCGGTGCTGCGGCCTTTGAGTCCGCCTCGAACTCCTGACATGATTGCTGGCATGGCTTTTTCTAGTTAATTGTAAGACGTTCTGTTCGTCTGATTGATTCAGAATCTGGCCCCAAGGCCGTTTGAGCTTGCCTCCCTGACGGCAAACCAGCGGATTCCATGAGCAGCTTCGTGTAGGAGTGCGTGGGATTTTCGAAAACGGACGACGCGATGCCGCTCTCAACGATGGCCCCGGATCTCATCACGACAACTTTCGAACACAGAGCGGAAACCGCCCGAATATCGTGCGAGATGAAAAGCAGGGACATCGTGAATGTCTGTTTGACCTCCCGGAGCAAAGCAAGGATCTCAACCTGCGTGGTCACATCGAGAGCGCTCGTGGGCTCGTCCGCGATCAGCAGATCGGGTTCACAGGCTAGCATTTGGGCGATCGACGCTCTCTGGGCCATGCCGCCTGATAACTCATGGGGATAGGCGACGGCACAGCGTTCCGGGTCACGGAGTTTGACGGATTCGAAAAGGCGGAGGACTTCGGCCTTGGCTTCAGTGCCGACGATTCCCCGGTGTTGCTTGAGTACCCATTCGATCTGCCGCCCCACGGGATAGACCGGATTCAGGGAGGCTTGGGGGTCTTGGAAAATCATGGCAATTTCTTTTCCGCGGATGGGGCGGAGTTCCTTTTCAGATAGGGATTGCAGCTCACGTCCTTTCCAGAAGATGCGACCCGAGGTGATTCGGCCATTTGCGGGCAAGAGGCCAAGAATCGAGTGGGAGAGGACGGTTTTCCCAGATCCGGATTCGCCGACCAAACCTAAAATTTCGCCTTCCCCGATGGAGAGCGATACCCCGTCCAAAGCACGGTGAGCGGTGGGCTTGCCAGCGTCGAATTCGACGGACAAGCCCTCAACGCTGAGTAGATGATTGGATGTTTCGTGCAAGGGTGTTGGGGAAGACTGGTTCCAAGGACTAAGGCGTGACAGAAACCGTCACGGACGCCTTTTGGGGTTCGTGTGCAGATGTTTTAGACAGGAATTTCTTGATATTCAAGCAATCCTAGCCGCTTTGGAGAGCCAGTAGCAGGAAAAGGAAATAGTCCGAATCCTCCCGGAAGAAGGTATCTGGTTCTCGGTAGAGGCGTTCGAGTCCCATGGAAATGACTTCTGTCGCGGTAGCCTGCTTGAGGGAGGAGCCGTAAAATTTGCCGACGTAGTGGCTGCCGCCCCTAGTGGTCCAGTTGGCGCGGAGGGTGATTTCGTCAGCTCCGTAGTCGTGGCCGGTGAGGTCGCGGAGGCGTTCGGGTGTGCCGCCTCGGGCCCGCCGGGCGATGAAGCGCTTGGAAAGTTCGAGGATGAAGCGGTGGTCTCCCTCGATGTGGTGGGCGAGTTCGTGGATGGCGGTCTCCACATTGACAACACCTGGTTGGAGGTGGATTGAGGCATTCTTGCCAAGCCCGGTCGCGTAGGCGCGGTTTTCGCTGACCGGGAGGGCCTGGACTCGGATTTCCGAACGGGGCAGCCATTTCGGGGATACGAAGCCCATGAGGAAGTTCGCCGCTTGGGTGATACTTTGCCGGATTGCCGGGTCGGAGGTTTCGAAGCGCAATTTCAGACGCCCGCGTTTTTCGTGTGGAATTACAATCAGACTTTGCACGACCGCGGTGATATTGGCGGGGAGTCGGCCGTTCTGCGCGAGAATCTTGTAGGGCGCTGCTGAAGTGTTCGGAGCGACGGACTGAGAAAGGGCGGTGACGGTCACGGTGGCACGGCGGTCGCTTGCGAGCCGGATTTTGGATACGTCGGCTCGTCCTTCGACCGCGAAACGAAGGACTTGGCGTTGATCTTCCGGCGGGGCTGCGGTGACCTCTGATACCAAAAGCAAGCCGATGAGCATTGTGTGCAAGACGTGACGGAGATGTCGGGGGCAGGTGTTCATGGTCGAATGGTTGGTAAAATGGCTAAAACGGATGGACATACAGGCCTGGGTTTTCGAATGCGCGATCTGGATGGAAGTGGGGTTGATGCGTGCTGCCTCAGGCATTCAATCGATCAAGAGACTTCTGTAAGTCATCACTGACTTCGTCGTGCAGCCAGTTTTGAAGCCCTTCATCACCCAATTCATCGGAGAGGTGGTGCGCCTCTGCTAATTGAGCAGGGTCGATTTCGCCAGACTCGAAATCCTGGTTTTCATTGGTTTGTTCTGTAAGGAATTCAGCAGTGGTCTCGTGAAGTTCGTGGTTGCCACACTCATGGGTGGTTTCGGCCTTGTCCTCTTCGATGATTTCAATGTCATTCTCATGGGTTTCG
>Ga0209390_10011600_pt1 | contig 10108 bp, 7 predicted proteins | sample BON01_FD_187212 | JGI IMG/M metagenome (GOLD analysis project Ga0209390, IMG submission 187212) | Freshwater microbial communities from Lake Bonney liftoff mats and glacier meltwater in Antarctica - BON-01 (SPAdes) (version 2) | ecosystem: Environmental > Aquatic > Freshwater > Ice > Glacier... | reverse complement strand
CCGCCGTCCTCTTCGCCGCCGCCTTCGCCACCGATTTCTCCATCACCTCCTCCGCCGCCGCCTCCGTCGCCACCGCCGCCGTCGCCGCCGCCTCCGTCGCCACCACCTTTTTCGACGCTGCCCCCGCCGCCGCCTCCATCATCACCGCAGCTCTCACCCCCACTGCCGCCGCCCCCGCCACCGCACCCTTCATCGCCGCCCTCGCCTCCGCCTCCGTCACCTCCGCCGCCGGCGCCACCTCTGCCTTCGCCACCACCTCCGTCGACGCCGCCCTCGCCGCCGCCTTCGTCGCCTCCATCGCCCTCGTCGCCGCCCCCGTCTCCCCCGCCGCCCCCGTCGCCGCCTCCGCCTCTGTCACCTCCGCCGCCCGCACGGGCCAACCGCCACACGCGACGTGTGCGCCGTCAAAGGGGACCTCGTCGAGGCGGCGTGTCGCGGCGCCGCCGATGGAATCCCTGCCTCGGTCGCGAGTGCGCTGCTTGTACCGACGAAGATGGCCCGGGTGTGGAGCAAACAGACGAGGCGCACGGAATGATGCGCGTCGTGTCGTGGAACACAGGCGTGCTCGGCAGCGGCAGAGCAGCCGATGCGAAACTAGCTGCGCTAGAGGCCCTCATAGTTGGACACGACGCCGATGTCGTCTTTCTTCAAGAGATCGCAGGACGCGAAAAGTCCTCAGGGGCGGCTCGGGTTCCTGCCGCCCTTGGCGCCCTCTACTGCTCGTTGGGGTTCAAGGTGTTCTTCCTGCCCGACACCGGAGATGCGTTTAGTGATGCGAAAGCTAAACGAGAATGCTCCTTGCGCAACGGCGTCGCCATCCTCTGGCGCGCCGATCGGTATGCCCTCCAGGGGGAGGGATTTGCCCTCGCCTGACGCACGGCTTGCGTACGCCTCCTCAGACTGCACGACCAAACAGGTTTTGCTGCCATCGTCACGCACTGCCTACATGGGGCGCCAGCGCTGAGAAGCGAGCAGTTCCGGGCCGCGCGTGACTACGCAGGTGGCTGCCCGATGGCTATTATTGGTGGAAGCTTCAACGCCGTTCCATGCCGCCAAATGCGGGCCTCACAGCCGCCTCTCGATGCGGCCGAGTTTGTCCTCCGCGCGTGGGAGCCCACAGCCGCATGGTGCGTCCATCCGTGCTGCGCCCCTCCTCCTGCTCACGTGGCTTCTAGTCAAGAGGACGGCTCGGGCGACTCTGGTTCCTGCGGCTCTTTACGTAGAGTAGGTTTCACGACCAACGAGGCGCTACCGTGGACGCGTCGAGGGTATGGCAACACGGGCGGCTCGTCTGCTGTTATCGATGGCTTCTACACCAAGGGATGGGACGCAGCTCTGTGGCGGTTGGAAGGGTCAACGTGCGCATCGCCTGGCTCGCTTCGGGCATATGTGCTTGCGGAGCAGGCAGGATGTTGCAGCGACCACCTCCCAATCGTGGCCAGCTCCCAACTTCGAGCTGCCGTTGGGGTCTCGCGACGGCCGGTGGCGGTCAAGATCCGCACGTGGGGCTCGAAGGAGATCGATGCCCTACGCTCGCGCCTCCGACCAGCCAGTCTCGACAATCCACGGCGCGCCGGCGAATCGGCTGGCGCGTGGCATGCCCGCATCACACGCGTCATCGTCGCGGCTGTTCAAGCGACGGCTAGCCAGCGCGAGGCTGCGAAACCACCACGCATCGGTGGTAACGACGGGTTGCTGACTGCCCTCACACAGCTCTACCGCAATGCGGTGAAGCTACGCGCCCGGGCCGACGACCTAGCCACCGGTTTTTCGCGAGGAGGTTTTCGCGCGTCGCCGCTCGCGCATCCAAACGCGGGGTTCGGCCGGCATGTCCGGGGCTTCTCGCTACTAGGAGTCTGGTGTGTCCGACAAATACTACACCGCCGTGTCAAATCCCTGGCGCGTGCAATAGTCCGCGCCCGGCGCCGAGAGGGGAAACACGTTTTGGCGCGGCTTGAGGAAGCAGACAAGATAGCAGACGACAGCGGTAAAGCCTACGCCATAAATCTCGCCCTGCGTCGGTCGCGCCCACGCGGTGGCTCATGCGTTGCGGATGTCTACGTCGGCGATGATCCCCACGCAAACCCTATACCGCTGACCGACCCTGCCGATGCACGGGCAGAGCTTGGGAGGATAGGAGAGCTGGCAATGGCGGCGATGCGCGGCGAAGGTTTTCACGCCGAGGCGCACGAGGCATGGCTGACACGCGTTCTTACCAAAGGCGCCAGCTGGCCCGAGATGACGCTGGACGGAAAGCCATGGGATGTGCTCGATGCCTTGTCCGATGAGAGGCTAGAGGCTATGCTGCGAAAGACACCTAGCAAAGCGGTCGGCGCCGACGGGTTCGACGTTACCTGGCTCGCCGCCAAAGATGCGGACGGTCACGTTGTCCCCGAGGAAATCCGCCTCACATACTTTGCTAGCCTATGTGCCTGCGCTGCGGAGCGGTCATTCCCGCCCGAGTTTACGACCATCATCTACGTGCTTCTTCCCAAGCCCAGAGCCGACCCACGGGTCCTCCAGGAGCGTCGCGAGATTGCCCTCTTCAGCACGTCGCAGAAGCTACTTCTGAAGACGTGCGTCGGCGGCCTCAATGACCAGATTCAGTCCCAGCTGGCGCCGGAACAGCTTGGATGGACGCAGGCCCACGGGGCTACGGATGCTGCCATTCTATTTACGGCGCTCCACGACCAAGCACTAGCACGGCCGGGGTAGCTATCCTGCTATTCCTAGATTTGAAACAGTTCTTTCCACGTATCCCTCCCGAGGGCATCAAGCTCTGGGCCATACTTTACGGGCTTCCGCCAGCCGTGCAGCACCTGGCGGCCGGAGACTTTGCAGTCATGGAGGGCAGGTACAAATCGCAGAATGGGTTGGGCGAGCCTTTCAAAATCGACTGGGGGGCGCTCACGGGGTGCGTCTTGAGCACGCAGAAGGCGCGCATTATGCTCAACTCTCTCGTCGAAGCTATTCTCCAGCACGTACGCGGGGTCAATCTCTACGGCACGGCACAGCACGCAGCGATCGATTTACAGGCCGACGACCTTGCGGCGGTCATCCATGCTGACTCGCAGGAGGCCGCATGGCGCGACTTCCGACGTCTATGGAGTATCTGCTGCGCTTGGTCGGTCGCCACGGGGGCCCAGATCGGGGTCAAGGCAAAGTCAAAAACGGCCTACGCAGCGCTCCGGATCGATGAGTTGGGTGGTCGTTTTGATGTAGAAGGGCCCGACCCGCTCTTTCTGCCTTTGGGAGAGCAGCTTCCTCGCCTGCACGCGGGGGACAGTTACAAACACATGGGCATCCAGCGACGCATGAACGGGGACACTGCCGCGGCAGCCACGGCTTTCCTCAATCGCGGAAAGGCAGCGGTGGCGCGTTTGGGGCAGTTATCTCTCCCGGTGCGAGCACGGGTGCGAGCCGGTAATATTGTTATGGGAGGCGTGTGTGGCTATTACGGCTCTGCTAGTGCGGTTAGCCGTGCCGAATGCGAGACGATTGAGGCGGTCTGGAGGGCGCACTTAGCTCGCTTCGCAGGACGGGCGCGAGGCTCGCCGCGATGCGACGTCTACGGCGACAACCGCAGAGAGCACATCTACTCGGTCACCGTGTCAAGCCTCCTGCACTCCGTTTTCAAGATCGTACGTGACGCTCTCGACACCGCAGCGCGACGCATAGTACGTTCAGAGCTAGCAAGGACGCTCTACCTTCTGGGGTGCCGCACCGATCCTCTCTGCTGGGAGACAGGTCACCTTACAGAAGCGCTCAGGTCGCGCTTGGCGGCGCCGCGCGGACAACGCCCGCTCTTCAAACAGCTGATTCTGGTCTGGTTCGAGGCCACACAAGGAGTGTGCGGGCTGGCTGAGTATCGTGGGCCAGAGGGCGACCCATTGCTCCCAGGCCACCCCTTTTGGAGCGGTCACTCGTCCGCTGCGCTTTTCGAACCGCGGTCTAGAGGAGGGTATGGCGCGTCCTTTACTTACGAGCTCGTGACCGCCGGGATCGTTTCACTGGACGACATCCGAGGCGGTGCACCCGCGGCTGATGGGATTCTCGATTTCGAGGCTCTACGGCGCCAATGGCCTCGCGTGCGCGACGGGCCTCGCGTGCGCGACGCCAAGCCGCTCAAAGAGGCCTACGCTCGCGTCATCGACGTGGTACGCGCGGCGACCGCTCAAGGACACGCATTGTCTCCTTACAGATGTCGCCCGCACATCTCTCCCAGCGATATTTGTTCGGGACAGACGCGCCTCTCGCCCGAGGGCGCGGCGGCGGCACACCAAAATCTGCGTGGGTCTGGAGTCACGGGCGCGTGCGGAGCCGACCCGGACATCCTCAATGCCTGGACTGAGCTCGTCTTGAAAGATCTCCGCGGAGACGCAGCCGAGCGAACCTCAGCTGTGAGGCTCAGCGCTATGCTTCGAGTAGGGTTTGGGGGGGTGGAACCTGCTGGTCTTGCCCGTTACCCACACGGCGGCGACGCACGAGCTCGGCTACAGCGCTCGGCCCAGGTATTTGCTTGGCTCCCTAAAGGGCATTTTCGCGGGGCAGTGAGTGTCTTGGAGGACCCCGTTCTCGCGCTTCCACTGTCCGGAACAGCAGCAGCCTACTCCATCGATTCGGAGGGCTTCGTCATTGCCGGTGCCATCCCGGTGCGCTCGGCGGCGGCCGCGGACGTCCTGTGTCGAGGGTCTGCAGTGGCCTGTCTCTTTGCGAAGGCGCGCATTGCCCTCGGAGACGTACCGGTTTACGCCGATGCGTACGCTCACAGTCTTCCACGGGCCGACGGTAAGGAAGAGACTGCCGTTTGCATCGCGGCGACGCAGGCCTCCTTCGGTTTCCTGCTCCTTGCCGAGCGCGCTTGTGATACGCGCGCCGCCTGGACTGTAGACGGCTCCGTCCGACCTGCTGCAGGCGACACAGCGGGCCTTGCAGGGTTTGCCGGGTGCCGGCACTGCGGGACCACCTTCGCTTCAAGGACAGAGTACATACTACCAACTTCGACAGGCAGCCCTGGAACTCGCACGGCGTCTTCTTACGATGTGGAGATTGCTGCCCAGGCCACAGTAGCTCAACGGGAACGCGAATACCGATACATGGTTCTCTTTGACTCTTCGTCGCCGGTGGACAGAGCCCTGTCTTTCGTCATGGACCACGATCGACACCGGGCGGATTACTTTCTCGACGGAGTATTGGCCGCGTGGACCGATAAATGGGAGGGCAAGGTCGTGGTTTTGGCCCATGTCAAGGCACACGCAGGCATCACGGTCAGTGAGTGGGCGGACGTCGAGGCAAAAGCCTCGCTAGCTGAGAAAATTTCTATCACTGTTCCAGAATCGCTCTCGCACGCCTCGGCGGTCGTTGTAAGGCCGGAGACAACTGAGGCCTTCTCGGCGGCGATGGTTCGAGTTCGCACGTGGGCGGCGGCTGCAATACAGGAGTCAGTTATTGCGTGGCTGCAGGGCTTCTCAACGGGCACACTGCGCAAGGCACCGTATACAGTAACCCCAAAGCTGCACGACGCATCACTCGACGCCTTCACTCTTGCTCAGCTCGCCGGCGACAGGGTCTTTGCTAGCGACCTAAGACGAAAGCGGGGCACCGCCCTTCGGTTTGCAAGGGGGGAGGTTTGTAGATGCGGAACCGGTCCTTGCGACTGGTGGCATTACTTTGTCAACTGTACCGCAGTCTGCGCGCAACATGAAGAGCTTATCCTACAACTGCAGACTGCGGCCGACGTGCGCTCTCAAGACTCGGCTGCGACGCACTGGCTACAGGCCGCGTCGACGCTCCGCGGTGCTCTCCCTCGGTCGGTCGTGGTTGAGACGGCGCTCAAACGCGCCCTGGCGGTTGGGGTCGAGTCCACCGCCACCTCCTTCGACAGACGGGCCCTGGTCGGGTCGGCAGACAAGGTTGCAGAGGCGGTTTTGAGCTTGGTGCGAGAAGCAAAAGCCATCAACGAGGTTTTTGGCGGGCGGGCAACAGCTTCCCACCAAGCGGCCTCTCAGCTCCGTGCGGGGTTCGGACGCTGGGCCGAGCGGACCGCGGCAGTAGGGCCAGGGGCAATTGCCTTGCTACGGGCGGCTAGGGCCGAGATTGCGGCGCGAGCAGGTGACTTTGACGCCACAAACGGGGCCTACCCTGAGCAGGCGATCCTGCGCGCCGTCCTAGCTCTCCCGGCGCGCGGTGTCACTCCAGCGGGCAACAGTGGGGCCCTCGAATACAGGACAACGTCTCTGCGAGCGGCCCTCATTCTCAGAGCCGCCTGGTCTGCCGCTCGAGAGGACGCTCTCGACTTGGCTCGACTACCGGGTGCCCGAGCCCAGTCTTGGCTGCTGGTCGGGGCGTGGAGACGTTTGTCCGTTTTTGGACCGGCGCGTCCTGCTCAAACGGCGCACGCGGTGGCCGCCACCATCACGGCCATCATCGACGCCGTCTCGGGCGGCTCCACTGCGCACGTCTCTAATCACGCAGCTCGGCCGGCGCCTGCTCAGGCGGCGCACCCGAGTGCCTCGACAGCGGGCAGCTCCTCCTCTCATGCGGCCTTTCCCGCGCCCCCGGCTACTAGCACGGGCGATTCTGCTCCTTAGCGCGGTGGGTGAGCGGGCCGCTCTCCAGCCGGCAGAGGTGGCGGAACGGGGTAGGGCAGCCCGCAGCCAGGCGAACCATAGTCCGCCTCGGCGCCTTAGGACCCCGCAAACAGCCGCGACGGCGAAGGTGAAGGGTGCTACGGCCATCTCCTCGGGCGCAGCCACCCGTGCTTTTCTCCGATTGGGCGGGCGGGGCGCCTTTCCGTTGGCAGCCGCGGCGGCGGTGGTGGCGGAGGCGCGGGCTCGAAAGCGCAAGCGTGATGAGGAGGAAAGCGCGCTTAGGCTTGTGCTGGATCAGTGGAGGCACACGGGTTCGGTCACGGGGGCGCCGCCAGCTGACTCGGAGTCGGAGGAGGCGAGCGAGTCGCCAGGACCGGCGACACATCTTGTCTTATCGCACAGGGCTAAATGCCCCCGACCGCGGGGAACAGGGGTAGGTGGCAAGGCTGCGGGTGCAGCCGCTAAGGGGCCAGGAAGCGCCGGCGCCGGAGGGGAAAAGCAGCAGCGCGCACGGCGAGGGCTTGGGCTAGCACAGGGAAGTTCTGGAGCTCCTGCTGTCTCGCATGGTCTCCCGAGAGGTTGCCAGTGGCACTGCCCGTCCACAGAAGACGTACGTCGTTTCCAAGAGAGCAAAACCCAACGTGGGCTTGCGGGGCGCCAACGCGACGAGGCGGAATGACAGGAGGAGGCACGACATGCGCTGATAACAGGCAGACGTGAGGTTAACATGTCTCGGGAGGAGGTCGCTGCCGCAGTCGCGCAAGGTTTTAAGAGCGCGGAGGGGCTCATCACATCTAGTCTCAGAGGACTTGGGAATCGCCGGGGTGCTGCACCTGTTGATGCTGCCAACCGTAGTGGGCACAGGCCGACGGGGTTGCCCGAGAGCGTCAGAGGGCTAGTCTGCTGCGGTGCGAACGAGTGCGCTGGGGACCAGTTGAATGGCGCTGGAGGGCCGAGCCCCTAAGGCGAGGCCATGGACTGCGACGATAGCAAGGGTCGCGTCGGTGGCGCCGGGACGGAGGCGCGCCGCGGAGAGAAGAGAGCTAGGGAAGTGGGTGACGGAGGGGAAGAGGGGGGAAGGGTCAACCGGGTGATGCGTTGCGATGGGCCAGCAGGCGTCGCAAGGTGCACTCGAGAGGACGACGCACCTACGTAGCGTAGTCGCAGTGCCCTCCGCATGCACTGATTTTCTCGATAGGGATAGTGTATCATAGTAGGCGAGATCACGGGCCCGGGTCTCTTTCTTTTTCCTTTAGGAAGATGATACATCTGAGGTGGTTCTCCTCGGCAGTTTTTTGCGCGCTTCTGCAAAAAGCGTGTAAACATAGAGCGAGTCACGCAAGCTAGCACTTGCGCGACTCGCTCTTAGCCCCCCAACTCGCTCTTAGCCCCCCAAGCCTGCGACGCTTGGCGTCGCGGGGTTTGCTGCCCGTGTGGTTGCGCTGGGATGTGGCTTCTCTTGTGCTCGTGTGGCGCTTTGAGGATTTGATTGATTGATTGATAGTACTCGTGTACATACCGCTAGACGCGGCTGTCACTCGCGTGACGGGAAAAGCAAGAGGTTATTATGGCCGCCAACTTTACACGCGCCGCTCTGCGCGCCGTGGCCACGCATTGCCAGCTCGCCGCGTCGAGCTTCACAGACGAGCAGGCCGCCGAGGGTCTAGCTGTCACCGACATGCTGCGCAATCTCTTCCTACCGCCTCCAGCCACGGCCGCCTCAGCCTCGCAGCCGCATTTGCTTCAATGGCTGCACCTCCTGCCAGCCGAGCTCCTGTCGGACGTCCTGTCCCACCTAGACACGCACGACCTGGCCCGCCTCGCCGCCACGTGCCGGCCACTCTGGCGTGACGCGCCCACTCTTCCGCCGCGGCCGATGCCACTGCTGCGGCCCATGGGGCCGGTGGAGACAGAGCTGCGACGACGCGCCACGGCACGCGGCCTGCGCATCAGTTCCTTCCTGCCTAAGGGAGCCCTCTCGTGGGTGCCGTACCTCTTGAAGCGTGTTCTTTGCGACGCGATGCGGCGGGAGGGTCCGCTCGCGGCGAGACGTGGTTTTAGCGTCTTTCTGGATGCCGGAGGCCGCCTGCTGACTTGCTGCAGGGGAGATCCACTAGTGGCGGGGCAGCTCCTCTTGGGGCACGGCTGGGGGACCGATGACGGCCCCGACGAGCTCCGCTCCATCGGCCCGCCCACGCTGGTGCCGTCGATGCAGGACATGCGCATCGTGAGCGTCGCCGCAAGTGACTGGCACTGCCTGGCGCTGAGCAGCGAGGGCGAGGTCTATTCGTGGGGCGACGGCGACGGTGGCTCGCTCGGCCACGCCGACGGCGGTGAGAGGACCGTGCCAAGCCGGGTCTAGTCGCTGACTCGGATTGAAAGCATCACAGCTGCGCCTGAGGACACCTGGACGAGCGCGGCGGTCGATGAGGACGGCAGACTTTTCACGTTGGGTCAGGCGATCCATCCGACCAAAATGATGCCTTCCGGTCTGGGCTACGCTCAAACTGAGTCTCAGCTGACTCCAAAGTGGGTCGAAACGCTCTCGGAGGATCGCGTTGTGGGCGTCGCCCTAGGCTACGCGTTCACCCTGGTGGTGACCAACGCCGGCGCCGTATTTTCTTTTGGGGCCGGTGAAGCTGGCTTGCTCGGCCATGGCTTGTTGGAGCCCGAGGTGCTGCCCCGGCGGATCGAAGCCCTGGCGCAAACGGGGCGCCGATTCGTCGCCGTGGCCGCTGGCGACCACGCCTTTGCACTGACCGAGGGAGGCCATCTCTATGGGTGGGGCGGCGGTGACGCCAACGGCCACGGGCGGGACGAGCCCACTCCGCGTCAGGTGGCCGCGTTCGTCGGCGAACGTGTGAAGCTGGTGTGCACAAGTGTCGCAACTTCGTGCGCTGTCACGGAGAAGGGCGAGCTCTTCACCTGGGGGTGCAGCGGGCTTGGCCAGCTTGGTCACGGTGACGGGGAGCAACCGCTGACGCCAAAGCAGGTGGAGGGGCTCAGTGAAGTCAAGGTTGCGGCGGCAGCGATGTGTGACACACACACACTCGTGGCCAATGAGGATGGCGTGGTGTGGGCCTTTGGCAACCGCTTGGCTTCAGGCCTCGGTGATTCGGACGCGGCGCCCGAGGACGAGGATTTTGTAGGGCAGCCCACTCCGATCGCCACTCTGCGCGTGCGCGCCCGCAAGTCCCCAGCCGTGCTGCCGTTCCGTTGACGAAGAGTTTTGCCCTGCGTGGGGGACGCGATCGGCCACGGCTGCGGGGTTTTATTTTGAGACGTGTTCGCTCTCGCGTACACCTCGATCCGCGCCGCTGTGGAGTATAAGAACACGCGGTGGAGAGCTTAGTATTGGCCTCGGGCTAACCCGGTTGTTACTAACCGGTAACCCGACATAATGCAATAATCAATAATTAATATATATGCTATAAAAATATGTTATATATGTAGATGCTGCATGCTGCTTATACTTATATATATATATATATATATATATATATATATATATATATATA
>Ga0209390_10011599_pt1 | contig 10108 bp, 10 predicted proteins | sample BON01_FD_187212 | JGI IMG/M metagenome (GOLD analysis project Ga0209390, IMG submission 187212) | Freshwater microbial communities from Lake Bonney liftoff mats and glacier meltwater in Antarctica - BON-01 (SPAdes) (version 2) | ecosystem: Environmental > Aquatic > Freshwater > Ice > Glacier... | reverse complement strand
GCGAACACGTTTTCGAGTTTAGAGTTCATGTCAGTCGTAACTGATCAGGAATCGCCCGATTTGTCTAGCCCAAAGTGCTTTTCCTTACAGCCACATGCACTCAGATATCACAAATAAAATAACCGTGGGAAGGGTCGCAAGCGGGTGGTCTATGAGATTGCCACGCTGGGAGTTCGGGAAGACGGGGCGAAAGCACCGGCACCAAAAATGGGCGGTGCGGCTCAGCAAGGACGTCTCTTTTAGGAACGACTCCGAAATCAATGAAGACATTGCGCTCGATCTCAGGCCCGTCGGCTGGTGACCGGCACAGTTTGTTCGACTTCACCTTGAGGAGCACCCAAGGGTATTTCATCCACGGCACAAGGAGAAGTCTGCCTCGCTGACAGTCCCGATCTCTTCGCACACCATCTTCATTAATTCCCCCGCCGCTCCTTATTGTGGGTAATCGGCGGTGACGGCGAGGAAGCGTCGGTCCAGTTGGAGAACGGCGGAGAGTTTTTTGGGACTTTCCGGGCCCAGGTCTGATCGTGGCACCGAAAGAATGAGGGAGCCGTCGTTTTGCTTCGCGATTTTTTGGGGATGATCGGAGGAAATTTGGCGGTCGGTGGTGTAGAGGTGGAGGTCCGTGACGGAGGAGAGATCGGGATGGTTGATGCGAACACGGATGGTGGGATCGGAAGCCTTGCTGAGGAGAGTCAGCTTCGCCTTGTTTTCGGCAGCGGGGAGTTCCCTGCGGGCTTGGTTGATGTGCTTGCGGGCGGGGTGGTCAGGAATGGGGGTGTTGGTGACGGGGAGGGTCATTTTGAAGGTCTGGAAGCCGGGGAAGCAACCTTTGGAGCAACACATCCAGGCAGCATCGGCTTTCAAGGTGACGGTTTTTCCCTCAAGCTTGGCTGGCGGGGTGATGGTCACGAGAAGGGTCACGTCACGCTCGTATCCATAACAAGGATAGTCGCCCATGTGGGTTTTCTCGGGGTAGGGCCACTGGATTTCGGAAGCGGTGAATCCTTCGGGAAGTTCCCAGTCGATGGAGGACGGCATACCGACCATTCCGGGGTTTTGCCAATAGGTGTGGAAGCCCGCGAAGTGGTGGATATGAAGGCCGACGGTCAAGGGTTTCCCCGGGGTGACACTGCGGTTTTCCGTGATGAGATCGACAGAAAGTCCGGGGCCTTGCAAGCCTGCTTCGTAGGCCGGGAGTGGGACGATTGAAAAAATAAGCAGAAAGAGTGTGGGGATCATAGTAGTGTCCGGGTTCATCTCGTGACCGGTCGCTGATAAGACGCCGGGAGAGCCGGGAATCTTTCGCTTTAAGCGCTGGCTGATCGAATTGATCGGGAAACTACTTCGCGGGAATCTTCAGCGATTGTCCGATCCGGATGCTGGATCCGGAAAGGCCGTTGGCTTGCTGGATGGAGCGGACGGTCACCCCGTATGTGCGACTGAGGCCGTAGAGGGTATCGCCCTTGGCCACGGTGTATACTTTGAGCTTGGGAACCACCTTGACCGGAGCAGGTTTGGGCTTGGGCTTGGGCTTGACGACGGGCTTGGGTTTGGCAGCGGGCCTGACGACAGGTCTCGGGGTGGGCTCGGGCGGGGAGACGATGGTGGGCCTGGGGCGGGAAACGACAACGGGCGCGGGGATGGGCGTGGGCTTCGGTTTGGTGGAAGAACTGCTGCTCCAACGCTTTGTTTTCGGCGGATTGTCCGCCCAGGCTTCGATGTAGTTGCCATCCTCATCGAAGGGGCCGACCTCAGGATTGTAGGCAGGGGTATGCTTTCCCGAGCAGCTTGCGAAAACGAACGCCAGCAGGAGGAGAGAGAGGGATTGGGAGGTGCGCAAAAACATCGTCACGCCATTACTACCAAGAAACCGGGCTGAAACAAACATTTGTTAACGCTTGCTAACGAATTTTCGCCCTTTGTCCTTTCAAGTCTGCCGGTGGAAGTTTACGGGACTTATGTGCAGCGGGTGAAAACCGGCTGCAATCTTTGGGAAGCCCGTCGCACGGGCAGGAAATTGATGGGGAATCCGGTGCGTCAGAAATGACTATTCCGGAGCGGTCCCGCCACTGTGAGTCAGAGTGTTTCGACATTCCGGCAAGCCAGATCGCCAGCCTGAAGATCTCGGAAATAGGGAACCTGCGGATTTCAGGAGCCTGTTTTTTAAAAAAAAGAATGATAAAAACACAGAGGACCTTGATGGGTCTGACAGGACTTTTGTTGGCAGGGCATTGCCCGGCGCAAGAAGTCGAAGAATTGGAGCCGCTGACTGTGCTCGCCCGCAAGTTTTACTCGGCGGGGGATGACAATGCTTCTTCGGTGGGGCTGGTGACCGGCGAGGAACTCGCGAGAAGGCAGCGATACCGGCTGCTCGATGCGCTAGAGTTGATCCCCGGATCGCAGTCGCTTTCGACAGCGGGCCTGACGGGAAATACCGGAACCGCAGTCATTCGGGGGCTTCCCAGCAACTACCAGCAAATCGTGGTCGATGGTGTGAGGGTCGCGGATGCCACCAATGGAATCGGGAACTTCCTCGCCAATGCCCAGCTTGGAAGCATCGGGAGCTTGGAAGTGCTTCGGGGACCGCAGAGCGTGCTTTATGGGTCCGGGGCCGGCGGGGGAGTCATCGGATATGAATCGGCAGTCGGTAACGGTGAAGCGGAGACTCGACTTTTTGGTGAAGGTGGAAGTTTCGACTCCTACCGGACCTCGTTGAGTTCCCGGGGAAAAGAGGGAACCCTCGCTTATGGCGTGGAAATCGGGAGGGAGTTTACGGCAAATGATACCTACGCGAATCTCCCGCTGCATGACTTTGAGCAGAATTACGCGAACTTGGCCCTCGAGTGGCAGGCCCGGGAAGATTTGCGGTTCAAATTCAGCTACCGTGGCACCGATAATCTGCTCGAGACGACCTCCCTCAGTCAGTGGGGAACCGCGAATTCGGAGATTCAAACCGAGACCAACCTCTTTGCTCTCAATGGATACTTCGAGGTCAATCCCGACTGGGAGTCGCGGCTGACGCTGGGATATTATAACGAAAATTACCGGGGTGATTTTGATGGTTTCCTCTTTGGCATCGACTACGAGCGCTTCACCGTGAATTGGAACAATGAAATCCAGTTGAGTGATCGGGTGTCCCTGGTGACCGGGCTCGAAGCGGCTCATAGCGAATATGCCAATACCAGTGGTCGGAGCGTCAACTATTCCAACTATGGAGGGTATGCGAATGCCTACTACCGTCCGGTTACCGGGTTGCAGCTCGAAGCCGGGGTGCGACGGGATGAGCACGATGACTTCGGTGGAGACTCCGCTTGGAACGTCGGAGCGGTCTATCGGATCGAGCAAAGCGGCACGCGTTTTCACGCAAGGATGAGCGAGGCCTATCGAAATCCCACTCTCCTGGATTCACAGCAGTATGTTTCGGCATTTTCGACCCAGTTGGCGAATGCCGAACTGGAGTCTGAAGAAATCGAGGGTTTCGAAATGGGCATCGCGCAAGAGTTCGGCGATCATGAAGTGGGGCTGACCTACTTCTCGCAGGATCTTACGGAAGCCATTGTCACGAGTTTCCCGGCCCCTGGTTCGACTCAAAGGGTCAACAGCCCGGGCGAGTCACGGGTGAGTGGATTCGAGCTTGCCGCCGGGGGGCACTTCCTCGACGAGAAGCTCAAATACCGTCTCGCGTTGACCCGCCAGGATCGCGAGGAGGTCATTGATCTTCCCGATACCATGGTGGCGTTTGATCTCAGTTATCAAGTTGATCGCTGGGTGGTGGGCGGTGGGGTTTCCTTCGTCGATGGTGCGGCCTATCTCGCCGCTGGAAATCCCCAAACCGATTCACGAACCACGACGCGCGTCTATGGTGAGTTCGAGGTGAACGATGCCGTAAGCGTGCACGCCCGGGTTGAGAATCTCTTCGACGAAGATTACCAACTGTTCTCCGATGCCTATGGCGATGGGACTCAGATCGAAGGTCCGGGCAGGGCCTTCTATCTGGGAGCAACGATCAGCTTCTAAGACGCTTGGGAACGACTCCGAAATTCATGAAGACATGACACTCGATCTCGGGACCGTCAGCCGGTGACCGGCACAGTTCGTTCGACTTCCCCTTGAGGAGCACCCAAGGGCATTTCATCCACGACACAAGGCGAAGTCTGCCTCGCTGACAGTCCCGATTTCTTGCGCCAGTTTGGTCGCGGTATCGATTTGCTGCCGCTGAAGGCGGAGGAGGGCAATGCTTCGCGATGATCCGCTTGTGGCGAGAAGCTAGAGCCTCATGCCCAGGCAGGTGGTGGTGGATAGGATGGCCGGAATGTTCGTGTCATTAGGGAGTCTGGCCGATGCCGATCCAGATAAAGGCCGCGTCGGCGAGAGTAGTCGGGGAAGTCAGGCGGAAGCTGCGGTATTCGTAATCGGGACCCGGCTCGGGGAACCCACCCGAAGCGATCCCGTCGAGTCGCTCGACGACGGTGAGGTCCCTGGCCACGAGATCGTCGTCGGCGAGGATCGTGTAGGTGATACCATCAATGGAGGCGGTGAGTGGATCTCCTGAAAAGGTGGCCCCGGCGCGGACCGCCACGGTGAGAGTGAGGTAATCAGTTCCGCCATCGCCCGTGATTAAAACGCTTTCTCTATCATCGTTTGCGCCGGAATTGGGACCGCCGTCGAAGGCGAATTCCTCGAGGTTGGTTTTGCCGTCATTGTCGGGATCGGCAGTTATCAGGGCGTCGTCGCCGGTGAGGTTGTTTTCTTCCGCCCACAGCTCGAACTCGCTCAGGACCACAAGCAGGACGGCGGTTTCGGTGACTTCGATTTTGTAGCCCGCGGGGAGGCCGGTGACGGTCGCGAAATCGCCGGTGAACCCGGCGGCGGTGGCGAGGGTGAGGGATGGCTCGGTGGTGGTGCCGTTGATGGTGAGGTTTTTTCCGAAAATGTTCGAGCCGTGGCCGGCGAGGTTGAGATCTCCGCTACCGGAGAGGCCGCCGAGGGTGGCGGAGAGGCCGTTCATGTCGAAGCCGTTGTCGCGGTTGAGGGCGATGGTGGCGTTTTGGAAGCGTCGGAATTTCCGAGAATGGCGGTGCCGGATTGGTTGAATGTGGTGCCGATATTGAGAGTGCGCGAGTAGGGGTTTGAGTGGGTGAAGAGATAAGCGCCGCGCAGGTCAATGTTTCCGGCGCCGCTGAGCTTGGCGTCGAAAATGGCGGTGCCGCCGGTGTTGAACCAGGTGCCGGAACCGGTCTGCACGTAAGTGAGGTCGCTGGCAAAGGTGACGGTCTGGGTGGAGGCGGGGAAGATCGAGAGGTTACCCCTGTTGAAGAGGATGCCGTTGCGCAGGGTGTGATTTTCATCAATACCGCTGAAGGAGATCTGGCCTACGCTGCGGAGGTCGTTTGAGAGGTCGATGGAGGTGCGGTCGCTGTTGGCGTTGAAAAGGGCGGTGGCGGAGTCGGAGTCCGGGATGCCGGATTCGTCGCGCCAGTTGCCGGAGTTCTGCCAGTTTTCGTTTTCACCGCCGCGCCAACGCCAGGTCTGGGCGTGGGCGGTGGAGAGGCTGGCGAGGAGCGGAAGGAAAATGCGGAGGCGGCGGGACGGTTTCATGGCAGTGAGGGCGATTTTGGAATCCTTTTAGCACAGCGAACCTGAATGGGAGATGAACGCGGGGGATTTTTTTGGTAAAAAGAGCGAATTTCCCAGCTTGACTCGTTCGTGTGCCACGGTAGCGTAGCACAATGAAAACGGCTAGCGTCCGCGAGCTTCGCAACCATTACAACACGCTCCTCGACTGGATCGCGGAGGGTGAAGAGGTGGTGATCACGAAGCGCGGGAAATCCGTGGCTCGGTTGGTGCCGGAGATTGAGGAAAACGATGACGTGGTGGATTGGTCGCAGAGTGTGGCGATGAGGGATCGGACCGGTGAGAAGATGATGACAAAAGAGCAGTTGAAGGAACTTTGGGATCACCTAGACGGATGAAGGGGAAAATTTTCGCAGCGGATACCAGCTTTCTCCTTTCGCTTCTGGGAACGGATGGCAACACCGACCGGGCTTTGTCCGAAATCAGCGCTCTTTCCCTCCCGCTGACCTTGTGTTCGCTCAATGATTTGGAAACTCTCAACGCCTCTTTCATGGCTGAGTTCCAAGGATTCAAAGAACCCGGTTCGTCAGATCTGATCGAATCCGGACTCCGAACCGAGCGCAAGGCCGGGCGGCTCGTCTATCCGCCTTTCAATCCTGGAAAAGCCATCGCCCGGGCCACGGGACTGAGCCGTTGGCACACCCTCGCCAAAGGCCACCGAACCTACGATGTCCTGCTGGTCGCGGCGGCGCTGGAACTCGGAGCCACCGATTTCCTGACCTTCGACGAACGCCAGGGGATGCTGGCTGAGGCGGAGGGGATGGTGGTGCGGGGATTGGAAGGTTAGTGACCATCCCGCGCTATTTCCGGCCCGCCAGCACGGAGTCAATCCATGCCTCGTCCTCGTCGCCGAAAGGAGGATGGGGGCGCTTGCGATAGGCGACGGCCTGGTAGTTGCCCCGGCGGTAGGCGAGGTCGATGAGTTCCTGGAGATCCAAGGTCGCGTCGTCGTCCTCCGCCCGCAGGGGGATGGCGATGATTGGGAGAATTTCACGCAGGGGCATGGGGTAGCACTCCACGATATCCGGATCGGTCGCCCGCCAGATGCTGGCGTGGTAGGGGGGCGGATTGGTGTCTTCCGAAAGGAAAAGGTGACCCATGGTGGTCGCTTGGCCGCGCCGCTGGAAGTCGATCTCCACGATGTTGACACCGGCTTCCTGGCAGTCGTCGCGTTTACGGAGGGAGAGGTCGCGGCCTTTGCCGGGGACTTTGTTCGACTCGCTGAGGAACTCGATCATCGTCACCAAGCGGTTGCCGTCGGTGGCGTCGAGGATTTCGAGAAACCTTTGCTTGGTCGGAAATTCATCCGACCCTGTGAGGAATTCCCTCTCATTCACCCGGGCAAGCAGTCCATCAGGAAGCTTCTCGTTCAACGAGTCTGATCCATAGACGGTGAGAGAAATATGGACATCGTTCCAGCTCCTCAGAACAAAGGGGTTCATCCCGGGAAACGGATTGTCCGCAGTTGCCATGGTGGGGATACTATGCTTTGGAAAAACGCTCCGCCATCATTTTCGGCAGAGCGCGGGTGGCAACGAAATCCGGTCTGGTGGGAAGATTTCTCCCGGCAAGATGCCGGGGGAACGGCCTGGAGCAGGATCCGTCCTATGCTAAAGCTACGGAGGACAGATGCTCCAGCTACGTTGCGGGCAGCTCGATGCGGAAGGTGCTGCCTTTGCCGGTTTCCGTTTTTACGGAAACGGTGCCGCCGTGCGCCTCGACGATGGTTTTGCAGATGGCGAGGCCGAGGCCGGTGCCGCCGCTTTCGCCGTTGCGGGATTCGTCGGTGCGGAAAAACCGGTCGAAGATCCTGTGGTGGAATTTCTCCGGGATGCCGGGGCCGGTGTCCTGCACTGCGATGAAGGCGGTTCCGTTTTCCAGACCGGTTGTGAGGCGGATGAGGCCTCCCGGATTGGTGTAGCGGACGGCGTTGCCGAGGATGTTGAGGACTGCCTGGCCGAGGCGGAGGATGTCGGCGGAAACGGTGGCGGGTTGGAGGTCGGTTTCGATACCGATGTTTTTTTCCTCCGCGAGCGGGATGGTGAGGGCTAGCGCCCGTCCCGCGAGGACGGCGAGATCCGTTTCCTCGCGGTCGAGCAAGTGATCGACCGCATCGAATTTCGCGAGAACGCCGAGCCTGTCGATGAGGGAGCGCATGTGTTGTGCGGATTCGTGGCAGACCTCGATGGTCTCGCGGTTGCGCTCCGGCGGGCGCGGTTTTTTCAGGGCGTATTGGCACTCGGCGAGGATGGCGGCGACGGGGGTGCGCAGCTCGTGGGAGGCGTCCGAGGTGAAGCGGACCTGCTTGTCCATGGCGTCTTGCAAACGGGCGAAGGTGGTGTTGAGCGTGGTGGCGAGCAGGCCGAGTTCCGAGCGTTGCACGGAGACATCGATGCGGCCGGAAAGATCCCCGGCGGCGATGCTGCGGGCGGTGGCGTCCATTTTCCGGATGGGGCGCAGGCCGTGGCTGATGATCCAGAAGCCGAGCAGGGAAACACCCAGCCAGACGAGAGCACCGATTTTTCCCTGCTTGCGGAGGACGCTGTGGTAGCGCTGGTCGAGGATGGTTTTCGGGGAGCCGAGGACGATGTGTTCGGCTTGCGGGGTTTTCAGGATTACGAAAATGGCATCATCGGTTTTCGTGGTGGTGACCTGTTCCCGTCCGTGAGGGAAGGGTGGGAGGGAGGAGGTTTTCGGTGCACCGGCGGTGGCGAAAACGACCTCACCGTCACGGTCAATGGCAATCAGGAAAGATCCCATGTCCTCGATTTTCAAGATGATTTCCCGGAAGCGTCCGTCCGGCTTCTTTTCACCATCGCCATCACGCGCCGGTGGGCGGGGCCGATCCCCGGGGCCTTCTAAGAGGTGCGGGATCAGGGTAGAACCCATGTCCTGGTACTGGAGTTGGAGGTTTTTCTTGATGTCCCGGCGCTGGGATTTCGCTTGGAGCGCGACGAAGGCGGCGATCGCCAGTCCGATGACGAGGGGTGTGGTAAAGGGAGACGCGCCACCGGATGCTGTCGGGCAGGAGTCTCATTTGTCGGAATTCTCCCCCCCCCGTCATTTGGTAGCCCATGCCCCGGCGGGTGAGGACATGCTCCTTGCCAAGCTTCTGGCGGAGCTTGTAGATATAGACATCGAGCATGTTCGAGACTGTTTCGTCGCGCTCGTCGAAGAGTTTTTCGTAAATCTCGTCCCGCGTGACAACTTCGTTATGGCGGGTGGCGAGGATTTCGAAAAGGGCGTATTCGCGGGCGGTGAGTTCGATGACTTCGCCATTCATGCAGACGCTGCGGGTGGCGGTGTTGAGGGTGATGGGACCGACTGTGAGAACGGGGTTCGGCGTGCCACGGGAGCGGCGGAGGGCGGATCGGATGCGGGAAATGAGCTCGTCCATCTCGAAGGGCTTCACCAGGAAATCGTCCGCTCCGCTGTCGAGTCCTCGCAGCCTGTCTTTCAGTCCACCCCGCGCGGAAAGCATCAGCACGGGCGTCGCGTGGCCCGCATCCCGCAGCTCTGCCAGAACCTCGAAGCCATCCTTCTCCGGCATCATGACGTCCAGCACGATGAGATCGTAATCCCAGTTCAGCGCCTTGTAGAGACCTTCCCCGCCATCGGCGGCGGAGTCCGTGGCGTAGCCTTCGTCGCGCAGCACGTCCACGAGGGTTTTACGCAGGCGGTGGTTGTCTTCGATGACGAGAAGTTTCATGCGGACCAGCAATGACAGTTTAAACCTGAACAGAAGATGAACGCGACGGCCAAATAAATTCCGATGAGATCAAGGCCGTGATCATGAATGTCAGGCTTTGCTGCCGTCGTCGTCGAGGCAGTGCGTTTTTTAGACACGTTTTTTAGACAGACAAGTTAAAGATGACGTTGCTGGACGTTTGAAGTATGTTGATCGGGGTTATTCTTTTCCGGCGACACTAGGCAACTCCGACTTCTCCTACACTTATCAGCCTAACTCATACGGTCTCGTGAACGTGGTTGCTGGACCGGCCCAGCGCCCAACACCTATACTCTCAAATCATCGCCCGCCGGGGCGAAATCCAGAAACGGAACGACGAAAACGGAACCGATGATCCCCGAAATTTCGAGGAAGTTGATATCAATTACCTTCAGCAAATCAAACCCAGATCCGTGGGTGCCGAACACGTCTTCCTGGAAGTCTGAAGAAACTCCAAATCCCAAAAATCCTGGAAGACGCAGGCTTCAACGGACGGCAGCAGGCCAAGGCACTCGGCAACATCATCGGCAGAATGTGCGCCCCCCGCAGCGAGCGTGCGACCGCCAGTTAGTTGAAAAAAAAAGCGCCCTGGATGAGATTCTCAATGATGACTTCAACCCCATGCCCTTGATACCAGCGGGTTTATCCGGCACTCGCAGGTCTTCGAGGGCAACGTCAGCGAAGGCAGCACCCTGGAGAAAATGCTCAAAAAACTCCATGCCCCGGAAGGCGCCCTGATCATCA
>Ga0209390_10011598_pt1 | contig 10109 bp, 7 predicted proteins | sample BON01_FD_187212 | JGI IMG/M metagenome (GOLD analysis project Ga0209390, IMG submission 187212) | Freshwater microbial communities from Lake Bonney liftoff mats and glacier meltwater in Antarctica - BON-01 (SPAdes) (version 2) | ecosystem: Environmental > Aquatic > Freshwater > Ice > Glacier... | reverse complement strand
GGTGTCGCCATCTTCGTGCTTGTAGACGATCCCACATTCCCAAACGTGTTCAATCGCGCCCGAGGCAGTTGTCACATTTGTCCCAGCGCCACAATTCAAAGTTGAAATGTCATTAACTAACCAAGCCAGCTGCGCGTCAGAGCGAATAACTACGGCTTGCGTTGTGTCGCGCACGACAGTTCGGCGCGCGACCAAAGACACTGCGCGATCATATTTAAGCTGAGCAGCTAACAATGTCTTATCAGCAGCCCTGGTTTTTGCTTTGGCAGCCTTGGCAGCAGCTTTAGCTTTTTTAGTTGGAGCTTTGATGGCGCGTTTTTGTAGCGTCGTGGCTACTTTTTGCGCCTTAAGTTGCACTTTTTGCGCCTTGACTAGCGCTTTACGGGCTTTCTCTTGCGTCTTAATCGCGGTTGCTAATAGCTTTGTCTTTGCCGCAAGCGCCTTATTAGCAGCATCTAATTTCGCTTTGGCTTTTTTCTGCTCGGTAGTCAGTACCTTTTTCTTCGCACTAATGCTGGTGGAAGCCACACTTGCACTAGCAGCAGGAGCAACGGAAACACCAGCAACCAGTGAAATGGCTGTTGCGCATGCCACCAGGAGTTTGGTGAGTCTGCTGGGCTGACGCATGAAATTTAGTTCCTTTTGGATCGGGGAAGTGGCGCGAACGCCTTGATCCCTTTAAACCTAACATTGTTAGCAAGGCAAACAGGTATACCGACACTCAAAACACGTGAATTTTGGGTAAATTCCCCTTGATTTTCAACGATCTGGATGCAAGTTGGTGACGAGTTACCAGTCAATGTACTTAAATTTGGTCTTGGGGTAAATCTTCTTAACATTGTTAACTGCCCGATAAGACTTTTTTACTGGTCCAGCATCAAAAACAGTCAAGACATTTGATGTCACTTTGGAAACAAAGTCATAAGTCTGTGGCGTCATTCTGGTTGCGCCAGCGCAGGAACTTACTAAAGCGCAAGACCACTTTTGCGTTCCAACCGCAAACACGCTGCCACCCGATTTCAATGTTATAAATGTTGCATCATGTTGTTTAACAACTGTGGCTCCCGTTGCGGAGCAGGTGTGAACGCTGCTGGCTATGACGCGAGTGTTCTTGGGAATTTTGAACTTAGACATGAGTTGATCCACTTCGTCAGCCACAAGTCCTGGGATGACGCTTCCCGAGCTAACGCCAGTATTCGAATAACCCCACCAAGAAGGATCCGACACAAGCCAATCTCGTTCTTCATTGGCGCACACGTCGTACCAGTTGTTGTACTGCGTTCCAGTAATTTGGCTTTCGGAGCGTGACAACGGTTTCTGACGCCAGCGAACAGTTGGCTGACCTTTGTTGGCAAGTGGGTCAAGTCTGGCTTCTTTATAGATTGCCATCTTTCGATTGGCGCCAACGTTCGAATCCATTAGTCGCACTCGCCAAAAAATACTGTTAGCTCCAGTTACGAATAAATTCATCTTTTTCTTTAAGGCTGCTTCAACTTTGTTTCGCTCTGCAGTTGTCCAGTATTCATCGTGACCAGATGTGATTAGTTGTCTCACACCTTTTAACGAGGTCGCGCCGGTACTAACGTCGATATCTGTGGTCCATGAGGCGTTTGGCAGCACAGCATCCACACTTTGCGCAATGCTGATGTCGTAGGTGCGTAAGTTACTAATACCCCAGGCATCTAGCGGTCGATCGAAACTTACGATTCGTGATTTCAAGGAGGACTCCGCGCCACCTCCCAAATAGGCGTTGTAGGCACCAAATTGGTTGTATGCCTGCATCGACAACATGCCAATTTTTACTAAAGACGTACCTTGAGGTTTAGGTGTTCGCACGACAAAGGGTGCCAAGTTATAACCAGCGCTGGAATTTAATTGCGCAACATAAAGTCCGGGCTGGTAGCCAGTCGTTTTGAAGCTAATTGAAGTTGCCCAAGGACAGGTAATCGTTCGGGCGCCATCTGTTGAAAGTGTGCAATCTGGCTGGCTTGTACTTGGCTGCTGCGAGATTTCACTTATGAGTTTTTGCCCACCTGGATAGTTACCAATGCGATAAATGGACCCCGTCCAGGTGCTACTGCTTCGCACGGCTAGTTCAATAACACCGGCTGGTAACACTGATGTTGACTTTGAATATCCGGCCAGCAAAGCTGAATCTGCTTGCGAGCCCGGATCAGCTCTTGCCGGAGTTACGTTAAATCCAGTCACACATAGCATCGCCAGTGCGATTGCGATGATTTGGCGATTGAATAACACGTTAAAACCCTATTTAGGTTTTCTAGCGTCGGGTTAACAGTAAATGAACAATTCAAAATTATTGTGGTTACTTAACGTGAACGATTGTGGATCTAATGAGAATTAAGTCCCTGACTCAATCCGCAGATCACTTTCGACCATCATGGTCACTAACTCTTCGAATGAGGTCTCTGGAACCCAACCAAGGTTTGCCTTAGCTTTTGCCGGATCTCCAACCAGCGATGAGATATCCGCTGGCCGCAGCAAGTCATCCGAGCTACTTACGTAGTCTTGCCAATTAGAAATCCCAGCAACCGAAAATGCCAAACTGACTAAATCTCGGACCGAGTGAGTTTTACCAGTTGCAATCACGTAATCATCTGCCACCTCTTGCTGCAGCATCAACCACATGGCTTTTACGTAATCTCCGGCAAACCCCCAATCGCGATTAGCATCAAGATTTCCCATAATGATTTTGTCTTGTTTACCCGTAGCGATACGCGCAACTGATTGGGTAACTTTTCGGGTAACAAACTCAGGTCCACGACGCGGAGATTCGTGATTAAACAAAATTCCCGAACTTGCATGAAAACCGTATGACTCTCGGTAATTAATAGTCATGTGGTGACCGAAAACTTTTGCGACACCATATGGACTTCTTGGCCAAAGTAACGTTGTCTCGCGCTGCGGGGTTTCTTGCGCCTTGCCAAACATTTCTGAGCTCGAAGCTTGGTAAAAGCGAGGACGATTTTCAGCATCTGGAAAACTAATCCGAATTGCTTCCAACAAATTTAAAACACCAATTGCTGTTACTTGAGCTGTTTGCTGCGCTTGCTCCCAGGAAAAAGCTACATGAGATTTTGCGCCTAAGTTGTAAACCTCGTCAGGGGAGGAAATTTCCAGCGCCCGAAACAATGTTGAAGTGTCTGTTAAATCTCCATGAATCAATTCCAAGCCTGGAACCTCAGTAGTTAATTTAAGTTCGCGCTGTGGATCTACAGAATGGATTAGGCCGAAAACTGTGTAGCCCTTTGAAAGCAGTAACTCAGATAGATACAAGCCATCTTGACCGCTAACTCCAGCAATTAGGGCAGAACGCATAAGTACTAAAGTATCGGACTTTTAGCCCAATCCCATTACTTATGACTGACTTGCCAGGCTTGCCAAGCGCTTTCTACGATCGCGCGAAGCCCATAGCGACTTTCCCAATCAAGAATTTCTTTCGCTTTGGAAACATCGGCAACTAATGCCGCCGGATCACCCGCGCGCCTGCTAACAATTTCAGAATTGAGTTCCACGCTAGTCACACCTTGAATCATCGCAAGAACTTCAAAAACGCTAGCCCCAACACCGGTGCCAATATTTATAGCTTCAAATCCTGGTGACATCGATTCAACTAAATCCATCGCAGCAACGTGTGCCTCTGCCAAGTCCTGCACATGCACGTAATCGCGAATGCAGGAACCATCAGCAGTGTTGTAATCATTACCGAAAACCTTAGGAGACAACTTGCCATCAATCGCTTCGAAAACTATCGGCACTAAGTTAAATGCGAACTGATCACCAAGTTCAGGCTTTCCAGCACCTGCCACGTTGAAGTAACGAAGCGCAGCAACTTTAAATCCATCAGAAACAGAGAGCGCTTCAGAAATTATTTCGCCCTCAAGTTTGGTCAACCCATAAGGATTAATAGGCGAGCAACTGTAAAGCTCCGAGATAGTTTGGCCAGGTTCAAGATCTGGCGCCCCATAGACCGCAGCAGACGAGCTGAAAACCAGGTTCTTCACGCCATGGCTCTTCATCGCAGCAACTAGATTTTGAAAGCCACCGACATTTTCTTCCCAGTAGTAATCAGGTCGTTCAACAGATTCGCCAACTTTTTTCTTAGCTGCAAGATGAATCACACCTTGAATCTCATGCTTAGCAAAAACAGCTTCGATTGCGCCAGCGTCACTAAGCGTAACTTTCTCAATCTCAATACCTGATGGAACCCGATCTGCAACTCCAGTTGAGAGGTCATCCAGAACGATGACTTGACGGCCTGACTTCAAAGATGACTTCACCACGTGCGCGCCGATGTATCCAGCACCACCAGTTATAAGCCAACTCAAAACTTATCCCTTCAATATAAATTTGATACTTAACCCTAAAGTATCAAATTTATGGGCTCTAAAATCCAACTTGTAATCACTCTTTCTGTTTGGCTATATGAAATGTTTTAAAATTCGGGACACGAGATTTGATTTCTGAAAAACAATTGCGTGCAATTCAAATCCGAGAATCCGATCATCAAGTGCACCAGAGATAGAAGATGGTGAACAAGGATCTGAAATGTGTATATCAAGAAATAGATTGAAGTTTTTATCTAGTTTTACATTTTTGAGAGGGATTGACATTAGTTCTAAGGAATTTTGATCTAATTTTACTGTCTTAATTAGAGAACCATTAGTGAAAAGATTCATGGTTTGTAGGCCATTGCCATTCTTCATCAAACGCCCACTAAGAGTAAAATCAATATTTGAATTGCCTTCAGCAAAACGCAACATGAGCTGGCTTGCTGACGAATTCGTCCAAGTTCCATTTTCAGTGCTGATGTTCCAACCACTTACAAGATATGGCTTCAAATTTTGGCCAGAAATTGAGTGTGATGCCTTTTCGTCTATGGCAGGGAGTTCCCCTATTTGAAGCGAAGTAAACCTAATTGGCACAGTTCCGGAAACTAAAAATACTATATTTACGCTTGAGCTTCCCGCTTCCTCAGCACGCAATTTGTCAAATGGAATTACTATAAAATCATTTTTAAAAATCAATTGGTCTCTTAATATCAATTTATCTCCGACATAGATTCCAGAGATCCTATCTGTAAATGTTTCCTCTTCAATTTTTATGAGAATATCTATTCCACCAACTGGAAGCTTTTCTAGATAGAGACTAAATGCAACTCTTCCATCTTCAGGAAGGAATTTGGTATTTTCTCTTTCAAAACTAACATCTGATAAAAAAGCGAGTCCGAACCTGGCAGCATGTCCAACCGATATAAAATCATCGATCAAAATTTCACGAAAAATAGGAAAATATTCCATTGGTGAATTTCTTGCACTATTTATTGCAGGTGATAATTTATCCATTGACTCTCTTGGTACGGGAACGAACCATGTTGAATATTGTTCTTTGTGCCCTACAGTGGACAATCCCTTGCCTTTTATCAAGCGTGGGGTGATGCCTGCATTCTTCATCCTTCGACTCCACTCAATATCCTCCCCGTATCCCCAAAATAACAAAGGGTTAATTGGATGATTTAGCAGGACATCTTTTTTTACCAGAAAAATTCCTCCATTTAGGTAGACGTTGCTTTCGAAGCTGTCTGAGTCCAAATGCAGGGAGTTTTTCCACTGATGCGAATAGGAAACCCACTGTGGAAACGGGTTACCGTTCTCGTCAACAGCCTCAAAAGTACACACGTCAAAATCTCCACCAAATTCTAGAAGGTTATCAATGACTGACGGACCAAATATGTATCTATCGTGTGAAATGATCAGATTTGCAAATTTGGCATGTCTTGCAATTAGATTCTTCTTTAAGTTTGTAACTGGAAGATTAAGGTGCGACTTTGGTTCGATCAAGTAGGTATCAACTGAGGAAATCAAACTCGTCGGCAATCTATAATTCTCGGGTCCACAGATAATGATTTCGGTAGTTATTCTGGAGTCCGCTTTCAATGTGTCTAGACTTCTAACAATACGTTCCAAATTTTGGTCATTTTCTCCACCAGTCACAATTCCAAAGCTAATTTCGTTGCTTGCAAAGTCTCTTGACTTACTGGTCAATCCAATAGTTAGATACGCTTCATTTTGCGCGATATAACTGTGGGAAATAATTTCGACGTGATCGCACAAACTAAATATTTGCTGCATCACCTCATCCCGCGAAACATAGCTCGTTTCACGCATTTTAACGCGCAACTCACATGGGACTCCCGGTCGCAAGGCCCTGATCACCTCATCAATAAGTGTTTGCCACGGGAGGTTTGAGTCGAAATTTATTAATGATAAATCTACAGATTTATAGAATCTGTGATGAATTTTTTTCAGTCTAAGGAATTGATTAGACTGCCAGATATCTTCATCTACAAGATTTTCAATCACAAGGCTTGGCGTCGTCATTGAATCGTTTGAGTCAAAACCGTTGATCATGCTTAATTCTAATTTCGCTGAGATATTCGAATTTGTTTGCGTAGCTTCTAGTAATACCAATGCACTGAAAGGTAGAAAATAAGTTCTCAATAAGGAGAAAAGTGAATTTTTTGTTTTCCATAATCGCCAAACCTAAATCTCTCCCACAGAAATAATTGTATTAACGTCCCATCCGTGAAGAGGTTGTGCAACTGATTTTGCGGTGTCAATAAATCTTGGGTGATTGGGTTCAAGGTTAATTTTGGTCGCACTTAATCCTCCGCGAAATCCCTCCACCCATGATGCTTCAATGTTGAATCCTGAATTAGACACAATCTCTTTCAAGCAGTTTAGATTGGGCGCCCAGAAATTTGACACGTCGCCATTAAGTTTTCCTCCAGCATAAAATTGTGCCATTTGCATTTCACTAAGTCGCGAGTCAATAGACGCAAGTGAAATCCATTCCTCGTTTTGATCCACCAGCCCACCATCAATGATGTGAGTCTCAAGTATCAACGTCCCGTTAACTTTTAATACATCGTAGATTCTATCGATTGCTAGAACTGGATGACGTAGGTGATAAATGAGCCCTAGACACAGAACTAAGTCAAAATCCCCAATGCTACCTTTGTCAATTGAGTAAACATTGTTGTTTACATAATTTACTTTCGAATTTAGAATTTTTTTACAAATTTCAAAACCGGTTTGATCAGAGGGAACGTAATCCAGTGCAACAACTTCTTTGGCGCCTCGACGCTCACATTCAAAACTAAAATATCCATCACGTGCTCCTAGATCAAGAATCCGTAGACCAGATAAGTCCTCTGGCAGGTTTATCTGTGTCAATAAGGAATCTGTGTCCTGCGCGCCTGGTGTAATAAACCCATTACCAAGGTTTATCCGCTGGTGCCAAAAAGGAACTTTCGAAATTTCTTTAGAAATATCCATATCGAAGAATACCATCTTGCATGGCTTTGGCCTTATCAAAACATATGGCAGTTGGTTTAGAAAACCACTGCTCTATTCCTTCAGCTGCCAAGCCAAAAAAGAGATTTTAAGATCAGAATTCATCAGATTGCGCCCAATGCGTAGAGTATTGAGATTTGCCACCACCACCCAATAGAAATCCAATAAACGTTGAATTTATATACGTTAGCAGGCACAATCCAGAAAACGGATTTCTCTAAAGTAGGCTGTTCTATGTGCAATCAGTCAACGGTGATGATCTAATTTACGGTCAAAGTGGTGACCTTGTTCATTATGAAATACGAGAAGGGAAAGTTGTTGTTACGAAGCGGGCCGGTGGTGACACAACCCGTCTGTACGCACAATTCCTGAAGCAAAGCAACTTTAGAAGTTCGGTACACATACGGGTGCCGCAAATTATAATTCCGTGGAATGGCAACTCGTTTACAATGGAATACGTACCTAGTATGCCGCTCGGAAAGTTTTTTCAAACAGCTTCAGTTTCTGAAGTTACTAATTGTGGCAACAAGATCGTAGATTTCATTAAAGATCTAGTCGCAAAATCAACGATTTCAAACGTGCCTCTCAATCAAGATTTAAATTTTCTTGAAAAAGTTAAAAATATGCAGAATTCCCTAAATGAGTCACATCACAAAATCATTAAATGTGCTCTTGGAATTTTGGAATCATGGGCGAGTTCATTTCCACAGATTATAGGTCCAAATCATGGAGATTTTTCCTTTGAAAACATACTTATCAATCCCCGATCGAGTGAAGTTTGGCTAGTTGACTTCCTGGATTCTCCTATAGAGTCACCTCTCCTAGACGTAGGCAGAATACTAATTGACTCAGAACATGGTTGGTGGGGTTCAGGTATTTATCCCTCGGCATCTGAAAAAATTGCAGGAAATTCGCTAGGTCTACGAATTCGCACTGAATGCGAATTAATGGGCATTACAAGTAGCCAGTTATCATTTTTTAAGATGTTTACAGCAATGAGAATTATTCCTTATACGACTAATCCAATTCGTATGGCAATTCTTCTTAATTTAATCAACGAAGAATCAAAACTATTCAAAAGAGGAGCAAAGTGACCACCTTAATTTTACCAGCTGCAGGGCTTTCTACCCGATATGCACTTTCCAGACCTAAATTCTTGCTCCAGCATCCAAGTGGAATGTCTATGCTTTCAGCCGGTCTAGTTGGCATCAGTGAATGTAATTTAGACGAGGCCATCGTCGTTTCACTAAAGCAGTACTTTATTGACATTAGTGAAGAAAGCTTGGCCGAAGAAGTTTCTTCTGTCCTGAATTGTCCAGTTAGATTCGTCCTGCTTGAGGATCCAACAGCATCGATGGTGGATTCGATAGCAGCCGGAATAGAAACAATGCGTTCAGATGGCCCAATCGTTGTGAAAGATTCTGACAACTTTGTATCTCTAGATACAAATGAGCTTTTCGGAAAAAATTTCTTAGTATATGCTGACCTGGAAAAATTTACGAGCGTCAAGGCGTCTAATAAGTCATTTGTAGAAATTGATTCACAGGGATTTATCTCCAACATCGTTGAAAAACGCATTATTAGTGCAGAAATAAATTCAGGGCTCATTGGATTTCAAAGTGCATCAGATTTCTTGCGTGCAATGCAGCAGATTTCGGGCGCTAGAGAAAAGTATGTTTCTGACATTGTTCGATACCTTTTAGGTGATGGTGAGATTTTTTGGGGACAAAGTGCAGCGAATTATATCGATTGGGGAACGATTGTTGAGTGGAAAGAATACTGTTCAACATTTGCAACTATTTTTGTTGATATCGATGGAGTATTAGTCACTAATGAAAATCCTCATGGGAATGAAGGGAATAATTGGCTTTCATTTAGGCCAATCTCTGAGAATATCCAAACTTTATTGCAGGGAGTTAACAACGGCAAATATACCGTTGTATTTACAACTTCACGATCCGAGAAGCATCGTGGAATGTTAGCTGGAAAATTAAAAGAAATTGGGTTCGAAAACTTTCAACTAATAATGGGCCTACCTCACGCAAAAAGAATTTTAATAAACGATTTTGCGCCTACTAATCCTTACCCAAGTGCGCTGGCAATCAACTTGGAAAGAAACTCGACACGACTGCCAGAGTATTTGGTGCCATTGTTCCCATCGGAATAATTTTTCAATTAACAAATTAACCCCTTTACGAGTCGCAACGAGAACTTTACGTACCTCTATCAATGAACTCAAGTTTAACAAAAGCGCACAACTTACTTGCAATTAAATAGACGCTAAATCTTGATGATGAGATTGCTTAGCGCTCCACCATTTTCGGAAAGCCTTTAGTAGCCTTTTAAAAAAATGTCTCTTATGAAGGTACTCGACCCTAATGCGCGTGAACTCTGCTGCACGTTCCATAGTGAATTCAGCGAGCACTTCTGCTCTAGCCTTGTCACCAATTTGTTTGCGTCGATCTGAATCCAAATTCAATTCGCGCATCGCGTTAGCTGCGAATTGGATCTCTGGTTGGGCCCAGCGAGAGTCTTCGGGATACGGGAACGCATCGTCACCAACAGCTGATGAGCTAAAAACTAAATTTTTAACGCCATGGCTCTTCATTGCAGCAGCAAGATTCTGAAACCCACCAACATTTTCTTGCCAGTAATATTCTGGTCGCTCGACTGATTCGCCAACCTTCTTTTTAGCTGCCAAGTGCACTACGCCATTGAAGTTGTGTCTAGCAAAAA
>Ga0209390_10011597_pt1 | contig 10109 bp, 8 predicted proteins | sample BON01_FD_187212 | JGI IMG/M metagenome (GOLD analysis project Ga0209390, IMG submission 187212) | Freshwater microbial communities from Lake Bonney liftoff mats and glacier meltwater in Antarctica - BON-01 (SPAdes) (version 2) | ecosystem: Environmental > Aquatic > Freshwater > Ice > Glacier... | reverse complement strand
CTCCTCCCCTCCCTCCCCTCCACTCCTCCCGCTCCCTTTGCTCCGTGCGTCTGCGCTGGCCATCGGGCTCCATTCCCTGCATTCCTGCCCGCGCGCCGCCATTTGTTGCTCCTTCTAGTAGCAAAAATTTCATCAACTCTGTAAAGGGTGAGAAATTGTGTGAGGCGGAAAAGTGAAGGTGAGAATGAGCGTGTGAAAGACAGAAGAAAACAGCGCGCTGGCAGCGTTCTCTCTTTCTTCCCTTCCACCCCCCTTTCCTCCCTTTTTCCTGCAAGACGCACCTCCTTATTTGTTAGTACGAAGAGCCCCATTATACCCACTAGCACGTATCTGGGAGTGGAAGGAGGGAGGGAGGAAGGGAGGGAGGGAGGGAGGGTTCAATATGCATCTTTGTTTGTCAAGAATGAGAAAAACACACAGGGAGTGACGTAAGAAGTAGAAGAGCGTGCAAGCACACAAGAAAGAGGGGAGAAAACTTACTTGAGCATGGGGTAGTCGTTCAAAATGATGGTCACCATGCCTAGGTACCGCAATGTTCTGTTGTTGTTGAGATAATATCAAAAAGAATGGATAAGGAACGACGCTCTCTCTCCTTTCAAGCAGAAAAGCAAGGTCAGCCTTTCAACTCCGCCTCCCTCCCTTTCTCTTCTATTTACTTACCCAGCAGCCCGCCCCAGAATGTCTTCCCGATTCAGCCACAGCTGGCCCGGCGCGTAGAGGCCTCGGTCACCCACGCGGTTGTTGTCTCCCTTGGTCAGCAGCTCGATCTTCCCGTCCTCCCTACAAAGGTTGGATGGATGGATAGGTGTGTGAATTTTAGTAAAAATAGAAAACGGCTTGGGAAAGGTAGCTGCATGGCATAAGGGACGCCTACGTTACCCGACCCTCCCTCCCTCCCTCTTTCCCTCCCTCCCTCCACTCACTTCTCGTGCACCTCCAGCACGCGATGGACAATAGGGATGTCACGGTCCTTGATCTTGAACACGACGATCTCCCCCACGCGGATCGGATCTTCTTGGTTGTTGAGAAACAAAATGTCTCCTCTCTGGAAGGCGGGCTCCATGGACCCACTGTAAGGTGGGAGGGGTGGGGGGGAGAATAGGGGGGGGATGAGACGACTTTGCAAACAGGGGACAAAGCGAATATTTATCTGGAGATATCAAGCTGACAAAGGCAGTCTCGCTGGCCTCAAGAAAGGGGAGAGAGGAAGCGCATAGGGGCAACACGAACCCAGCAGCAGGCACCGGCTTCCTCCTCTGCCACCCCAAGACGAACTCAACCCACGCCACACGAGCGCTCACCAGGCACACAGCAGCGGAACGAGAAACGGGAGGGCAAAGAGACAATGCTGCATCCACGTACCTGAGCACCACCACCACAGGGCTCTCGCTCTTGGTCAAAAACATGAGCCCCTTCCAAATCATGAGGGCGGAGAAGACGATCATGGCCAGGTTTAGAGACTGCGACAAGAGCATCCGCGGGGACCGCCACAGCTTCTTGAGCTCCGAGAGCTGCCCTTGCACGATTTCCTCCATATTGGCTGCTGCTGTTGCGGTGTGCGGTGCGCTAGTGTCTGTGTTGGCAGCCGGAGGAAGGGAGGAGGAGAGGGGGAGAATGGATGGGAGGGAGGGAGAGTTAGACAGTCGCCGTGCTTTAGCTGGAGTTTCGCTTGCCCAAGGCAGAGCAGGAAATTGTGCCAAGGCTTACAAGCCAGGGCAGGGCCTGAAGGGAGGGTGCGTGAGGTGAAGGAGGCAGGCCGAGGTTGGGGGCCAAGAGCATGATTGAGGTCAAGCGGCGGGCGGCGAGCCTTGACAATCGAGAGGGCTCTTTACATCAGCAAATCAAAATGGGCCACTTGTTTTTGGCTGTACAGTCACCAAAAAGAAGCCAAAAGGACAGGAAAATGCGACGTGTACAAGCCCAAACCATATTTACTTCAAATACAAGTGCCTTTTTGCTTTCCTTTTGCGTCTCTAGTCGTACAATCCCACCCCAAGTCTTCCCGCCAACCTCCCCCCTCCCCCCTCCTTTCCCCACGTCTAAATGCCTCCGTCCGGTACCTCGTGCACCCAGGCCTCGGTCCGCATCTTTTCCAGATCCAACGCCACGGCTTGCACCCTAAACAACAACACTTTTCCTGCCTCCTCTTCGTCCGTCGCGGCCAAGCACGACACGGGAAGGAACGTCCGCGCACTCTGCCCTTCCGCAGGCAAGGCGGCGGTCAGGGCCTCCCTCAGCAAAGATTCGTCGTCCAGCTGGCCGGCGACGTAGAAGATACGAAGGTGCGAAAGCTGTCGCCAGGTAAGGTTGGCGGCTTCGAGGGCCTTGCCCACCTGCTGCACCAAGGCGAGGGCGACGTGGGAGTAGTCGAGGAGGAAAGAGGAGGAAGAGGAGCCAGCTTCTCCTGCTTCCCGGTCCTTGTCATCCTGCTCGTCGTCCAGGAAGAGGGAGAGGCTGAGCAGGCTGAAGACGTAGGGCAGATGAAGGGCTTCCCAGGCGTAGGAAAGAGGAGAGGACGACGATGAGGTCAGCACGTCGCTAGCCTGTTGATAAGTGGCGGCAGACTGAAAGGGCAACGGCAAGGGACAAGCACCATCCCCCTCCTCCTTCCTAGGCAGCATCAATCTCCCTTCCTCCGTCATTTGCATCGGCGTTTGCGCGCGGGCAAAAGCTGTGGATAACGCCATGACCTCGAACTCAATGGCTGCGCCACGCGGTAGGTCAGGCACGCCAACAGGGAGGAAGACAGGCCCTGGGAAAGCCTGGAGGAAATTCTCATCATCGTCATCATCATCATCGTCACTGCTGCTGCCACTGCTGCTGCAGGCACTGCTGCTCCTCATCGTCTTGCTGCTGTCCTCGGCCTTGTCCCCCTTCTGGTACCCGGCGTCCAACCGTGCCATCGCTTTCCACTCTGCCACCGCCGCCGAGGACCACCCCCTCCCTCCCTCCCTCCCTCCCTCCCTCCCCACACTCACATACACCACCACCATCACCGCTGTCTGCAACGACGAACGCAGTGCATGTAGAACTGCCGCACAATTATAGAGGGCCTGCGAGGTCTCGAGGGAGGGAGGGGTGACGAGTGTCATGGTTGAGGGGATTAGTCCAATTGACCCTGCTAGTAAGGAGAGATGACCGTGCGCGAGAAGGTTCGCTTGGCTATAAGGCCCAATACAAAGAGGAGCCCATCCTGACAAGCTCTTAACGTGTAAGACTTGGCGGGTTTGGAAGCGTCCGGTGTCCATTGCCGCGCCCGAGCCGGCGAGGGCCATTGCGTCTAGGAGCACCTCAACACTTCCTCCCTCCCCTCCTCCTCCTCCCATTCCTCCCTCGGGGGGAAAGGGGAGCTCGACGCATGAGCGAGAAGGTGGGTGAGAAGGATGGAAGGGGGCTTGGCAATAGATGGTGTTGACGACCGCGAAGGAGGACATGGAGCGAAGGAAGAGGTGGACGAAGACAACGTCGTGAAGGGTGAGTCCGTGAGAGGCCAGGCCTGCTTGGAGGGAGTCGAGACAGAGACGCATTTGATCGGCGGCGCGCTGGTGAGGGTTTAAGGTTGCTGATTGTGTCTCTGGTAACCGTGGTGTGGGCACGCAGAGGCCCGAGAAGTTGAGCTGTTTGCCTTGCCGCCAGATGTGAGGCAAAGGGCGGATGCGCCGCGGTCTTGGTCTTCTTGCATCGATGCCCAAAGCAGCAGTAGCACCTTCCTCCTTCTCCTCCTCGCTCTCAGCACCAGCTAATAGCATTTGCAATCGCTGCCCACCTGCAGGGGACTTCAAAAGCCCATTGATCTCCTCCACCTTCCCTCCCTCCTTCCCTCCCTCCTTCGCTTCGGTATGACACCGTTGAATATGCAACAGACCCACAGGCGTATACACATCATCCGCATGAATGACCACCTCCGTCTCATCCAACACTAACCTCCTCCTAAACAAAGGCGCGTCCAACGTCAATGTCTCGTACTCCCCTCCCTCTCCCGCTACGTGAAACCCATGCTGAGCATGCAGCCGGGCAAAGAGCGGCCTCAGCTCCGCAATTGACTTGCCTAGATGCTTGTGGGGAGACAGACCCTGAGAAGAGACTTTGACTAAGACAGCCTCCAAGCCATACTCCACCATCTCTCGCAGTAGTTGCGCTTGGTCGTACCGCCACAGAAACGCCAGGGATTGCAGCCCTAGTCGTTCGCAAACGCTTTCCACCCGCGTGCGTTGGTAGGTCGATAGCACGGCCCCGCTCGCCACGGCCTGCACCTCGGGAAATTGGGCTTGGACGCGCGCAAGCAAAGCACGCAAATCCTCCACCTCGTCGCCTTCTGTCGGTGTGTAATGCAACCCTTGATGTCCACTGTGGCCCGACATGGGTGCCCGCACCAACGGCACGCCCATGCACTCCGCCAGGCAATCAATCGCAGCCGCCCCTGCGCTCTGAAACATGAAGGAGTCCAGCTCTTCGGGCCCCTCGGGTGGTGGAAACAAGTTTGCCAGCGCCACCAGCTCGTGGTCGTGGGCCAGGCATTTGGCTATGCTAAAGACGCTGTCCTTGCCGCCACTGACCAGCGCCACGAACTTCATTTGGGTCCAGGGTGGGGAGGTTAATTTAGGAGTGGAGGGTCCTGTGGCTTTAGGAGTGAAATTGGCAGCGAGAAGCGGTGCGACAGGCTAGATGTGTGTCCTGTGCTTGTAATGTGGGCGGTGGGGTCGGTTGTGAGCGTTTGTGTATGGAGTACGGTCTTGAGTCTTGAGAGGGCACTCCAGCCGCATGAGCGATTTGCATAGGATACTTCGTGTCCACTTGCCTGCCTTTGTCCACTCACACGCTAAACCCAACCCTGACACCATATACACATCACACAGATGAACAAGGGAGGGTATCCCTTGCCACATCCACAGCAGCCGCCGCCCACGCCGTCGTCTGCCTCTGTGTCTTCGTCCTCGTCCTCCCACCACACTCAGCCTCCCCACTCCACGTTCCGGCACCTCATTGTCCTCCCTACCCTTGTTCTATTGCTGCTAGTGCTGCTGTTGCAACCTCTACTTACGAGCGCCTTCCTCGTTTCTACGCCCAATCAACGTACGCGCAGCATTTTCTCCTCCTCCTGCACCGCACGGAGAAGAGCAAGTCCTTTCCCTCTCCTAGCAAGCACCCTGATCATGAACGAAGAGGTGCAAGCCAACACCAAGTCGGGCCTCCCCGAGCCCATCAAGGACAAGAGCGTCGTGCTCACCGACACGTCGCTCAAGCCCTTCCTCGAGCACATCATTGCCGGAGCCAGCTTGTCGTCTGCGGACGTAGAAGCCGCGTTTGACCGCATTTTGGCAGGGGCGGACCCGGTGCAAGTAGGGGCGTTGCTAGCCATGCTCCGTCAACGTGGGGAGACGCCCGTCGAAATCGCTGGCATGGTCCGCGCAATGCTCAAGCAACGATTCCCCGTCAATGTAACTGGCAAACTGCTCGATATCGTGGGCACAGGGGGGGATGGCGCGCATACCATTAACATTTCCACCGCTGCCATGATCTTAGCTGCGGCCTGTGGGTGCAAAGCAGCCAAGCTCGGCAATCGCTCCGTCTCCTCTAAATGTGGTTCGGCCGACGTGTTGGAAGCCTTGGGGATTGATATGGAGCTGACTGCCGAGCAAGTCGCTGAGTGTATCGAGACGACGGGGGTAGGGTTTATGTTTGCGCCTGTCGTGCACCCGAGCATGAAAAAGGTAGCGCCGGTCCGCAAAGCTCTCGGTGTCCGAACGGCGTTTAATATTGTCGGGCCCTTGCTGAACGCGGCGGGGGCGCAACATGCTGTTGTTGGGGTGTTTCAGGAGCGCTTGCTGGATGTGCTTGCTGGGACACTGATGGAGATAGGGACGGTGGATAGGGCATTGATTATTCATGGGGTGGGATTAGATGAAATCTCGCCGTTGGGGCCTTCGACGATTGTGGAGCTGCGGAATGTGTCGCCCGAGGGTGAGCCACGAAGGTATGAAAAGAAGACGTATGAATTCGATCCGTTGACGTGTGGGGTGCCGAGGTGCGAGATTGGGGATTTGAGGGGTGGAGACGCAGAGGAGAATGCGGCGTTGCTTAGGGAGGTGTTGGCGGAGGGCCCGCAGAAGGGAGCGAAGCGCGATGCGGTTGTGTTGAATGCAGCGGCTGGGTTGTATGTGTATGGGATGGTGGAGAGCATGGAGGAGGGGGTGAAGAAGGCGTATGAGGTGTTGGCGGAAGGGAGGGCGTTGGTGAAATTGGAGGAGTGGATTGCGTGTGCCAAGATGTTGAGAAAGAGGGGGGAGGGAGGGAGGGAGGTGGGGAGGGAGGGAGGGAGGGAGGGTCAGAGATGACGGGTGGATGGGTGGAGGGGAGGGAGGGGAGGCAGGGAGGGAGGGAAGGCTGTGGTGGTTTTATGATGTGTGTGGCATTGCATGCCGAGATGGCACCCACTCGCACATATTAAGACAAACTACAAAGACGCGAAAAAGCCAATAACAACGACAGCAACCAAGCACATGATAAAAGAACAACAATTTACAAGAAAGTCTCCTACTCTCAACCACACACCAAAAACGCAACACTGCCCCTTTTTTTAAAAGATAATACAGTCTTTGTTTGTTTTTGCTTCATCTTCTCCTCCCCTGCCCTCCCTTCCCTCCCTCCCACCCTCCCACCCCACCAATCAACTACCTAAACAAACAATTCAAAATCATGTTCACGTTCATCTTCTTCAAATGCGTGTACTTCTGCCCGGTCCCCACAAACATAATCGGCTGCCCCGTCTTGTAACACATCGACAGGGCAGCCCCCACCTTCTCATCCACCGTATCAAACTTCGTCAAAATGATCCCGTCAATCTGATGCGTCTTCCCCGGTGGTGAGTAATTCGCCAACGCCTGATTAAACATCGACAGCTGATCAATCCCATCATTCCCCACCAAGGCCTCCCCCACAAATAACACCAAATCCGGCTCATTATCAGACACCAACTTCGCCAACGCCCGCATCAACGGCTCTTTATTCTGCATCCTCCCCGCAGTATCCACCAGGACAACATCATACCCTCCCTCCCTCCCTTCCTTGATCGCTTCCTTCGCAACAGCCGCGGGGTCTTTATGATAACCCTTGTCAAACAGCTCAACCTCTAAGCAACGTGCATGGACTTTAAGTTGCTCTACGGCGCCTGAACGGAAGGTATCACACGCAGCAATCAACACTTTCAATCCATGCCTCTTCAAATAATAACAGACCTTGCTCAAACTCGTCGATTTCCCTACTCCATTAATCCCAACAAACACAACCGAATAAGGCCTCCCCTCCGCCTTCGCCGCCATGATCTCCCTTAAAATATCTGTCGATTTTTTAGGGGTCAACACACGTACGATTGCCTTTTCCAATGCTTCTCTCACCACGCTTTTGACGCGGGTCAGAGAGGGGAGTTTTTGGCCGACGAGAGAGGTACGCACGGAATCGATGATGTCGTGCGCGATTTCCGAGGCGACGTTTTTGGTGATTAGCATGGTCCGCATTTCTTCAAGGATGGGGTCGAGGTCCGTGGAGGACAAGACGGCATTCCCCGTGACTTGGGCAAAGAGCTTCGAGAAGAACGAGGAGGAGGAAGGGGTGGAGGAGGAGGAGGAGGAGGGAGGGTCATCGAGGAAGTGGAGGGCGTCGTCTTCTTTCTCCCATTCGGGCACCTCGCCCGCGGAGGGCAAGTAGGTCGCTTGGGTCTCTCGAAGGACTGCGGCGTTCTGACTCTCCTCATTCAAGCTATCCGTGCTCCCCACCCGCTTCGATCGATCCAATGCCTCCATGGCAGATTTACTCAGCCTCCCGGTCCCATCGTGCCAGGTCGTCTTCTTCTTCCCCGCACCAAGTTTTGCTCCTCCTCCTCCCTCCACCACCGTCTCGTCCGCGGTACTCCCACCACCAGCACCCATACCCGCTGTCATCCCTCCTCCAGCTTTCGCTAGCCCCCTCCGATTCTTCCCTCGTCCCCCTCCCGCCCTTCGTGCCGCCAACCGAGCCCGTGCCGCCGCCAGCTTCTCCTCGTCGTCCTCCGTCGCCGTCTCCTCCGTTTCTGGGTTATCGTCATCAGTCCCTTCCCCCCCTCCTCCCGCCTCATCTTCATCCTCCAAGCTGCTCCCATCATCCGCATCCCCCCCCTCCTGCTCCTCCCCCTTCTCGCCCGCCCTCCGCCTTGGCGAGGGCAAGAGCAACCCTTCCCCTCCTCCTCCTGGTGGCATGAGTGGTGGCCTTCCTCCTCCACTCCCTCCCCGTTTCAACGCCCGCGCCCTCGCCTCCACCGCTGTCAATAGCTTGGTAAATCGTGCATCGTACTCCACCTTCCCCACCGCTGCCGACAACCTCGCCGAGGTAAAGTGCGCCAAGAAATCCTCCTTCAAACGCAGCAAAAAGTCATCCACATACGTCAAATTATGAAAGACAGTCTTGTTGTACACCAACACAAACACCACCCCGGGCACCTCGTTGCTCAACGCCCACTTGCATATGTGCTTGTCCAAGGTCGCTTGCGCGGCGCCTGCCTTTTCCTCGAGCAGGACTGTGCGGATGAGATGGTTCACGATAGACCCTCCCAAGAAGCCGCCTGGCGGACCCTTGATGGCTACTAAGGAACGGGACCAAAGCACCACCCCGTTCTTCTTGAAGATCCACGCCTGGTCCAGCATCGTTGTCGCGTGGTAGGTGAAGGCCTGTGGTGTTGTGGAGTGTGGAGAGTGGGTTGTGTGGGTGCTGTGCGATGATGATGATGCTTGCTTGAGGTGGTCGATAATAAGCTGAAAGAGTGGTCGATTCGGCGTGTCTGCGGCGGCATTTGGTACCAGGACAAGCCAGTAAGGTGCCTGCTTGTATTGAGGGTGGGTGGGTGAGATGAGGGCATCAGAAATTGTGCCAGTGGTCATAACAATGGGCGGCTGGTCTTGCTTGCTTGCTGCTGCCGTTGCTCCTCTTCTTCTTGTCATGGTTCACAGCCCGAGTTGTCACAGCCGCAATTCTACGCAACGAAGCAAACGCAATTCAAAGTAAGCAAAGCACCCACCCAGCATCTCTTTAGTTCAATAGTTCATTAGTTGTGCTCGTTCCATTTTTGTTACATTATAAGTTACTTGTGTTTCAGTTTTTGTCCGCCTACTACTACCCTCTGGTTTTCCCTCCAGTCGAGTCGATGCCGTCTCGCCGTCAACGGGAACAATACTAGGGCCCCGCCCTCCTAAATTCATTTCTGCTCTTTGATATAATATTCATGTTATACGTGAGCTGTCTTTTGTAGACGCACAAAGCTTCCTACTTTCTTGTCTTCCTCCTCCCCCTCCCTCCTCCCTCCGGGCCTTTGCGCTCTTTCCTTCCCGCTTCTTCTTTATCATCGTTCCGTTTGTGTATTTCCTCCACTATGTGTGTTCAAATACGTGTGCATGCGTTAGGGTCAAGCACAAGGGGGCGCGTATAGACAGGTAAGACTGCTCTCGATCGGTTGCTTGGTTGGCTGGCTCTTCGAAACTATCTCAAGGATAGTTTAAGTCTCTGAGTTTCTCACATCATCACTCACTCGCTCGCATCTTCGTTTCACTCGGCCGTCACCTCCTGTTCTTCCGTTTTTCCTGTCTGGGTTGCATTTCTGCAAGCGTTCTTCTTCGTCTTATCATCTCTCTCTCTTTCTTCTTCTTCTTCAGGTAGGTTGCTCCCCTGTCCCTTGACCTCCCTGTCTACACGCTGCTTTGAATATCATCCACCCACACTCCACTTTCGAAACTCCCTATTTGGCCCGTGGCGTTGCACCGACAAACGCAAATGCTCATTTTCCTCTGAATTCCATGGTTGCTTTTTGAAGCTGCTGCTGCTGGTGCTGGTGCTGCTGCCGGTGCTGCTCGCGATGTCTCCAAACCCTCCTCCAGCAGCACCACCACCACCACCCATGGTCAGCTTGCCGTTGCTCCCTCCTTCTCCTCCTCCACCTCCATATTCTTGCGCGTGCGTGTTGCCCGCCTCCATCATCATCATCCATTGCGCCACATTATTACTACTACTACTGCTGCCGCTGCTGCTGCTGCTGCTGCTGCTGCTGCTGCTGCTGCTGCTGCTGCTGCTGCTGCTGCTGCTGCTGC